>Ga0194058_10000078_pt1 | contig 35098 bp, 28 predicted proteins | sample SepL4417m_MetaG_FD_155490 | JGI IMG/M metagenome (GOLD analysis project Ga0194058, IMG submission 155490) | Anoxic zone freshwater microbial communities from boreal shield lake in IISD Experimental Lakes Area, Ontario, Canada - Sep2016-L442-17m | ecosystem: Environmental > Aquatic > Freshwater... | reverse complement strand
CTCTGGCTGAGGTATCTCACGGAAATCCGGGACCACTCGGCCGAGGTGTCGGCGGAGATCCTGGAGGACAAGAACATTTGCGAGGCGGTGGAATACCTGCGCGAGTCGGCCTTCACCGAGGGCGAGCTGGATGCCTACGAGCGCTACTGGGATGTCGTCCGGGTCGAGCGCACACGCATCGCCGACTCGCTTGCCGCAGGTGAGAAAATCGGCCGGGCGGAGGGCCGGGCGGAGGGCCGGGCGGAAGGCGAGCAGATCGGCTTGGAAAAGGGCGAGCAGATCGGCCTGGAAAAGGGCGAGCAGATCGGTATCCAGAAAGCCATTGATCGCATGGTAGCCTCTGGAATCGGCGAGCTGGAAGCGCGCAAATTGCTGGGCCTCTTTCCATAGAGCCTACTTCCCGGGGACAAAGAAGATTTCGCACGGAGGGCACGGTGTACACGGAGGTTGGAAGAGGAGGTAGGCTCGGAGGTTGTTGGAAATACTCTTCCTCCGTGTGTCTCAGCGTTCTCCGTGTGAGATCTGCTCATCCGGGGACAAAGAAGATTTCGCACGGAGGGCACGGTGTACACGGAGGTTGGAAGAGGAGGTAGGCTCGGAGGTTGTTGGAAATGCTCTTCCTCCGTGTGTCTCAGCGTTCTCCGTGTGAGATCTGCTCATCCGGGGGGAAAGAAGGTCTCGCACGGAGGGCGCGGAGGTTGGAAGGAGAGGCGGGGTCGGAGGGTTTTGGGAAATACTCTTCCTCCGTGTGTCTCAGCGTTCTCCGTGTGAGATCTGCTCATCCGGAAGCAGTCGGGCGCCTCCGTGGGTTATGCAAAGTTCGCGAATATCCAAATGGCGTATCCGGCTAATAACCAGCGCGGTAGGGGGAGCGTTTCGGGGCCGCCCCCGAAGCATTCCGTTCTCCAAAAACCGCGACAAAATTGAAAAAAAAGCTTGCGTTTTCCATTCGGATTTCTTATTCTTCCCCGAACAGATACCCCCATTTTGAAATGAGCGATACCCTCCATATCCTTTCCGCCCAAGCGGGGGATCCTTGCGCCCGACGCGCCGGGGAGGCTCGCAGCATGTCCCGTCAGTCGATTGCAGGAATCTATTAAACCTCCAGCCTCCACTCGTATGAAAATTCTCACTCCTCTCGTTCTCGCAGCCCTCGGGGCGATGCTCGCGCAGCCGGCGCTTGCTCAGAATGCCACCACCACCCCGGTCGGGGCCATGACTTATACGTTCAATGCTACGGCAACGGTAACCACGACGACGATGTCGATTCCTCTTATGGCGCCGCCTGTTTACTCGGGAAAAGTTTCCAGCCTCACACCCAATTCCATCACAGTCACCGGTGCTGCCTGGGTGGCCGGTGCCTATGCCGCCGCCGCGCAGCCCTATTTCGTTGTGATCAAGTCTGGAAGTCAGGCAGGCAGGATGCTGAAGGTGACCGCCAACACAAGTGATACCCTGACATTGGATACATCGGACAACTCTACTCAAGCAACAGCTCTTGATTTCTCGGGCTGGGCCCTTGCTGCTGGGGCATCAGGAGACAGTTTTGAGCTTATTCCTGGGGATACTCTAGCGACCATTTTTGGGGATAACTCTGGTCAGAATCCTTTGCTGTTCGTAGGGGGATCATCAACTTTAAATGCAGACTCAATTAGTATTTTCAATAAAAGCACTGGTCTTTGGGATGCTTTTTACTTTCACCAGACAGCAGGAAATTGGAGGAAAAAAGGAGACAATGTAACAAATCAAAATAACACAGTTGTTTATCCAGAAGCTGGTTTTATGATTACTCGGCGAAGTGGGCGCCCTGCAGCAGGGCCACTGACCATTACAGGAACAGTTCCGACCGTTGCGCCAATTACTAAATTTTCAGGAACCTCCCAAGCTACAGCAACCTCAAGCCGGTTTCCTGTAGACTGCACCATTGCAAACCTTCGGTATTCTCATTGGACCAAAGGGACGAGCACCTTGAATTCTGATGTTTTGAATGTTTTTAATCCTACGACTGGAATGTGGGACGCTTACTACCAACTGAGCTCAAATAGCCAGTGGCGTAAGCGTGGGGACAACGTGACGGACTACTCAAATTTCTCGATACAGGCTGGATCGGCAATCACTATTACAAAGCGTGGAGCATTAACGAATACGCAATCGCTTGTAAGCTCGACGCAGATGCCATACGCTCTTCAGTAAGTCTAATTTTATATCTAATTACAAATGAATTCTCAAATTGGCTTGAAAGTTTTTATTCTCGCGTCATTTTTAAGTGCGTCGGTCTCGGTGGGTGCGGTAGTAACTTGGACAGGATTGGGGGATGGAGTTTCATGGGCTGATGGAGACAATTGGGATTCAACTTTAACGCCAACTGTAGCTGATGACTTGGTGTTTACAAATTTGGTTGACCCTGGTGGGCTAATTGGGTTTTCAGGCAGTGATAATTTTTCGAAAAGTCTTACATTTAACGCTGGGTTTGCAGCGAATACCTTGACGGTTGATACTGGTTCGCCCAATCTTCAACTGAATGGCAACTTAAGCAATAATTCTGTAAATGCCGTGGCTTTTGAAATTACTGTATCCAGCTGGACGGCAGGTCAAACTTGGTCTGGAAATTTGAACTTTAAGAGTGCGGTAAATTTATTTAGAAGCGACACGCTTGCAGGTCGCTCAGTTACTTTGGATACAGGCACGATTAATTTTTCCGGAACGGCAAACGTTAATTTCTCAGTGACAGGTGCGGCGGCTTACTCATCCCTAGCCGTGACAGGGAATGGAACAGTGAATTATTCCGGTGCTACGCTTAACTTTAACTCTGGATCGTATACCGCAATGGCAGGAAATGTATTTGACTTCACTACTGGGTCATTTACTGGCGCAAGTATTGGGAGCCTGCCGAGCATTGATTCGGGAGCAACTTGGGATAGTTCTCAACTCTTGTCAAATGGAATCCTCACAGCTGTCGCCGTCCCCGAGCCGACGACCTGGGTGCTCATGGGGCTCAGTCTTCCCGTGCTGGTGGTGGTGCGCCGGCGGGTTTGCAAGGGCTGAGATAAGGGTTCCCTACGCGGGAGCAAAGTCAGAGGCCAGAGTCAGCGTGGACTCAGGGGGTGCCTCACGGTCGTAAGCGGGCTTTATCGCACAGGTTGGTCCTCTGGATATTTTGCGTAGGCGTCAGAACGCGGAGTTCTGACGCTTCCAATATTGACGCCGCAGCGGCGTATTGTTTCTGGGAGGCGTCGCGTCGAAGGGTCTTCCCTCCTTCCCCAGCATTTTTGGTCAGAGGGGGCACCTGCGGCGATGTGCCCGCACCGGCCGCATGGAGGGATGGCCTCCGTGCCGTCCGACTTCCGATCGGAGGAATAAGTCGGCGCTGACGGAGCACCGCCCTCCAGCGCGAGGATCGCCGCTTCCCGGTTGATAGGTCAACGCAGGGCCAACGTTGAAGATCCCGGAACGATTCAACCTCTGGAATAATTTATGGAAATGCAAAGGATCAGTAAGCGGGCTTTATCGCGCAGGTTGGTAGAGCCGCTGGATATTTTGCGTAGCCGTCAGAACGCGGAGTTCTGACGCTTCCAATATTGACGCCGCAGCGGCGTATTGTTTCTGGGAGGCGGCGCGTCGAAGGGTCGTCCCTCCTTCCCAAGCATTTTTGGTCAGAGGGGCACCTGCGGCGATGTGCCCGCACCGGCCGCGTGGAGGGATGGCCTCCGTGCCGTCCGACTTCCGATCGGAGGAATAAGTCGGCGCTGACGGAGCACCGCCCTCCAGCGCAAGGATCGCCGCTTGCCGGATGATAGGTCAACGCAGGGCCAACGTGAAGATCCCGGAACGATTCAACCTCTGGAATAATTTATGGAAATGCAAAGGATCAGTAAGCGGGCTTTATCGCACAGGTTGGTAGAGCCGCTGGATATTTTGCGTAGGCGTCAGAACGCGGAGTTCTGACGTTTCCAATATTGACGCCGCAGCGGCGTATTGTTTCTGGGAGGCGGCGCGTCGAAGGGTCTTCCCTCCTTCCCCAGCATTTTTGGTCAGAGGGGCACCTGCGGCGATGTGCCCGCACCGGCCGCATGGAGGGATGGCCTCCGTGCCGTCCGACTTCCGACCGGAGGAAATAAGTCGGCGCTGACGGAGCACCGCCCTCCAGCGCGAGGATCGCCGCTTGCCGGATGATAGGTCAACGCAGGGCCGGATGCGGCAATGGACCGGACAGAGCCGATCCCTCCGAATGCCCCGAGGCACTTTACGGGGTCTCCATCCGTTTTGCTGGTCGAATCGAGATGGGCCGGATTTTTTTCCCTCTCAACGTGAACGCCGCATGCAGGATGCGCGAATTCAGAAGATGAGCGGATTGCGTGGGTTCCAACAAGCGGAAACCTGCGTAGGCTTTCGGCACGCAAGTTCTCTTGTTGAGAAATGGGCAGGGAGGGGGTAATGGTTCATTATGCCAGAGATTTCACGTTTTCTTGGGATCACGATTCAAATGTATTTTGGCGATCATCCATCGCCTCATTTTCATGCCACCTACGGGGGGCAGTCGGCAAAAATTCAAATATGTCCGTTTGGAGTTGTGGCTGGAAAGCTGACACCAAAAGTTCTTGCCCTGCTCGCGGAGTGGACAATGCTTCACGAGGAAGAATTGCTGGCTGCTTTTGCCCGGGCTGAAAAACGTGAAGATCCCGGAACGATTCAACCTCTGGAATAATTTATGGAAATGCAAAGGATCACGCATGTGTATATCTTGGGCGGGAAGAAACTCGGCTTGAGATTTGCCGATGGATATGAGGGAACAGTCGATTTTACAGGCTGGGATTTCGATTTTGGGCCGATGTCCGAACGCTTGCGCGAAGACAACTTTTTCCAAAAGGTGACTGTTCCAGATGGGTATCCCACGATCCAATGGCCAAATGGATTCGATCTTTGTCCGGACGTTTTGCGCGAGTGGTGTTTGAAGGGGGTTGCCTTACGCTCACCAATGCTGCCTGCCTGAAGCCGATCCCTCCAAATGCCTCGTGGCTTGGCCCCGAGGCATTTTACGGGCGCCTCAGATCACGCCGCCTTTCGAGGCATGAAGCGATCAGCTAGAGCGGTCTTTATCAGGCTCTGATACGGGACATCGCGGCGGTTGGCCTCCGCTTTGATCGCATGGAGCAGCGACACAGGAAGCCGCAGTGAGATCGACTCGTAACATATACATATATCAATGATTTCTCTCTGCCTTCTGCGAATAAGCCCGAGGGGCGTTGCCACGCCAAAAGTCGGGCACCTGCGGCGATGTGCCCGCACCGGCCGCATGGAGGGATGGCCTCCGTGCCGTCCGACTTCCGATCGGAGGAAATAAGTCGGCGCTGACGGAGCACCGCCCTCCAGCGCGAGGATCGCCGCTTGCCCCGGGGCTCTTGACGGCACTGACGCGCGGATCAGGGGGACTTCAGAAATCTTGTTAATCTGCGATTTTTCGGATGGATTTATTTCATGGCACTTCTGATCAAGAACGGCGAGATCGTGACCGGATCGACGCGCACGGTGGCGGACATCTGGTGCGAAGGCGAAACGATCACCCGGATCGGCTGCGACATTCCGGCCCCGGCAGGAACCGAGGTGGTGGACGCGGCCGGAAAATTTGTTTTTCCCGGGTTTATTGATCCCCATGTGCACCTTCACCTTCCGTTCATGGGGGCGTTGGCGAAGGACACCTTCCGCACCGGGACGCAGGCGGCGGTGGCTGGCGGGACGACGACCGTTTTCGAGATGTGCTGCCCCTCGCGGGGCGAGGAGCCTGAGGACGGGTTTGCCGCATGGAAGGCGCAGGCCGAGGGCAGCGCCTGCTGCGACTACTCGTTTCATATGGGAGTCACGAAGTTCGACGAGCGGTCGGCCTCCCAGCTCAGGAGGATCGTGGAGTCCGGCGTCCAGTCGTTTAAAATCTTCCTCGCGTACCAAGGGGCGTTTGGGGTGGATGACAGCGAGCTATTTCGGACCCTGAGGCTGGCGCGCGAGCTGGGGGTGATCACCGCCGCGCACTGCGAGAATGCGGCATTGGTCGCCGAGCTTCAAAGCCAGCTTCTTGCGGAAGGGAAATCCGGCTGCGAGTGGCACCATGCCAGCCGGCCGCCCTTTGTGGAAGCCGAGGGGGTCCACCACCTCATGGCATTCGCCGAGGCCGCCGGCGCCCCGGTTTACATCGTCCACCTGAGCTGCCGCGAGGCGCTTGAGGAGGCCGTCCGCGCCCGCCTTCGCGGGGTGGATGTCCGGATCGAAACCCTGATCCAGCACCTGGTCCTCGACAAATCCTCCGCCGAGCTCCCGGATTTCGAGGGCGCAAAATTTGTCATGTCCCCTCCTCTGCGCGCGAAGGACCACCAGGCGGTGCTCTGGAACGCCCTCGCCCAAGGGCTTGTGGATGCCGTGGGATCCGATCATGCGCCGTTCGATTTTAAAACCCAGAAGACGATCGGGCGTGGCGATTTCACGAAAATCCCGAATGGCATTCCAGCCATCGAGGACCGCATTCCACTCCTCTACACGCACGGCGTCTGCTCAGGCCGGCTCGACCTCCATACGTTCGTGAACGTCGCCAGCACGAACGCCGCAAAAATCTTCAACCTCTTCCCGAAAAAGGGGACTATCCAGCCCGGCAGCGATGCCGACCTCGTCGTCTTCGACCCGGCCTACCGCGGAAAGATTTCCGCTGCCGGCCAGGTGTCCGCGGTGGACTACAGCGCGTTTGAAGGGTTTGAAATCCATGGCCGGCCGGCCGTCGTGACCGTCCGCGGAGAAATTGCCGCGCGCGACGGAAAATTTACCGGCTCCCCTGGTCGCGGGAAATTCCTTCCGCGACCTCGCGGGCGAAATACGTAAGGATCATGTCCGCACCGGCGCGCCTGATGGCGAGGAGAGATTCGTCCCGGGTCGCCTGGTAGTCCAGCCAGCCCAGCCGCGCGGCCGCATGGATCTGCGCATACTCGCCGCTCACCTGGTAGGCCGCGACCGGGACGGCCGCGATGTCTCTCACCTCGCGAATGATGTCCAGATAGTATGAGGCCGGCTTGACCATCACGATATCAGCCCCTTCGATCTCATCGAGGCGAACCTCCAGCTTGGCTTCCAAGCGATTGGCTGGATCCATCTGGTAGGTGGACTTGCTGATGGCATTTTTCCCGATTTTGCTGCCGACAGCGTCGCGGAACGGGCCGTAAAGCGAGGAGGCATACTTCGCGGCATACGACATGATCGCCGTGTCCAGGAAGCGCGCGGCATCCAGGGCTTCGCGGATGGCACGAACCCTGCCGTCCATCATATCGGAGGGTGCGACGATATCTGCTCCGGCCTCGGCTTCGAGGACGGCGAGCCGGCAGAGGACTTCGACAGTGGCGTCGTTATCAACGGTATTTCCGTCAGGGGAAAGCAGCCCATCGTGCCCATGGGAAGTATACGGGTCGAGGGCGACATCCGTGATGACCAGCAGGCCGGGGCACTCTTTTTTCACGGCGCGAACCGCCTGGTATAGGATGTTATCCTGGCTCAGGCCGTGAGCGCCTTGGGGATCTTTGAGAGAGGGGGAGATCGAAGGGAAAATTGCCACGGCCGGGAGGCCCAGGATTTCTGCCTCCGCGCACGAACGGACGAGCGAGCCGAGCGAGTGGCGCAAGACGCCCGGCATCGAGGCGACCTCGATCGGATCCGGCCCGGCATGGACGAAAAGCGGCCAGATGAGGTCGCTGACATCGAGGCGGGTCTCGCGGACGAGGCGCCGGATGGCATCGGTCCGCCGGAGTCTTCTGGGGCGGCGGAGGATCTGGGACATCAGGCTGGCAGGAAGAGGATCCGGGCGCACTGCGGGCAGGAAACGATGGTTTTCTCGCCTCGAAGCTCGACCGTGGTCTGGGTGGTGACCTTCATGTGGCACCCCGTGCAGACATCGTGCTCCAATGCGACCACGGCAGAGCCATTTTTCGTGTGGAAGAGCCTGTCGAATCTCTCGAGCAGATCCTCATCGACCTGTGCGGCGGAAGCGACGCGTGCGGATTCGAGCTCAGCGATCCGGGCCTTGAGGTTGGTGGCTTTCTCTGCCAGAACCCCGATCTGGGCTTCGAACTTGGCCTTGTCAGCCTGGCAGGCTTGCTCGGCAGACAAGATTTGTGGCCTGAGCGCTTCCGCCTGCTCCATCAGAACAATTTCGCGGTCCTCGATATCGGAGACGGACTTTTCTGCCCCCTCGATTTCGTGCGAGAGAGCGGAGAACTCCTCGTTTTTGCGGGTCTGCATCTGCTGGGTTTTGTAGCGGGCGATCTGGTCGCGCTTGGCCGCCGCCTCGACTTCCAGAGACTTTTTCTTGACCTCGATTTCCCGGGCGCTCGACTTGGCCAGATCCAGCCGTTGGGCGGCCTCGGCGATGAGGCGCTCCTTGGTGGATTTCTCGATCGGGAGCGCTTCCAGTTCCGTGCGGAGCGTGCGAAGCCGCTGGTCTTTATCCTGGAGGGCTAGGAGCATGGCGATGGTCTCGGTCATATCGGCATCATGGGGGGTCGGACGGGAATTATCCAGCAAGCAGTTTGAGAAACCCTGATCCGTGCGTCAGCGCAATGAATGGAGGGCGGTCGCCCCCGGCCGCCTTGCTGAGCAGCCCGAGGGCGGGCTGCCTCGTGCGCTGCGAAGCTGCGCGCGCTCCTTGATCTACCGTTTATCGAGCTGCACTCCCTGCGTTCCTCATTCTGATGTGACGGATTTGGGAGAAAGCAGGCCCGGCTCGCTCAGCCGCTCAAGCGCCCTGCGGTGCGGGGTAGGCATGGGGGGGAGGGCGGCCAGCGGGAAAGGGGTCCAGGATTTTGAGGGCCTGACCCGGAAGACTTCCATGCAGATCCTGTGCCGGGTCACGGCGAACGTGATTTCCAGGATCGGCTTGTCGCCTGGCGGGGCAGGCGGCAGCAGCCAGAGCCCGCGCCAGCGCGGGCCATCGGATGGCACGAGAAAAACCTCATCTCCCCGGGTTGCAAACCCGCGGGCATCGCGCTCGCGGATGACGGATTTCCGCGGGGGTTTCCACGGAATTTTCTCCGGGTTTTTGGCGCTGCAGAATTTCCGCACCGGGCAGGCCGGGCAATCCGGCACGCCCGGCGTGCAGATCGTGGCCCCGAGGTCCATCAGCGCGGAGGAGTGATCGCGCCCGCCGGATTCCGGAAGAAACCTGCGGGCGGTCCGATCGAGGAACAGCCTTCCGGCCGCCGCCGTGACGGGGTCCTTATAATCGGCGAGCCGGGCGATCACCCGGATGATATTCGCATCGAGCACCGGGACACAGTCGTCGAAAGCGAAGGCGGCCACGGCGGCGGCCGTATACGGGCCGATGCCCGGAAACCCGCGCAGGATCCTTAGCTCGCACGGGATCGCTCCGCCAAACCTCTTTGCGATCTCCCTGGCCGTGCGGAGCAGGTTGCGCCCGCGCGAGTAGTATCCAAGCCCCTGCCAGTGGCCGAGCACGTCCCGCTCGTCCGCGCGCGCGAGCGAAGGCACGTCCGGGAACGCCCGCATCCAGCGCTCAAAATACGGGATGACGGCGGCGACCGTCGTCTGCTGGAGCATGAACTCGGAAACCAAAATCGCATAGGGGTCGCGGGTCCGCCGCCACGGCAGGTCGCGCCCGCTTTTGCGGAACCACGCGCGAAGCGCTCGATGGAAGGTCTTCGGTATCATCTCGACAGGCTCAGAGGATTACGCACTGAATAGGGCGATGTCGCAACCATTGCATTCGCATACGGCACCGCTGACTCGGGAGCAGGCCGGACTTCTCAAGGAGATCCTTGCCGGCGAGGGCTACGACTTCGAGGCGAAGCCTTACATGCTTTACTCGGCGCGGAAGAACAAGCTCACGATTGCCGTTTACGAGAAGGGGCCAAAGGCGGTGATCCAAGGGAAAGGGATCGAAGATTTCCTCTTGTTTTTGCTTGAGCCGCGCGTCTTGGGCGAGGCGAAGCTGGGGTATGAGGAGGTGCATTCCCCGGAGCTTTTCGAGCCGCATTTCGGCATTGATGAGAGCGGGAAAGGCGATTTCTTCGGGCCGCTCGTGATCGCCGGAGCCTATGTGGATGGCCACCTGGCAAGGACGCTTCGCGACGCGGGCGTGCAGGACAGCAAGGCGATCGGCTCGGACAAGCGGATCCGCGACCTCGCCGGGGCAATCCGGAAATCCGGAGCCCCCCACAGCGTCGTCACGGTCGCGCCACCCCGCTACAACGATCTCTACCGGAAAATCGGGAACCTCAACCGCCTGCTCGCCTGGGGGCATGCGCGGGTCATCGAAAACCTCTGCGACGCGCGCCCGGATTGCCGGCGCGCTCTCTCGGACAAATTTGCCGACGTGCGCGTGCTCGAGCGCGCGCTGATGGAAAAAGGGCGGAGCATCCAGCTAGACCAGCGGACGAAGGCGGAGTCGGATTTCGCTGTCGCTGCGGCCTCGATCCTTGCCAGGGAGAAGTTCATCGACTGGCTCGAGGCAGCGGGCAGAGCGTCCGGCATCAAGCTTCCGCGCGGCGCATCCGCCGCGGTCAAGGCCGCCGCCGCAGAGATCGTCGCCCGCCACGGTGCCGGGGCGCTCGAGAGCTACGCGAAGACCCACTTCAAAACGGCCGGGGAGCTGTAGCGGCGACCGTCGGGGCGTGGTTTGGCTCAACAATTTGCGTCCCCACCGGATTGGATGAAGCGTGAGGCCGCTCCGCGTTTGCGGATATCGGAGTCAAGCTGCGCGCCGATAGTCGCCCACGGGGTCTTGCCGCCCGACAGCCCGCAACCACTTTCAATCGCGATGCGGGCGATCTCCCGGCAGTTGAGGGGGGCGGATTTTCGAAGGACTTGTTCGGCTGCGGATAGCGCGCTTATGGCTTATTTGCTAAAACAGCTTTGCTGTATTCAGATCAAACAACTCGGCCACCTCGTTCTTGTCCTTCTCTTCGTTGTAGCGAACGATTTTCCAGCGCTTTTCCTCTTCATAGAAAAGAATGGCAGTTCGTCCGTAGCTCTTGTGATCGGAGACGGTTTTGATCAGCGCGTTCGCGTCGTCGTTGATGGCGCGCTTCGTATCCACGAGCAAAACCGAATCGGGGGTCTTCCGGTCGTGAATCGAAATGACAAAATCCGGGAAAAACTGGCTTCCGTTGGCCAGGGTTACCGCGACAGACCACGGTTTGTTCGGCAGGTTTCTGTGCCACCAAAGCACGCTGCCATCCTCCGCGTTATCAAGCCACTCGGCAAACGGGCGTTCCCAGTTGTTCAAGTCGGAGGGATAGATACCGTAAATATTCCTGGGCGATCTGTCGAGCGGCGATTCGCTGACGACGCGCTCGGGCAGCGGCGATGCCGGGACCACTTCGGTGTAGCTTGCCTCGCACGCTTTCCTCGCCTCGCTGAGAAGCTTCGGGTGTTGGACCAAAATCAAAGCGAGCGCGTAATCCATTTGATCCTCATTATCGACAATCTCGAGGCCACGCTTCCGGTATTCCTCTGCGATCCGCTCGAGGAGTCCACTTTGCAGTTCGCGCGGATCCACAGTTCCCATGTTGAATAGCATGCGCTGGGCCAGGATCTCTGTTTCCCTCGCCGCCACTTCAGCGTCAATACGGGTTCGCGTTTCATCGTGAATGAAAACCGCCTGATCGACCTTGATAACCGATACGGCCCGGCGCATGCCATCGAGCAGGATCTCTTCCGAGAGTCGGAAATTTCTGACGATGCCTCCCGCCAGCCCCGCGTCATCCACCCCCAGCATCATCCGCTGGGTTAGCAGCGCCTTCGGCACTTCCGGGCGCAGGTCGTAGGTGAATTGCCCGGTAGCGGATGATTGGGGGGCAGATGTCCCCGCTTGTGCTGCAACCGACTCGCCAAAAAGTTCCAGCCAACCGGGTTGTTGCGTGACTTGAATTTCATTCGGTTTCAGTTCCTGGCCACCTGCGGGCGCAGGACTAGTCTCCACCGGCAACTGCTTTTCTCCTGGCAAGAGGTAGGTCTGCCCGTTCTGGATGATCTGGAGCTGGTTCTGACCCGCGATCTGAACCACTACGGCGTAGGGCGACACCTTCGCCAGTTCGGTCTTGATCTGGTTCACCTTTTGGGCCGCCGTTGCAAGGCCCGCCTGGGCTTCGCAGTCCGCAAGAAAGACATAGGCATTTTGCAAAAGCGGTGGCAGCGCGAGCCCCTGGCATCTGCGGTGGACCCGCATGATTCTCCCCACGATTTGTGTCCCGAAATCCGCGTCGGCGATGCCGCGCATTGAAACGAGCGTGAAAGCTCGCGGCGCATCAAACCCGAGAGCGACGGCCATCTTGAAGATGAGCACCTCTTTCGTTTCATCGACGGCGAGCGCGAGCAGGTTTCCGTCCGGCTCGTCCGCCGTGTGAGTGGCGATGTGATCGTCGGTGAAGCCGAGCTCCATCAGCTTTTTCTTGACCCGCACGACGCTGTCTTTCGAGGAATCGACTTGAACAAGCATCAAGGGGACAAGATCGATCCCGGCATCCTTGAGGCTCGCCTTGACGGTCCGGTGCATGCGCGTTCCTTCGCGGAGGGCGGTCGTTTCAAAATCGACGAGCGGCTCCTGGTCCGGTGCCGCCATGAACGCGATGGATCGGACGCCCGGCTTCACCAGCCCGGCATCCACGGCATCCGAGCGACTGATTGTCACCGGATGCAGCCGCTGGAACCCAGCCGCCCGCTTGAATGCCTCGGCGTCCGCATCGTCAGGCGTGGCGGTGAGAAGGAGCGTGAATTCCGGGCAGAGGTGCTGGCTGTAGTATTCGAGCGCCTGCGTCCCGTGACCAAACCCGTGATGCGCCTCGTCTACGACCACCCCGATGAGAAATCCCATCTCGCGCAAGCGCACGAGGAGGGCGTCGAGCGAAAGATTTGATTCCGAGTCGCTCCGGATTTTCCGCGCGTCCGTATCGCGCGCCGCCACCGACTGCCAGGTGGACACCCAGATGTCCCCGCTCTTGGTTCCCGCCGCCTGGCGATCCGATTTCAAATCCCTGACCCTCATCGAGGGAAATTTATCCCGCAGCGAGGATTCCGTCTGCCCGACAAGTCCCTTGAATGGGGCGAACCAAAACCACGCGACTTTTTCGTCCCGGCTGAGCTGGCATGTCACCTCCCCGGCAATCAGGGTCTTTCCCGAGCCGGTCGGCGCTTTGATGAGAACGCCGCCGTTGTGGGAGACGATGGCCTTCCGCTCGGCGGGCTTGTCCACCTGACTGAGTTGCGCCGCGACATAGCGGAAGATGTCGAGCGTGTTGTTGGCGGCGGCCTGCTGGTAGGGCTTGAGCGTGATCATGGCTGGGGCAGAGGATGGAAATACCACAAAGGCACAAAGACACGAAGGGTGTTGGATTGGGCGGAGAGACCGTCTTTTCCTTCCGCAGTCCTTCTTTGTGTCTTCGTGTCTTTGTGGTGGTTCATGGGGTTTTCAATAACCACAAAGGCACAAAGACACGAAGGGTGTTGGATCGGGCAATGATGCCGTTGATTTGTGGTTTTTGCAAATCACAGGATGATTCTTTGAATGCCGGTTTTGATGGTGGGGACGTTGAAGTTGATGAGTAGCCCGAGTCGGATTCCGCTGAGCTTGAGATACGTAAGCATTTGGGCCTTGTGCACCGGAAGAATTTGTTCCACCGCCTTCAGTTCAACGATGACACAGCCTGCAACAACAACATCGAGCCGGAGCCCCGCATCCAATCGCAGCCCGTCATATAGAACCGGCATGGAAACCTGTCGCTCAAAAACGATGCCGTTCTTGTGCAATTCGTGACAAAGACAAACCTCGTAAACGCTCTCCAATAGCCCGGGGCCAAGTGCCCGGTGGACTTGGAATGCACAATCCACGGTCTTGCGCGCGGTTTCCTCCGTGCCTGCGGGCAAGGCACTCCTGTTAAACTCAGGTGGAAAAACGAGCCCATGGGAATCTTGGACGTGTTTGGTAAGGTCTGGGGGGGTCATGGGGTTTTCAAGAACCACAAAGGCACAAAGACACGAAGGGTGGGCTGGGCAGAGAGACCGTCTTTTCCTTCCGCTGTCCTTCTTTGTGTCTTCGTGTCTTTGTGGTGATTCATCGGTGTTTTCTGCCTATGGCTTGAGTCCGAATCGTTCCATCAGGAATTGCGGGATCGGGCGGACAGCGACCGCTTTCCCGACGTGTTGGGACACCAGTTCGGGCTGCCAAGAATAGACGGCCGCGCGGCGCAGTTTCTGTTTTTTCAACGCGGCGAGCGTGGCCGCGTCGGCCTTCTGCAGATAGACGAGCGCCGCCTCATCGCCGCCCGCGATCCAGAGCGGCCCGGATGGCTGGCGGGGATCCAGCGTTTTCAGATGCATGAGTTGCAGCGCGGTCCAGACCTGGCCGTGCGCGATTTTGCGGACCACCTTGCCCGGCGGCAGGCGCCGCGTCCGCAGGTAGGCGAAGCTGCCGCCTGTTCCCGGAGCGTTTCCGTATCCGTTGATCACATTTCTCAAACGCTTCGCGCAGACATCCCGGCAGATGTTCTTTTCCGGCTCTTTGGCGGAATCCTCCCGGCTCGAAATCAGGATAAACTTCCGGCTGCCCTTGTCCGCCCGGTTCAACTCCAGCACCGCCTGGCCGGTGGTTCCCGATCCTCCAAAAAAATCGAGCACGTAATCATCCGGCCCGGTGGCCTGTTCGATGAGCCCGCGCATGAGGCTGGGCGGTTTCGGGTGGTTGAAGATCTTGGAGCCCAGGATGGCATTCAGCGCGTCCGTTCCTTCCCCTCCGCGGGCGGATCGAAGGAGTTCGAGCGAGTCCGCTGTCTCGTCGTAGAGGTAATCCAACTCCTCTTTCTGGCCGGCGATCCAACTGCTGACCGGCGCGATCATCTTTTTCTTCTGGTCGAGAAAATCCTTTCGGGACGGTCGCCCCGGTGCGATGGGCTTGCCGATCCAGAAATCCAGATCGGGCAAATCCTCGCGCAGCAACGGAGTCTTTTTCTTCGGTAGCACCGGGCCTTGCCCTTTGCGGATCGCTTCGAGCAGGGACTCCCGCGATTCGAAGCACATGACTGTGCCCGGCTTGCAAGGAGGGAAATAAATTTCCTTCCGGCGGATGAGTTCTTCCATCGAGTTCGAGCGCAGTTTGGTTCCTTCCTTGACCCGGGATTCTGTCGCATAACGCCAGACAGCGTTTGAATCGCAGGGATACCAGTATCCGGTGCTTGGGTCTTGAATCGGGTAGTAGGTGTTGGGCCGCGTCAGATAGGTCTCAGCTTTGGTCAACGGCTGGGGGGTCCAATCCCCGCGCTCGTCATCATCCGGGTTGCGGTAGTCATCAAACGTGAGGGTCTTCCCTTTGAAGGCGAAGCCGGGGTTTGCATAGACGAGGACATGCTCGTGGACCTGGCTGAGGTTGCCTCCGGCGTCATTGCCCGAGTCCTTCGTCCGCCAGACAAAGCTGCCGACCCGTCGCCCTGGAAATATTTTGTCCAGCAAGAGCTCCAGCTTGGCGCGGTTCTCATCGTTGATCGAGGCCATGAGCACGCCGTCATCGCGCAGCAAATCCCGTGAGATCAGGATCCGGCGGTAAAGATACTCCAGCCATGTCGAGTGCTTCCAGACGTCGTCCTTTTTGATGAAGCGGTCGTTGTAGATGAAGTCCCCGTTACCGGTGTTGTAGGGCGGGTCGATGTAGATGCACTTGATCCGGGCGGCATGGGTCATCCGCAAGGCCCGCAGCGCGTCGAAGTTGTCCCCCTCGATGAGGAGATGCCCGAACGCGGGATCTCCGGCGGAAAACTTTTCCTCGAAATCCAAAGCGACAAAATCCTCGTTGATCGAGCGGTCCGCCTCGATCAAATCCGGATCGCGTTCCCAGACCAAGCCGAGCCGGGTCTCATCGCGCTGGCGGAGGAGGGCGACGAGCTGGTCTTTCGTCAGGTCGGCATATTTCCCGCGCGAGGCGGATGGGTTGCTCATGGATACCTCATTCTTGCGTCCGGCCAAAAGCAATCTCTGCCAATCATCGTTTCGCCGTACGTTTTTTGGATTTTGCGCCGAAGGTCGGGGCGTCCTCGCGGAGCGCAAGGTTGTTTTCCTTCCGAGCGAGCAAAGCACGCAGCGCCGCCGCATTTTCAACCACCGGACCGGAATGCGGATGCGTCGCAGCCCATCGGCGCGTGTTCTCGCACAGGCGTTGGAGGTCATGACCCGCTTCGCGGATCAGATCATCCTTAACCTGCCACAGATTGTTAAGGATGGGATTCGTCGTCGGTTTCATAAAGACAGTCTCCCATGAGTTCCAGAGGGGTGCAAACCTTTGGCAGATTCCAGCCCCGCGCGAAAGACTCCCGCTCCAGTCGCCGCAGGATTTGCGCGTTGGCCAAGTGGCGGCAATTCCAAGTCAGCAGGTAGTCGGCCTCCGCCAGCGTGGCCACCGCAAGATGCACGGCGTCCACTCCCGCCGCTTCGGGCATGGCGACGCCCTGTTCGGTAAAGGCCATTGGAGAGGCTCCTCCCAGCTTGCCGCGACCGGGTATCACATTTTGTGACACCATGTCGCCGATTTCCCCATCGCTCAACTCGAACAGGAAATCGCATGGGGAACCGGTCAGGGTTCCGGCGCACCGCCTGCTTGAGCGCACGAGTTTCGACCCCGTAAAGCTCCGCCAGATCGTAATCGAGCAGAACTTTCTGTCCACGCACAAGGAGGCTGCGTCTCTCGGCCTGAACGCTCAGGATATCGGGTTTCTGGGATTTCGAGACGGGTTGCATGACAGCTTCGACGAGACTACACAACTTCCGCTTCGATGGCCAGTCCGTCGCTGATCAGCCCGGGAGGCTTTTGCGGGTCAGTGTGATTTGTTGGGCAGCCTGATCTGAGGGAGTGCCCTCTCGGGGATGCCTTCGATGTGTTTGTCGCGATAGACGAGCTTCAGGCCATGAACCTTGGCGCATGCGGCAATCAGCAGGTCGGTGAGATGGATGCGTGTCGGGGATTGCGCACGCAGGGAAACTGCCGCATGCCCAACGGAATCGTCAATGGGCAATGGCGCCCCCAGTGCGGCGCGGTAAAATCCAATGATCTTCGAAACGTCGGATTTGGGATAATCGGAACGCGTGAGGAACAGCTGGAATTCCACCCAGGAAATTACGCTGACCGCGGAGCGCCCGCCCTCCGCGCTGAGGCAGTGCTCAACGGTATCGGTCCCGTTTTCCCGAAGGAGATGAGCCAGCAAAGCGGACGTGTCGAGCAGGTGAACGGCTTTCATACCGTCGGGCCATTTTCTCTCTGCCAAACTCGGTCCGTTTCGAACTCACCGGCCAGCTTGGCCGCGGCACGCTTGTTTTTCCCCGCGATGCACTGGGCTTCCCGCAGACCGGCCATGGGATCCGGCATGATGCGGGCCGAAATCATCCGGCTATCGCCCGACTCGATCCATTCCAGACGCATCCCGGTCTTGATCCCCCGTTTCCGCGCCAGCCGCGCGGGAATCGTGGTTTGAAGTTTTCCAGTGACCGTGGAAATCAAAATATTGTCAAGGGATGCAATCATCATGTGGAAATATATTCAAGGAGGAGAACATTTCAAGGAAATATGCGTGCATGGCGGCCTTCCGGTTTCCCTGAAGACTGGGGTGGCGGCTCCTTACACCGGTTGGAGAGCGAGGCGGAACGGGAGCATTCCGAGGGCAAGGAAGGTTTTTTCGAAGGTGGTGCGGGGGCGTTCGATGCCGTCGTCCCAGGCGACCTCGCGCCAGCCGGCGGCGGTGAAGCATTGCATCTCGCGGAAATACTCCGCGTTGTCGGTCATCAGGCGGAGGGTCCCCTCCGGGCGCAGGACGCGGGCGGCCACGTCGAGGAATGCGCCGGTGACAAGCCTGCGCTTGGCATGGCGGCGCTTCGGCCAGGGATCAGGGAACGAGACGTGCAGGATGGCGACGCTTGCGGACGGGAGGCTCAAGCCCTCGCTCCCTTCCCCGCGGATCGCAAGGGCATTCGGCAGTCCGAGGCGCTGGATTCGCCTGTTGCACCTTTCCACCCGGCTGCTTTGACGTTCGATCCCAAGAAAATTTCTTGATGGAAAGCGTGCGGCCATGCCGAGGAGGAACGCCCCGCGATGGCACCCGAAATCCACCTCCAGCGGCTGCGCGCCAGGCGGCAGCCAGGCTTCGGGAACAGTCAGGTCTTCGGGCATTGATAAAAAACAAAACGGGCGGGACAAATTTTGTCCCGCCCGGTTCCGTCGGGGGATTTCTCGGGAGAAATCATCCAACCGGGCGTCCGGTTTCGTCCGGACGCCGTTCAAATTGTTGCTGTTTTCGCTTAGGAAGATTTTGCGGCAGCTTCCGGTGCGGCTTTCTTTGGAGCCTTCTTGGCTGGCTTCTTCTCCACAGCCTCCGGCTGCTCGGCGACGACCGCGCTATCCACCCACTCGATGAAGGCCATCGGAGCCGAGTCGCTTTGGCGCGGCCCGAGCTTAATGATCCGGGTGTAGCCGCCCTTGCGATCGGCCGCGCGCGGCGCAACCTCGGCAAAGAGCTTTTTGACGGCCTCTTTCTGGCCGAGTTTGCCGGCGGCAAGCCTTCTTGCGTGAAGGTCTCCGCGCTTGCCGAGCGTCACCAGCTTTTCGGCGACCGGGCGCACGGCCTTGGCCTTGGCGAGGGTGGTTTTGATGCGGCTGTGCTCGATCAGGCTGCAGACCTGGTTCGCGAGCATGGCATCGCGGTGGGACGCCGTGCGTCCGAGTTTGACAGTTTTTTTACGGTGTCGCATGGCAGGTTACTCCTTTTCTTTTTCGGCAGGTTCTGGCGGGAGCTCGACGAGCCCGGGCTCGAATTTCATTCCGAGTCCGAGTCCGAGCTGCTGAAGTTTGTCTTTGATTTCGTTGAGGGATTTTTTTCCGAAGTTCCGGTATTTGAGCATTTCGGATTCCGACTTCATGGCGAGCTGTCCGACGCTGGTGATGTTTGCGTTATTGAGGCAGTTCGCGGCGCGGACCGAGAGCTCGATTTCGTTCACGCTCATGTTGAGAAGCTTCTTCATGCGCGTATTCTCCTGGCTCACCTCCTGCGGGGTCTCGTCGAACTCGACCTGCTCGTCATTGAAGCCGACGAAGACGTCAAGGTGGTGGCGGATGATTGCTGACGACTGGAGCAGCGCGTCGTCGGGGGTGATGCGGCCGTCGGTCCAGATCTCGATGATGAGCTTATCGTAATCGGTGCGCTGGCCGACGCGGGTCGCCTCGACGGCGTATTTGACACGGGTCACCGGAGAGAAGATCGAGTCGATCGCAATCATCCCAATCGACTGGTCGAGCGGCTTGTTCTCGTCGCCGGTCGCAAACCCGCGGCCTACCTTGATCTCAAATTCCGCCTCGAACTTCTGTTTTTTGTCGAGCGTGCAGATGATCTGGTCGGGGTTGAGGATCTCGCACTGCTGGGTGCTTTCGATATCGCCGGCAGTGACCGCGCCCTCTTTGTTGACGGCGAGGCGGAGGTTGCGAACCTCGTGGTCGTGGGCTTTGAACTTGATCTTCTTGAGGTTGAGGATGATGTCCACCACGTCCTCGACGACTCCGGGGAGGGTGCTGAACTCGTGCGGCGCCCCCTCGATTTTCACCGAGGTGATGGCAGCCCCCTCGAGAGAGCTGAGAAGGACGCGGCGCAGGGAGTTGCCGACCGTGTGCCCGTAGCCGGCCTCAAATGGCTCCGCGACGAACTTGGCATAAACCTCCGAGGCGGAGGACTCGTCTTTGACGAGCGTTTTCGGCATTTCAAACCGACCGAGACGAATGGACATGATGGTGATTTTCTCTTCCTGCCGGGTTTCCCTGAGCGCATCCGGCTGCCTGTCGAAGACGGGCCGCCATCAGGACCAACGGCAATATTTGGCTTTTTTTGCGCGAACGTTCAGAATCTCGAATCCAGCCGATTTGTCAATGACGGAAATGTAAAAATAATCAGGTCTTCCCGTTGATGGGCATGGACCAGCAGATTGGTGTCCGCAGCAATCACCCTTGGAAAGGAGGTCTCCGCGCCTCATCGATCGTCCGGTTGATCTCCTCGCTGGAAACTCCGGCGTTATCTTCTGCGTGTCCGACGGAAGCATCTCTCAGCTTGAAAGAAACCGGGAGAGTCTCGACCAGCTGGATGCCGAGGTCGCCGATCCGGCTGAGCGAGAGCCCGTTCAGAGCGGGGGTTTCGGCCGCCATCAGCCGGAAGACATCCTCGATCGAGGTGGGGCCGTTTGATCCGGAGACCGCCTGGATCAGGTCGCGGAGGAGCTCCCAGTCGTCCCGGGCATGGCCGGGCGGCTGGATCGCTTGGTTGAGCCGCTGGAGGCGGCCTTTGATGTTGATCATCGAGCCGCGCTTTTCGGCCCAGGCGCTTGACGGCAGGACGACCGAGGCGATCGCCGAGGTTCTGCTTTCGAGAATCCCCATCGCAATCAGGACATCGAGGCGCTTGAGGGCGCCCTCGGCGATCCCGCAATCGATGGCATCCTCGCCGAGGACGACGAGCCCGGAAAGCGTTCCTGCCTCGACCGCCTCAACGATCGCGCGCAGCCTGCCGGTCGCGACGCCGAGCAATTTGGCGCCCGAGGCATTCGGATTTCCGTCGTCGGAAACCAGGAACCCGTCGCCTGTTTGCGGGCGCGGGAGGACGTCCACGTTTCCGATGCCGAGCGACTTGGCGAGCTGCCCGACGAGGAAGAGCTCCTCGTTGGTCATGCGCGCGGAGGCGATGATCGCGACCTCCCCCGGGCGGCAGGCCTTGAGCATCTCTGCGGCCGCAGCGATCGCGCGCGGCCATTCCGCCGGCTCCGCCTCTCCGCGCACGAGCGGATCCTGAAGCCGGCCGGCGCTGTGGAGGTAGTGAAAATTCAGGCGGTGGCTGTCCGGCATCCAGCACGAGTTCACCGAATCGTTTTCGCGCGGGGTGATCCGGTGGACGGTATTTTCTCGGCTCCAGATGATGATATTCGATCCGGTGCCGCAGCTGACGTCGATGCTCTGGGTTTCCTTCAGGAACCAGACGCGCATTTTGAAACGGAAGTCCTTGCTGGTGAGCGCGCCGACCGGGCAGATATCCACGGTATTGAGCGAGTAATTGCTATCGAGCCGCTTGCCGGGATAGACGGAGAGCGTGGTGTCGCTCCCCCGGTTCAGGAACCCGAGAACGTCGTCGTGCGCGATCTCCTGCATGAACCGGATGCACCGCGAGCACATGATGCAGCGCTCGTCGTCGAGCATGACCCGCTCGCCGATGTCCGCCCGCTTCGGCTTTTTGACCTTCTCCTCGACAAACCGGGACCCGCCTTTTCCAAACTCAACCGAGAACTCCTGGAGCTGGCACTCGCCGGCCTGGTCGCAGATCGGACAGTCGAGCGGGTGGTTGATCAGCAGGAACTCGAGCACGCCGTTCCGGCAGTCCTCAACCATCGGCGACGAGGTCTTCACCGCCATGCCCTCGGAAATTTCCGTCGCGCAGGAGATCGCGGGACGCGGCCCCCACGAGATCTCCGGGTGCCCGTCCGCTCCGAGCACCGGCTTGCGCGCGGGCGACAACTTCGGCGTCCCCACCTCGACGAGGCACATCCGGCAGTTTCCCGGCGAGCTCAGCTTCGGGTGGTAGCAAAAGTGCGGGATGGGCTTCCCGCTCTCCATGCAGGCCTCGATCAGCCTGGTGCCCTTTGGGAACTGCCTCCATTCGCCGTCCACCTGCACATTGATAAGTTCCGTTCCGCTCATGATGAAATGGTTTCTAAACGAATTTGCCTTCCGGGGCAATTCCGATGCGCCAAGGTATCTGCGGGCGCGGTTGTTTCCGCAAGAAAAAGCGTGAGGCTGTCGGGCTACGAAGGCTGCGATTTTTTCTGTATTATAGAGAAGATCCCGGCTACGGTGATTCGAACTCTATGAATAACAACTGCCCTTGCTTCGAATCCGTCAAAAAACTTCTGACCACAGGAAAATGGGAAAGCGAGGGTTGCGAGTGCGGGAAATCCCTCCCCGTCAGCCACCTCATCGTTGCCGGTGCGGCAGCTCTTGTGCTATCTGTCCTGCTGGGTGCCCTGATCTCTCGTTCCCGGCGGCGCTGACCTCCTGGCAAGAAGGTTTTCGGAGCCGAGCTCGAGGCTGGCGCTCCGGCGCGGGCGGGTCAGCTGGAGGCAAGCCTCATTGCTTGAGGTGTTTGCTGGAAGAAGCGTTGGGGATATCGTCGGACAATCCCAAGAACCCCAATATGTAGATGGCCTCGACCAGCCCGGGCCCGTTCGGCGTTTCGATGCCGGGAATCGAGGGGAAATGGAACGGTGGGTAGTGGAACCGTTCGGCTTGCGGCGGAACCATGTCTTGCGAGTGCACGACGATCTCGCGCAACCCCCATTCTTTAAATTTTTCCTGGCCGAGCAGCAAAAACACCTCCATCACCCCCATTTCTTCTTTGGGATGGATGATCAGCTTTTGCACGAATGCGGTCAGGCTCGACACCAGATCCTGGCTTGAGGCAATGGAATCGACAATTTCCTGCAGGTTAATTTGCGGGAGGCGCAGGCTTCTCAGCAGTTGGTAGATGCTCTTGATGTTTCCCAGTGCCGGGTCGAGGTAGGCGAGCTGGAGGATCTCCTCCGAGCTGTCGACATTGCTGGTTTTGAGAAAGATGACGGCCTGCTTGGTCGCGGGGTCGATGACCTTATCGAACCAGTATTCCTGGTCGCCGGCGCGTGTGAGCCCGGGAGAGATGAGAAGGATGTTCCTGTCGAAGTAGTAAAACTCCAATATCTGGTTGATCAGGGACGAGAAGATCCCATCCGGACTGACCTTGCGCCCGTCGATCGACTGCCGGGCAAACTCCCGGAACCCAACCGACGAGGGGATTAGCTGGCAGAGCCCGTTGAGGAGAAGCGCCGACCGCAGCATCGAAAGCGAATAGGTGGGGGGCGCCAGGACAGAATTGTCTTGCGCGGGCTCGGCCGGCTTCCTCGAAAATGTCTTGAAGGTAATGTATAGCTTGGGTTCGCTCATGGGATTTTCATGGGTTTCTGCGGGCGCCCGGCCGGCGCCTTCCCCTTCTCAGGCAGTCGCAGAACGAATATTCCAGCACCGGGAAAATGGCAAGCCGTTTGGGGGGGCGGCACGCGATAAAAAAATAGCGGAAAAAGTATTGACGCCTCACTGCCCTCGCGCTAGAAGTCTCACCGCTATGAAAAAACTGCTCTCCTTAACCGGGGTAATTATGATGACGGCCGCCGCTGCTTTTGCAGGCGACGGGAAAACATTCGACAAAAAAGTGGTGGTTCCAGTTGAGACCTGCAAGTTCCGCGCCAACGAGCTCCAGCTTGATGCGTTCGCGGCCGGTGGCTTCTACAACCAGGGCCGTCCAGGCTGGGGTGGCGGACTCGGAGTCAACTACTTCTTCACCAAATTCATCGGGCTCGGCGTCGAGCAGGATGTTTTCGGTCGTGCTAACGAGAGTGCTGAGTGGGCCACGATTGGAAACCTCTTCCTTCGCTATCCGATCTGCTCGATCAACCTCGCCCCCTACGTTGTCGTTGGCGGCGGTGCTGCCTACGGAGCTGGACGCACCGGGCACGGGCTCGGACATGTCGGCGGTGGATTGGAATACCGCTTCACGGATAACATCGGACTCTTCACCGACGCGCGCTTCGTCTACTCCTCGGAGGATCCAAAAGCCGGCGTGATCGGACGCACGGGCCTCCGCGTTGCGTTCTAAACATCAACAAACATCAACAAAAGCCGGGCCTTCGGGCCCGGCTTTTTTTTTGTGATTTTCCTGGCCCTGGCTCTCTACTTGGCCCGGGGCCTAACCGGGCAGTTGATTTCTTCAAGTTTCCCCCGCATGCTGCCCGCATGCTAAATTTCATCTGGCTGGGTCTTGTGGTGCTTGCGGTGCTGTTGGGCGGGTTCACCGGCCATCTGCAGGAGGTGTCGAACGCTGCATTTGAGGCATGCAAGTCGGCGGTGATGTCTGTCGCGCTGCCGCTGGCGGGGGTCATGGCGCTTTGGCTTGGCCTGATGAAGCTCGCGGAAAAATCCGGTCTGGTAGCGATCTTGGCCGGCGCGTTGAAGCCGGTGCTGAAGTGGCTGTTTCCGGATGTGCCGGCCGCGCACCCTGCGATGGGATCGATGGTGATGAACATCGCGGCGAACATGCTCGGCCTGAGCAACGCAGCGACCCCGCTCGGGCTCCGCGCGATGCAGGATCTTGAGAAGCTGAACCCGCGGCCAGGCACGGCGACCAACGCGATGTGCACGTTCCTGGCGATCAACACCAGCTCGGTCCAGCTGATCCCCGCGACGACGATCGCGATCTTGGCGGCGGCGGGGGCAAGAAACCCGTCTCAGATCGTCGGCACCGCGTTTTTTGCCTCCTGCTGCTCGGTGATTGTGGGCGTCTCCGCAGTAAAGCTGCTGGAAAAGCTCCCGATGTTCTCCCTTCCGCCCGCCGCGATCGTTCCCCCGCAGGTGATCCGTGAGGAGGAGGCCGCCGATGCGCCGCGCCTTGTCCGCTGGGGGGCCTGGGTCCTGCTTGTTTTCGTGGCGAGCTTTGTTTTCTTCGGCTTCCAGCATGCCGCGCAGCCGGAAATGCTTTCCCGTACTCCGCTGGTCCGACTGGTTGAGTCTATCTCCTACCTGGCCATCCCGTTTCTTGTCGGCTTTTTCCCTCTCTACGCGGCGCTCTGCCAGGTGAAGGTCTATGAGGAGTTCGTGGAGGGTGCGAAAGAAGGATTTCAAGTCGCCGTGCGGATCATTCCTTATCTCGTGGCGATCATCTCGGCGGTGGCGATGTTCCGTGCAGCCGGCGGAATCGCCCTGATCACCACGGCCGTCGGCCCGGTGCTCGCTGCGGTTTCCTTTCCTCCGGACCTCCTCCCCCTAGCCCTCATGCGGCCATTAAGCGGGAGCGGCGCGACCGGGCTATTTGCTGAGCTGGTCAAGGCCAACGGCCCCGGCAGCTTGATCGCGCAGATGGGAGCGACGATCATGGGGGGCACGGAAACCACATTTTACGTGCTCGCCGTTTATTTTGGATCGGTCAGCATCCGGCGGACCAGGCATGCGGTTCCCGCCGGCCTGTGTGCCGACCTCGCCGGAGTCACTGCCTCAGTGGTCATCTGCAACCTGGTTTTCGGACGCTGAAGACGACCGCCCGTCTGAACGGTTTTATTTTTCTGGGAGATGACAACCTGCGCGCGCTGCCGTAGGCTGACGCCAACGATGGCCTCGCACGCGCTCAACGAACCAGGGCCTTCCTCCGCATGAGCCCCACTCGATGGCTGTTGATCGTGGCAGGAGCCCTTCTCCTCCTCGGAGGACGAATGTCCGCTGGAGATGCGGAGGGAGGAAATGTTTTTGGGGAGCGGGTTTTGAAGGGGGCCGGGCTGATTGGGATCATCTACGATTTGAAGCAGGACAAGAAACGTGACCCGTCCACGGGGAAAGATTACAGGGATGTCATCAATGAGTTTTTGGAAAACAATTGGGACGAGTCGGTTCTCAACCGGTATTTTCGTGCGGTCCAACCGCTTTACGCGACGCAGATCTTTATTCCGATCATGCAGGCAAATGCTGCGCCGGCAGCATTTGGCGTGGAGAAAATCATCAAGCCATCCCGCTGGCTGATCCACTACAAAGGTCAGGTTTCCCCTCCCGAAGATGGGACCTACCGGCTCCTTTGCTATGCCGACGACGTCATCTTTGCCGCGATCAACGGCAAGGTCGTCTGCCAAGGGTCGCGGACGGATGTGTGGATCGACAGCGTGTGGCCGAGGCAAGCGTCCACGAAAGGCCAGGCGATCGGAAACGGGAATCTGAGCATGGGGGATTGGGTCGACATGAAGAAAGATGAGCCCGTGGATTTGGATGTGCTCATCGGTGAGCGCCCGGGCGGAAGTTTCTGCGCGTTCCTTCTGTATGAAAAAAAGGGGGAGGTTTACCCGGAAAAAGATGGGAAGAGGATTTATCCCGCTTTACAATTGGCCCCAGGCAACACCCCAGGCTATCCGTCGGATCTCCTCAAGGATATCGCATATTGGAAAGGCTACCCATAAACCATGAAAATTGAGCCCCCGCAACAGGCTGGCCGCACAGCCACAGAAACAGCCCGATGAGTTCTCAAAACCCTGCAATGCCCGTTGAAGGCGGGATGGCCGAAAGCGTCTCCTTCGCGCAGCAAAGCTACGAGGCGATCCAGAACGAGCTTTCGAAAGTCATCGTCGGCCAGACCGGCGTGATCGAGCAGGTCTTGATCTCCGTTTTCTCCCGCAACCATGCCCTGCTCGTCGGCGTGCCGGGCCTCGCGAAGACGCTCCTGATTGCGACCCTTTCCCAAGCCATGCAGATGAGCTTCCGACGGATCCAGTTTACGCCGGACCTCATGCCAAGCGACATCACGGGGACCGAGGTGATCAATGTGAACCCGAGCACCGGAGAGAAGGAGTTCCGGTTTCTTGAAGGGCCGCTTTTTTCTAACATCGTGCTCGCGGACGAGATCAACCGCACCCCGCCAAAAACGCAGGCGGCGATGCTCGAAGCGATGCAGGAGCGGCGCGTCACCGTCGGGGGGAAGACCTTCACCCTGCCCTCGCCATTCTTTGTGCTGGCCACGCAGAACCCTATTGACCAGGAGGGCACCTACCCGCTGCCCGAAGCTCAGATGGACCGCTTCCTGTTTTTGATTTCGGTGGATTACCCGGAGACCGAGGACGAGCTGGAGGTCATGCGCCGGGGGACTGGCGGACGTTCGGAGCCGGTCGTTCCAGTGATCGACGGCGACAGCGTTGTCTATATCCAGGAGGCCGTCAAGCAGATGCCCGTGGCCGACCATGTGCTCCGATATGCCCAGCGGATCGCCGCCTGCACGCGCGCGAAACGTGAGGAAGCCCTGCCGGTCTGCAAAAAATACCTGAGCTACGGGGCGGGGCCGCGCGCGAGCCTGGGGCTGGTCACTGCTGCAAAAACCCATGCGCTGATCCGCGGACAATCCTATACCGCCTGCGCGAATGTTGCAGCCGTGGCCCCGTCGATTATGCGCCATCGCGTCGCCTGCAACTTTGTCGCCCAGGGCGAGGGGGTCACCACCGATGACATCGTGAAGGAAATCCTCGCGACCATCCCGCAGAACGAGGTGTTGGGCTAAAAACCGGAGCTCCTCTTGAAACCCCACGTCGTCGCGCGCGAGCGGGTCCAGCCGCTTTTTGACCCCGAGGCGCTCGCGCGGGCGGAGTCGCTGGGGCTCATGGCCCGCTCGATCGTGGAGGGGTATCGCGTCGGTGCCCACCGGTCGCCCTTCCAAGGGTTTGCCTTGGAGTTCGCCCAGCACCGGGAATACACGGCAGGCGACGACCTGCGCCACCTCGACTGGAAGGTGCTCGGGCGCACGGACCGGTATTTTCTCAAGCAATACGAGCAGGATACAAACCTTGTCGCCTGGGTGCTGCTGGATGCCAGCGAGTCGATGGGCTACGGGTCCACGACGCTCACCAAGCTTCATTATGCCAAGGCGTGCGCGGCAACCCTCGCCCATGCGATCCTGCTGCAAAAAGATGCCGTCGGCTTCGGGATCTTCGATGCGGGGATCCGCGAGCAGATTGCGCGCACCGACAACCAGGGGAAAATCCACGAGATCCTGCGGCGGCTCGCCGAGATCGAGGCGGCCGGGCAGACGGATATCGGCGAGACGATGGAAAAAATTGCGCTCGCGTTCAGGAACCGCGGGATCGCGATTGTTTTCAGCGACTTTTTTGAGGATGAGGCGCGGCTGGAACGAGGCATCCAACGTCTGCGATTTCTCCGACATGAGGTCATCCTTTTCCATGTTCTCGACCACCAGGAAATCGCGTTCGAGTTTCGTGGGAGCTGCCGGTTTCAGGGGCTCGAAGGCGCGCCTAGCGTGCAGCTCTCCCCGGAAGACTACCGCAAGGACTACCTCCGCGCGTTCGGAGAGTATCAGGCCAGGATCCGCGTCATCGCGGAGCGGAATGCCTGCCACTATGTCCTTGCCGATACGAGCCACCCTGTCGCGGAGGTTCTCGGCGGCTACCTATCCCTCCGCCTCCGAATGGGCCGCAGCCGATGACCTTCCTCGCCCCCTGGCTTTTGGCGGCCCTTCCCGCTGTCTGCGTGCCGGCGGTGATCCACCTGCTCAACCGCGGCAAGCCGCGCCCGATCCGCTGGGCGGCGATGCAGTTCCTGCTGGACAGCGTCCGAAAAAACCAGCGCCGCCTCCAGATGCGCGATCTGGTTCTTTTGATCTTGCGGGTGCTTGTCGTGGCATTTCTGGTGATCCTTTTTGCGAGGCCCGCGGTCTGGGTTCCGGCCGGCAGCTCGGGCGTGGTTCCCACGCCGGTTTCCGGGATGATCGTCCTGGATGTCTCCGCAAGCATGGCGCAAACTGACGGGCGCAGATCCCGGCTGGATCTCGCTCGCGAAGAAGCCCTCAAAACGCTGGAGAGGTTCAGCGCGGATTCGCTCTGCGGCTTGATCCTTGCGACCGACCGTGCGGTCCCGGTCGTCCCTCGTCCGTCGAACAACCTGGAGCTCGTCCACGACAACCTTAATTCCGTCCTCGGGACATCCTCGGCTACGGATCTCCTTCCCGCCATCGAGCGCGCATTTCAGGAGCTCGCCCGCAGCCCGGGCGCTGAGAAAATGGTCTTTGTTTACACGGACAGCCAGGAGTCGGCCTGGCGCGCCCGCCCAGCAATCCTCGAGCTCGCCGGAAAATTTCCTGGCATCGCGCTGCGGAGCATCCCGGTCGGAAATGCGGGCGAGCCCAACACGGCGATCACCGGCATCTCCATCCAGCCGTCAGCGCCGACGCTGGGCAAGCCGGCAAAGGTGAGGATCGATGTGCGGAACCTCACGGAAACCCCCCTCGATGGGGTGAGGGTCACGCTGGCGGCGAATCGCGACAAGCCGCAGGATGAGGCGACCCTGCCGCCGATCCCCGCCGGGCAGTCCTCGTCTGCCAACCTTAAGATCACTTTCGACACCTCAGGGCTTCAAACGCTCCGCGCGGAGATCCCGCAGGATCTTTTTCCGGCGGATAATCTTCGCTCGCTCGCCATTCGGGTCGGCACCCCGGGGAAGTTTCTGATCCTTGCCGAACCGACGAGCGGCGACCATCGGACGACCCCCGCATTTTTCCTGCGCACGGCGCTTGTGGCCACGCAGAAAGGGGGAGATGTGCAAGTCGTCCCCCCCGCGCAGCTCACCGCAGAAGAGGTGGCGACGGCGATCGCCATCTTCGTCTGCTCGCCGGCCACGGTCGGGGATGCCCAGTGGGCGCTGCTGGAAAAATTTGTGCGCGGCGGAGGCGGGGTTGTGGTTTTTCCGGAAGGGAAAACGTCCGCTGCCCTGGGGGCGACCCCTTCGACCCGGTGGCTTCCTGGCACGCTTGGCAAGCGCCTGACGGAATCCGCCACCTGGGTGCAGGCCGGCCTTGTGCACCCTGTGACGGCTTCCTGGGCCGATGCCAACCGGACGCGCCTCACAAACATCAGCGCCGACGGGCGGTTCGAGCTCGCCCCGCATACGGGAGCGGCGCCGCTTGCGAGCTACACGGACGGGGTTCCCGTGGCGGTTTCCTGCGAGGTCGGGGCAGGAAGGGCCGTGCTGTTTGGAACCTCGCCGGTCCCCGCATCCACAAAGCTTGTCCTGCATCCGTTTTTCCCGATCCTTGTAGGCGGCCTCGTGGACTACCTCGCGGTCGAGCAGTCGGCCGCTCAGGCGCTCCGCCCCGGCGAATCGTTCTCCGCCTCGGTCCCGCCGGCGCTCATCGGAAAAAAGGTGGTCCTTTCCAGCGACCGCACTGAGGGGCGGACAGATGCCGGCGTGGTCGCCGCTGCAGAAACCGAGGGAAAAATTCAGATCTCTTCGGTCGATAACCCGGGAGGTTATCAGGTTTTTGTCGAGGGCCGCGACGAGGCCGCCGCAGCATTTTCCGTGGCCATCGATCCTGCCGAGTCCGTGCTCACGACAGCCGAACCGGTCCAGATCGAGGCGGCCAAGGGCGATGCCAAGGCGGCAGCGGGCGGCGCGGCCGCCGGAGGCGCGAAAGTGACGCGCGAGGCGTGGATGTTTTTTTCTGTTGTGCTCCTCCTCCTTTTCATCGCGGAGCTGGCGCTCGCGCACCGCTTCACGATGAGCCGATAAGCCATGAACGCGATCCTTCAATGGCTCACAGGGGAAAAGCTGCCTCCGGGGGAGCTTCAGTCTTCGCTTTCCCTGCAGGGTTTGCCTCCAGGCTGGGCTCTGCTCCTGTTTCTTATCGGTACGGCCGGGATCATCTGGTCCTACCGGGCCTTTGCGCCGGAGACCTCGCGCCGGAAGCGAAACCTGCTGGCCGGGCTGCGCGTGGCGTCGTTTGCGCTGGTGATCCTGTTTCTTCTCAAGCCGGTGTTGTCCCTGCGCATCGAGGAGCCGGTGCGTTCGGCGCTTCTCGTGATGTTCGATAACTCCCGCAGCATGCAGATTGTGGACAAGCGGACGAGCGAGGAGGAGCTTTCAAATGCGCGCCTGCTCGCTGGCACCGACCAGCCGGCGCGCTCCGCGTTGGTCAAGGCGCTGGCCACCAACGCTTCGCTCGACCTGTTCCCGAGCCTCGCAAAGGTTGCGGACCTGCAATTTGAATCCTTTGGCGCGCATCGGCGCCCGCTCGGCGAGCCTTCGGGCGGCGATGCAGGCCGTTTGGCCGCCGAATCCATCGCGGGTCTGACCTTCGATGAGAACTCCACCGCCATCGGCGATGCCCTGGTCGAGACCCTGACCGCTTGGCGCGGTGCCCCGGTTGCGGGAGTCCTTCTCGTCACCGATGGCGCCAGCAATTCCGGGTCCAACCCATTGGCCGCCGCGCGTGTTGCCGCCGCGGATCGCGTCCCCCTGTTCATCTACGCGACCGGAGTGCCGCAGGCTCACGACCTGCGCGTGCTGAGCGTGACCGCGCCGCCAATCGCATTTTTGGGCGAGCCCATGGAAGTGCGCACAAGCATTCGGATCCAGGGATACCCTCCCGGGACATCAGCCCGAGTCTCCCTCCGGCAGGGCGACAAGGTGATTGGGGAGCAATCCGTGAAGGCCGGCCTGGAAACCACGGATCTGACGTTTCAGTTCGTGCCCGAGGCCGTGGGCTCGCAGGATCTGTGCGTTGTGGCTGATCCGCTCGACGGCGAAGCGGAAAAGGACAACAACACAGCGACCACCACGGTTCGGGTCGTCGATCAAAAGGTGAAGCTCCTCTACATCGAGCAGCATCCGCGTTGGGACTTCCGCTTCATTGCCAACGCCCTCAAGGACGACCGCCGGGTGGAGCTGAAATGCCATGTGATCGAAGGCGAGCGGGGCATCGCGGGCGATGAGGGAAAGATCTTTCTCGACGCCCTGCCGGAAGCCGCCGAGCTGCTCTCCTATCAAGTTGTCCTCCTCGGAGATGTCTCCCCGGAGGCGATCGGACCGGAGCGGATGCAGTCGCTCGCCAAGCTTGTTGGCGAAACCGGCGGAGGCCTGCTCTTTCTCGCGGGGCCGGAATTCAATCCCGCAGCCTACCAGGGCACCCCCCTAGAGCCACTGCTCCCAGTGGATCTTGCTCCCGTCCCCGACGCGGCAGCCTACGCCCGCCGCTCGAAAGAGCTTCAAAAGTTCGACCTCACTCCGGCGGGCGAGGCGTCCCCGCTGCTGAAGCTCGCCGATTCCGCTCCGGAGAACCGCGCGATTTGGAGCGGCTTTGCCGGGGTCCGATGGGTCGCTCCGTTTACCAGCCAAAAGCCAACTGCGGAGACGCTTCTCACCACCGTCGCCCTCGCGCCGGTCATCGCCACCCAGCCGTTCGGGCGAGGGCAGACGCTCTACTTCGGCACCGATGAGACGTACCGGTGGCGCAGCAGGGTCGGAGCAAAACATTTTATCCGCATCTGGACGCAAATCATCCAGACTTTTGCGCTCGAGCGCCTTCAGGGAGCTTCGGACAAGATCCAGCTTCGGCCGGATCAGCCGATCGTTTTTGTCGGAGATACCCTGGTCATCGCCGGGCACGTGTTCGATGACAATTTCAAACCCCTCGACCAGCCGCGTCTGGAAGGCGAGTTTGTCCGGGAAGGCGCCTCGGATCCCGCCCAGGCTTTCGCGTTGGACCTCTCGGCTGACACCCCAGGCCTCTACTCGGGGAAATGGACCCCGCGCCAGCCAGGAAGCTACCTCTTCGTCCCATTCCGCGACCGCAAAGCCGTCACGCGCTTCCAGGTGCGCGGCCGCGATGCCGAGCTCCTCAACCCGGTGATGGAAAAGCAGGCGCTCGAATCCCTGGCCGCCGGGACCAAAGGAAAGTTTCTCATGGAATCTGACCTTGCCAAGCTTCCGGAGCTGCTGAAATCCACGACCGCGACGATCCCCCGCCGTAAAACGGTTGACCTGTACGCGCTGTGGCCGCTGCTTCTGCTGGCTGCGCTTCTCCTTTTTGCCGAGTGGACCCTCCGCAGGCTCTCCCGACTGAAATGAGCAGGATTCCCACATCCCGGCTGCAGTCCGCGCTGAAAAAGGCGCGGGCCCGCCTCGGTGCGAAGCCCCATGTCATCCCTCCCGCCACGCGGAGCCCCAATGCCACGCAGCCGCCTGTCCAGCTTCCCCGTGCGATTTCGAGGGCGCTGAAAAAGGCGTCGGTCGCGATTGCCAGGGTCCGGGCGACCGAGGGCGCGCTCCTGTCGGTCATCGCCCTGTTTGCGGGGTTGCTCGCGACCTGCTTCGTGGATTGGCTCGTCCTCACCCCCCAGCCGGTCCGGATTTTTCTTTTCCTCGTCCAAATGTCTGCGGTAGCTGGGATCCTGCGGTTCCGGATCATCCGTCCGCTGTCGAACAAACCTTCGGATCGCGAGTCGGCGCTCCTGCTGCAAAAAAAGTTTCCCAAGCTCCGTTCGGCGCCGATCTCAGCGATCGAGCTCGCCTGCGGGCACGGGCGAAGCCTGGTGGGGGCGGAAGTGCTCACCCAGCGCCTGGGGGCGGAAACTGCGGCGTTGCTGAGCCAGATCAAGCCGGCGAATGTCGCCTCCCCAAACGCGATCAAAAGGCTGCTCAAAATTGCGGGGCTGACGGTTTTTCTTAACGTGGTTTGGATCGCCATGCTCTGGCCGGATAGCCAGGCTTGGCTGGGCCGGTGGCCAGGGCTTCGCGTCCCGCCTCCGACGCAGACCATCGTTGGCGATGTCACCGAGGACCTGACCGCCCAGCGCGGAACGAACGTCGAGCTCCGGGCCCGCGCGGCGGGCATCATCCCTCGGGCCGGTCGTGTTCGCCTGGAGTTTTCCGATGGCACAGCTTCCGAAATCCCGGCGCTGCCGGCCTCGGGAGAGGTCGGAAACCAGGAGTTTTCCGCGCTGGTCACGTCGGTGCAAACTCCCTTCCGCTACTCGTTCCGGCTCAACGACGGAGAAGGTTCTCCGCATCGCGTGCATGTCGTCCAGCCGCCGACGGTCGAAAAATTCTCCATCCGCGAAACATTTCCTGACTACACGAACCTCAAGCCCAAGGACCATGACACCGGCAGCCTCAACTTTCTTGTCGGGAGCACGGTAGAGGTCAAAGTCACTGCCACCCAGGATCTCCAGCGCGCCACCAGCACGCTTGCCGGCACCGGCCAGGACATCCCGCTTGAGATTGTCAAGGGCTCCCTGCGGGCTGCCTCCGGCACGATCAAGGTTCCTGCGGATCTCACCGGCATCAGCTTCCCGCTGGTCAACACCGACGGGATCGCCTCGGTCGGAGACACCGTTTTCCGGGCGACTTCGACGGAGGACAAACTTCCCATACTCAAGCTGCTGGGAGATGCGCCCCAAGGGCAATCCCTCACGCCGGAAGCCAGCGTCGACCTGCTCTATTCCTGCACGGACGACTTCGGCGTCTCCCGGGTCGACCTTCGCTACGCCCTGGCGGATGTCGGGGCTGCGGCAGCCCCGGCCGAGGGCGACTTCAAGGCCCTCCCCGTCCCCGTCCCCGAGCAGGCGCAAGCCACCTTCAGCTGGAAACCCGGATCGCTTCCGGAGGCCGCTGCTGGGAAAGTCGTCTTCTTCTTCCTCGAGGCCGCAGACAACCGTGTGCCCATCGGCTCAGGAGTCGTCCGAACAGAGACCCGCTCGCTCACCCTCGTGACCCCGGCTGCAAAACGCCTCGAAACCATCCGCCGGGCCGGCGAGGCCTCGAAGCAGATACGCGAGCTCGGGGATAAGCAGCTTGAGGTCCACGAACAGCTCCTCGAAAATCCTTCCAAACAGACCCCCACACCCTGAAAAACCGTCCCATGAAAATCCTGTTATCGGCAGCTCTCGTCTCGACAATTTCCCTGGCGCATGCGGACGACCTGGTGCGAAGCGTCGCCTACAAAGCGAGCGATGGGCAGGCTCGGATCCACGCGTCTTCCGGGGCGGTTATTGCCGAGCTTGACGCGCTCCTCGACGAGATGTCCCGGAATGGAATCACCGATGACACGAAGGCCATGGTCATGGCGGCGCGGGCCAACCTCGCCGGCGCCCGAGAGGGATCGATTTCCGCTGCCCTCACCCAGCTCCGCGAAATCAGCACGTCCGGCCGCTCGGATGACATTCAAAGTGTCGTTCAGCAGCAGCAAGCTGCCGAGATCGCCCTTCGGCAGATCGCCACCAAGCTCTCCGAAAAGCAGTTTACTGACGAGATCTCGGCCTCGGCGTCCGCGATCGTTGTCCGCCAGGACCGCGTGCTGAAGCAGGCTTCCGGCAAGAAAAACGAAGACATCGTCACCGCTGAGCAGCAGGCCCTTGCCTTGCAGGTTCGCGACCTGGCCAATGCGCTCGCGTCAGCCCCGGCGGATCTGCCGGCCCCGGTCGCAGCGATCCTGAAGCAGGCTTCGGACAAGGCGGCCTCGCTCGGCCTCACCGCAAAGGCGGATGCCGCAACCAAAGCCGGCCCGGATCGGGCCGCGCGCCAAAAGGAGCTGCGCGATGCCGTCGCCCAAGTGGATGGCGTCCTGAGCCAAATGGCCCCTGCTAAGGAACGGCTCCAGAAAGCTGCCGCTGCCGTGGCAAAGATGCAGGAGGACCAGGCCAAGCTGGCGGCCAGCCAGCAGCC
>Ga0194058_10000077_pt1 | contig 35118 bp, 29 predicted proteins | sample SepL4417m_MetaG_FD_155490 | JGI IMG/M metagenome (GOLD analysis project Ga0194058, IMG submission 155490) | Anoxic zone freshwater microbial communities from boreal shield lake in IISD Experimental Lakes Area, Ontario, Canada - Sep2016-L442-17m | ecosystem: Environmental > Aquatic > Freshwater... | reverse complement strand
CTCATGATATGATTATAATTAGTGGGAAACTTCAGATACCACCATCCGGGCGATGCGCCAGAAGAAATTCAGAAAATTTTCCCTGCTTGCCATGCGGGTCGTCTCCGCGCCAATGGTAGTGCGTGTTCCAGGTTATTTTCAACAAGATCAGCGCCGCTGAGATGGCATCGCTCCCGAAGGATCTCCAGCTCGAACTGCTGTCCGAATTTCATTTTCTTCCGGAGGATCTCGATTCTTTAGAAAAAGAAAAGGGGTTTGGAAAGGTCGCGCGGGATGGGAGGGCGCTCTACAGATACCGGGCGAAGGACTACCGGATCTATTTTGAACGCCATCCGGAGGGGCTCCTCATCTATCGGGTGCTCCACAAAAACACGATTCGCGACTTCCTGTTCCGATCGAACCTCCCGCTCGATGACGAGGACCGCGGGCTCGCCGACACCAAAGATTTCTGGCGGCTGATCCGCGAGGCCGAGGACTCGAGGAAGTGAGGGGGTTCCCCGACGAGGCCTCGCGCCTCGCGGCGTTTCCGGTCGCCCGCGAGCGGATTTATCTCGCCCATGCGGGCGTGACCGTCCTGCCGCGGTGCGCCGCCGACGCGATGCGGGCGCACGCTGAGGCGAGGAGATTTTTGCGAAGCTTGGGGTGGCCGGCATCGTCGCCTCGCTGCGGTCGCTGCGCGACGGGTCGAAGTGGCTCCGGTTCAGCCCGCACTTCTACAACACGATTTCCGAGATGGAAAAAGTGGCGGTGGTGCTGGGCCGCGCGGCCGCCTGACCCGGAGAGGCCCCGGAGCTTCAGGGCACCAGGGGCCGGAGGATGTCGAGCACGCTTTTTACCCCTTCGATAGCCGTCCCCGGGGCTTTGTTGATGATCTCGCCGCCCTTCCCGATGATCTCCTGGCCCATCGCGGCCGCCAGGCGCCCGGAAAGGTTTTCTGTGGGTTTCGAAAGCGTTCCTCCGACCTTCAGCTCGGTCCAGAGGTAGCCGTTGTGGGCCCTCGTAAAGACGCGCTCGCGCGAGCCGGGAAGCCACTGGAGCGTCTGGGTGGTCACCCCGACTTGAAATTCCCCTTCGAGGGATTCCCCCTTGCCGATCACTGCGGAGCCTTCGATCCGGAGCAGCCCTTTCGACTCGGCGAAAAAGTTGCTCACATGCCAAGCCCCGTTTCTCCAGACGAAGTCCCCCCGTGCTTCCTGCAGCGGCATCCGGCGGAACGCGGGATTTTGAGTGAAATCTGCGATGGTGGCGAGCAGGGGGGTGTTCTCCAGGCGCCCGTCCCGAAGCCCAATGCTGCCCGCGCACCCATCCGGGGCCGAGAGCGAGACGTTCCCGGAGAGGGTCCCCTGCAGGCGCTTGCTCCACTCCCCCTTGAGGACGTCCGAGGAGCTGACGCCCTCCCAGGAAAACTGCAGCTTCCCCCCTGACGATGACTCGCCGGAAAGAAGGATTTTTCCGTTGGTCCCAAGGCGAAGGTTCCCCTGCGTCAGGAAAAAGTCTTTCCCCTGCTCGCGGACGCGAAATTCCGTGATGTCGAGCGGTGGCGCCCAAGGCGAAGTGAAACGCCCTCCTTTTCCAAGGAAGATCCAGCCTGCACCGTCGGGCTTCACGCTGAGCGCCGTGCCGGCGATCTCCGCGCCATAGAATCGAAGATTCGCATTGCCGACGCTGAGAAGCCCGAGCTCGAACTTCGCCGGAAGAAGCCCCACGAGCCCGGATGTCCGGGCCGGCACAGGCGCGAAAGCTCCGCTCGCAGGGACCTCGGGCGAATGGCGCGGGCCTGGCGCATTCCATTCTCCATCGAGGTGGGTGATCGTGATTTCCTCGACCCTCCATGCCCCAGAAAATGCGGCCCTCCAATTGATCTCCGCCCGAAGCTCGCGCGCGCTCAGGTTTTTCAACGCAGAGGAAGACGAGCCCGAAAGGGTTGCCGATTCCGCATAGGCAGAGGCTCCGGTCCACCGGAGCGGGGAAAACCCGGCCTTCGCCTCAAACGCGGCTCCGGCCTTCTCGTTCAGCATCGCCCGAAAACCCTCGCTCCGGATGAACGAGCCAAACCAGATGGAAAACCAAGCCAGAAGTCCCGCAGCAAGAACCGCAAGAACAACCAAAAAAATTCCGATCGACCGGAGCGACGACGGGCGCTTTCTCGTCATCTTTCCGAGCCGGTTTCTGCCAGAAGAGCTCAACTGAACGAGAGCTTCGTGACCCCTGCGGCCGATGCGGCATTGAGCACGTCCATCACGCGCTCGTGCTTCGTCTGCGGGTCCGGACGGATGATCACCGGGTCCTTGTCTCCGAATTTGGCGATGGTTTCCTTGAGCCACGCTTTGAGCTCGGGGAGCTCCTTGCTCGTCGGGCTATCATAGACCTTGTTGTTCATCTGGACTTTCCCGTCGGGCAAGATGTCAATGATGATCGGCGTCGTCGGCACCCCCGACCCCGGGCCCGAGGCCCGCCCGCTGGGCAGGCTGATGTTCAGCTCCTTCTCGATCACCTGCGAGCCTGCCGAGGCCATGAAAAAAAGCAGCAGCACGAAAACCACGTCCACCATCGGCGCGATTTGAAACCCGGGATCCCCATCTTCTGATACTCCACCACCTGACATAAAATTTTAATGAGTTGAAGGTTGAAGCAATGCGATTACGAGGGCTTGGCCGCCTTGCCATCTTTATCCACCACAGAAAATGTGACGTTGCCAACTCCCGCCTGGCCGACCGCCTCCAGAAGCTGCCGCGTGTATTCGTATTTGACTTCCTTGTCCGCGCGGATGAGCACCCGGACGAGCGGGTTGACGGTGACTTTCCTTTGAAGAATCGGGACCAGATCTGTCGGGGAGTTGTAGCGCTGCTGGTCCACCTCGATAGCCGTGAGGCTGCTGAGCGGAACGTAGCTGACGTTGATGATGACCTGCCCCGGGTTGTCCTTCGCCTCCTTGGCATCCTTCGCAATCGGAAGGTTGATCTCCTTGTTCGACTGCAGAACCTCGGTCGAGCTGATCGACATGAAAAAAACCAGAAGGACCAGAAGAATATCGATCATCGGCGCGATCTGGAATTCCGGGTCCGGCTCATGATCCGGCTTCCGGCGCAGCTTTTTGCCCTTGCGATGGGGGTGGTCTGACATATTCGATCAGGCCCAGTCCAAGGTAGCTCCGCAGTGCGGGCAGGGGGTCTGCCCCGCCTGGATGGCCCCGTTGCAGATCGGACAATTCGTGGTGAGCTCCATGGAGACCTTCCGTGAGCTCTGGGACACGCCGGGAGCTCCTGCGCCAGCCTCAAAATTTTCGCCCACACGGATCCCGGAAAGCTCGTCAAACGGAATCCCCTCAATCAGCCGGTTGAGCTTATCGTCGGCATTCACGAGCACGATCGTCGCGACGTTGCGGAAATAGTAATAGAAGATGAAGGCCGGAATCGCGATGAAGAGGCCGCTCGCCGTCGCCATGAGCACCTCTCCGATTCGCAGAGCTAGCCCGCGGGGGTCAGCCACGCCGGACGAACCCAACACGGCAAACGCACCCATCATCCCGATAACCGTTCCCAGCAGCCCGATCATGGGAGCAATAACGCCAATAACCGAGATGTAGCTGATCTTGGTCTTCATGATTTGCGCCTCCCGGATCCCGTGCTCAATCAGCGCGGTTTCGATAGCGTCCTTTCCCATGCCGAGGCGCTCGAGCGCCCCCTTAAGAACCAGGGCGATGTAGGCCTTGTTAGCGCGGGCGATTTCCCAAGCCTCCTGGTAATTGCCGGCCTGAATCGTGTTTCTCAGGGATTCCAATAAGGCTGGCGGCGCGAGCTGGTCGTTGCGCAGCGAGATGAAAAGCTGGATGACAAACGTCGTCAGAATCATCGATGTGCCAACGATCGCGAGCCAGATCATAATGATCAGTGGCCCGCCGTGCAGGATCGTCTGGATGATGCTCATGTTCTCCGGGGCGGCACCCTCTGCGGCGAGGGCCAGCGGGCTCGTCAGGGCAAGAAGCAGGAGCGGGAGCAGGAGCAGGGGCGAGTGATGGCGGGTGGATTTCATGGATGTCGAGGGCTATAGCTATAGAGAGGTTGGGAAGGGAGGTTAGGAATTGTTTCGAAGGTTCAGAGAAATTTCCTGGGAGATTTTAGGGGGAATTCAGGGAACAATCACGCTTTTTTCTGCGAGGGCGTCGGCGCGCGCGCGCGCTTTCTGCGCCACTGCTTTGTCCTCATGGAAGAGGGAGGTGACAAGAAGATAATTTTCGAGCGCTTCAGAATTTTCTGCGGAGGCTTCGTGGACTTGGCCGAGGAGGTAGAGCGCCTGGCCGAAAACCGTGCTGTCGCCAGGGCCTGCCAGCTTCGTGGCCTTCGCCTTCTCGACGATCGGAACCAGCTTCTCCCGGGCTCCGGAAAAATCTTTTTTCTCGATGGCGAGGCGTGCGAGCCCGACGTCTGCGGTGCTGGCGGCGTCCGGATAAACTTTTTGGAAGTCAGCGAATGCGGTTTCTGCCTGGGCGACCTGGCCGTCTGCCAGGAGGGCCTCGGCGAGGAGCGCGCTCGAGCGCTCGGCCCATTTTGTCGGAAGCCCGTTGAAGGTGGCCACGAGGGGGGTGAGAAGCGAAAGCGCTTTTTTGGTCTCGCCGGCCTGCCAGGCCGCAAGGGTTTCCACGAAAGCCTTTGGAGGGGCCATCGAAACCGAGGCGATGGCGGTCAGCGGAACCCCGGTATCCACCGGGCCGATTTTGATCCGGACGATATCTGCCTTGACCCCCGTGATCTGCCCCTCGCGTCGCTGGGCGTCTTTTTGGACGATCACATCCTGCGCGATTGCGGTCAGACAGGAGAGGGCCAGGAGCGCAAAAATCGTGGTCGCAGGGGAGACGCTTGCTTTCATCGTCCAAACTCTTTAATCCCTTTCGCTTCGCAAATCAACAGTTTCTCCGCATAATTCATGATCAATCTCCTTCGAAAAAACCAGCGCGGGCTTATGCTTGCGGTCGCAGTCCTGACGATTGTCGCCTTTATTTTTCTCTACAACACGTCGCAGCTCGACGAGCTCGCCTCGACCCGGACCCCGACGATCTACGGGCATCGGCTGAGTCCCGGGGCGATCGAGCGGCAGGTGAAGAACTACCATCTCACGCTGGCGCTCGGGCAGTTCGACCTGGTGCAGAAGCTGGGAGGCACAGGGGGCGACCAGTCGGCAGCGCTCACGGAGTTCGTTTGGAACCTTCTTATTCTCCAGCACCAAGCCCACATCCTCGGCGTCCAGCCGACGGACGGCGAGGTGGAGGCCCGGATCAAGGCCTTGCCGGTATTCCAGACGGGAAGCCAGTTTGATCCTTTGAAATATGCGGCATTCGTGCGCGAGCAGCTATCCCCGCGCGGGTTCACCGAACGGCAGCTTGAGGAGGTGATGCGCGACTCCCTGCGGCTGGAGAAAATCTCGGAGATCGTCGAGTCCCCGGCCGCTGCCGGAGAGGGAGAGCTCCGGGGTGTCGCGCGCGTGCTGCAGCCGGTGACCGGCGCGTTTATCCGCTTCGATGCGGCCGCCGCTGCCGCCGGGGTCCGACTGGATCCGTCCGAGGTCGCCGCCTTTTTCGAGCGCAGCAAGGCGAGCTTGAATGCGAAGGAAACCCGCGCGGTCCGCTACGTGGCCTTTCAACTGCCTGCGGGAACGAAGCTGGAAGGCCGCGCCAAGGCCGACGAGATGCAGAAGCTCACCGATCAGGCGATCAGGTTTTCCGATGCGCTCGGCAGCTCTTCGCTTGCCGGGGCAGCCGCCGGGGCGGGCTTGAAGGTGCTCCTGACTCCGGCGTTTGACCGCGAGGGGAACTTCGCCCCTGCGGCAGGATCGGACGGCCCGGATCGCGCGCTGATTGCGAGCTTGGCTCCCCCGGCCTTCCTTCTCGCCTCGGTCGGCAAGGCGACCGACGTCATCCAATCGGGTGAGGCGCTGTATGTGGCGGAGCTGGCTGAGATCCAGCCAGCCCGTCCGCTGACGCTAGCAGAGGCGACCCCGGCGATCGATGCGCGCCTTCGCCAGGCGAAGGCGGCAGAGGCGCTTCAGGCGACTGCCGCGCAAAAGATGCAGGTGGTGCGCGAGGCGCTTGGTGCGGGCAAGACCTTTGCCGAGGCTGCGAAGGCGGCCGGTCTGACCCCCGAGCCGATCAGCAACCTTTCTCCGAAGGACGAGTCGCTCACCCAGGAGCAGAGGCGCGCGGTCTTCACGACCCTCGCGCTCCAGGATGGCGAGATCTCCAGCTTCGAGCCTGCCCCTTGGGGCGGGATGTGCGTCTACCTCCAGTCGCGCGGGCCGCTCGCCGCAGCAGACTTTGATGCCAAGCGGGAGGAGTTCCGCGCCGAGCTGCTCGAGAACAAGCGGGGCCTGCTTTTTACCGAATGGCTCCGCTCGTGCCGCGAGGATGCAAAGATCAGCGTCCCGGGAGGGCAGCGGGGGGGCTGAGCCCGAGGCCATTCCGTCTGCAGCGCATTCATCGCATGACGTTTTTTATCACCACAGCCATCGATTACACGAATGGCGAGCCGCACATCGGGCACGCCTACGAGAAGGTTCTCGCCGACGCGATCGCCCGCTACCAGCGGCTCAAAGGGAACGATGTCTTCTTTTTGACAGGAGTCGACCAGCACGGGCAAAAAGTCCAGCAGTCCGCGCAGAAGCAGGGCGTTGCGCCGGCGGAATTCGTGGACCGGCTCACGGAAAAATTTCTTGCTCTCTGGAAGAAGCTCGACATCGGCTATGACGGGTGGGCGGCGACGACCGAGCCGATCCACAAGCGCTGCGTCCAGGCGATGCTTCAGCTTCTCTGGGAAAAGGGCGATTTCTACCGGGCCAAGCGGACGGGATACTACAGCGTCCGGCAGGAGCAGTTTCTCACGGACAAGGAGCGCGGGGAGGATGGCGAGTTCGGACCGGAGTGGGGGGAGGTCGTTCTGCTCGAAGAGGAAAACTATTACTTCAAGCTCGCGCAGCACCGGCAGTGGCTGCTCGATCTCATCGACGCGCGCTCGGCGGCCGGCCGGCCGCTTGTCACCCCCGATTTCCGCGTCGCCGAGCTTCGCAACGCCGTCGAAAAGCTGTCCGGAGACCTCTGCATCTCCCGCCCGAAATCCCGCCTCGAGTGGGGGATCGAGCTCCCGTTTGACAAGGATTTCGTCACGTATGTCTGGTTCGACGCGCTCTCCAACTACGTGAGCTTCGCCGGGTATGATCCGACCCCTGGGGCCGACCAGTCGGTCTTCCGGTCCCGGTGGCCTGCCATCCATGTCATCGGCAAGGACATCCTGATCCCACCGCACGGGATCTACTGGCCGATCATGCTGAAGGCGTGCGGGTTTGCGGATGATGACATCCCGTCGCTTCTCGTCCACGGGTGGTGGAACATTGCCGGCGCGAAGATGAGCAAGAGCACGGGCAACAGCGTCGATCCGGATGTTCTTGCGGATGCCTTCGGCGTGGCGGCGCTGCGGTATTACCTCCTCAGCGACATCGCCACGGGCCGCGATGCGGATTTCAGCGAGGAGCGGCTGGTGCAGCGCTACAACGGCGACCTGGCCAACAGCCTGGGCAACCTCCTCAACCGCTCGCTCAGCATGGCGAAGCGCTACCGGGAGGGGGTCCTTCGCAAGCCCCCCGCCTCTCCGCTGGACGGCTTCGTCGCGGAAAAAGTCGCGGCGTATTCGCGGCGCATGGACGCCTTCGAAACCCATGCGGCGATCGAGTCGGCATGGGAAGTGATCATCCGCTGCAATGCCTACGTGGAGGAGAGCGCCCCTTGGAAGCTCGCCAAGGATCCTGCGGCCGCAGAGAAGCTGGACGAGGTTCTCTACTCGCTCGCCGAGTCGCTGCGCATCGTCTCGATCCTCATCACCCCATTCCTTCCCGCATCCGCCGATGCGATCCGCTCCCAGCTTGCGTGGGGGGGGGCGATCGGCATGGATCGCTGCGCATGGGGCGGCCTGGCCGACGGGCACCGGCTCGGAGATCCGGTGCCGGTCTTCCCCCGCCTCGGGTGAGCCAGCCATGAGCGCCCCTGGCTTTCGTGACAGGCTCGAGTTTGCCGGACTCTCGGCCGGCGTGTGGTTCGTCGCCTGCCTCCCGTTCCGGCTGCTGCAGCCGCTTGCGAAATTCCTCGGCTCGATGGCCTTTTGGCTGGACCACCGCGGACGCCTGGTCGCCCTCGCAAATATCGAATCCGCCTTCCCCGGCAAGTTTTCCCCCGCCCGCAAGTCGGAGATCGCGCGAGGATCCTACATCACGTTTGCCCGCACGATGGTCGAGCTCTTCTGGTCATCGAACCTTGACGAGGGTTTTGTCAACTCGCATGTCGTGTTCGAGGGCGAGGAGCATTGCGAGAAGGATCCCAAGAAGCCCGCGATCTACGTGTGCTTCCACTTTGGCAATTTCGAGTGGCTCGCGATCGCAGGGACCTACGCGAACTACTCGCTGCCGGTGATTGCCCAAAAGTTCAAGAACCCGCTGCTCGGCCCGGTCTTCGACCGCCTGCGCGCGGTCACCGGCAACCAGGTGATCCCGCAGGAGCGCGCGATGATCCGCATGCTCAGATACCTCAAGGATGGCGGAAAATTTGGCATGCTCTGCGATCTGAACCTTGACCCGCGCGAGGGCAGCGTGATCATCGAGTCCTTCGGCGGCCTTCTAGCAAGCGTCACACAGACCCATGCCGCGCTCGCCCAGAGGACCGGCGCCTCGATCGTGCCGATCGTGTCCCAGCCGGTCCAGGACGGAAAATATCGCGTCACCTATCACCCGCCGATCGAGTGCCCGAGGGATGCCGATGTCCAAAAGATCGTGCAGCAGTGCTGGGACGCGCTGGAGCCCGCCATCCACGAGCACCCGGAATTCTGGCTTTGGCCGTATAAGCACTGGCGCTACAGGCCCCGCGACGGGGCCGCCCGCTACCCATTCTATGCGAATCCGTCGAAGCGCTTCCAAAAGCTTGTGGACAGCAGGTGAATGAGCCGTTGGCTTATCTGCCGTGCGCGAGCCGCTGGGCGGTGAACCCGGGCAGGTTGGCCCGGAGGATTTTCTTCATGGTGCGGGGGATGTCATAGCCGACGCGGCGGAATTCGACGGTTGCCCGATCCGGGCGGTAGATGACGTAGCTGGCCCGGGGATCCCCATCCCGAGGCTGGCCGACCGCCCCCACGTTGACGAGAGCTTTCCCACCTTGCGGCAGCGCGACGACCCCTGCCCCCGGGCTCTGGGTGAGAGGCCCGCCGGAAGAATCTTGAATCCACACCATCGGCTTGTGGGTGTGCCCGCAGAAGGCAACGGGCGTGGGCTGCTCGGCAAAGTGGCTGAGGGCCGCCTCTCCGGTCAGGATATAATGCCACCCGCAAGGCTTCGCCAAGGAGGCGTGCGTGAAGGCGGCCCCGCCAATCTCCAAATTTCTCGGCAGCGACAGGAGCCACGAGCGGTCGGACCCGGTGAGTTGCGCGGCAGCAAAGACGATGCCGGCGACGGCGGTGTCATTGAGGTTCTGTGGTGGATCGGGGAGGCAGGCGGCCTCATCGTGGTTTCCAAGGAGCGTCTGGCATCCGAGCTTCCGGATCGCCTGCAGGCATTCGCCGGGATCGGAGGCGTATCCCACAATGTCCCCTAGGCAGACGATCTGCTCGACCTTCTGCGCCTTCAGATCCTTGAGGACAGCCGACAGCGCCTCAAGGTTCGAGTGGATGTCGCTGAGGACGGCCAGGCCCTTCTTCATGGTGTGCAGGTCAGGAATTCTCCGGGTAGAGGGCGAGGATCTCGCTTTCGGTGGCCCCGCAAATCCCCCGCTCGCTGATGAGGCCGGTGACCAGCCGGGCGGGGGTGACGTCGAATCCGTAGTTGGCCGCCGGGCTCGCGGCGGGCGCGACGAGCACTTCCAGATGGCGCCCCTCGAAAAGCCCGTCGGCATACTTGACCTCTTCAGAGCCCCGCTCCTCGATCGGGATCTCCTTCAATCCATCGCGCATCGTCCAATCGAAGGACGACGAGGGGAGCGCAACATAAAAGGGGATCCCGTTGTCGTGGGCAGCAAGGGCTTTGAGATACGTCCCGATCTTGTTGGCGACATCGCCGGTGCGGGTCGTACGGTCGGTGCCCACGATCACGAGGTCCACCATCCCGTGCTGCATCAGGTGGCCGCCCGCGTTGTCTGCGATGATCGTATGCGGAACCCCATGCTGGCCGAGCTCCCAAGCGGTCAGCTTGGCACCTTGGCTGCGGGGGCGGGTTTCGTCCACCCACACATGCACGGGGATCCCTCTGTCATGCGCGGCGTAAATCGGCGCGGTCGCCGAGCCGTAATCCACGAAGGCCAGCCACCCGGCATTGCAATGGGTGAGGATCTGGACAGGAGCTCCGCCTTTCTTCCTGCTGATCTTCTCGATCCTCTCCACTCCGTGCTCTCCAATCCGGCGGCAGGCGGCGGCATCCTCATCGGCAATCTCCTGGGCGGTGCGCAAGGCGACCGCCACCTTCTCCGCCGGGCTGCCCGCTGATGATATCGCCCGCTCCTGGCGGTCCACCGCCCACGCCAGATTCACGGCGGTCGGTCGCGTTGCCTTAAGACGTTTCCCCGCCTTGTGCAGAAAGGCGGCGGTATCAAAGGTTGTTTCCCGCGCGGCGAGATACATGCCGAATCCAGCCGCAGCCCCGATGAGCCCGGCCCCCCGCACATGCATGTCCCTGATCGCCGTGGCGACCTCCTCCACCGTCGTCAGGTCCTCGATGACCCACCCGTGCGGGAGGGCGCGCTGGTCAATGATCTGCACCACCCCGGGTTCCTGGGGGTGCAGCCAAATGGTTCTGGTCGGTTTGCCGTGGACGTTCATAAGTTCGGAGTTCAGGAAAATGCTGCGCCGCCCGCTTCGCCCCGCAATCGCGCGGCTGATGCCTGCCCCTCTTGTATTTCTTCGGCCTGCCTGGAGTCAATACCAACGGGCCTGCCTTCCTGCTCAATGCTCTTCCGCGACCGGAATCGCCGGGGCCCAGCGCAGCCACTCCGGCCGAGGGGATGCGTTGAGGGCGAAGACGTGCCCGGGCTTGACGCGGGGTCCCATTTTTGGAGGCGTGGCAAATTCGATGCCGCCGAGGGCGAGGGATTTCAGCGGGCCGGTTGCGATTTTGATGGCCAGGAATCCGAGTGAAGCGCGGACGCCGCTCACGTCCCAGAACTTGGTGTTTTCCCCCAGGAGCGGCGCGTAGGGGCGGTCGATCAGAGCGACTAACCCGACGCTCGCTCCATCCTTAGCCAGCGCTTTGCGGATGATTTTTCCGACTTGAACTCCGCGATAAAAAATCGGGGCGTTGACACCGATGCTCGACGAGGCGGACTGCACGACCACTTGAAAACCCGTTTGCTCGGCCGCTTCTTCTTCGCTCGCCTCGGCCGAGACGCCGGAGAAGCGATCCGCGAGCGGCCCCTGCGTGCCGGGGGTGCATTCGATATAAACTCCGCTCACGAGCGTCTCCAGCCCGCTCACGCCTTGAAGGGAAATTTTCGACCGCACCACGGAAAATGCCGCTCCTCTGCGGCGGAGCATGTCATATCCAGAGTCCAGACGGGCGGTGACCAGAACCTTGCCTTCGACCGGCTTCACGTCCTCGACGAGACCGACCGGGATGCCGAGATAGCGGAGCTGGGTCTGGCCAGCGAGAAGCCCCTGGCCGTTTGGAAACTCGATGTGGATCGGTGGAGAGCCAGCGCGGGCAATGCGCTCGTTGGCGTAAAGCTCGAAGCGCGCCCCTTGCTTGGCTGGCTCACCCGGTGCCCCGAAGACATCGAATGCCACGCCGCCATTCCACAGCGTCTGAATTCCAGAAACCTCGATGTTCAGAACGCCCGGACCCGCTTCGACCGACGTTGCCGGAACGCGCCAGAACCTGGCGTTCGAGGCGAGCGTCCGCGCAAATTCCTCCCGGATACAAAGCGTCAGCGACGGCTCGTTGTTTGCTCCGAAAGATTTTTCTTTCACCGTGCCCACGACGATCCCGCGCAGGACGACGGGGGCACCCTTGTCGATTGTCGGGATTTCCTTCGCGTGGAGCATGACGGTCAGCCCCTGATCCCGAGCCACGGCCTCGCTCGCATTGCGTCCGACAAACCTGTCGGTTGGACGGGATGCGTCGCCTGCGGTGCAATCAATGTAGATCCCGGCGATCAGCGTCTCGATTCCGGAAATGCCCTCGAGCGTGACGCGGGGGCGGACGAGCGTGAAGGCGGAGCCCTCGCCGCGCAGGTTCTCGTAGCCGGATGCCAGCCGGACAGTGACATCGATTTTTCCGGCGGAAATGTTGGCGGTCACGGACTCGACCAAGCCGACCGGCACGCCGCGATAGCGCAGCTCGGTGATGCCGGGATGCAGCCCGAACCCCTCGTCGAACGTGATGTGGAGCGCCTCACCGGTGGCCCGTGCGGCGAACTCGTTGGCGTAAAGCCCGAACTCGTCGTTCTCCTTCGCCGCCTCGCGCGGCTCTCCGAAGCAGTCCATCGTGACGGCGCCTAGCAGGAGCGCCTTCAGGCCGCCGAGATCAATCCGCAACGTGCCAGCGCCAAGCTTGACCGCCGCAGCGGGCAACGACCAGAACCTCGAGTTGACATGCACGAGGTTGGCGAACTGCTTTTCGATCATGATGCTCAGGACCGGCTTGCGGTTGGGGTCCAAAGTTTTCCCCCTCACGGCGCCGATGATCACGCCGCGGTAATAGATCGGAGATCCCCGGTCCAGGAATGGGACGTCCGCCGACCTCAGCGTGAGGATCAGCCCCGGATCTTCGAGCTGGGAAAGCGGGACAACATCGCTGCCTGTGAAGTGATGTGCGGGCGGCCCGGATCCCATTCTTGCTTTCAGCGAGTTTCCCTGGATGAGCGATTCGATGCCGGACGTGCGCCCGAGCCCGATCACCGGCTGGTCGATCCAGAAGAGCGTTCCCTCCCGCGCAAGTTCGGAGGCGAACGCCTTCAGCCGCACGCTCACGACAACCTTCTGGAGCTTATTATCAAGGAGGACATTCTTCACCGTGCCGGCCACGACCCCGCGATAGACGAGATTCGTCTTGCCCGGCTCGATGCCGGGTGCGGTGGCGAATTCCACCTCGATCTCCGGACCCTGCGATTTCCAGTTCGACCAAAAAAGCCAGCCGGCAGCGAGTGCTGCGAGGACCGGGAAGAGCCACGCCCACGAGATCCGCAGGCCGGGTCGGGGCACGACTTCTCCGTAGTCGGGTTTTTCAATTTCAGGTTTGTTCATTGAGATGGTTCGCTGTTGGTTTGCCAGATCATGCGGGGCTTGTAAAACTCTGCGGCGAGGAGGCTGCAGACGAGCACTGCGGCGAAGAAGAACCCGCCTGGCTCGGCCTTGACTCCGGCCAGTGCGCCGAGCTGTCCGACCGCGGCGAGGATCGCCAGGAGGAAGACATCGACCATTGACCAGCTTCCGATTGAGTGGACGATCCGGCGCAGGTTGCCCCGCTGCCGTTGCAAGACCGGCTTTCCGTGCATGAGAAGTATCCAGCTCAGGCTGGCCAGCTTGAGAAACGGAACCACAATGCTCGCGAGAAAAACCACGGCCGCCATCGGCCAGAGGCCGGAATCGTAAAGCTCCTCGACTCCGCCGAGAACGGTTAGCGGTTCGACTGTTCCGACGATGCTCATCGTCATGACCGGCAACACGTTTGCCGGCACATAGAGGATGAGGCCGGTGACGATCATGGCCTGCGCCCATTGGAGCCGCGAGGAGTCGGACATCTTCATCTCAAGACATCCAGGCGTTCCGCGACGAGCTCGCGGTCGAATGCTTGCGCTGCGCAGAGCGAGCAGAACGCGAGCCCAAGGATCCAGAGCGCGCCCGCCTTCCAGTCCACCGTGCCCATCATGTCGAGCTTCACGACAGCCACGACGGTGGCGATGGCATAGACCGGCACGAGATTCCAAGGTTCCAGCATCTCGACCAGCGCGTGCACGCGGCGGACGCCCGGCCAGCGCCTGCGCAGGGAGCACGCGGACGCCACATACCAGATCGCGGCCAGGTGCAGCACGGGTGCGATAACCCCTGCGAAACAAACCAGAGCCGCCACAGGTCCATATCCCTGCCGTGCCAGCTCGGTCACGCCGGAAATAATATGGTTAGACTGCGTGTCCCCGGCCACGTCGAAAGTCATGATCGGCTCCACGTTTGCGAGGATAGCCATGAAGAGTCCAGCCGTAGCAAATGCCCATGCGGGCTGCAGGGAATGAATGCCTCGTGCCGTCTTGACCCGCACGCCGCAGCGCAAGCAGCGGAGTTCCGCCCGCTTCGGCAGCGGGCGATCCCGGCATGGGGCCTCGCATTCCGGGCAACTCAACCAGGCAGGAGCATTTTCAGGAATGGTCGGCATATTGATGCTCTCGGGTATGACATTCTCGGAATCTGAACGAGGAGAAAAATCCGAATCTCTGATTCAAGGCGGCATAACGATTGAAGGCGAAAAGAGCGGGCGTGTGCAACTCCTCAATTCATTCCCTCATCGGCCGGCGTGCGCGGAGGCCCGACCTTGTAGATTTTGAAAAACTCATTGGCATAGGCCGGCTCGAGAAATACGGGCTTCGACGAGGGCCGGGACCAGATTCGCTCCGCCATCGTGATGCCGGCCGGTGCCTTCTGCAGCAGCGGGACCGAGGTTTGCAGGATGCGCGGCGGGTCGTAGGCCACCACCCAGCGCACCTTTCGCCGCTCGAGAATCTCCTGCGCCTCCGCCTCGCTCTCCGCCAGGTAGAAGCGCGCGGAGTCAACCGTCCCCGGAAGGCTGTAGTGCGAGCTGCCCGCGATGGCCGGAAGCCCTGACCAATAGACGAACGCCGGGGAGACCCACCACGGCGCCAGGATGGCGGCATCCGCCCCGCTCAGGCGCAGGGCCGCATCGCGCAGCAGCCAGGATTCCTTGCGGTTCTCGGCCGCGGCCAGCGCCGCCTCACCATCCGGGTACAAAGCCCGATCCCATGAGGTCGCCACCGGCCACAGGCTGATGAGAAAAATCCCGCACGCAGCGGCCCGGGACGGCACGGCGCAGAGCGCGGTGGGCAGGCACAGCGCGAACCCGAGCGCAAAAAAGGGCGTCCACCGGGCCTGCAGGCAGGCGAGGAGCCCAAGGGCAACGAGCGCAACCGCGGCGGCTAACAGCGGCCAATTTTTCCTCTTTAGCCCGGACAAATCTGTCCGGGGCAGTGCCATCCAAATCAAAATCAGGGGCACCGGGGCGGCCAGCCATCCGCAATCGCCGAAGAGCGCCCATGGCGGCTGGTGCTGCATTTCTCCGATTGGCGCGGCCCAAAGCGGGAAGTAGCGGGCCACGTCGCCCTGAAAGCCGTGGATCCGCAGCCCGTCAAATGCTGCGCCCCACAAAAAAAACGCCCCTGCCGCCAGCCACCAACAGATCCAATCTCCGCGCAGCATGGCCTTGCGAAGGAACGCGGCCCGCAGCACGAGCGCCAGCCCGAGCAGCACGAGCGGCTCGTAGAGAGACGTCCACAAGGCAAGCCCTGCCGCCAGCCCGCCCAGGATCGCTGCCGGTTTCCCGCCGCCGGTCCAGAGGGCCACCTCTCCGAGCGCCGCAGCCGCGCACAACGCGAGGATCAACGAGTGGTGATCCGGCCGCCCTAAAGCAAAGGCGTGGGCGAGGGAGGGGGAAATCGCGGCGGAGAACAGCATCGTCCACCTCAGGGGGCGCGCGGAGGACCAGCCCCACCAAGCCAGCAGCAGCAAGGTCGCCAGCCCAAGGAGGGGGGACACGAGGGCTCCTGCCAGCGGCAGCGGATCGGATGAGAACCATGCCAGCATGCGCCCCAGAAGGACGATCAAGGCATCCAAGGGGGCGGTCGTGTTCGGCGCGATGCCATCCGGATAGTTCTCAAAGGCATGCCGGCCGAGGCTCCGGAACCCATCCCCGAACAGCATCTTCGCCCGCGTCATCCGGGAGTAGCAATCCGCATCAATAAAAAAAATCCTGTCCCCCAGGAATACGGACGCGGCATCCCGGCAGTAAGCGCAGGCTCCGAGCGCGAGCACCCCAAGCCACCCGCAACACGACAAAAGACGTTTCATTGCGGATTTGGCATTCGCTCGGGCATCAGATGGAATATCGTTATGCCCGAAACCGCCATCCTTCAACGCAAGAATTTTGCGGGCCATCCAACCGACTGGAACCGCTACTACGATGCGCCATTTCCGGCCTCGAAGATCACTCGCCGGGTATTGCTCGCGTGGCTGACGGCGCGGATCCGTGAGGCGTTCCCGCAGGCCGGCCGCCCGCTGTCATTTTTGGAGCTCGGCGGAGGGAACAGCTGTTTTTTTGAAGGGCTCGCGCAGGCGTTTTCTGTGAGCAGCTATGCGGTTGCAGACTCCAACGAAAAAAGCCTGCGTCTTTTCGATCAGCGCGCCGCTGCGTTCCGGCCCTCCATTCCGACCCGCTCCATCATGGTGGATCTTGCCGCAGGCGAACCGGCGGACGATTTGCCGGGCGCGGAGGTGGTGTTTTCCACCGGGCTTGTCGAGCATTTTGATCCCCTCCTCACTTCGCATGTCATCAAAAAGCACTTTCTGTGCTCTGCAAATCAGGGGGGGATCGTGCTGATCACAGCCCCGACGCCAACCTGGCTCTACCGCACGATCCGGTCGGGCGCTGAGCTGTTTGGCATGTGGTCGTTCCCCGACGAGCGGCCCCTCCGGACATCCGAGATCCTTGAAAGCGTCCCCAGCACACATGCGCTGACCCATTCCGGAGTGATCTGGCACACCGTTTTGACGCAGTGCGGGCTCGCATGGAAACGAACTGGCGATGGCCCAACGGGCGGAAACGACCTGAAAAAACCAGCCGGCGAATCAACTTGAGCCAAGATGCGGGACCCCCTACATATTGTGGGAGGCAGGGGAACCTATCCCAATATCCTGTGGAGAAAGCCGGAAATAGCGGAAATTTATTGCCTCAGCCCCGCGTTTGGCTACCCTCAAAGGTTGCGGGAATTTGTCCCGGAAACCACTTCTGAATCTGATGCCCGACGAACCACTTCCTGAAAAATCCGCCGCAAAAAGCGATGCCCCCAAGGCTGCCACCCCGTCTCCGGATTTCAAAGCCAGCGACTACACCGCCGATGACCTGAGCTCGCTCAAAGGCCTTGAGGCGGTGCGCAAAAAGCCCGGCATGTATATCGGCGGCACGGACGAGCGGGCGCTGCACCACTGCGTGAGCGAGGTTCTGGATAATTCGGTGGACGAATTTCTCGCCGGGCACTGCACGCACATCGATGTGACGATCCACTCGGACGGCTCGATTTCCATCCGGGACAACGGGCGGGGGATCCCGGTGGACATCAACAAGGAGGAGGGAATCCCGGGGGTCGAGCTCGTGCTCACGCGCCTGCACTCGGGCGGAAAATACGGCCAGGGCAACTACGAGTATTCTGGCGGCACCCACGGGGTCGGCGCGAAGTGCGTGAACGCGGTGTCGGAGTGGTTCAAGGTCGAGGTCACGCGCGACGGGAAGATCCACGCGATGTCGTTCGAGCGCGGCGTGACGAAGCAGCAGCTCCACGTGATCGCAGAGGTGAAGTCGAAGAAGCACACCGGCACGCTGATCACGTTCATGCCGGACACAGAGATCTTCCTCGAGACGATCGAGTTCAAGGCCGAGCGCATCATCACCCGCCTGAACGACCTCGCGTATATCAACGCGCCGCTTTCGTTCACCTTCCTCGACGAGCGGCAGGACGGCGCGCGGCCGGTCCAGATCGTGCATCCGAAGGGCATCGAGGAGTTCGTCGGCCGGCTGGTTGAGAACAAGACGGTCGTGCATCCGAAGGTGATCCTGTTCAAAGGCTCGCGCGACAAGGTTCTCGTCGAGATCGGCCTCCACTACACCGACACCTACAACGAGCAGCTCCTCTGCTATACCAACGCGGTGCCGAACCCCGACGGCGGCACCCACAGCAGCGGGTTCCGCGGCTCGCTCACGCGCGCGATCAACCAGTATGCGAAGAACAATTCGCTGCTGAAGGAAAAGGACGTGCCGATCACCGGCAACGATGTGCTCGAGGGCCTCGCCGCCGTGGTCAGCGTGAAGCACCCGGACCCCCGGTTCGAGTCCCAGACGAAGGTGAAGCTGATCTCGCCCGAGGTGGATGGCATCGTCGGCTCGATCAGCTACGAGGGGCTGATGCTGCATTTCGACCAGAACCCGAACGTCGGAAAGCGGATCATCGAGAAGTGCCTCATGGCGGCCCGCGCCCGCGAGGCCGCCCGCAAGGCCCGCGAGACGGTCCGCAAGGGCGCGCTCACCGGCGGCGGGCTCCCCGGCAAGCTGGCGGATTGCTCGGAGCGGGATCCGGCGCTGACCGAGCTGTACGTCGTCGAGGGCGACTCGGCAGGCGGCTCGGCGAAGCAGGGGAGGGACCGCAGGTTCCAGGCGATCCTTCCGATCAAGGGGAAAATCATCAACGTGGAGAAGGCGCGCCTCGATAAGGTCCTCCAAAACACCGAGGTCCAGACGCTCATCACGGCGATCGGCACCGGCATCGGCATGGCCGGCGGCGAGAAGGACCAGGAGGGAACGTTCAACATCGAGAAGCTGCGCTACGGGCGCATCATCATCATGACCGATGCCGACGTGGACGGATCGCACATCCGCACCCTCCTGCTCACGTTCTTCTGCCGGCAGATGCCGGAGCTCGTGAAGCAGGGGAAGATCTATATCGCCCAGCCGCCGCTCTACCTCATCAAGCGCAAGAAGCGGGAGGAATACGTGGACGATGACGCGCAGCTCAACAAGATCCTCATCGGGATCGGCGCGGATGAGGTCAAGGTCAAGAACCTCGCCGACGGAAAAGTTTTTTCTTCGAACCAGCTGAAGGAGATCCTCGAGCTGCTCGAGCGGTTCGCGAAGTTCAGCGATGCGATCCGACGGCACGGGGGGGATTTTGAAGCCTACCTTGGCGAGCGCGACCCGAAGACCGGCAAGCTGCCGACGTTCATGGTCAAAGTGCGCGAGGGGAACTCCGAATGGGCGACGTATTTCCCGGGCGAGGTCGAAGTGCGGGAGTTCCATGAGGGCAACCGGGATCTCAACCTCTACGACGACCCTGCGCCGGAGCCAGCCGAGGGGGATCCTCTCCCGGCCGAGCCGGTCGCGAAGGCGAAGAAGGCCGACCCGACGATCATCCGCCGGCGCGCGAAGCTCATCGAGCTCCACGAGTCGATCTCCGCCCAGAAGCTCATCGACGAGCTCGCCCGCAAGGGCATGAAAATCGAGCATTACTCGGACAGCGAGGCCCCGATTTTCGAGCTGATGGAGGGCGACGGGGAGAAGTCCGTGACCCACCCGCTTTTCGCCATCCCGGAGATCCTCACCAAGGTTCTGGAAATCGGCAAGCGGGGGCTCTCGATCCAGCGGTTTAAGGGCCTTGGAGAAATGAATCCGAAGCAGCTCTTCGAGACCACGATGAACCCGGAAAAGCGCAAGATGCTCAAGGTCGAGCTCAACGAGGACAACGCGGTCGAGGCCGACCGCATGTTCACGATCCTCATGGGCGATGTCGTCGAGCCCCGCCGCCAGTTCATCGAGGACAACGCGCTCAACGCGCGATTGGATGTCTAATTTTCTATGTATACGCAAAACGAAAAAGTCGAGCTGGTGAACGTGGCCGACGAGATGTCGAAGTCGTTTCTCGACTACTCGATGTCGGTCATTATTTCCCGCGCCCTTCCGGACGCGCGCGACGGGCTGAAGCCGTCGCAGCGCCGCATCCTTTTTGCCATGAACGAGCTCGGCATCCAGCCGACCCGCAAGCACCTGAAGTGCGCGAGGATCGTCGGGGAGACGATGGGGAAATACCATCCGCACGGCGACCAGGCGATCTACCCGACGCTCGTCCACATGGCCCAGCACTGGGCGATGCGCGAGATGCTCATTGACGGCCAGGGAAACTTCGGCTCGGTCGAGGGCGACCCGCCGGCGTCGATGCGATACACGGAGGCCCGGCTCCACCATCTCGGCGCGGTGCTGATGACCGACATGGACAAGGGGACCGTCGATTTCATCCCGAACTACGACGAGACGGAATCCGAGCCAACCGTCTTCCCTGCGGCGTTCCCGAACCTTCTCGTCAATGGCGGCACCGGCATCGCGGTCGGCATGGCGACAAACATCGCCCCCCACAACCTCGGGGAGTGCATCAGCGGAATCTGCGCGCAGATCGATGACCCGGACATCACGATTGACGGGCTCATGGCCCACATCATCGGGCCGGATTTCCCCACGGGATGCATCATCCAGGGGAACGCAGGAATCCGCCAGTATTTCGAAACCGGACGCGGGCAGGTCCGGGTGCGCGGGCGCGTGGCTGTCGAGGAGGGCAAGGGCGGGCGCGAGAGCATCATCATCACCGAGATCCCCTACAACGTGAACCGCGCGGAGCTCGTGAAGCGGGTCGCCGCGCTCGTCAACGAGAAGATCCTCACGGGGATCAGCGACGTGCGCGACGAGAGCGCCGAGGACACCCGGGTCGTCATCGAGCTCAAGCGCGACGGCAATCCGAAGGTCATCATCAACAACCTTTTCAAGCACACAGCTCTCGAATCCTCGTTCAGCGTGAACATGCTTGCGATCGACCGCGGCAAGCCGAAGCTGCTCTCGCTCAAGGATGCGATCAACTGCTACATCGAGCACCGGCGGGAGGTCATCCTCCGCCGCACGCGGTTCCTCCTCAACGCGGCAGAGGTCGAGGCCGAGAAGCTGGAAGGCTACCTCATCGCGCTCGCAAACATTGACGACTTCATCAAGATCATCCGCGACTCGCGGGACCGCGATGACGCGAAGTCCAAGCTCCTCGCTCTCTCGTGGACGCAGAAGGCGGTCGAGAAGCTCGGCATCCTCATCCGCAGCGAGGCACGGGTCGCCGGCGGGGCATACAAGTTTTCCGAGAAGCAGGTAGGGCACATCCTTGACCTTCGCCTCTACCAGCTCACCGGGCTCGAGCGCGACAGCATCAAAAGCGAATACGACGCGCTCATCTCGACGATCAAGGACCTCCTCGACATCCTCGCGAAGGAGAAGCGGGTCCTCACGATCATCAAGGACGAACTCCGCGCCCTGCAGCAAAAGTTCGCAACCCCGCGCCGCACCCAGATCGTCGCCGCAGAGGGGGAGATCGCGATCGAGGATCTCATCGCCAACGACGGGGTCATCGTCACCCTCACCCACAACGGGTTCATCAAGCGCACGCTTGTCAGCGCGTTCCGCGCCCAGAAGCGAGGCGGCAAAGGGGTCATCGGCATGACCGCCCGCGAGTCGGAAAATGCGGAGGACAGCGACTTTGTCGAATACCTCTTCACCGCGACAACCCACGACTACCTGATGTTTTTTACCGAGACCGGGCGGTGCTACGTCGAGCGCGTCTTCGAAATCCCGGAGGGCTCGCGGGCGAGCAAGGGGAGATCCATAGCCAACCTCCTCGAGCTCCGGAATGATGAGAAAATTGCCGCGACGATCCGCGTCCAGGGACAAAAAACCGATGAGGAAACCTGGAATCAAAACTTCCACATCGTCTTCGCCACCCGGAGCGGGATCGTCAAAAAATCCAACCTCAACGATTTTAAAAATATCCGGAAGGGCGGGCTGATCGCGATTAAGATCGAGGAGGGCGACCGGCTGATCGATTGCAAGATGACGATCGGGCAGGATGAGATCGTGCTGATCACGCATGACGGCCAGAGCATCCGGTTCAGCGAGGACGAGATGCGCGACCAGGGGCGCGACACGGTCGGAGTCTGGGGGATCCGCCCGGAGAAAGGCGACTACATCGTCGCCGCCGCCGTCGTGAACAAGGACGCCCAGCTCCTCGTCGCCGGAGAAAACGGCCTCGGCAAGCGCACGGGCTTCGACGAATACCGGATCCAGGCGCGCGGGGGCAAGGGCATCATCACGATGAAAACCAACGAGCGCACCGGCGGGGTCGCCGGCGCCCTCACCGTCCGCGACGACGCCGAGCTCATGCTCATCACAAACAAGGGGAAAATGGTCCGCACCCGGATCAATGAAATCCGCGAGACCGGACGCAATGCCCAGGGGGTCAAGCTCATCGATCTCCGCGATGGCGAGGTTCTCCAAGGCATCGCCCCGGTGGTCAGCGATGGCGAGGACGAGGATCCCGCCGGCGAGGCATGAGATCTGCATTGCCTGCGGAATGACATGGGCGGAGGATGTCCGGATGAGCCCAGAAAAGCTGTCCGGAAAAACCGTCCAGGAATACATTGACGAGACCCCGGTCTGGGCGGATGGCACGAAGATCCCGCAGGCGCCGATGACGCCCATGCAGTGGCAGATCTGGGGGCTGGCCACGGCCGGAAAGTTTTTTGAGGGGCTTGTGGTTTTCATGACGGGGGTGGCGCTCCCGCTGATCGCGATGGAGTTCGGCCTTGGTGCCGCCGGGAAGGGGATGGTGGGAGCGGCCACGCTTTTCGGAATCCTTATCGGGGCGACCGCGCTCGGCAGCCTGTCAGACCATTTCGGGCGCAAGCAGCTCTTCATCGCGGAGATGATCCTCTTCCTCGTCTTCCTCGTCGCGATGACCCTGAGCCCGAACTTTCCGCTCCTCCTGGTTTCCCTTTTTGGAATGGGGCTCGCTCTCGGGTGCGACTACCCGACCGCCCACCTCGTGATCTCGGAGAGCATCCCTAGCAACTGCCGCGGAAGGCTCGTGCTCAGCGCGTTCGCATTCCAGGCGGTCGGGGCGCTCGCGGGGACGGCCGTCGGCTACATGATCCTCAAAGAGAACAAGGACATCTCCGACTGGCGGCTCATGTATGGCACTGCGATCATCCCGACGATCATCGTGATTATCGGCCGGCTCTTCGTCGCGCAGAGCCCGCAGTGGCTGATGTCGTGCGGCCGGGTGGCGGAGGCCGAGAAGGCGATCTCCCTCCTCCTCCGCCGCGACCCGCCCTATCCGAACCATATCCGCCTCAAAGAAGTTCCGGACGACGAGCCCGAGCACGAGAGGCACAAATCGAAGTTCAAAAAGCTTTTCAAGAAGAAGAACCGTCGGGCGACGATCCTGGCCTCGGTGCCCTGGTTTCTCCAGGATCTCGGCACCTATGGGATCGGAATTTTCACGCCGACGATCCTGGCCTCGATCCTCGGCCACACCAACCTGCAGGAGCAGAACCTGGCTGGGGTCATCCACAACGACATGATCGCCGCGAAGGGGGCGGCATTTCTGGACATCCTCCTCCTCGTCGGGATCATCTGCGCGGTTTTTCTTGCGGACAAAGTCGGGCGCATGAAGCTGCAGGTCTTCGGGTTTTTCGGCTGCGCGGCAGGGCTTCTTCTCGCCGCATCCTCCACCGGCATGCCTCCGGGCACCGGGCAGACGGCCCTGATTTTTTCCGGGTTCATGCTCTTCAACTTCATGACAAACATCGGCCCGAACGCGATGACCTACCTCATCGCCGGCGAGGTTTTTCCCACGAAAATCCGGGGTTCCGGCGCGGGCTTTGCCGCATCGTTCGCCAAGATCGGAGCCGTGGCGACCGCGTTTCTTTTCCCTGTCCTCCTCAGCGAAATCGGGATCTCCACGCTCCTCTACATCCTGGTGGGAGCCTGCCTGCTGGGCGCCTTCGTCACCTGGCGGTTCGGCATCGAGACCATGGGGGTGAACCTCGAAAATATCGGGCGCCTGAAATCCCGCGGGCACGATGGCCCCGGCGGCCCGGCCCACCTCGAGGAGCACCCCGCAGCCGGCACGGCGGCCGGACCGTAGCCCGGGGAAATATCAGATCCCGATCTCGAAGCGCACCGACCGCGCCGCGGTATCGGCATCCGCATCTGATGCCGCGTGGATCCAGAGCAGCGGCTCGCCTTTGGCAACCCTCTCCCCGATTTTTCGGATGCCGGAGAACCCGACGGCCGGGTTGATGGCGGCGGTCGTCTTGCGGCGTCCGGCTCCCAATTGCACCGCCGCCGCACCGATCGTTCCGGCATCCATCGTGGCGACCACTCCATCGCGAGGGCAGGGGAGCGGGGCCACGACCGGAGCAGGGTGGAATGTATCCCAGCTTTCAAACGCCCGCTTATCCCCGCCTTGCGCGCCGACAAGCGCAAGAAACTTTTTCCAAGCCGATCCGTCGCTGAGGTGCTTGGCGAGCGCCTCGCGGGGTGAATCCGAGACGGCGGTCGCGAGGTCGAGCGTGAGGGCGGTGAGGTCGTGCGGGCCATGGCCCTGCAGGGTCTCAGCCGCCTCCCGGACCTCGAGGGCGTTGCCGACCGTGCGACCGAGCGGCTCGTCCATCGGCGACAGGAGAAAGGATGTCCGAACTCCATCGCTTGCCGCCGTGAGCCCGGCGGCAAGCGCCTCCGCCTCCTCGCGGGATTTCATGAACGCCCCGGTGCCAAACTTCACGTCGAGCACGAGCCGGTCGAGCGACTCGGCGAGCTTTTTTGACATGATGCTGGCGATGATGAGCGGCCTCGAGGGCACGGTGGCGGTCACATCGCGCAGGGCATACAGCCGCTTGTCCGCGGGGCAAAAGTCGTCGGTTTGGCCGGCCATGAACACGCCGAGATTCTCGATCTGCCGCAGGCAGGCGGCCTCGTCGAGGCGGACGTTGAAGCCCGGGATGCTCTCGAGCTTGTCGAGCGTGCCTCCGGTGATCCCGAGGCCGCGCCCGGAGACCATAGGAACCCAAAGCCCGTCGCAGGCGAGGAGCGGGGCGAGGACGAGGGAGACCTTGTCGCCGATCCCTCCGGTCGAGTGCTTGTCAACCTTCGGCGGGGAGCCGGCCGGCCACCGGAACACGCGCCCGCTGCAGCGCATCGCGGCCGTCAGCGCAGCGGTCTCCGCATCCGTCATCCCACGGAAAAAAACGGCCATCGCAAATGCGCTCATCTGGTAGTCCGGGACCTCCCCGCGCGAGTACGCGGAGATCAGGCCTGCGATCTCCGGCTCGTCCAAGGATCCTCCGTCGCGCTTTTTTTCGATGAGAAACGGGATGTTCATGGGTTATGGGAGCAGCTTGTTCAAGTGATCCACGCGGGCAGCATGGCGGAATTTGTGCTTTTTGGCGAGCCTCCTGCCGGAGAGTGAGGCTCGGCAAACGAGATCGGCGCCATTGGGCTGTGGCATGTGCAGGACGCGAAAGTTACCGAGGTAGGGCGGGACGTCCCCGGCCCGCCGCAGGCGGTCAGCCCGGTCAGCCCGGAGGTCTGCCCCTACCTTTCAGCCCATGGTGGTTTTCCCGTCATGCACCCGGCTGTGGGCAGGGCTTGACATCTGATGCGTGATGCGTGATTCTTTCCGCCATGCGAACGACATTGAACTTGGATGACGATGTGATCGAGACTGCGAAGTCGCTCGCGTCCCAGAAGAGACAATCCTTGGGGCAGGCGGTTTCCGAGTTGATCCGGCTCGCCGTGCAGCCGACAGCGAAGGCGGCGGCGAAGCGAAATGGGATTCCTCTATTTCCGGTGGCGCGCGGGGCGAGACTGGTCACCCCCGAGATCGTGGCGAAATTGCTCGATGAGGCGCCATGAGCCGGTATCTCCTTGATGTGAATGCGTTGTTGGCTCTGCTTGATCCGATGCATGTGCACCATGAGGCGGCGCACGATTGGTATGGGCAGCGGTCGCGCAGGCTGCTGCTGACATGTTCCCATGTCGAGAACGGGGTCATCCGGGTGGCCAGCCAGCCGAAATACCCGAATTGTCTAGGGACCAGCGGCCGTGTGCGCGAAGCGCTGCAAAGATTTATCGGCCACGTGAGTGCGGAGAGGTGCGGCCGGGAGGTCGCTCTCGTCGATGACAGTATCCTTTTGCGCCTGGAGCTTTTGACGCCGTCCCGGGTCTCTGATTTGTATTTGCTCGCTCTGGCTGCGGCCAACGAATCCCGGTTGGCCACGTTCGACCGGCGAATTCCTGCTGCAGCAGTGGCTGGCGGCCCCAAGGCGCTGGAACTCATCCCGGTTTGATCCGACGCCCATGACTTCCAAGCAGATCACATTTTACCTCCGGCTTTCGAGCACTGTGGGGCTTTGGGCGCTGATGCTGGCCACGGTTTTTGCGGGTTACGACGCCGGGTTTTTCTGCCTTCTGGCCTTCACTGCCATGATGGCTCTCTGGGAGTATTACCGGATGCTCGAAGGCGACGGGATCGGGGTCTTCACTCTGACCGGGATGATCTGTGCGGGGGTGTTGCTCGGCGGCGGATTCCTTCTGATGAAGACGCACGGCCCCGAGCGGTCGTATGACTTCGAGCTGGTCGTGCTCGTGCTTTTCCTGCTCGTCATCTTTGCGAGGCAGATGTTCCGCGGGGCGGCGCGCGATCCGCTCCGGGCGATGAGCTATACGGTCTTTGGGCTGCTCTACATCCCGTGGCTGTTCAGCTTCATTACGAAGATCATCTACCTGACCCCGCCGACTCCGGAGGGGGCTGCGACCGGCCAGTATTACGTGCTCTTCCTCGTGATGGTGACGAAGTTCAGCGACATCGGGGCCTATGTCTTTGGAAGCCTTTTTGGCAGGCACCCGTTCGCTCCCCACATCAGCCCCAGCAAGACGTGGGAGGGGGTCGCCGGCGCCCAGCTCACCTCGCTGATCGCTGCCTGCTGGCTGTATGCGCTGATGCCCGAGAAGCTGTCGGCCTTCCGCTTTGATGACGTCGTCGTGCTCGGGCTCCTGCTCGGCTTTGCCGCTGTGATCGGGGACCTGGCGGAATCGATCGTCAAGCGCGGAGCGAACACGAAGGACTCGAGCCACCTCCTGCCAGGAATCGGTGGGACGCTCGATCTGATTGACAGCCTGCTCTTCACCGCCCCTCTCCTGTTTTTTTACATGAGGCTCGTCCTCGGCATCTGATGAGAAAGCGCCGCGTCGTCATCCTCGGTGCGACTGGATCCATCGGGCAGAGCGCCCTGAACGTCGCGCGGGACATTCCGGACCGCATGGAGGTCGTCGGGCTCTCGGCGCACCGGAATGCCGGGCGCCTTGCTCAGGCCGCCAGGGATTTCCCGAAGGCCCGCTGCGTCCGCTCCGACGGGCCGGACGGCATCGAGCGGCTGGTCGAGCTGGCCACGCTTCCGGAAGCTGACCTTGTCCTGATCGCAATCGTGGGGACAGCCGGCTTGAAGCCGGCGCTGGCTGCCATCGAGGCGGGGAAAGACATCGCCGTCGCCAGCAAGGAAATCCTTGTCATGGCGGGCGAGGCGGTGATGGCGGCAGCAAAAAAGTCCGGAGTTCAGATCCTCCCGGTCGATAGCGAGCATAACGCCATTTTTCAATGCCTTGAAGGCCGGGAGATTTCTTCCGTGCGCAGGCTGATCCTGACGTGTTCCGGAGGGCCGTTTCGCGACACTCCCCGAGGGGGCTTCGATGCCATCACCCCGGAGCTTGCGCTGAGGCACCCCACCTGGCAGATGGGCCGGAAGATCACCGTGGATTCCGCAACGCTCTTCAATAAGGCCCTCGAGATGATCGAGGCCCAATGGCTCTTCGGGGTGCCGGTCGCCCGCATCGAAGTCGTCGTCCACCCGCAGAGCATCATCCACTCGATGGTCGAGTTTGTCGATGGCTCGACGCTCGCGCAGCTCAGCCGCTCGGATATGTGCTTCCCCATCCATTATGCCATGACCTGGCCGGACCGCGTGCCCAACTCGCTTCAGCCGCTGGATTTCGCGGAGGTCGGACGGCTGGATTTTGAACCCCCGCGGCGGGAGGATTTTCCAGCGCTCGACCTCGCGGTGGCTGCCGGCGCGACGGGCGGGACGCTTCCCGCTGTCCTCAACGCCGCCAACGAGGTCGCGGTCGAGGCCTTCCTCAACCGGCAGATTCGGTTTCCGCAAATCTGGGAGATCGTCGCGCGGACGATGGGAGAATCCCCGCATTCCGAACACCCGGATCTCGAGGGGCTTATCGCGGCCGACCGGGCAGCACGGGAGCTTGCCTCCCGGCTGGCTGCTGGGTAGCTCCGGCGCCGCCTCTCTTGTTGCAATAAAAACACTTTCTGACAAAACTCCGTGTCTCGGCTGAGACCTGACTTATTTTACCTATGACAAAAAAATCCACAGTTTTAGTGACCGGTGCCGCCGGGTACCTTGGTTCGACGCTTTGTGCCAGCCTGCTGGAATCCGGCTACCGCGTTCTCGCACTGGATAACCTTTTTTACAACGAGACATCGCTCTTCCACCTCTGCGCCCATCCGGATTTTGAGTTTGTTTTTGGCGATGCCAGAGATGCGGGGCTGATAAAATCCCTTGTGGCTAAGGCGGATGCGATCATCCCATTGGCCGCGATGGTCGGGGTGGGCGTATGCAACCGGGATCCCGAAATGACCCGCTCCACGAATTTTGGAGCGATCGAGCTCCTGAACAGGCTCCGCAGCCCGGACCAGCTCATCGTCTATCCCACCACCAACAGCGGATACGGCACGAGCACCGGAGAGGTTTATTGCACGGAGGAGACCCCGCTGAGCCCGATCTCGCTCTACGGCGAGACCAAGGCGCAGTCGGAGGCCTTGCTCCTGGCCAGCCAGAACGCCATCTGCCTGCGCCTCGCCACCGTCTTCGGCATGTCTCCGCGCATGCGCCTCGACCTCCTCGTCAACCACTTCGTTTACGCCGCAGTCTTCGACCGCTACCTCGTCATCTTCGAGAAGGATTTCAAAAGGAATTACGTCCACGTCCGCGATGTGGCGGACTGCTTTATCCATTGCCTGTCGAACCCAGGACGGATGGTCGGGAGGACATTCAATGTCGGCCTCGATCAGGCGAACCTTTCCAAAGAGGAGCTCGCCCTGAAGGTCAAGGAGTTCGTGCCGGATTTCTACATCCACTTCTCGGAAATCGGAACCGACCCGGACAAGCGGAACTACATCGTCTCGAACCAGCGGCTCGCCGAGGCCGGGTTCGTTGCGAAAAGATCGCTCGAAGACGGGATCCGGGAGCTGCTCAAAGGCTACAAAATGCTCGGGCGTGGAAAATTCAAAAACGTCTGAGCATTGGAATCCGCCCCAGCGTCTCTTCGCGCGCTGAGGGCCGCCGCTTCGGGCCGGCCAGTCAGCCCTCGTTCAGCATCTTGTCGTAGAAGGCGACAATGTCGCCGTTTTTTTCGCTTTCGCAGAACGAGATGGCGTTGCGCGGGTGGGCGTTGAGCGCGCCGGTGATCAGGTACGGGATATTCGGCCCCCAATCGAAGCGCTGCTTCATCGGTATGATGGTTTTCTGGATCAGGTCCAGAACCGGGCGGAGCTTGAACTTCGGGTTTCTCAGGAAGCTGAGGAGGATTTCCATCGGGCAGTTCCCGGCGCCTCGCCCGAGCCCCAGCATGGTGGCATCGACGCGGTTGCAGCCGAGGATGATGGCTTCGATCGTGTTGGCAAAGGCGAGCTGGAGGTTGTTGTGGGCGTGGATCCCGACGTCCTTCCCTGTCCCGTCCAGCGCGCAGCGGTACTTGTTGACGAGGTGGTCGATCTGCTCCCGGTAGAGGGCACCGTTGCTATCCACAACGACAACGGTTCCGGCCGGCGTTTCGCGAGCGATCTCAAGGACCTGGTCAATTTCGACGTCGTGGACGGTCGAGATGGCCATGATGTTGAGTGTCGTCTCGTAGCCGAGCTCGTGGCAGAGGTGCAGCATTTCGACCGCCTCGGAAATCTGGTTCGCGTAGCAGGCCACCCGGATCATATCCAGCACGCTCTGGTCCGCCGGCAGGATTTTCTTCTGCCAGTCGCACTTGCCGCCGGCGTCCGCCATCGCCGCGAGTCGCAGCCCGGTGCGCTCGAACGTGTGGTCCCCGACGACCCGGCGCAGGTCCTCCTCGTCGCAATGGCGCCAGGGCCCAAACTCGGATTTTGGAAATGCCTCATGCGAGTTCTTGTACCCGATCTCCATGTAGTCGATCCCAGACGCGATGCACGTCTCGTAAACCGCGCGCACCTCGTCATCGGAAAAATGTGAGTTGTTCATGAGCCCTCCATCGCGAATTGTGCAATCCAGCACTCGCAGTTCCGGGCGAAAGGTGATCCAAGGCGCTTTGTTGCTCACGGCAGTAATTGGTTTTTCTGGGTTTTCCATTCTGGAAATGCGGATATTACAAGCCCCTGCGCGGAAGGTCAAACCGTTCCTGGTATGCACACAAACATCGTCGGCACGAAGGGCGTCGCGCATCTTTTAGAAAATGTCGCGGCGGCGGCACGCGGGCCACTGGGCGAGGAGATCTACACCGAGGCGAAGAAACGCCTCACCGGCGGAGCTTCCAGCGCCCGTCCCCAACGCTGAGGACCTCGATGCGGACCGGGCAGAGCCCGGCCTTGGCGAAGCCGAGATCCTTGGCGACGCCGGTCGTGACATCGAGCGTTCTGTCGCCGACAAACGGCCCGCGGTCGTTGACGCGGAGAACCGTCGAGCGGCCGTTGCGGAGGTTGGTCACGCGGACCTTGCACGGCAGAGGAAGCGTTTTGTGCGCGGCCGAGCGCGACCACGAATACTGCCTTTCGCCGATGGCCGTCTTGCCCGGGAAAAACACCAGGAAGCTCTCGTCGTAGTGCGAGGCGACCCCCTCCTCGACGTAGCCGACCGCCTCCTGCGGGTTCATCGGCGCATAGCACTGCCCGCGCACGGTGTAGGGCTTGTGCTTGTATCCCTCGTAGCTGGCCCCGCAGCCGGCGAGTAAGAGCAGCAGGAAGATGGGAAATGTTTTATTTGCCACCCCCTGTGAGCTCCGCGTCCGCTGCGGGAAAACTGGTGCCCGTCCGGTCACCTTGCGCGCATCTGGGGGAAGAGGATCACGTCGCGGATGTTTTCTGCGCCGGTGAGCATCATGACCAGGCGGTCGATCCCGATCCCGACTCCGCCGGCCGGCGGCATCCCGTATTCGAGGGCCTGCAAAAATTCCTCATCGAGCTTTTGTGTTTCGCCGCCGCTCTGGTGTTCGAGGCGCGCGCGCTGGACGTCCGGATCGTTGAGCTCGGAATAGCCCGGGGAAATTTCCTGCCCGTTGATGATGAGCTCGTAGACATCGACGACCGAGCTGTCCTCCGGGTTCTGCTTGGCGAGCGGGACGAGCTCCTTGGGGCAGTGCGTGACGAAGAGCGGGCTCATCGTCTTTTCCTCGATCAGCTTTTCGAAGACATGCTGGGTGACTTCAAAGTCCTCCGCGCAGTGCGAGATATCGAGGCCGCTGGCTGCGCACCATTCGCGGCGGGCCTGCGAGCTCAGCTCATACCAGTCGCCCTTCACGCTGCGGATGAGGTCGGCATAGCGCGCGCGGCGCCAGGGCGGAGTCAGGTCGATCTCCTTGGCAGCCGCGACGCCGTCCCCGCGGTGCGCGATGACAAGGCCGCCGCAGACGGACCGGGCGAGGTGGCAGACCATCTCTTCGACGAGCTCCGCCATCTGCTCGAAATCTGAAAACGCCCAGTAAATCTCGAGCATCGTAAACTCCGGGTTGTGGCGGCGCGAAATCCCCTCGTTCCGGAAATTCCTGTTCAGCTCAAAGATTTTGGTGAACCCGCCGACGAGGAGGCGCTTGAGATAGAGCTCCGGGGCGATGCGGAGGAAGAGGGCGGTTCCGAGCGCGTTGTGGTGGGTCTGGAATGGCTGGGCGGCGGCGCCGCCGGGGATCCTCTGCATCATCGGGGTCTCGACCTCGATGAAGCTCCGCTCCTCAAGAAACCTCCGGATCTCGCGGACGATCGCGACGCGCTTCAGAAAAATCTCGCGCGACTCGGGATTGGAGATCAGGTCGAGGTAGCGCTGCCGGTATTTGATTTCGGTATCCTGGACTCCGTTCCACTTGTCGGGGAGCGGGCGCAGGGATTTTGAGAGGACCTTGAACGCAAGCGCCCGGATGCTGGGCTCGCCGGCCTTTGTGGTGAACGTGTCCCCCTCGACTCCGATCCAGTCCCCGATATCGAGGTGCTCAAAAACCGCTGCCGCCTCGGCCCCGACCTCCTTGGCCTGCAGGTAAATCTGGATCCTGCCCGAGCTGTCCGACAGATCCAAAAAATGGCTTTTCCCCATGTTTCGATGGGCGGTGATGCGCCCGGCCGTGCGCACGCGAACGCCCTCGACAAACGACGAGCGCACCTCGCCCGGAGGCGCGGTGATATCGAACCGGCCGCCGAATGGCGCGGCGCCAGCCGCTTGCAAGGCCTCCAACTTTTGCCGGCGCACGGCCAGCAGTTCCGTATGTTCTTCCATGAGTAAAATCGCCCGCTCAGGCGGGGCGGTGGGTGAGGGTGGGCAAATCGCAGGGCAGCGAGATGGCCTGATTCTTGGTGGTTTTTCCGGGTTATGGCGGCACCATTTTCAAGATGAGCGCTGTGGCTCCGGCAATAGCCAGGATCCCCACGACCGCCGCCGCATAAAGCGAAATCGCCGCAGGATCCCTCTTCCTGACGATCTTCGGAATCGGAGACGAGCAGACAAACTCCGGCGGGCGGGCGCTGATCCGTGCGACCTCGGCGGTCACTGCCGTGGACTCAGGCAGCGGCTGGTCGGGAACCTCTTCCTCACCGTGAAATACGCATTCCACCATGCCGAATCGGATCTCGTCGGCATGGCTCAGAACCGCGTCGGTCACCTGCTCGCCGTTCAAAAATGTCCCGTTCGTGGACCCCGTATCGTGCAGGTGGTAGGCATCCGCCTCCTCGACAATCTCGGCGTGCCGGCTCGACACCGACCCGTCCTCGATTTGCAGGATGTTGTCCGCCACACGCCCGACAGTGGTTTTTTTGTCGGTCAGATCATGGGAGATCTGGGTCCCGTCCTGGAGGAAGATCTGCAGCTTGGCCATAGGGGTTTGTTTATACTCCGGATGCCTTGGCTGCGGCAACCTCTTTGGCGAACTCCCGGAAAAAGTCCTCCGCATCGTGCGGGCCCGGGCTGGCCTCCGGATGGTATTGCACGCTGAACGCGCGGCATGACCTGTGGCGCAGCCCGGCGACCGTGCCATCGTTCAGGTTGATATGGGTGACCTCGACATCCTCCGGAAGGGATGCCGGGTCAACCGCGTAGCCGTGGTTCTGCGCGGTGATCGCAATTTTTCCGCTCCGAAGATCCTTCACCGGCTGGTTCGCGCCGCGGTGGCCGAACTTCAGCTTGAACGTCTTCCCGCCAAGCGCCAGAGCCAGAACCTGATGGCCCAGGCAGATGCCGAAGATCGGCTTCTTTCCGATCAGCCCCCGCACGGATTCATGGGCATAGCCGAGCGCCTCGGGGTCGCCCGGGCCGTTGGATAAAAAAACCCCGTCTGCTCCGGACGCGAGGACCTCGCCGGCGGTCGCGGTCGCAGGCAGCACGACCACATCAAATCCGCTCCTCCGCAGCAGGCGCAGGATATTTTTTTTCATCCCGAAATCGATGGCGGCCAGCTTGTGGACCGCCGGTGGCAGCGGCTCGAAAATGTTGCCTTTCGCATCCGCGTCCTCGGGGGGCTCGACGCTTTTTTGGACCGACCAGGCGCGGCTTTCGGTCTCCGTCGGATCCCACAAGTATGCCGCTTGTGGGGTCACCTCCTTCACGAAATCCACCCCCGCATACGGAACATCTTTCGCCCGGCATACGGCCTCCTCCTCGGTGATCTCCGTCGAGATGCACGCCCGCATCGCCCCTCGTGTCCGCAGATGGCGGGTCAGCGCCCGCGTGTCGATGCCCTGGATCCCCGTGATCCCGTGCTCGGCCAGATAGTCGTGGAGCGAGCCCTCGCTGCGCCAGCTGCTCGTCACCGGGCTCAGCTCCTCGATCACAAACCCGCGCACATGCGGCCGGTCGCTCTCCGCGTCCACAGCGTTCACCCCGTAATTCCCAATCTCCGGGCACGTCATCGCCACGATCTGCCCGCGATACGACGGGTCGGTCAAAATTTCTTGATACCCGCTCATCGAGGTATTGAAGCAGATTTCTCCCGCCGAGGTGCCGGCCGAGCCAAAGCTCTCCCCTCGAAATACCCGGCCGTCTTCCAATGCCAACAATGCGATCATCACCGTCACTCATTACCACCGCCAGCCCCGGGGGGAAAACAAAATTCATGGGGCCCGTGACGATCGGGCAGGGCAAATTTCTTCGAGAAATTCCCCGAAGGGGATGAAATCTCTCAGCCGAGGGTTGCGAAGCTGCCCTGGGTATTGTACCAACCGCGATCAACCCCACCGGGGTTGTATCCCTTTTCCATGTCTCAATCGCTGTCCAGCGTCTTTTTGCACATCGTCTTCTCCACCAAAGAGCGATTTCCGTTTTTGTCCGACGAGGATGTTCGGCGACAAGTTCACGCTTTTCTCGGAGGAATCGCCAGATGAGGAGCGGGTCAAATAAAGGCATAGCCAGCGCGATCCTGGCGGCCGTGCTCTTTGGCGTCAGCACTCCATTGGCGAAGCTTGCCATCTCGGCATGCGATCCGGTGCTGGTTGCGGGCCTTCTGTATCTGGGCTCCGGTTTCGGACTGGCGGCAGTGCGCGCGCTTCGCTCCGCTTCCGGGGCCGCACAAAAAGAAACGCCGGTTTCCGTGAGCGACTTGCCCTGGCTGGCTGGCGCGATCCTTGCAGGCGGCGTGGCTGGGCCGGTTTTTCTTCTGCTCGGCCTGCTGACGACCACCGGGAGCGCAGCCTCTCTGCTGCTGAACCTCGAAGCCGTGGCAACAGCATCCATCGCATGGGTCGTCTTTCGCGAGAACGTGGACAAACGGATCTTCTTTGGTTTCGCGCTCATCCTTTTTGGAGGCATCCTGCTATCCATTCCCGGCGGCGGGCATTTCGCCATTTCCCCTGGAGCGGGCCTGATTGCCGCAGCCTGCCTCTTCTGGGGGATCGACAACAATCTGACACGGAAGATTTCCGGCAGCGACCCTTCCCAGATTGCGATGTGGAAGGGCCTTGTCGCGGGGGGCGTCAATGTCTGCATCGCGCTCTGCTTCTGGGCAGAGCTTCCAGCTGCCAGCATCGCCTGCGTATCGGCCGCCATCGGATTTTTCGGCTACGGCCTGAGCCTGGTGCTATTTGTCCGGGCATTGCGGCATCTCGGCACAGCCCGCACCGGCGCCTATTTTTCCACCGCCCCGTTTGCGGGTGCGGCCCTTGCCTTTGCGGTCGGGCAAGGGCAGCTCGAC
>Ga0194058_10000076_pt1 | contig 35419 bp, 34 predicted proteins | sample SepL4417m_MetaG_FD_155490 | JGI IMG/M metagenome (GOLD analysis project Ga0194058, IMG submission 155490) | Anoxic zone freshwater microbial communities from boreal shield lake in IISD Experimental Lakes Area, Ontario, Canada - Sep2016-L442-17m | ecosystem: Environmental > Aquatic > Freshwater... | reverse complement strand
GCCAGAGCCAATGCCAGAGCCAATGCCAGAGCCGCTGCCCGATCCGTCGACGCCGTTGGCTCGTGACCTGATGGACCCGCTGCTGCGCAACGCGAAAAAGGGTCATCACTAAGCGCAACGCCGCCGGGCCCAGCGGGTACGGTTGCTGCAATGGCTGCGCTAAATGTAGACGAGATGTTGGCACGATTCCGTGAGAGGGCCGTGGCCGTGAAGAAGCGGCCGTTGCCGCCAGTTGCCGGTGAAGAGCGTCAGGCGTTCATTCAGCAAGCTCAGGCCGACTTCCAAGATTTCGCCATCATCGGTGACGCAGTCGCAGCTATCGAGGACGGCATTCTCGTGCTCCGCGTAGACCTGCGTCCACCAGACCAGCGAACATGACCGCCTCGTTGCACACCCGTGCAGCGTCTTCTGATCTGCCCCTCATTGCTGGCGCTCTCGCAGTTTCTGCGTGGGGCTTTGGCCCGCTGATTGTGCGCGGCATCCACGCCTCGGCGGCGTCGATCATTGTCTTTCGCTTCGGATTCGCAGTGCCGGTGATGATTGCCGTTGCGTATCTCGCCGGCGGCCGTCTTTCGGTGGCCATCTTCCGCCAAGCGCTTGGGCCTGGCGTGCTGTTTGCGTTGTCCACGATGGCCAGCTTCTCGTCGTACAAGACCACCTCGATTGCGCTTGCCACGTTGATCCCCGCGGTGCAACCGGCCTTGATCTTGTTCATCGCCTCGCGCCTCTTCGGCGAGCGTTCGTCTGCCCGACAGGTGGTGTGCGCTATTGCGGCGCTCGCCGGTGTTTTTGGGGTGGTGCTCGCATCTGGCAACACCAGTGGCACGGCAGTGCACGGCAACTTGTTGGCGCTGGCGAACCTGTTTCTTTGGACGATCTATTTCGTGCAAGTCAAACGTGTTCGATCCACGGGTGTGCACTCGTGGTCGTTCCTTGCGGCGGTATTCACCATTGCTTCGTGCGTGGCCATCCCGTGGGGCCTCACCGTAACCACCGATATCCACGCCATTGGCGGCACCGACTGGTTGCTGCTGGGCCTCACTGTGGTTGGGCCCGGCTTGATGGGACACGGGCTGATGACTTGGGCCCAGCGGCAACTCGATATGACCGTTGCTTCACTGCTCACCTTGGCCAGTCCGGTGATCTCGGCAACCGGTGCATGGCTCATCTTCAGCGAAAAACTGCGCGCCTTACAGATGTTCTTCGCTGCCGTTGTGCTGGTTGCGTTGGCCGGAATTGTGGTTGACGCACGATCTGGAGCGGCAACCCAAAGCACGTTGTCCGGTCCGGCAGAGTAGTTGCTAAACTCCCCTTCGCAATATGCGGATGTGGCTCAGCTGGTAGAGCATCACCTTGCCAAGGTGAGGGTCGCGAGTTCGAATCTCGTCATCCGCTCGTTGAGAAAGGCCTGATCGGCGCCCCTCGGGGAACCGATCAGGCCTTTTGTTGTTTCCGACCTGCTTGGACGGCGGCTGGGTCATCGTCCTTGAAAGTTCGGCCGACGCTTCTCAATGAAGGCTTGCATGCCTTCGATCTGATCGGCAATTGCGCTACGACGAGAACTGGACCGAGGTGCGCACAACCTTGAACACGTAGGTCCACTGCAGCAACACCATCCAACGACGGTAGATCTGCAGCTCGTACCCGTGCTCGGCGGCGATGCGGCCAATGTCGGTGTCGCAGCCTTCGGCCAACGAGAGCAACACCATGCTCGTGTCGTGCAGATGCTCGCCAAGTTCGGCGAACAAGCGCTGAAAGTATTCGAAATTCGCGCCCGCATGAAACGCGTGGTCGAGTTGCGTTGCGGGGTCGTGGCGAAAGAACGGGGGAGTGATGGCAACGATGTCGAACGCGCCCTCGAGCTTGGCGAACAAGTCGCTCTCGATCACGTTGACGGTGAGTCCGTTGGCCTCAGCGTTGCGTTGGGTGGTCGAGCACGCCAGGTCTGAGATGTCGAGTGCGGTTACGCGGGCACCGCCCTTGGCTGCTACGAGCGACACGGCGCCAGACCCGCAGCCCACTTCGACGAACGACTTGTTGGTGAGGGCCAGGCGCGCCACGGTGCGGCAGACCAACTTGGTCGAGAAGAACAAACGTGGGGGAAACACACCCACGGGAACACTGATGCGCAGGCCGCGGTAACGCGTGGTTCGTTGCCGCGACATCCACCGCTCGATGTAGGGACGGTACGCGGCCTGCAGATGCCCGCTCACGCGTCGGCGGAGCGATTGGGCTCTGGTGGGTAGGCCGGGCCGGGCGGAGGCGCCTACGTAGATCTGCACGGGCGTGAGCTTACGCGGCCTCGCGCGCGAGCGAGGCACTGTCGAGACGTGACTCGCCCAGATGGACGAAATGTGCACTGCTCGGCGTGCGAGCAGCAGATGCGCTCCTTAGAGGGAGCGGACGTTTTCGGCTTGGTCGCCCTTGCGGCCGGGCACGACGTCGAACTCGACAGCCTGACCCTCTTGTAGGTTCTTGAACCCGTTGCCGGCGATACCGGTGTGGTGAACGAAAACATCTGCGCCGCCTTCGCGGGAGATGAATCCGTAGCCCTTCTCGGTGTTGAAAAATTTGACGGTGCCTTGTGCCACTTCATTCTTCTTTCAATAACGACGGACAGCCCGCCGTAACCAACGAGCGCGACATTAGCGCACCTCACAGGCGGTATCGCGCAAGATCATCGTTGTTCGATGGTCACCTTTGCGGCGAACGAATCGGCCACTGCGGCACCGAGTCCCTTGGGTGCAGCGTCGACACCGAACAGATTCAAGAACCATGCAGTGACTGCGTGCTGGACGATAGGGAAGGTGGTGGCCACCGGTACGGCTGGCGGAATGCAGCCGTCTTGTCCGAGCTTGCGGAACTGAGGCTGCGCATCGAGGAATGCGCCAAGCCCAGAGGCCTCGGCGATGCCGATGATTCCCTTGCCGTCGCCAAAGGTGCAGAAGTCGTCGAAGCCGTTGTGGCCGACGCCATCGATCTGCCAGAACAGCGACGGTGCGGGCACCTTCAGGAACGCGTCGTGAGTGGTGCCCTGCGGCACGACCTGGTCGATGGCGCCCGACAAGAAGAAGCTTGGCTTGTCGGGAAGCGTGGTCTGCTCGGGAGCACCGGCGCCGGTGAGAATGCCCGATGCCATAGAGACGTAGCCGTCGATTCGTGGGTCGAGCGATGCCTTCAAGATGGTGCCGCCACCGGCCGAGTGGCCAAGCGCTCCAACGTGATCGAGATCGACATGGCCTGCGAAGAGACTGGTGGCCGTGGTGTTCTGCGTTGTGATGTAGTCGAGTCCGCCGAGTAGATCGTCGGCCGGGTCGGTGGGCACATCTGGCTTGAGCCCGGCCACTGCGTGATACAGGTCGCGGGTTGGGTGATCTGGCGACACCACGATCATGCCCCACGAAGCGAGGTGTGAGGTGAGGAAGGCACTGCCGACGCGAACGCCTGCGAAGCCGTGGCTGTTGAGCACCACGGGGAACTTGCCGTCGGCTACTGCCGCATCACGCGTGGCTGGATAGGTGTAGGTGGCAGGGATGTCGGCCGTGAGAATGGCCTTGATGGCCGGCGCAACGAAGTCGCGGATGTCGTATGTCTCGGTACCTGCGCTGCCGGCAACGGCCGGGTACCAGATCTCAACCTTGATGTCGTTGGCGATGGTGACCGTGGTGACGCCCACTGGGTATGGGCCTGGCTCGACGTAGGCGTCGCTTTGCGTAGCGGGGTCGATGGTGGTGGTTGTGGATTCGGCAGCGGTGGCCGGCGTGGTTGTGGCGTCGGCGGTTGAGGCAGATGGCGACGAGCTACTGCACGCAGCGGTGAGCATGCCCAGGGCTGCGACCGTTGCAACAAGTGAGGGGTGAATACGCATCGGATGATCGTGACAGAAATGTGCGACCTTCATCGTGTTGTGGCGATAGTTCTGACGAACGAGCCGTTGAGGCGGTATCGTTCCGGAGCCGATGTTCACATCTGTGATCTCGCGGCGACGTGGCCGAATGGCTCAGGCAACGGCCTGCAAAGCCGTGTATCCGGGTTCGATTCCCGGCGTCGCCTCCATATTTCTTATGCCGCATCCTTCGGGCAGCAGCTTTGCGTCTGCGTGATTGCGCCGCAGCGGGCCGGGATCGGCGCAGGGGTTGTCGCCCTTCATGGCGATGGGAACAGCGACGGCTCAGATCTGCTTATCTGCGATCTGGCCTGATGCCGAAGTAGTTCTCAATCCATACATCAATATCGTCATCAGTCATTCTCTCAAGCCCGTCGGGGATTGGGAACGCTCCGAGAAATACCTTCTTGGTCTGAGGGTCGATTGCTGCGAGCGTGTTCCCTCTCGATGATTTCGCCCGTCGCAAGTTGCGAGCAACGTCGCGCCTACAGAACGCGGCTCGTTCGCGGAGGGCATCAAGCCGCTGGGCGTCGACACCATGCTCGGTCGCCAGCCACTGCAGACCCTCTTCGAGCGTCGGGGCTTCATACAGGTCGTCGTGAGCGTACGGCTCCGTAAGCGCTTCGTTGATCACGAGCTTCGGAGTCAGTTTGTACCTCATCGCGCTCGAACCATAACTCCTTCGAGCCCCCGACTTTCCGCGGGATCACTTGAGGAGTGTTTTCATATCAAGAGGTGGGGCCGGCAACGAAATGCCGACCCCACCTCCAGATAATTACTTCGTTGTAGACGAGGCCGAGATTCGATACATCGAGTCCACTGGGCTCACGGCGATCAACCCATCGCCAACCTGGCCGGTTGATGCGCCAGCGCTAATCGCGCCGACTGCCATATCGACCTCGTGATCTTCGACATACACAGTCACGAGCAGCTTGTGAGTCACGAGCAGTTCGTAGCTGTGGCCGCGGTACTCGCCGGATCCACTTGCTGCTCGACCATGACCGCGCACGTCGCTGATGGTGAATCCCGACAGGCCTGCCTGCTCGAGACATGCGGCTACTTCGCCGAGTCGCTCCGAACGAATGATTGCTTCGATGCGTTTCATTTTGCTCCTACTTCCTGGCGCAGGCTTGCGGGACTTGCTGGCACTGCGTCAACAAACGTTGGGCCGTCAGTTGTGTAGAACACCGAACCCTGAGCTTCGAGGAAGTCGGGGTAGGCGAGTGCTCCCATCTCGGGCATGTCGAGACCGGCAACTTCTGCGTCATGGTCTGAGCGCAAACCGATGGTCTTCTTGCAGATCGTGAAGAACGCGATACACGCAATTGAGCACCACACAATGATCGTGGCGACCGATGCGAGCTGCGCCCACAACTGGCCACCTTCGCCATAGAACAGACCCTTGACTCCGCCAGCGACGCCGTTGAGGCCATCGCCGTAGGTGCCGTCGGCGAACAGACCAAGAGCGATCAGGCCCCAAAGTCCGTTGGCGCCGTGAACGGCTACTGCGCCCACCGGATCGTCCACCTTGAAACGCTGCTCAACCACAACGACCGCAACCACCACAAGCACGCCGGCAATAATGCCGATGAGCGCTGCAGCCCACGGTGCCACAAACGCACACGGCGCAGTGATGGCTACCAGTCCTGCGAGAAGACCGTTGCATGTCATTGATGGATCAGGCTTGCCGTACTTCCAGGTCATCACGAACATGGTGCTCAAGCAACCGAACGCCGAAGCGAGGATGGTGTTCACGATCACGACCGTGAAACGGAAGTCGGTCGCTGCGAATGTGGAAGCGCCGTTGAAGCCCATCCAGCCGACTAACAAGATCATCGTGCCAAGGAAGGCCATAGGGAGATGGTGTCCGGGAATTGCTCGCGGCTTGCCGTTCTTGTCGAACTTGCCGATGCGTGCGCCGAGAATCCTGGCACCCCAAAACGCTGCGACGCCGCCCATTGCGTGCACCACGCCAGAGCCAGCGAAGTCGACAGCGCCATGACCCCACTTGGGTCCCTGAGCGCCGAGCTGGGACAGCCATCCGCCGCCCCAGACCCAGTTGCCGTACACGGGGTAGAGAATCATCGATGCGAAGAGACCCCAGAACAAGAACGCCTTCCACTTGAAGCGCTCGGCCATTGCCCCGGTTGGAATCGTTGCGGTTGCATCCATGAACACAAGCTGGAAGAAGAAGAAGGCGAGGATGCCAACGTCGTATGCCTTGCCGGTAAGGAAGAAGCCGCTGTGCGAGATGATGTTCCAGCTGCCGATGTGCGTGGGGCTACCAAGCGCCGTGATGCCGAGACCCGGCACCGATGTGGAGCCGAACATCAACGCGTAACCGCACACGAACCAGCCGACGGTGCCAAGCGCGAAGATGACAAGGTTCATCATCATCGTGTGTGCCGCGTTCTTGGCTCGAGTGAAGCCCGTCTCCACGAGAGCGAATCCGGCCTGCATGAACAGCACCAGTACGCCGCCCACGATGAGCCACAGATAGTTGACCGCTAGATGATCCTTGGTCTGTTGCGTTTGCAGTTGGCTGATCTGCTGATCGGGTGGCGTATCTGCTGGATACAGCGCTTCAACTTGAGTTTGCGAGACGCCGGTCTTACCGCCAGTTGGATCGCCGTTGTCGGCTTTGGCGACACCAGAGAGACCGACCACGAGCAAGATCGCCGACAGACCCATGGTGGCGAAAAGGCGCTTCGTGAATTGCTTGTTGAGGTTGCCGGCATTGAGGCCAGCACGCCGGCGTGACCGGCGGAACAATGCCGGTAGCGCGATCGCGGCTACGACAAGGCATAGGGACAGGGACTGCATCGGACCAACTTTCAAAGACAGGTAGACAGGTGTTGAAAGGCGCGCCGTTGAGCCGTCACGAGAATATGTCTGCAACATTTCAGAAGAATCGCCTCTGTGTGAACGCTGTGTTTCGGGCCGCTCCGATTCGTTTGGCCATCTGCTTTCGTCGGCGCAACCTGCGACCTGATTAGATCTCGGCCTATGAACACCACAGCTTCCGTCGGCGCAGCGCGTCGTCATCCAGCCCGCCCAGCAGCCGCTCTCATAGCAGTTGCATTTGCAACAATGTTGGGGCTGTCGTCATGCGGAAGCTCTAGCAGCACCGCCTCCGATGGCTCGGTTCCTGCGCCGAAGGTTGTTCGTGAGCCACTCGGCCAGGCGTCGCCGGCCAATGCGCCCGGCCAGACCCTCTATCTGCAAGAGGTCACCATTCCGGCGCACACCAAGCTGGGCACCCACCTGCACGAGGGTACGCAAGTGGCCCGCGTGCGTAGCGGTGTACTTACGTACAACATCGTCTCAGGCGTCGCCGTTGTCACTCACGCCGACGGCAAGGTCGAGAACTTCACTGGTCCGCTGGTGATCACCTTGAAGCCTGGTGACGCAATCACCGAGACCGAGCAACTCACCCACTTCGGCGCCAACGACGGTGATGTTCCTGTGGTCATCACGCTCGCTGCGCTGTTGCGCGATGGCGCTCCACTGGCCACGCCGCAGAAATAGCCAGCGCAGCGGTGCGGCAATAGATGCGCGAGTCGCGCATGACATGCTGTCGCCATGTCTGAAGCCGCATTCCCTTTTGCCTCACGGCCAATTCCCGAATGGTATGAAGATGCCAAGTTCGGAATCTTCATTCACTGGGGCCCGTACACAGTTCCGTGCTTCGCTCCGGTCGACAACGACATGGGCGACCTCATGGCCGGCGACAACTGGACCGAGGCGTTTCGTTCGAGCCCATACACCGAGTGGTACCTCAACTCGTGGGCGCTCGAGGGCAGCGCCACAGCCAAGCATCACGCGGCGGTCTATGGCGATCGCACTTACCAGAGCTTCGTCGAAGAGTTTCGCGATCGATCACGCGGCGTCGATGTAGCCGATTGGTCCGATCTGTTTCAGGCTGCGGGTGCTCGGTACGTGGTGCCGGTTACTAAACATCACGATGGCTTCTTGATGTGGCAGAGCGAGCACGAGAACCCCAACCGCACCGACTGGATGGCTACGCGTGACCACGTGGGCGAATTGGCCGATGCTGTGCGCGAGCGGGGCATGCGCTTCGGTGTGTACTACTCGGGCGGGCTCGACTGGACCTTCAGCGAGCCAGGCTTCGACAGCGTGATGGGCATGATTCAGAACATTCCCGTTACTCCCGAGTATTGCGATTACGCCACGGCGCATGTGCATGAGCTCATCGAGCGTTACAACCCAAGCGTGTTGTGGAACGACATTGCATGGCCGATGACACTTGACCCCAATGATGTGTTTTCGTATTACTACGACCGCGTACCCGACGGCATCGTGAACGATCGGTGGAACATCATCGCAGTTCGTTCGGGCGCGCTGCACGCCGACATCACCACTCCCGAGTACTCAACGAAGGCCTCGGCCGACCGCAAGTGGGAAGTGTGTCGCGGTATCGGCCGTTCGTTTGCATACAACCGCATGGAGACCGAGGCAACGATGCCGACCGTCGACGAATTGATTTGGATGCTGGTCGACATCGTGGCCCGCGGCGGCAACCTGCTGCTCAATGTGGGCCCATCGGCCGACGGTCAGATTCCCATGGCCCAAGCAGCGCGACTCGTAGCGCTGGGTTGGTGGCTGCGCGTGAACGGCGACGCCATCTATGGCACCCGTACGTGGCGTCTGCAGACCGCTGTTACCGGCGATGGTCGCGAGGTTCGTTACACCGTGAACGGTGACACCGTGTACGCATGCGTGCAGGGCGGGCCCTCGGGCGAGCTTCGTTTGGCCGACGTGTCAGTCGGCACGAGTTCGGTCGTGACCATGCTTGGTAACAGCCGTGCACTTCCGCATCGCGTTGATGGCAACGATCTGGTGATCACGCTCGTCGATCACTTGCCAGCGTCGCCAGCAACGGTGTTTGCGATTACAGGCGCGATCTAGCGCGGGGCTCCTACAAAGCGTCCGGCCTGTGTCGGACGATCGAGGTGTGTCTGCGCGTTGGCCACTGCAGCAATGCGCTCGATCATCTCTTGGGGCGCCGCCATGGCTTTGCCAGCAACGGTGTCGACATGCAGATACATGTGCTCGCCCGTTGAGATCACGGTGTGGTCGTCGGCGCGATGCATGCGGTTGAACAAGTGCAACCGCTTTTCGTCGTAGCTGATGACCTGCGAAGTGACGTACACGACATCGCCCGCGTGTGACTGGGCCACATAGGTGATGTGGCTTTCGACCGTGTAGTAGCTGTGACCGCCACGCAAGTAGTCGGCATCTACACCGAGGTAACGCAAGAAGGCATCGGCGGCGTCGCCCGACAACTGCGCGTAGCGGCTGTCGTTGGTGTGGCCGTTGTAATCCACCCAATCGGTAGGAATGCGAATCTCGTGCACCTTCAGTGGCTGAGCCATGTCGTTGGCCACCGATGGGGCCGGAGCGCGATCGAACAGGGCCCGCTCGAAGTTGGCAAGCACCTCGCCAGCGCCATAGCCAACCGTGCGCAGACCTTGCATGACCGACACGAGGCAATCGTCGCGAAGCTCTTCAAGTTCGCGGATGGTGCTTCCGTTGGCCTGGTCATCTGATTGGGCAACGATGGTGTCGATCAACTCTTGGTTCAGGTCGGGCACATCCATCAACTTGGTCCACGGCCATTGCAGCGTGGGCCCGAACTGAGCAAGGAAATGTTGCATTCCGGCCTCGCCGCCAGCGATGCGATACACGAGGAACGTGCCCATGAAACTCCAGCGCAAACCGGCGCCGAAACGAATCGCGTCGTCGATCTGCTGAGCGGTGGCGATGCCGTCGTTGATGAGCCACAAGGCCTCTCGCCACACGGCTTCGAGCAGGCGGTCGGCGATGAATCCGTCGATCTCTTTGGTGAGCATCAGCGGACGCATTCCAATGGCGGTGTACACCTCGGCGGCGCGCTCTTTCGCAGCCGTTGATGTTGCGTCGCCTCCGCAGATCTCTACGAGTGGAAGCAGGTACACCGGGTTAAACGGATGGCCAACCACGAGACGCTCAGGGTGATGCATGCCGTCCTGAATCTGGGTGGGCAAGATGCCCGATGTCGACGAGCCGAACACCACCGAAGGGTGGGCCACGGCGCTGGCGCGCTGCAGAATCGACTGCTTCAGATCGAGTCGTTCGGGTGCGCTCTCTTGCACAAAGTCGACGCCGATCACGGCTTCTTCGGGAGTGGCCACGAAACGCAATGTGCCCTCAACCGGAAGCGGGGCCATGGTGAGCTTGGCATAGGCTCGGCGAGCGTTTGCGAGAACTGCCTCTACCTTTCGCGGTGCTTCGGGATCTGGGTCGTACAAGACCACATCGACACCATTGAGCAAGAAGCGTGCAGCCCATCCGCCACCGATTACGCCGCCGCCCAACAGGCCAACGGTATCGAGGCCAGGAATCGGACTCATCGCTTCACCAATTGCAGCTTGTCGCGCACCGCTTGGGCCGACATGACCTTTGCGTTCATGCCGCCCAAGATGTCGACGGCGCGGGTGACGAGCTCGGCGTTGGTGGCGAGTTGTCCGGCGCCGAGATAAAGGTTGTCTTCGAGGCCAACGCGCACGTTGCCGCCAGCAAGCGCTGCCATTGCGACATACGGAATCTGCATGCGACCGATGGAGAACGCCGAGAACACCGAATCGGGTGGCAACAAGTTGACCATTGCCATCAATGAGGTGACATCGTCGGGCGCGCCGTAGGCGATGCCCATGCACAACTGCACCATCACGGGATCATCAAGCAGCCCGTCGCGGATCATCTCTTTGACCATCACGAGGTGACCGGTATCGAACACTTCGAGTTCGGGACGCACGCCAAGTGCTTGGACCTGGCGAGCCATTTCGCGCAGGATGCTTGGGGTGTTGACCATGATGTAGTCGCCGCCCGAGGCGAAGTTCATTGTGCCGCAATCGAGCGTGCAGATTTCGGGGAGCAATGCGCGCACATGCTTGAGGCGCTCGGTTGCGCCGGCCATGTCGGTGCCGTCGGGATTTGCTGGCAGCGGATTCTCGCCGGAACCGAGCACCAGGTCGCCGCCCATGCCAGCCGTGAGATTGATCACAACATCAATGTCTGCGGCGCGTACACGCTCGACGACTTCGGCGTAGAGCTCGGTGTCGCGAACGCCAATGCCGGTCTCAGGATTGCGAACATGAATGTGAACCACAGCGGCGCCAGCTCGGGCGGCGTCGATAGCCGATTCGGCGATCTGCTTCGGAGTGACTGGAACATGCGGACTTTTTGAGGTGGTGTCGCCTGCTCCGGTGATCGCACACGTGACAAATACGTCCCAATTCATTGTCTACATCCTCATCGCTGATTTGGCCCGCGAACCTCCGCAGAGCGTTTCGAATAGTACACCGAGTCAGAAAATGGGGCGCTATGGTCACATCATCTGCACGTGCTCAGGCTCGCTTGAACTCAGAGAAACGGTTCGGTATGGCTCTCACCCCCGACTTCGATACTTATCCCATCGACTTCACCATCAGTTCGGCCACGGCCGAGCGAGGCGCGGTTCATGTCACGTGGTCCGACGGCCGAGTGAGTCGCTTTCACAACATTTGGCTGCGCGACAACTGTCCCTGTGTTGAGTGCGTGCATCAGGTCACTAAAGAGCAAACCTTCGAACTCGTCGTGGTGTCTCCCGAGATTCATCCAGCAGCGGTCTCCGTTACATCCGAAGGCTCGCTGTCGGTGGCGTGGTCCGAGGGCGAGCATGCCAGCGAGTTTCACGCAGGATGGTTGCGCGCCAATTGCTATAGCGCCGAGGCCCGCGCCGAGCGCACGGTGCAGCGCATCACATGGGACTCAAGCACCATGAGCGCGCCGCCTACCTTTGATGGTCCGGCCGTGCTGAGCGACGACGGTGCGCTCTACGAATGGCTGATTGCACTGCGTACATATGGCGCCACCCGCTTGCGCAATGTGCCGTGTACCGATGAGGCAATCGGTCACGTGATTGGCCGAATCGGTATCGCGCGCGACACCAACTTTGGACTGTTCTGGGACGTGCGCAGCGAGCCAAATCCAGTAACCAACGCCAACACGGCGTTGCCGTTGCCGCCCCACGTAGACCTGCCCACGCGTGAGTACCAGCCGGGCCTTCAGTTTCTGCAGTGCATCGAGAACGAAGCCATTGGCGGCGACAGCATCTTGGTCGACGGCTTCCGCGTCGCCGAATTGATGCGCGAGCAATACCCCAGCGAGTACCGCACGCTCACCACGGTTCCGTTCGACTGGGCGAACAGCGCAAAGGTCACCGACTATCGCTGGCGGTCGCCCATCATCGTCACCAACACCTCGGGCGAAGTAACCGAAGTGCGTGTGGGTAACTGGCTTCGGGCGCCACTCGATCTTCCCTTCGAACAGGTCGAAGAGGCATACGCCGCGTATCGCTGCCTCTTCGAGATGACCTATCGCGAAGATCTTCAACTGCGGTCCCGATTTGAACCCGGCGATGTCGTGGCGTTCGATAACCGGCGCACGCTGCACGCGCGTAGCGAGTTCACCGACGTGGGTGGGCCACGGCACCTTCGTGGCGGTTACACCGAACGCGACGATCTGCATTCGCGCATCCGCATGCTCGAGCGGGGCATGCGCGAGCGTCGTGTCGCGCTTGGCAACTCAACGCTGGGGTAGCACCAAGCGCACGTTGGTATCTATGTCTCGGCCCGCCATATACGCAGCTGCCCTTGGTGTACGAAAGCCATAGGCGAGTTCGTGGTGTAAGTGGGCAAGGCCGCCCGCTGCTTCGTGGTGGTCAAGCATTGTGCTCACCAGTTCGTATGAGCCGTCGGCGTGACGCACCAACTCAATTGCTCGGGTCTGCGACGGCCAATCGATAATCGACGACGTGGTGATCTCCCAGAAGCCTCCGCTGGGTCCCGGCCGCGGTTCGATGCGGTTGAAGTGTCGGTGACCCACTAACCACGCAACCACGCAGCGATGGCGATGAACCACGGCCAGCATGTGGTCGGCGAGATGTCGATCGGTGTGGTGGCCGCGTTCGTTGACCAAAGTGTCGGCACCGTGATGGCTGATCAAGATGGCAACACGACCCGGCTGATCATCGACCTCGGCGAGTTGTTCGTCGAGCCACGCAAGTTGCTGCGTGCCGATGCTGCCTTGGTAGTCGCCGTCGGGATGGTTGGTGTCGAGCAAGACCAACCGTACGTGTTCGGTGTCGATGATGGTGTCGGCCGAATCTGTGCGCGCGTTGTGGGCCGAGTAGCCCAACGCTCCGCGTGCAATATGGGCGTCAATCCATTCGCGCTTGTTGATGGCGCGACGGTCGGGATTCGCCGCGATGGCGTAGCTGGGGCCGCACGAGAAGGCCTCGGGTTCATCGAGGAACAGGGCCAACGGATTGTCGCTGGCAAAGCTGTTGGGGCGCTGCAGTGACTTGGCCGCCCCAACAGCAATGTGTTCGATCGCAGGGTTGTTGCGTGCAGTGCCTTGCCGCATCAAATCGTGATTACCCGGAACGCTTGTCCACGCGATGCCAAGCCCGAGCGATGTACACGCCGCACTCACTCGGGCGATGAAGTCGGGTTCGGTGTCGTTGGGATTCCAAAAGGGCCATGCTTCGTTGAAGGCCCGAGTGGCGGTGTCTTGAGCACTGCCAACGGCGCTCAGCGCGGTGGTGCCGCCGGCCATCACGGTGAGGTAGGCGTCGAGTTCATTGCGTTGGGCATTATCGATGTTGTCGCCCGTGGATACAACGAGATCGAAGGGTCGATCAGATCCGGGAGGGCATGGGTTCTGGCGAATGCGCTCAACATGTGCGCGCAACGCCCACAAAGTGAGCGAGTCGTATGGCCGATGCATATGCAACAACGGTCGAAAGGCTGGGTCGTGAGCCTCAAGCTCGACCCACTCGCCGCGTGCGGGCGAGGCTGCGTCTAACACGTGTGCGTCGGTGAGGTGCACAAGGCTGATCAGGGTCTCGCCGATGCCGTTGTTGACGCTGCCACCGAGGTCGGTACGGGTTACTGCTGACACTTTTGTGACCTTAGCGTCAGCGCCTATGTTGTCGCCGTGACAGATCTCTCGGCCGTCAGTGCATTGTGGAGCCCAAGCCGCGAGCGTGCGCTCGATACGAACATCGCTCGGTTTGCTCAGGCGGTAAACATCGACCCGCTTGATTACTCGGCGCTGCATCGCTGGTCTGTTGAATCGCCCGACAGGTTCTGGCGCGCGATTTGGAACGAGTGTGACATCATCGGCGACCCCGGAGCTGAGGTGCTGCGGCGGCATCAGAATCTGGCTGCGTGCCGGTTCTTCCCCGATGGGCGCCTCAACGTTGCAGAGAACCTGCTGGCGCATTTGCCCAGCGACCGGCCGGCGATTGTGGCCTACAACGAAGCAGGTTTCGATCGATCGTTGTCGTCGGCCGAATTGCGCGCCGCCGTAGCCCAGCTCGCCCAAGCGTTGCGTGCCGCTGGTGTGGTTGCGGGCGACCGTATCGCGGCGTTTGTGCCCAATGGTCCCGAGGCAATCATCGCGATGTTGGCCGGTGCATCCATCGGTGCCACCTTTGCCTCGGCTTCCCCCGATTTCGGCGTGCCCGCAGTGCTGGATCGCTTCGGCCAGATCGAACCCGTGGTGCTCATCGGCTGCCTCGAATACACCTACGCGGGCAAGCACATCGATTGCCGCGACAAGCTCTCCGAGATCGCTGCCGGCCTGCCCACTGCGCGGGTGAAGGTTTGCTTCGGCGGCACTCACGATGGTCCCGCAGGCTTTGTGCAATGGAGCGAACTGTTGCACGCCAACGTTGGTGCCACGCTTGCGTTCGAGCAATTGCCGTTCGATCACCCGTGGTACGTGTTGTTCAGTTCGGGCACTACGGGCAAACCCAAATGCATTGTGCATCGCGCTGGCGGCGTCTTGCTGATGCACGCGAAGGAACATCGCTTGCATTGCGACATCCGGCCTGGCGATGTGGTCACCTATTACACAACAACCGGTTGGATGATGTGGAACTGGTTGGCCTCGGCGCTCGGCACTGGGGCAACCGTGGTGGTGTACGACGGCTCGCCAATGTTCCCAACGCAGCATCAGCTTTTCGCCATGGCCGAACAGCAACGCATCACTCTGCTGGGCGTGTCGGCCAAGTTCATCGATGGCTTGGCCAACAGCGAACTCGATATTGCTGGCGCTCACGATCTGTCGGCATTGCGAACCATCTGCTCCACGGGCTCGCCGTTGTCGCCGCGCGGTTTCGAATACGTGTATTCGTCGATCAAGGCCGATGTGCACCTTGCCTCAATTTCAGGCGGCACAGACCTCTGTGCGAGCTTCGTCGGTGGCGTGCCCACGATGCCCGTGTACTCGGGCGAAATCCAGGCGCCGCTGTTGGGTATGGCTGTTGAGTTTGTTGACGAGTCGGCGCATGCGCTTGGCGTGGGCGATGGGCCCGGCGAGTTGGTATGCGCGCAGCCCTTTCCATCGCAGCCGCTGGGCCTATGGAACGACGACCCATACGGGCCCGACGGTCGCAGCTACCGAGCCACCTATTACGACCGGTTCGAGGGCAAGTGGTCTCACGGCGACTTTGCTTCGTGGACCTCGCACGGTGGCGCAATCATCCACGGGCGCTCCGACGCAACGTTGAACCCCGGGGGAGTCCGCATCGGAACGGCCGACATCTATCGCGTGGTCGATGCGCTGCCCGAAGTCGCCGAATCAATCGCCTTTGGTCAGAGTGTTGACAACGATGTGAAGATCATCCTTGCGGTGAAGCTCGCACCGGGATTGGCGCTCGACGATGCCCTCGCCGCGCGTATCAAATCAACCATCCGCGCAGCCCTCAGTCCGCGTCATGTGCCTGGCATTATCGTGGCGGTTGCCGACCTGCCGCGTACGTTCAGCGGCAAGTTGGTTGAGCTCGCAGTGGCCGATGCGGTGAACGGTCGAGTAGTGCGCAACCGTGGTTCGATCGTGAACCCCGAAGCGCTCGATGCGATTGCGGCGCACCCAGCGCTGACCCGCGACACCGCGAGTTGATCAGTCAGTTTCGGGAATGGCAGTAGAGAGCCTGAGGCGCTCGAGTGCTTTCACGGTTCCGCGCATTGCATCGGCCGGAATGGGATGGCTGATGAGATAGCCCTGCGCTTTCGCACAGCCAAGTTCGCCGAGCACGCGCAGTTGCTGCATGGTTTCCACGCCTTCGGCGACCATGTCGAGTCCGAGCGATGAACCCATGGCAATGATGGTGCGCACCAGCGACCTGTCGTTGGCGTTGTCGGCCACACCGTTCACGAAGGCACGGTCGATCTTCACGCGCTGCAGCGGAAACTTTTGCAGCAGTGACAGCGATGAATAGCCGGTGCCGAAGTCATCGAGTGCAACACGCACGCCGAGCGAGCGCAAACGTTGCAGCGATGCCAGTGCCAACTCGGGCTCGGAGATCATGATGCCCTCGGTGATCTCGAGCCAGAGCAGATCTGCCGGAACCTTTGAGCGGCGCAGCGCTTCGTCGACAATCGATGGGAAGTTGGGGTCGGCGAGTTGCCGTGGCGACACGTTGACCGACATAGACGCGGTTGGCGAACAGATGCCTTCGTCGATCCAACCGCGCAGTTGGTCGAGCGCTTCGAGTAGCGCCCACGCGCCCAGCTCGATGATGGTGCCGGTCTCTTCGGCAATGGGGATGAACTCGGCCGGCGACACGTTGGTGCCGTCTCCTTGCTGCCAGCGCATCAGCGCTTCGAAGCCAACGACTTCGCCAGTAGCGAGTTCGAGAATTGGCTGATGAAACATCTGCAGTTCGTGGCGTTCGAGCGCGCGGAACAAGGCGGTCTCTACGGCGAGACGGTGGGTGACCTTTTCGTGCATCGATTCGTCGAACAGGGCCACACAGTTGCGGCCAAGATCTTTGGCTTGGTACATCGCTGTGTCGGCGTGGCGAAGCAACAGTTCGGCACTGCGGTGTGATTGTGGGTCGAGCCGGGCAACTCCGATGCTGGCGGTGACAAACACATCGCCCGCATTGAGCGTGAGCGGTTCGTGGAGTTCGTTGAGCAGAAGTTCGGCGAGGCTCATTGCATCGTCTACCGATGGCGATGCGGGGTCGAACACCACGTATTCGTCGCCTGCGATTCGGGCAACAATCGCACGTTGCGGAACGATCTGGCCGAGTCGCGCAGCGATGGTGCGTAACACTTCGTCGCCTGCGGGATGGCCAAGGCTGTCGTTGATGTTCTTGAACCGGTCGACGTCGATAAAGAACAAGGTTGGATGAGCCTCACTCTTCCACGACTCGCGCAGGGCAGCGTTGACATGTTCGAGCAATCGACCGCGGTTTGGTAACCCGGTAAGTGAGTCAGTGTGTGCCGACTGCAGCAGCTCTACTTGAGCCGACCGGTTCTCGTGAACGGCCGAAACAACTCGAGCGGTAACCAAAAGCGCCAGAGCTGCAACCGAAACCATCCGCACCACGAGATCGAGTCGACCGTGTGGCACTGTTGCGCTAGCCACCATGATCGGCGCGATCAGCGCGGCGGCGGCGATGATGATGCGACCTGTCACCGGACGATGCGGCCCCACTGGTTGGCGCTCGGTGAGCGATCGCATGCTGGGGTGCATCATCGCGGCGTAAGCACACCCGTAGGCCAGCATGTTGAGGGCCATAGCTGAGGGGCCGATGTTGCGCGTGCTGCCAGTGGTGGTGAGCGCGTTGACGATGCTGCCCGCTGCAGCAAGAACAATGGAGCCGCTGAGATACCAAACGGCTTGGGAGCGCACTGTGTCAGAGAACAACACGATCATCAGTAAGAACAGCACCACTGAGCCGAGAGGTTCGTAGCCGTTGTGGAGCAATGCTTGCCATGTGCTGCCGTCGAACTTGGCTGCGCGTGGGCGCACCAACAGAATCCAACCGAGCAACCAACTGCCGAGGGCAACGATGCCCGCATCAGCAAGGACGCCGCGAAAGTCGCGGCCGCGGCGGTTGCGGGCCACGACTGCGATAGCGCCCATCACCACAAGCGCGCAGACCAGCATTGCGATTTCGGCTGCCACTCGAGTAGCTGTGGTGCTGTCAGATTTGGCGCGTACGAAGATGGTTGCGGCATCGGCGACGCCGACGAACGCCATCGCTCGAAACAGGGCAGTGTTGATGTAGCCCCTATTGAGTGAGGTGTAGGCGAGCGGGACGATCTGGATTGCCACGGCTACGTAGGCCACTAACTGCAGATCGAACGAGCGGCTGAAGAGCGCCACAAGCGCGACGCACATGGTGAGTGCCGGAAACCACCATGCTTTCGTCTTCGGTCGCTGTGTCTCGCCCACGTTGCCCTCGCTGGTCTGCTTGTCGCTCTACTTTTACACCGCTGAGATCGCACAAGCTGTGATCGTTGGTGAGCCTACGTAAGGTTTCGTCCGAAAGCCAGAGATTTGTGGTTAGGCAAACACAAAGAGTGATAACGACTCGGGCCCCGACCGGTGTAGTGCGCGTTGTGGCCCGTCAGCGGCGATACGGTAGGGCCGATGACGGTATTGACGGCCCAGGTTCTATGACCTCTCTTGGCACTACGGTCACCGTCGTTGTCCCCGGTTCACATCTCATGTCTGCGCTCGTGGGCACCCGTGACGAATTCGTGCGGCAGATCGAGCAGGCATTCCCCGAGTCCAGCGTGGTCATTCGGGGCAATGAAATCAGCGTTGCTGGCGGCGAAGCCGATCAGGTGGCCAAGCTGTTTGAAGAGCTCGTGCTCGTGCTGCAGCGCGGCCAGCATCTCGATAGCACCATGGTGACGCGCTCGATCGACATGATGAAGCAGCATGAGCTACCCAGCAAAGTGCTCACCGACGACATCATTCGCGGGGCCAAGGGTCGCTCGGTGCATCCCAAGACGGCGGGCCAGAAGCGCTACATCGATGCCATTCGCGAAAACGTCATCACGTTCGGCATGGGTCCAGCGGGCACGGGCAAAAGTTGGTTGGCTATCGCGATGGCGGTTCATGCGCTGCAGACCAAACAGGTGCAACGAATCATCCTCACTCGACCAGCGGTCGAGGCAGGCGAGCGCCTTGGCTTTTTGCCAGGCGATCTGATGGCCAAGATTGATCCATATCTGCGTCCGCTCTACGACGCGCTCTACGACATGGTCGAGGCCGAAGGCACGCAGAAGCTGATTGAGCGTCAGGCAATCGAAGTTGCGCCGCTGGCCTTTATGCGTGGTCGCACGCTGAACAACAGCTTCATCATTCTTGATGAAGCGCAGAACACCACGCCCGAGCAAATGAAGATGTTCCTTACTCGTATTGGCTTCGGCTCAAAGGTCGTCGTCACCGGCGACACCACTCAGGTCGATGTGCCCGATGGTCGCAGCGGCTTGTCGGGTCTCGAGCGCACGCTCACCGGCATCGAAGGGCTGGCCTTTGTGCACCTAGGCGCGGGCGACGTAGTACGGCATCGCATTGTTGGCGACATCGTGGCCGCATACGAACGCGCAACCGTGCCCACTCGTCCTGCCGATACATCGTCTCGAGGTCGTCGTGGCTGATTCTTCTCGGCCGCGCATGGGCGGTCGCCGCAAAATCGGTGGCAACGTAGATCCCGAAGTGTTTGTGTCCGACGAGCAGACCGATCTACCGATCGATTTGCAGCGCTGGCAGAACCTTGCTGCTGCGGTGTTGGCTGCCGAAGGAATTCGAGGCGGCACAGAGATGTCGATCATCTTCATTACCGAGCAAGACATTGCCGAACTCAACGAATCGTTTCTCGGCAAGACCGGTCCCACCGATGTGCTGTCATTTCCCATTGATGCTGCCGACCTCGATATGAATCCTGTGGCCACTGGCGCCACCCGCGGCCCCGATCGTGCGCCGCTGGACCCATCCGATCTACCGATGCTGTTGGGCGACGTAGTCATCTGCCCCAAGGTGGCAGCGCAGCAGGCGCCAACTCATGCGGGCACGTTCGACGATGAGATTGCGTTGCTGGTTGTGCACGGCATCTTGCATGTGCTGGGCTACGACCACGCGGAACCCGACGAGACGATCGTGATGCGTCGCCGCGAACTCGATTTACTCGAACAACTTCACTGGCACGGTGAGGCTCCAACCGGATTCCGTCAGGACTCTTCCACACCATGATCGCCAACCAGTTCTCGTCAACCGATGTGTGGCGATTGGTCGCCATCGGTGTATTGCTCGTCATGCTTGCCTTCTGCTCGGCTGCCGAGATGGGTCTGTCACGCATGACCAAGCCCAAGGCCGCGTCGTTGCTTGATAAGGGTCATCGATCCGCGAAGGTGCTTGTAAAGCTGGTCAGCGAGCCCGAGCGTTGGATCAACCCGCTGTTGCTTACGGTGTTCGCTTGCACCATCGTGCAATCGACACTTACGGCAATCGTGTTCGACCATCTGTTTGGCACCTGGGGCCTTGTGGTTGGCGTGTTCATCAACGTGTTGGTGTTCTTCGTGTTCGCCGAAGCAGTGCCCAAGACATACGCGGTGTTGTACCCCGAGCGCGCCGCGCTGGCCACGGCTCGCCCTGCGGCGGCGCTGGTTGCGTTCCCTCCGCTGCGCTGGATCTCAAAGGGTTTGATCTGGCTCACAAACGTCATCGTGCGCGGCAAGGGTCTCGAAAAGGGCCCGTTCGTTTCCGAGCAAGAACTGCTTGGCATTGTGCAAGCCGCTGCTCACGAAGGAGTCGTTGAACCCGAAGAACACTTGCTGATCGAGTCGGTTATTGAATTCGGCGACACGGTTGCTCGCGAGATTATGGTGCCGCGTCCCGACATGGTGGTTGTCGATTTCGATGCCACGGTCACCGAAGCACTCGATGTCGCCATTGCCAAGGGTGTCAGCAGGTTGCCGGTGCTCAGCGAAGGAGACGAAGACGATGTCATCGGCCTCGCGTACACCAAGGATCTGATGCGTCTCGAGCGTGAAGGCAAGGGGGCTTCTCCGGTGCGCGACATCGTGCGCTTGGCAATCGTGGTGCCCGAGAACAAGCCTGTGAGTCGCTTGATGCGCGAGATGCAGGCGCAGAAGTTTCACCTTGCGTTTGTCGCCGACGAGTACGGCGCTATCGCTGGTTTGCTCACGCTCGAAGATTGCCTTGAAGAGCTTGTTGGCGAGATCGTCGATGAGCACGACACCGAAGACGAAGAAGTCGAGCGCCTCAGCAATGGCGATTATCTCGTCGATGGGGGCATGTCGGTTGGCGATCTCAACGACCTTCTCGAACTCAATTTGCCCGACGATGACTGGGACACCATCGGTGGCTTTTTGTTTGGCACACTCGAGCATGTGCCCGCCGTAGGCGAGAGCGTCGACTTTGCTGGCTGGCGGTTCTCGGCCTTCGAAGTCGAGGGTCGGCGCGTTCGTCGAGTTGCCGTCAGCGTGCTGGCCAGTGACTCCTCGGAGCAGTTCGGCGGACTTGCCTCCGACTAACTTGCGGGCATGGAAATTTCGCTTGCAGGCAAGGTCGCGTTGGTTACAGGAGCATCACGAGGCATTGGTCTTGCGATAGCTCAGTCATACGCAGCGGCCGGCGCACAAGTAATGCTGAGCTCGCGTAAGCACGATCAGCTCGAAATTGCGGCGAGCACGATCGACGGTGAGACGGCAGTGTTCGCAGCGAATGTGGGCGACCTCGATGCCGCACAGCGATGCGTCGAGGCAACCATCGAACGCTTCGGCAAGATCGACATCTTGGTGAACAACGCTGCCACCAATCCCTATTACGGGTCCACGCTCGGCGTAGATCCCGCTCGTTACGACAAGACCTTCGATGTCAACCTGCGCGGCCCACTGTTTTGGACCAAGGCAGTGTGGGAGGCCTCGATGAAGGACAACCCTGGTGTCATCGTGAACATCGCGTCTGTCGGCGGCCTTCGTGCCGAAGGCGCGCTCGGCGTGTACAACCTCACCAAGGCAGCGCTCATTCATCTCACTCGTCAGCTTGCTGGCGAGCTCGGCCCCACGCGAGTTGTGGGCATTGCCCCGGGACTAGTGCAGACCGATTTCGCGGCGTATCTCGTGGATAACTTCGGCGACACGTTGGCTGCCAGCTTGCCGTTGCGCCGCTTGGGGGTTCCGCAAGACATCGCCAACTTGGCCACGTTTTTGGCGAGCGATCTCGGCAACTGGATTACCGGCGAGACCTATGTCATCGACGGCGGCGCGGGCGTTCGGAGTTCGGCCAACTAGCCGTTGGCGTTGACGCTGGCGGTGACGTTCGGCGCCGCAGGAGCGGCCGCGTCGATTCGTTGGTCGCTGAGCAATCGGCCGCCGAACGCGAATGCAACGAGGATCAGCGCGCCGCCCACCACAAACGGTGTGCGCAGATTGAAGTAGTACGCAAGCTGGCCGCCGATGAGCGCGCCGATGGCTGCCGACCCAGTGCCGATCCATCGATAGACGCTGTTGATGCGCCCAAACAATTCGCCCGGAATGATTTGCTGGCGCATCGAGACGGACACGACGTTCCACAAGATGGTGGCTACCGCTTCGACGAATGCGAAGGCGGCAACGAACCAGTAGTTCGGCGAGAGCCCAGTGCCGATTGCGGCGAGGCCGAAGGCGATGAAGCTCAAGCGCAACGAGGCTGAGCGTCCCAACCGACGAACGACTCGATCACCAATGAGTCCGCCGAGGATTGCACCGAGAGCCATCAGGGCAAGCAGCGCTCCGTACCAGTGCTCGTTCACATGCAGCGTCTCAAGCGCGAACTGCACGAAGATACTCACGCCCAAGGTGCCACCGAGGTTGGCGGCACCCAGCAGGATCGCCATTGTTCGCAGCAACGGGTGCCGCCACAGCCACCGCACGCTTGCAGCGATCTCGTCGCCGAACGACTTGGTGGGTGCATCGGTGGTGGGCGAGGGGAGGGCACCTGGGCGCACACGAATAGAGGCGACAAGCACAGCAGCTACAGCGAAACTTGCGGCATTGAGTCCAAACGGAATTCCGACAGCAAGAGCGAAGAGCACTGCTCCAACCGGCTGACCAAGAAAGAAGTTCGCGATGGTCTCGGCCATGTACATGCGACCGTTGGCTTTCGGTAACTGATCGGCATCAACGATTGCTGGCAAAAAAGCTTGGGCCGAACTGTCGAACAGCACCTCGCAAATGCCCACGCCGAGCAGCAGCAGATAGAGCAACCAGATGTTCAAGATGCCCGTAGCGGCGGTGATTGCGAGGCCCACGTAGAGAATGCACCGCACTGCGTTGGTAGCAATCATGAGTGTCTGGCGGTTGTAACGATCGACAACAACTCCCACCGGCAGCGCCAACGCGAACCACGGCAACGAAATGGTCAGAGCCACGCCCGCGATGAGTCGGCTGTCGCGTGTGAGTGACACGGCTAACAGTGGCATCGCCGCTGCGTTGATTCCGTCGCCAAGATTTGAGATCGTGGTGGCGACCCATTGTCGCCAATACGCGTGACCGAGTGTCATAGACCTGAGTTGTCGGCCAACCGCGCAAAGGCGCCGGGCAGGTCGGGATAGCGCTTTGTGGCGGCGCCGCCATCGACGCTGTGAAAGCCAGCGCTGATGAAGCTTGACTGGTCGCTCGCTAAAAACAGGGCGAGGTTGGCGATGTCATCGGGCTGCGCGAAGCGACCAACAGTGGTGTTCTCGACGAACTCCTCAACGATGCCCGGCATCATCCAAAACGCGCCGGTGGCGTTGGTCTCAACGAGTCCGGGAGCGATTGTGTTCACGCGAATCTGGCGATGCCCCAACTCCATTGCAGCAACTTTGGTGAGCATCGCTACACCGGCCTTCGCCGAGCAATATGCAGCCATTCCCTCGGCCGGTTGGATGGCGTTGAGCGATGCGATGTTGATAATCGAACCACCGTCGCGCATCACTCGGCCAGCATGTTTCACCGTGAGGAAAACTCCGGTGAGACACAGGTCGATGATCTCGCGCCACGACTCGAGCGAGTGTTCTGTGATGAGTCCGAAGGTGCCCTTGCCGGCGTTGGCAACGGCAATGTCGAGGCCTCCAAAGCGGTCGACTGCAAACTGCGCAGCTGCCTCAACATCAGATTCGTTGGTCACATCGCAGCGAATGAACGCTGCGTGCGTCGCCTCGAAGTCGGCCAAGAATGCTGCGCCGGCTTGGTCGATGTCGGCAACCACAACCGCAGCGCCTTCGGCAATGAAACGAGTAGCGATGGCCTTACCGATGCCACTCGTGGCGCCTGTGACGAGGGCGACTTTTCCCGCAAGTGGTGGTGTCATTGGCGCCGAGCCTAGCTGTGGGTGTCCGCTGCACATGGGAACTCCCGAGGCCTTGGATCGTTGTGGTGAGGTGTCGGGCGTGCGCGTGGATTACGGTCTGCTGCATGATCCGAGTAAGCGTTCTCTATCCCGGTGGCGACGACATCAACTTCGACCACGACTACTACAAGAACACCCACGTTCCGCTGGCGTGCTCGTCGTGGAATGTGGCTGGCGAAATCGACAAGGGCATCAATGGCCCATACGTCGCAGCCGTGCACTTCTTCTTCGAGTCGATGGAGCAGTTCCAGGCAGCGATGGCTTCGCCGGGCACCGGCGCTGTCATGGCCGACGTTGCGAACTACACCAACTCAACTCCAGCGATGCAGATCTCCGAGATCGTCTAGTAACTCAGCGCTGCTGCTATGGCATTCGCCGGTTTCTCCACCGAAGCCATCTCGTTTTACGAGGGTCTCGTTGCAGATAACTCAAAGGTGTACTGGCAGGCCAACAAAGCCACCTACGAAGCGCACGTAAAGGGCGCAATGGTGGCGCTACTCGAAGAGCTCGACGAGTTTGGCCCCTTCAATATCTTTCGTCCCTATAACGACGTTCGTTTCGCCAAGGGTCGGCCTCCTTATAAGGAAGCCATCGGCGCCGTTGGCGAGCGCGAGGGCGGCGCAATTTTCTACGTGCAGTTCTCTGCTGCGGGCCTCACCATCGGGTCTGGCTACTACGCCATGGCCACCGATCAGCTCGAGCGCTTTAGGGTCGCGGTAGACGACGAATCTCGTGGTGCAGAGATTGCTGCGATCTCGGCCGCGCTGGCGAAGAAATACACCATCGGCGCGATCAGCGAACTCAAGACCGCCCCTCGCGGCTATCCCAAAGATCACCCGCGTATCGAACTGTTGCGCCGCAAGGGCCTCACGGCGTTTATGTCGTGGACGCCTCAGCCATGGATGCACACCAAGGCAGTGGTCAAGAAGGTGCGCGATGGTTGGAACGGTGCAAGCGAGTTGAACGATTGGCTCGATGCTCACGTGGGACCAAGCACGCTGCCGCCGCCCGACTGGGATCGTTAGAGCCGCTACTTGTTCTCGGTGATGCGGTACGCGCAGCGCGCATCGCCGCTGAGCAGATGCTCCTCGCGGGTCACCGTGACCGAGGCCCCCAGTGCTGCTTGAAACACCTCGAGCTCGCTGCGACACAGACCCTGGCACGCCGTTGCGGCGCTGCAGATGGGGCAGTGGTGCTCGATGAGCAGCAAATCGGTACCGCGCGTAATCACCTCGGCGAGATACCCCTCGGCAGTTCGCTGTTCGCCAAGCGCGCGAACGCGCAACTCGGTTGAACCGTTGGGAAGTGCTGCCTGATAAGCGGCGAGTTGCTGCGCCGAGCGGTGGTTGATCACTTGATCGAGCGCATCGTTGCCCAAGGTGGCGCGGATTGATTCGACGAGGTCAACCGTGAGTTCGCTGTGGCGGTCGGGGAAGAGTTCGCGAGCGAGGGCTGTTGTGCGCCAATGCAGTGCTGGTCGTCCGCGGCCAACATTGGTGCCTTCGAAACGCTCGACCAGACCCGATTGCTGCAACGCCTCGAGGTGCTGACGAACGGCAGTGGTGGTGGTGCTGAACTGATCGGCGAGCTCTTGCGCGGTGCAATCGTTGGCGCGCTTCAGCGCTTCGATGATGCGGCGCTTGGCGTCGGTGAGCTCTGACATCTCGGCCAGCCTAACGGTTTTCGCAAGCGATCCCTTTGCTAATCAAGGTCGCGCGTCTTTGTGAACGGCCTCACGTCATGCCCTCAAAGCGCGCAAAGGTCAGCGTGCTTTGACAGAATGTAAAACGTGACTCACGACTCCACCCCCGATACCGGCACCGATGCGCACATGCGCGACGCGCTCATCAACCAGTTCGGCCTCGCCGACACGGTCGTCGATTCGGACTCGTTGGCAAACAGCGTTGCTCGTTTCCGTGAGCAAGGGATTGTGTTGCCCACGTTCGCCGAACTGGCAGATCCAAGTGGCATCGATCCCGCCCGCACCGCCGGAGTCGGAAAGAACGACGCCGATGCGCGCAACTTGTTCCGTGTGCATTGGTACAACGACATCAATGGCGACCGGGTGCAGGTGCCCGACTATGTGGTGCTCACCAAAGAACTCACCGGTATCGAGAGCCCCATCATCGTGGCGTTTGGCGATCGCTTCCCGATGATCACAGCACACAAGGTGCTGGCTGCGTACAGCTGTCTTGCTCCGCGAGTAGTCACCGGTCAGTTCGATCCCACTCGCCATCGGGCCATCTGGCCAAGCACCGGCAACTACGCGCGCGGTGGCATTGCGATCAGCCGCATTATGGCCAGCCGCGGCGTGGCCATTCTCCCTGCCGGCATGAGCCAAGAGCGGTTCGATTGGCTCGATGAGTGGTGTGCTAACCCTGCCGAAGACGTGATCTAAACCGTGGGCACCGAGAGCAACGTCAAAGAGATCTATGACGCATGCAACGAACTCGCTAAAGACCCAACCAACTTCGTCCTCAACCAGTTCTGTGAGTTCGGCAACCACCTCGGCCATTACGAGGTCACCGGCCGAGCGTTGGGGCATGTGTTCGAACACGCTGCCGCGGCAATGGGTCGCCCCAACATGCGCCTCGCCGCGTTCACTAGCGCCACCGGTTCCGCGGGCACGATTGCCGCTGGCGATCGTTTGAAAGACGACTACGGCACCAAGATCGTTGCCGTCGAGGCGCTCGAATGTCCCACGATGCTCGAGAACGGATTCGGGGAGCACAACATCCAAGGCATTGGCGACAAGCACATCCCGCTGATTCACAATGTGACCAACACCGATGTGGTTGTTGCTGTCAGCGATCGCGCTACCGACGAGCTCGACGTGTTGTTCAACACCCCCGAAGGCCGCGCGTACCTTGCCGATAACAAAGGCATTTCGTCCGAACTCATCGCAGCACTCGAGCACTTTGGGTTCTCGGCAATCTGCAACACCTTGGCCGCGATCAAGACCGCCAAGTTGCTCGGCCTCGGTCCCGACGACGCCATCATCACCATCGCCACCGACGGTGCCGCGTTGTATCCCAGCGAGCGCGCCAAAACCCTGGCCAGCCGGTTCGGAAACGACTTCACCAGGGTCCACGCTGCCGAAGTGTTTGGAGAGCATCTCGCCAACGTGACCACCGACTCGATGATCGAATGCACCGAGCGCGATCGCAACCGCATCTTCAACCTCGGCTACTACACATGGGTCGAGCAGCAAGGCACGCCGTTCGAACTGTTCGAGGCCCGTCGTTCGCAGAGTTTCTGGAAGGGCCTTCGTCGCTACCTTCCGGTGTGGGATGAGCTCATCGTCGAGTTCAACGCACGGGTCTCGTCGGCCGGCTGAGGTCATGCAATCAACTGCTGTGGTTGGGTGGCGCTGTGTCGTGTGCGGAACAACCGTCGACATCTCTCAGCCGATGGTTTTCAAGTGTCCGAAATCAACCGCAGCAGATCCACATCACACGCTTCAGATCGTGCAGCACGACACATCGGTGCGACCTCTTGCGGGTGAACGAAATCCGTTTCTCGCGTTTCAAACCTTCTACGCATGGGACTCCTTCGCGGCGTCGCTCGGCATGTCCGAGCCGGATCGGCGCGATCTGGTCATCGAGGTCGATGCGCGCGTCGCCGCGGTCGATGGCACTGGGTTTGTGATCAGTCCCTTCGAACGCGCCGATGCGCTGTCCGAAGAGCTTGGTTTCAGCGCTGCGGGCGGGGTGTGGATCAAAGACGAAACGCATCAGGTGGCTGGCAGTCACAAGGCGCGCCACTTGTTCAGCACGTTGCTTTCATTGCTCGTCGCCGAGCGCAACGACGCGGCGCCTTGGGGTAACCGCATCGGCAATCGTCCGGTGCTCGCGATCTCTTCGTGTGGCAATGCGGCAATCGCAGCGTCCACGTTGGCGGCGGCTGTCGAGTGGCCGATTCAAGTGTTTGTCCCTCCAACTGCGAACGCTGCAGTGATGACACGCCTTCATCAACTCGGTGCGACGATCACCGTGTGCCCGCGGCGCCCCCATGATCATCCCGGCGATCCGTGTGTGTTGCGCTACCGCGAAGCGGTTGCTGCTGGTGCGATTCCCTTCAGCGTGCAGGGTCCCGAAAACGCGTGGTGTCTCGATGGAGGGCGCAGCCTCGGATGGGAGATGGCTGCGGTGCCGCTCGATCGCATCTTCGTGCAAGTAGGCGGCGGCGCACTCACGCGCAGCGTCATCGGCGGGCTCGCTCAGTCGGCTGCCAAGCTGCCTGTATTGCATCCCGTGCAAACCGAAGGCTGCGCTCCGCTGGCGCGGGCATGGCGCCGAGCCCTCGATGGCCCCGGTGGTCTCGCTACCGCTGGAGCGCGTTGGAGCGAGTGCATGACCGTGTGGGAGGGCGAACCATCGTCGGCGGCCGACGGAATACTCGACGACGAAACCTACGACTGGCTTGGCATCGTCAACGGCATGGCCGCCAGTGGCGGATCACCTGTGGTTGCCAGCGAGGCCCATGTTCTGGCGGCCAACGAGATGTCACGGTTGCATACCGCCATCGACGCCAGTTACACCGGCACGGCTGGCCTTGCCGGGCTGCTTGAGATACGCAGCCAAGTCGGCGACGACGAACGCGTGGCGGTCATCTTCAGCGGAGTTCGTCGCTAACGGGTATTTCGCAGGCCGTGCTCCCGAGTGCGCGGCCCGATTCACGGTAGTCTGGCGCCATGTCGGATCTCCTTTCCCCCAATGCCCTCGACTCTGGTTTCGATCCACGCAGCGACGTGTTCAACCGCTTGCTCAAGAATCGCGTGATCCTTCTCGGCACCGACGTCAACGACGAAATCGCCAACCAACTCTGCGCACAGTTGCTGTACCTCGAGGGCGAGGACCCCAACGCCGATATCTGGCTGTACATCAACAGCCCCGGTGGCTCGGTCTACGCGGGCATGGCCATCTACGACACGATGCAATTCGTGAGCTGCGAAGTGGCCACCGTGTGCATGGGCATGGCTGCCAGCATGGGTCAGTTCTTGCTCACTGCAGGTGCTGCAGGCAAGCGGTTCACGTTGCCCAACGCTCGCGTAATGATGCATCAGCCGCTCGCCGGCTTGCGCGGCCAGGCCGCCGACATCGCCATTCAGGCCGAGCAGCTTGGCTACACCAAGCGCCGCATGGCCGAACTCACGGCGCACCACACCGGTCAGCCACTCGAGAAGATCCAGGCCGATAGCGAGCGCGACCGCTGGTTCACCGCAGAAGAAGCCAAGACCTACGGCCTCGTCGACAAGGTCATCGTGAAGCGCGGCGAGATCCGCTGATCGCCTCGTTAGGCCCCGCCAATGGGGCCTATGTCTAAGCCGCACACGGTGAGTGCCCACGCCGCAAGGCTTTGCGCAGACTTCTGTGTGGCGTATGCCGAATTGGCCGCCGCCTGAACTGACGCAGAGTCTTTCACATCAACCGTGCTCGCCGTTTTGAGGTTGGTCGAGAGCTGATCCCAATCGGCCTGAATGTCGAGTGGGGCTACCTCACCCATCTGCGAATACAGCGTGATCAGTTGAGTGATCGACGTGTCCGATGTGGGCAGCTTGCGAATGTCTGCCTTGTGCGCAGTGAGTTCGCCGCAGAACCGTTCGGCGCTGCGCGTTGGTGCGCTGCCACACGAAACCATCGTGAGCGATGCCACGCCAAGGGCTGCGGCAGCTACGGCGTTTGTGAGGGCGGGCGGCGTTCTCATTTCTCTAGTCAAGCATTCCTAGAAGGGCCGATGTTACAACTCGAAGGTTGAGCACCTGAATGCTTGATCTGTGCGTGTGGTCCACGCGGCGCCGGTAGCGTGACCCACGTTGTGGGGCCGAGCCCCTCCTGTGCATCACGCGGTAATTGCCGCTTGTCTGTCGGAGGTGAGCCATGCTCGCAGCCATCCTGTCTGCCACCTTGCTTGGCGTCGAAGGTCATTGCGTCACTGTCGAAGTACACGTGGCCAACGGTCTGCCAAGTTTCACCATTGTCGGCCTGCCCGACGAAGTGTGCCGCGAGGCGCGTGATCGTGTTCGGGCCGCTGTGCTCTCCAGCGGTTACCCGTGGCCGTCAAAGAAGGTCACTGTGAACCTTGCGCCATCAAGCCAGCGCAAAGTGGGCTCAGGTCTCGATCTCGCGATTGCCGTGGGCGTGCTGGTGGCCGACGAGTTCATCACAACCGACGCTGTGGCCGACTTCGGCTTCATCGCCGAGCTTGGTCTCGATGGTTCGCTGCGCGCCGTTGCTGGCACTGCTCCGATGGTTGCTGCGCTTGGTCGGGTGCAACCAGTTGTGGCCGCGGCAAGTCGTCACGAAGCCGAGATCATTAGCGAGCGCCGGGTGTTCGTCGGCCGCACGTTGCGAGACGTTGTCGAAGCATTAAAGGGTGAAGCAGCGTGGCCCACGCCTCCGGCCGACACCATTGCCGACGATGTCGCCACGCTTGCGGACCTCAGCGATGTGCGGGGTCAGCCACTTGCACGTCAAGCGCTCGAGGTCGCTGCGGCCGGAGGTCATCACGTGCTCTTCGTTGGTCCGCCCGGATCGGGCAAGACCATGTTGGCTCAGCGCATGCCCGGGTTGTTGCCGCCGCTGACTCCGCAGGTTTCGTTGGTGACCACCATGGTGCATTCGGCCGCGGGTCTGCGCCTGCCCCCGGGTGGACTCATCGGCCGCGCGCCGTTTCGTTCGCCTCATCACACGAGTTCGATTGTGGCGCTTGTGGGTGGCGGCACGGCCGCGTTGCGACCCGGTGAGATTTCTTTAGCGCACGGGGGAATCTTGTTTTTGGATGAGCTTGGCGAGTTCTCGCCTGCCGTGCTCGATGGGCTTCGCCAGCCGCTCGAAGAGGGCGTGGTGCGCATCGCTCGCGCCCGCGCCAGCGCCACGTTGCCAGCGCAGTTTCTGTTGGTTGCCGCAACCAATCCATGTCCGTGTGGCGGTGGTGCTCCGGGTTCATGCGAGTGCGACGACGGTGCCAAATCGCGATATCTGCGTCGTCTGTCGGGGCCCTTGCTCGACCGGTTCGATCTGCGTGTGCCGGTGCATCGTCCCGGTGTCGACGAGCTTGTGGTCGGTGGGCTCGGCGAGTCGTCTGCCGACGTTGCCATCAGAGTTGCCCGGGCGCGGCAGTTCGCGTTCGAGCGCAACGGCACACTCAATGCGTCGATCCCTGGCGCTCTGCTCGACTCATTGGCGCCGCTCGAACCAGGCGCACAAAAACTGTTGCGAACTGAGCTCGAAAACGATCGGCTCACCGGGCGCGGCTATCACCGGGTTCGTCGCGTGGCGCGCACGCTGGCCGATCTCGAGCCAGAGCATCACGAGACGATTCGTGAGCAACACGTGGTGATGGCATTGCAGTTTCGAGTGCGGTTGTCGCCCTTGCTTCGCGGTCATGCGGCATGACCGCCGGCCGATCCGATATCGATCATGCGCTGCCCGATGAAGCCTTCGCAGCGTCGCTCGCCGGATTCGACCGGATGACCGTGAACCGTCTCAACGTGCTGCTCGCTCACATGTCGCCCCCGCACGCCTTTGCCGTTGCTGCAGGTCATGAACAACCTCGCGGGTTAGTTCGACAACTCTTCGATATCGAAGGCCTCGCCGCAGCGTGGCGCCAGAGCGCGTCGCAGCGTCCGCCCGAACTCGTCTATGAGCAGTGCGTCAGCGCCGGGATCACGGTGCTCATTCGTGGCCGCGATGGCTTCCCAGCGCCCGTACTCAACGACCCCGCACCAGCCGCTGTGCTGTTCGTTCGCGGTGACCTTGCCCGCATGAGTGGTCGTCGCGTGGGCATCATCGGCACCCGCAATGCCACCAGTTCGGGGCGCGATACGGCCACCATGCTCGGCCGCGATCTATCGGCGCTGGGTGTTCACGTCGTATCGGGGTTGGCGCGCGGCATCGATGGCTGTGCGCATCGTGGGGCCTTATCAGTGCCCGGTGGGGCGGCTCCGTTGGCGGTTGTGGCTTCGGGCCTCGATGTTGTGTATCCGCGCGAGCATGCGGCGTTGTGGCAACAGGTGGCCGAGCGCGGCGCGCTCATCTCCGAAGGGCCGCCGGGCACTGTGCCCGAGGCCTATCGGTTTCCACTTCGCAACCGGATCTTGGCGGCCTTCAGCGAGGTACTGGTGGTGGTCGAGTCGCGCTCCAGCGGCGGTTCGCTCATCACGGTCAACGAAGCGCGCGACCGCGGAATTCTGGTGATGGCTGTGCCGGGTGCGCTCCGCAACCGAGCATCCGAGGGAACCAACGCACTGGTTCGCGATGGGTGTCCGCTGGTGCTCGATGTCGACGACGTGCTCATCGGTCTTGGGCTCGATTCGCGGCGCGCTGGGGGAGTTGCCTACGACCCCCGTCCGAGGCCCTCGGCCGCCGATGCCGAACTGCTCGATGCCCTCAACGAACCACGCACGCTCGATCATCTGGTGCTCGTTACTGGTCAGTCGCTGGTCGATTGCGCAATGGGCTTAGCCCGGCTCGAAGCCGACGGTTGGGTGCAACAAGTGAACGGCTGGTTCGAGGCCACCACCGACTCGGCGCTGTATGGCTTCAGGTCACCCACATGATCACCAGAAACGAATACCCTCGTAAGAATGGGTGGACCCACCGTTGCAGCCGAGGCGGCCGATATCTCCGCGCACCACGAACTGTGGCGCGCTCACGACTTCGCCCAATCGCTCACGTCGTCGTCGCCCAACACGGTTGCGGCGTACAGCAGCGACCTCGCTGGCTTCATCGAGTGGGCGCAGCGCTCGGGCATTACTTCGCCCGAGAGTGTCGATCGTTTGGTCTTGCGTCGCTATGTCGCATACCTCACCACCCGGCAATTCGCTCGCCGCAGTGTGTCTCGCAAGGTCGCTGGGTTGCGGCGCTACTTTCAGTGGCTTCGTCGCAGCGGCACCATCGAACTCGACCCAGCAGTCAGCCTGCGTGCGCCAAGCGGCCCTGGTCGGTTACCCAAGGTGCTGTCGAGTTCAGACATCGATGTGCTGCTCGATGCTGCGAGCGACGATGACGAACCTCAGTGGCGCCGCCTGCGCGACGACGCAATTCTCGAGTTGCTCTATGGCAGCGGCATTCGCGTCAGTGAACTCTGCGGCCTCGATGTCGACAATCTCGATCTTGCAGGCTCAGCTGTCTCCGTGTGGGGCAAGGGCAGCAAGCAGCGGCGCGTGCCGTTGTCGCCTCCTGCATCAGCCGCTCTGTCGGCGTGGCTGCGAATTCGCCGCGAAGTTGTCCATGAGTCCGCAGGCGCAGCTTTGTTCGCGAACGAACGCGGCAAGCGACTCACGCCACGAGACGTTCGGCGAATTGTCGACCGCCGATCACCAGTTCCCACACATCCACACGCGTTACGGCATAGTTTTGCTACGCATCTGCTCGATGGTGGAGCCGATTTGCGTGCAGTGCAGGAACTGTTGGGGCATAGTGATGTCGCAACGACGCAGCGATATACCCACGTCAGCAAGGAACGACTCCGTACCGTGTATTCACAAACGCATCCGAGGGCTTGAGACCATGAGGGAAAGCTTCGGGCGAGCCTCGGGCGACGAAGAACTGATGGGTTGGTGGGATCGCTGGTTAGACCATCGCGATCCCAAAGCCCGCGAGCGTCTCATCGTTCACTACTCACCGCTGGTCAAGTTCGTGGCCGGTCGTGTTGGCGCGGGTCTGCCCAACAGCGTCGATTCGGGCGACTTAGTCAGTGCTGGTGTGTTCGGCCTGATCGATGCCGTCGAGCGCTTCGATTCCGAGCGCGGCGTGAAGTTCGAAACTTTTGCGGTGCCTCGTATTCGGGGTGCGATCTTCGATGGTCTGCGCCAACTCGACTGGGTGCCGCGGTCAGTGCGTAGCCGCGCCCGCGAGGTTGAGACAGCGTTCCACGACCTCGAAGCCAAGCTTGGCCGCAGCCCCAACGACGAAGAGTTGTCGCTGCACCTCGGCATCACCGGCACCGAGTTCAGGCGCTGGCTCGCTGCCATCGCCTCCACCACGGTTGGCCCACTCGATCGTGCACTCGTGGCGGGCGTCGAACCCACCTCGCTCCGCGGCGAAACCCCCGATAGTCCCGCTGGCGCCTACGAAGAAGGCGAAGTCCGTCAAGCAGTTCGCTCCGAAGTTCGCAAGCTGCCCGAGCGCGAACGCTTGGTGCTGTCGCTGTACTACGACGAAGGCCTCACGCTTGCCGAAATCGGCGTGGTGCTTGGCGTTACCGAGAGCCGCGTGTCGCAGATTCACACCAAGTCGGTGCTGCACCTCAGGTCGCGCATGGCCTCTAGCGGGATGAGCTAGGGCTCACCTCGCGCGTCGCGCTCACGTCTGAGTGCCAGTTTCCGCCGGCCACGCCAATGGCCGCCGACCTCGCTGGAGGTTGTCATGAACGGTTTGATCGTTGTTCTCGCCCTGTGGGTCAGCGTTTTGTCGCCTGCGCCCACAACCTTGCCGCCGTGCTTGCGGCCCCCGGTGCAGGCCCCCGTAGTGGTGCAATTCAGAGCCCCACTGTGTCCATATTGCAGCGGACAGCGCGGTCTCGAATATGCCACAAGCAGGCACGATGCGGTGCGGGCTGTGGCTGCCGGCGTCGTTGTGTTCAACGGAGTTGTGGTGGGCACCCGATACGTGGTGGTCGCCCACGCCGACCAAACGTTGGCCACCTACGGAATGCTTATCGACTCTGCAGTGCACAGCGGTGAGGCGGTGGGCGAGGGCCAATTGTTGGGGCATTCGTCGTTGAGGCTGTATTTCGGCCTGCGCCGAGACGGAATCTATATCGACCCGATGCCGCAGTTGGCTCGACAACGGTGGCGAATCCGTCTCATTCCTGTGAACGCGGGACCATCTCGACCCGCTCAAAAACGTCGATCAAGCTGCGAGATCGTTGCGGCAACCGGCGAAGTCGCCCGATAGCATTGCCTGCGACTTGTCGTCCTGACGGGTCACAAATCAATCGCATCTCGCACACACTGCGGTCGCCTCGGCGCCGTGCGAGCTGCCCGCCAACCGCAGTAGAGGAGAATGTCATGGCAGTCGTAACTACGCGCCAAATGCTCGAAGCCGGAGTCCACTTCGGTCACCAGACCCGCCGTTGGAACCCAAAGATGAAGCGATTCATCTTCGGAGAGCGCAACGGCATCTACATCATCGATCTCGAGCAGACGCTCCAGCGTGCCGAGGTTGCCTACAACTTCGTTCGTGAGTTGTCAGCCAAGGGCGGCACGGTGTTGTTCATCGGCACCAAGAAGCAAGCGCAAGATCCAGTGCGCAGCTACGCCGAAAAGAGCGGCATGCC
>Ga0194058_10000073_pt1 | contig 35642 bp, 37 predicted proteins | sample SepL4417m_MetaG_FD_155490 | JGI IMG/M metagenome (GOLD analysis project Ga0194058, IMG submission 155490) | Anoxic zone freshwater microbial communities from boreal shield lake in IISD Experimental Lakes Area, Ontario, Canada - Sep2016-L442-17m | ecosystem: Environmental > Aquatic > Freshwater... | reverse complement strand
GTCGTGTTCCCAGGCGCCGGGCACGAACCCCACGCGTTCGACGCGCAGCGCTTTGTCGATCTCCTGCTCGACCACACTGGCACCAGCACCACTTCCGCCTGACCCCCTCCTTCACCACCACCACCAACCCCCAATCCGCATGGGGGGACATTGAGCACGCATAGGCGCAGTTTTTCTACCCCACCAAAGCTCAATTTCTAGCTGAGGAAGGCTCCGAGCGAGTCGAAGTAACTTTCCATTCCGGTCTGCGCCTGCTCGGCCTGACCTTCTGGCAACTCACCGAACTGACTGAAGCGCACCCACGCGGATTCACCGCGCGATTCGAAGTCGACGACCACATCGTGATGCGGGCCGGTGAGATCGCGCGCGGCGAACTCTCGGGTCGACTGGGTGTAGTGCATGGTGTGCTCGAGGGCGGTCATCGGCTCGATGCGCGTGTAGCGGCCGTAGAAGCAGGCTGCGAATCCGTGCTCGGGTACGTCGACGGCCACGGTCCACCAGCCGCCCACCTCGGCCTCGGAGACGACCGAGCCGGGGACGTTTGCAAAGCCCACTGCGTGGTACCAGGCCTCGAGCGCCGTGGCGTCGGTCCAGGCATGCCATAGGCGATCGATCGAGTGCGAATACTCGCGTTCAACGGAATACAGCAGTTCGGCCATCGTCCCTACAGTCCATTCTCTTGGCGGTAAACGTGAACAAGCGCGTTGGCATGGCCGCGCCCGATGCCGTGTTCGTCTTTAAGGTAGGCGACTTGTTCCATGTGCTTGGCATCACGCACGGAATCAAGCGCCGTCATCCAGTACGAGATGGGTTGACCGTACTTCTTCTCGATCGACGGAAAGTACGAGGCGGGTCCGGTGACTTGTTCACTCATCGGGTCATTTTAACTCGGCCCTGCATCTTCTTGGGTGCGCCTTACGCGCTAGGTGCGCGCTTGGGTGCCCCCGATGCAGGAGGAGGGGTTAGACGTTGAAGCGGAACTCCACCACGTCGCCGTCAGTCATCACGTAGTCCTTGCCCTCAATGCGCGCCTTACCCTTCGACCGCGCTTCGGCCACGGAGCCACACGCAACAAGGTCACCGAACGAAATCACCTCGGCCTTGATGAATCCCTTTTGGAAGTCGGTGTGAATCACACCGGCGGCTTCCGGAGCCGTCGCACCCTTGGAAATGGTCCATGCGCGCGATTCCTTCGGCCCCGCCGTGAGGTACGTCTGTAGGCCGAGCGTGGTGAACGCCACGCGCGCCAGCGTCGACAACCCGCTCTCTTCCATACCGATCGACTGCAGCAGTTCGAGTGCCTCGGCATCGTCGAGCTCAACGAGATCGGCCTCGGTCTTCGCGTCGAGGAACACGGCCTCAGCCGGCGCAACCAACGCACGCAATTCATCCAGTAGCGCGGTGTTCGATAACTCATCGGCGTCGACGTTGAACACGTAGAGGAAGGGCTTGGCCGTCAGCAGCCACAATTCGCGCAAGGGCACCGGATCGAGTCCTGCCTCAAAGGCCGTGCGCCCCTCACCCAACACCACGTTCGCCTCTTCAGCGGCCGCCAGAACCGCCGCGCGTTCCTTGTTCAGCCGTGCCTCTTTCTGCAAACGGGGCAGTGCCTTCTCCAGTGTCTGCAGATCAGCCAAGATCAACTCGGTATTGATGGTCTCGATGTCGTCCTTGGGTGACACTCGGCCGTCAACGTGCACCACATCAGGATCTGTGAAGACACGAATGACCTGGCAAATCGCATCGCTCTCGCGAATGGTGGCGAGGAACTTGTTTCCAAGCCCTGCACCCTCGCTCGCACCCTTGACGATTCCGGCAATGTCGACGAAGGAAACTGTCGCCGGCAGGATGCGCTCAGAACCGAAGATTCCGGCGAGCACCTTCAACCGAGGATCAGGAACCCCGACGACGCCCACATTGGGCTCAATCGTCGCAAAGGGGTAGTTGGCCGCGAGCACATCGTTCTTGGTGAGCGCGTTGAACAGGGTGGACTTACCGACGTTGGGCAGTCCGACGATTCCGATAGTGAGGGCCACGGTGGTTGAGTCTAGGAGAGTCCACAACCGGCTTAGGCCGGGGACGGCTGTTACTCCGGCCGCCGCTGCCGTAAGTTGTGCACTGTGAGTGGATCTGAGCCCTTCGATCCGCCCGGTGACAAGGCGGTGCCGTCGCACGGCACCATGTTCGACGAGCCGGGCGATTCGCCGTCCGTCGTCCCTCAGCGTGCCGCTGTCGTCGACCGCGGCCGGCTCTACCGTTCGGCTGGTGCCGAGGGTGGGCTGGCAGGTGTGGCCATCCCGGCCCTAGTTCGCGCTCCCGCGATCGATCCTTCGCTCCCGCAGTCTCCGGAAGCCGTGGCACGCGAATCGGTGGCGATCGAGGTCGCTCCCCCCGAGGCCGTCACACCCGACGCTCCTGAACCTGCCGTCGAGGCAGCCGCTGTCATGGCGATCGCCGAAGAACACGCTCCCCTGCCCGCGCCCCTCGACGTCGCAACCGAAGGCGAGGCCGAGCCGGCTCCGGTCATCGCGGCCGTCCTGCCCGTGGTGACCCAGACCGTGAACGACATCACGCCCGAGATCGTCGACTCACCCGAGACCGTTTCCCCAGCCGAGATTGCCATGCCGCTCCTACCACCTCCAGGTGCGCCGCCCATTGAGGTGACCCCCCAGCCTGTGCAGCCCATCGCTCCTGCCTCGGGTACACCCCTGTTCCCCGTTCCGGTTGAAATCGTCACGAGCGGAAGCCCACTCGAGCCCGCAGCAGGTGCACCCAGCCTTCAGACCAATGCTCCACGCGCGGCCACCGTGCTGCCCGGAACTCCCGCACCCGGAACTGGCCTGTCGTGGACACGCGGTTCACTGATCATCATTGGCGTCACCGTTGTCGCCGCCTTCATTGATGCGTTCCTCCGACATGGCCTCGGTACCATCACCGGACTCGCACTCATTGGCTCCAGCGCCTTCGTGGCCATGCGACTCAAGCGCGCTGACATCTGGGCCGCAGTCATCATGCCTCCGCTCGCATTCCTCGCGGCCATCGCCACCGCGGGTCAGTTAAGCGTGGCATCGACAGGCTCGCTGATTAGCCGGCAGGCGCTGAACATCGTCACGGGGCTTTCACTTAATGCACCGTGGATTCTTGCGGCCACACTGATCGCGTTACTCATCGTGTTGATACGACGTCACCGGGAGAAGCTGGTCGAACCGGTTCCGGTCGTCATCGTTGACGACCTCACCTACGCCCCCTAAAGCGCCTCAGCCTTGCGCTGCTTTGATATCGCGGCGCAGTTCTGGCGGGAGCGAGAAGGTCAGGTGTTCCTCGGCCGAATGCACCTCAACGACGTCGGCAAAACCATGCTCAGCCAACAACGCCAGTACTCCATCGACGAGATTTTCCGGAACTGACGCGCCGCTGGTAACACCGATGGTGCCTACACCGACAAACCACGCCGTATCGATTTCAGCTGCGCTATCTACGCGATACGAGGTTCGCGCACCGTTGTCGAGGGCAACTTCGACGAGCCGCACTGAGTTCGACGAGTTACCGCTGCCGACGACGATCAGCAGATCGCACTGGGGGGCGATTTCCTTGACCGCTATTTGTCGATTTTGAGTGGCGTAGCAAATATCGTCGCTCGGCGGATCGATGAGTAGCGGCAGTTTCTTGCGCAGCATCTCAACGGTGATCAGTGTCTCGTCGACCGACAGCGTTGTCTGAGACAGCCACGCGACCTTCTGATCATTACGAAGGTGCACATCAGTGACGTGCTCAGGCCCGTCAACGATGGTGATGTTGTTGGGTGCCTGGCCGTAGGTGCCTTCAACCTCTTCGTGGCCCTCGTGGCCGATCAGCAGAATCTGGTAGCCCTCGGCGGCAAATCTGCGGGCCTCGCCGTGCACCTTCGTCACTAGGGGGCAGGTCGCGTCAATGGTCTTGAGGCTGCGCTCGGCTGCTTCACTGTGAACCGCCGGCGAGACGCCGTGTGCCGAAAAGACCACGGTGCTGCCCTCGGGCACCTCCTCGAGTTCATCGACGAAGATCGCACCGGCTTCCTCCAGAGTGCTCACGACGTACTTGTTATGCACGATCTGCTTGCGCACGTAGACCGGCGCTCCGTAGAGCTCGAGCGCCTTTTCGACGGTGTGCACTGCGCGATCAACGCCCGCGCAGTAGCCGCGTGGTGCCGCGAGCAGGACGCGGCCGGTCGGAGCAGAAGATGACATACCGCCATTCTAGGCAGCCCGCGAGTAACCGCCTGCCGGAGCGGAGGTCCATCATGGGGCGATGAGCCAGACATCCGACGAGCAGTCGCACCCCCGCGGCGGCTCAGCCGACGCCCCGTGGCAGGTCCGCGAGGTCTCCCGCCGCATCGGCGACTGGATCGGCCGGCTCGGCCGGGTCTGGATTGAGGGCCAGGTCGCCGAGATCACGATTCGTCCCGGCCAAGGGCTCAGCTTCCTGACTCTGCGCGACAGTACAGCCGAAGTATCACTGCAGATTGCCGCACCTCGGGCCGTCATTGAAGCAGCGGGTGCACCGCTCACCGACGGGACTCAGGTGGTGGTGAATGCCGGTATTGAGTGGTGGGAACGGCGCGGCGAGATACGACTGAAGGCGTTCCACATACGCCCCGTCGGCCTAGGCGAACTGCTCGTCGTCATCGAGACGCGTCGGCGACTTCTCGCTGCCGAGGGGCTCTTCGATGAAGAGCGCAAACGACCACTGCCATTCCTGCCTCGACGCGTTGGCCTGATCTGCGGTCGATCCAGCGCCGCCATGACCGATGTCATCGAGAACGCTCGACGGCGTTGGCCAGCCGTCGAATTCGAGGTGCGTGAGGTTCCGGTGCAAGGCCCCGACTCGGCTGTCGCCGTTCGTGCGGCCGTCACAGAACTCGACCGCATTCCCGAAGTTGACGTCATCGTCATCACGCGCGGCGGTGGTTCTTTCGAAGACCTGCTGCCGTTCTCCGATGAGTCACTGCTGCGCGCTGTTGCCGCAGCGTTCACACCCGTCGTGTCGGCAATCGGACACGAGGAAGACTCTCCCCTACTCGATCTAGTCGCCGATGTGCGAGCAAGTACACCCACCGACGCGGCCCGACGCATCGTGCCCGATGTACGCGAACAACGTGCTGGTGTCCGCGATGCCCGCGATCGCATTCGAGCGCGCGTCGTTGGCCGCCTCGCCGCCGACGAACGCTCACTAGCGGTTGTTCGCACACATCCAGCACTGCGTAACCCCCAGGCGTTGCTTTCTGAGCGAGTGCGCATCATCAGCGACCTGCGCCAGCGCGGCCGCTCGGCAGTTTCGGTACGAATCCGACACGAGTTCGTTGCTGCCGCGGGACGTCGCGCCGAACTCATGGCGCTCTCGCCGCAGGGCACCCTCGATCGCGGCTTTGCCGTAGTCAGGCGACTCGATGGCGCTCGCGTGATTTCGCGATCTGATCAACTCATCGAAAACGAGCGCGTCACCGTGCGACTAGCGTCAGGTTCGTTCCTAGCCGACGTCACCCACATCGAGCACGACGAGCCATCACCCACCACGACCGAGGACAACTGATGACCGCAACGAACAACCCCGACGAACTCAACTACGAGCAGGCACGCACCGAACTCGAACGCGTCGTTCGCGCACTCGATGATCCAGAACTTCCCCTCGATGAAATGATGGCGCTGTGGGAAAAGGGCGAGAAACTGGCCAGCCTGTGCGAACAACGCCTTGAAGGCGCACGCGCACGTTTCGACGAAGTCACCCGCGCAACAGAGTCAGACGAGAACTAGGAATTCTCAAGCCGCCGACCTAGTTCGTACTGACCGGCGAATTTTGTAGCGCTGCGGCGAGTGCTGTGAGTTCAGCGGAATCGGCACTGCCGGTGACGATGACGGTTGACCCACCCTCGGTGCGCACGAGCGATCGGAAACCGTTGGCACCAGGTGCGTACGACTGCCACGCACGACCACCGATGACCACCTCACCGTCAGGTCGTCCACCATCAACGGTGCGACTGATGAAAATTGCCGGATCAGCATCACTCTGCTCGACTCCCGCATAGGCGTTGTTCGGGGTCACGTACCCCACATGCCACACCGGCCGGCCCGCGCTCTGTGGCTCCGACTCGAATCGGGCACTGGTGGCGCGCCACTGATCCGACAGTCCCACCGGCGTCACCAGGGGGTACTGGGAAGCCGATTGCGCCGCGGTGGCCGCTGGCTTCCAGTCGATAACGCGCACCTGCGCCTCGGGCTTGGGTCGCCACGTCACCAGCATCAATGCTGCAATTCCGAGCCCCACGACAGCCATCGAGATGACCATGTCGCGCACCGTCTCGCGGCCTCGCCTCCGGGTCTTTGCGGCCTGAAACGTCTGCCCTCCATAGGTGACAGTCGCCATCTCCGCAGGCGCCACGGCGGCATCGTCAACCACCGCAGGCGTCGGCTCCGATGACGCCGGTGGCTCGTCGCCCAGTGTGGTCATGTACCCATTCTGACGCCTTCTGTGACTTTGCGCGGCTTGGGGCAAAGCGCCCCCACTACTCTTGGTGCATGTCCACGCAGAGTCAGCAGCCGTCACGGGGAGAGGCTCCCGACCGCAACCTCGCACTTGAACTGGTGCGTGTCACTGAGGCCGCAGCCATGGCAGCGGCTCGCTGGGTCGGCAGAGGCGACAAGAACGGGGCCGACGCGGTTGCGGTCAACGCCATGCGCGCTCTGGTCACCTCCGTGTCGATGGATGGCACGGTTGTCATCGGTGAAGGCGAGAAGGATGACGCACCGATGCTGTTCAACGGTGAGCGCATCGGCGATCGCACCGGACCCAAGGTCGACGTCGCCGTCGATCCCATCGACGGAACCACACTCGCGGCCAAGGGCATGAACAACGCGATTTCGGTGATCGCCGTCGCCGACCGCGGTTCGATGTATGACCCAAGCGCGGTGTTCTACATGGAGAAGTTGGTGACCGGGCCGGAGGCAGCCGACGTCGTCGACATCACTGCGCCCGTGGCCGAAAACCTACGCCGAGTGGCGAAGGCCAAGGGCGAACGGGTCGAAGACCTCACCGTCGTGATTCTCGATCGTCCACGCCACGACGGCATCGTCGCCGAAGTGCGCGCCGCCGGAGGTCGCATCAAGTTCATTTCCGATGGTGACGTTGCCGGTGCCATCATGGCGGCGCGTGAAGGCACCGGCGTCGACCTCTTGCTCGGAATCGGCGGAACTCCCGAAGGAATCATCAGCGCATGCGCGATGGCCTGTATGGGCGGAGTGATTCAGGGGCGCCTCTGGCCACGCGATGACGCCGAACGTCAACGTGCCATTGATGCCGGCCACGATCTAGATCGCGTGCTGCTGACCAACGACCTCGTCACCGGTGAGAACGTCTTCTTCTGCGCAACCGGTATCACCGACGGTGAGCTGATGCGCGGTGTGCGCTACTCGGCCGGCGGTGCTAGTACGCACTCCATCGTGATGCGCTCAAAGAGTGGCACGATTCGCGAAGTCATCAGCGAGCACCGATTCAGCAAACTAGGCACTTACGCGTCAGTCGACTTTGAGTCAGGTCACTAGACCCGCTACTCCTGAGCGCGGGCCTGCAACTGCTCAAGCAGCGCGTAGTGCTCGCTACCGAACGCGTCACGCAAGGCCACGTCGAGCACTGCCGGAATTTGCTGGTCTGCCGGGCGGATATGCGAGTGGGCGGCGACGTTCACCGTTCCAGACGCGAGCCCCAGTTGTTGCTCAAGCCGCACTAATCCGTGTTCCATCTGGTGCATATCAATGTACGTGCTGCGTTCGGGCGGGAAGAGCAATTGCTCGGTGGCCGCGCGCAGCCAGTAATCAGAAGCGAGTGCCGCAAAGTCCTGACCGACATCGTCGGCTTGCGCTTCGGAATCGACGCTCATCCACAGTCGTAGCGCCACTAACGCAAAATCTGCCCTTAGGGACTCATCGCTCGACGTTGAGAAACGAATAAACTGAAGCGCCAGCGACCGTGACCACGACTCGGGTTCGCGAAACGACATCGCAAAGTGCGCCTCCGGAAAGGCTTCGACCACTGCTTCACGCCACATCCACAGTGAGGTGATCGCATCAACTTCAGCGTCAACTTCGGCGTCGCGCGCCATCATCAGAGCCACTTGTCTTCCGCGGGACATCTCGCCTCGCAGATGTTCGCCCTGATAAGCCAGCAAACGACGTATCCCCGCTTCGTGCGCGGTTCGATATGTCGGGCTGAAGGAATCAGCCAACGTCATCGACCCGGCCTTCGGCATGCAGGCACCGATGACGTGCAGTCGACGCGGCTCTCGGGTCACTGCCTCAGTGTGACAGTTCTAGTCGACCTTGAGGCCGGTGATGGTGCCTAGCAGACTCTCGGCATCAAACTCCGACGTCGGAGCATCCTTGACGACCTTGCCCAGTCGCAACACCACGACGCGATCAGTCACCTGAAGGACGTGCGGCAAGGTGTGCGAAATGAAGATGACGCCGAGTCCCTTGGCTTTCGCCTCCAGCATGACGTTGAGCACTTCACCGGCCTGACGGGCACCGAGGTGGTTGGTGGGCTCATCGAGGATGATCACCTTGCTCGCCCACGCCACGGCACGACCGATGGCCACCGCCTGACGCTGACCACCGGAGAGCTGTGACACCGAGCGTCCCGAAGCGGGAACCGCGATGCCGACCTCTTCGAGATCGTGGTGGGCCTGTACATCCATTTGCTTCTGGGACAGGAACCCCATCTTGCCCAGGATTCCCGGCTTCACCAGTTCACGACCAAGGAACACGTTGGCGCTGACGCTCAAGTGCGGGGCAAGACCCGAGTCCTGATAGAGCGTCTCGACCCCGGCCTGAATCGCATCATGCGGTGAGTGCCAGTTGCGCTCCATGCCATCAAGCAAGATCTCGCCGCTCGTCGGTAGATGTGCGCCCGAAAGGCACTTCACCAGCGTCGACTTGCCGGCACCGTTGTCACCAACCAGACCGATGATTTCGCCTGCGTGCAACTTCATGCTGGCATCGTCGAGAGCAACCACCGCGCCATAGCGCTTGGTCAGATTGCGAACTTCGTACAGAACTTCGCCGCTCATGAGGCACCGCCTTCCGTCTTGCGCAGAGCTTGCAAGGTGGCAGCGATAGCGATGAGCGCCGCGACAACGACGCGCTTCCACTGGGGGTCGACACCCGAGATGATCAAGCCGCTTGTCACGGTTGTGAGAATAAGTGCGCCCAGGACAGTTCCCGACACTCGTCCCACGCCGCCAGTAAGCGCTGCGCCCCCGATTACGACAGCAGCGATGGCATCGAGTTCGTTGCCTAGACCCGACGTCGGGGCACCTGAACCGAGTCGAAGGTAGAAGAAGAATCCCGCCAGACCGGCCATCAATCCCGACAGCATGTAGACCTTGGTGACGTGACGCTTGACGTTGATACCAGCGGCACGAGCGGCGAAGGAGTTCGAACCGATCGCGAAGGTGTAGCGACCGAATCGTGCCTTGTGCACGAACGCCCACAGGATCAAAACGATCACCACAACGATGAGGACCGGCCTCGAGAAGGGGCCAATCCACGCAGGCGAGAGCGCGATGGCTTCACGTGGACCACCCATCACGGGCGCACCCTTGGTGAACACCAACGCCATTCCCGAGCAGGCGCCCAGGGTCACAAGGGTTGCAATGAACGGAACGAGCTTGGCGTAGTTGATGAGCAAAGAGTTGATCAGGCCCACAAGTAGGCCAACGATGACGCAGACGAGAACGCCAATCGCGAGCACGAGGTAAGGCAGTTCGGCCAAGCTGCCTTCGTACAAGCTGCGCATGGCGAAGGCGGAGATCACGCCAGTGAAACCCACGATGGCGCCGACGGACAAGTCAATACCACCGCTGATGATGACGATGAGTTCACCGACTGCAATGAGCACCAGCGGTGCCCAGTCGAGCAGGATGTTTTCAGCGACACCCACGCTAAAGAAGATGTGGTTGATCAGGCTGAACCCGATCACCATCAGGATCCAGACAATCAGCAAGATGAATTGCTGATTGGACATCAGGGTCTTGAATCGACTGGGGGCAACCACTACTTGGGTGCCAGCCGAATTCGGACTATGAGTCTGCGTTGTTGCCACGTGCCCTCCTCAGCGGGGCGCTTGCCGCAGGTTCTGCGGGGCGAAACCATCGAACCACCGGAATGGGCCGGCATCAACCTTTCGTCAATGCCGGCCCATCGCCGATTACCTACATGACTTAGGCGACGTAGGTGTACTGCTTGAGGTCAGCCTCAGTGGTGTTCTTGTCAATCGTGAAGTTGGGGATAACAACTTCCTTCTGGATACCAGCAGTGTTTCCACAGAGCGCGTCAGCGACAGCGTCGATGGCCTGCTTGGCCTCATCGGCGGGCACCTGAGCGATCAGTGAGGTAATGACGCCGTCCTTGACGAGCTTGACGTTGTCGGGGTAGGCGTCGTAACCAACGAGAGCAACCTTGCCCGTCAAACCCTTCGCCTGAAGCGCGGCAGCCGCACCCTGAGCGTTGGTGCCGTCAATGGCGAAGATGCCATTGAGGTCGGGGTACTTGGTCAGCCAGTTGTTGATGTTGGTGTTGGCAACCTCAGGCTTGCTCTGCGAGTAGGCAACGTCAACGATCTCGATGCCGGGGTACTTGTCAGCGATGGCCTTCTTGAAGCCTTCAAGGCGAGCAACGTTGGTCGTGGCGGTCTCCGAGGAGAGTCCAACAACAACCTTGTACTTGGTGCCGTCCTTGTAACCAATCGCGCCTGCGAGTGACTCGGCGGCCTTGGCACCACCATCGGCGTTGTCACCGGTGATGAAGGTGAGCACGTCGTCGAGGTTCTCGACGCGGGTGTCGACGTTGGCCACAATGACGCCGGCAGCCTTGGCCTTGGCAACCGAGGGCTGCAGTGCCTTGGGGTCGGTGGGGATGAGCACGAGTGCGTCGGGCTTCTGTGCCAGCACCTGGTCAACCACGGGAATCTGCGTGGCGGGTGAGTACTCCTTGGCGTCGCCCTGCCAGATCAGTTCCATACCCTTGGCCTGGGCCTCAGCCGTGGCGCCGACCTTCATGGCCTGGAAGAACGGGTCGGACTCGGCGCCCATCACGAAGGCGACCTTCTTGCCGGTGACGTCGCACGCGGCTGAACCGCTGGCCGAGGCTGACGCCGAGGTTGCTGCTGCGCTTGAGGCGGCAGCCGAGCTGGTGGTCGACGAGCTCGATGAGTTCGAGCATGCGGCGAGCAGGAGCGTAGCTGCTCCGGCCGCCACGATCAGGCCCCGCGAGGCCTTCGAGGTTGCGAACATTCGATGCGTCCTTTCGACTGTCTCCCCGTGGATCCGCAGGAGGGTCTGTGGGCGTTGACAAGTGAATCTTGACAACGTTGTCAATTAGTTGTAATCCGAAGTAGTATGTTTTGTCAATAGGAAATTTACGCCTAGACATCGTCGAGATGACAACGTTACCTTTTCCAGACGCACCGCGACGGCTAACCACACATCGACAAGGGAGGGCAGATGACGAACAACCAGAAGACGGCGGTTCCTCGGCCGCGGCCCACGATGCGCGACGTGGCCGCTCTTTCGGGTGTCAGCCTCAAAACAGTGTCACGAGTGGTCAATCTCGAACCCGGCGTCTCTGACGATCTCACCGCTAGGGTTCGGCAGGCAGCCGAACAACTTGACTACCATCCCAATCTCACCGCGAGCAGTCTGCGCCGCAGTGATGGCAAGACCCAGACCATTGGGCTCATCCTCGAAGACGTCTCCAACCCCTTCGAAGCGGCACTCCATCGGCGCATCGAAGAAGTCGCTCGCGAACGCGGAGTTGTCGTCATTGCAGGCAGTGTCGATGAAGATGAAGTACGCGAACGTGACCTCGCCACTGCACTGGCGGCCCGCCGCGTCGATGGTCTCATCGTGATGCCTACCGGACACGACCAGTCATACCTCGCCAAGGAGCAACGCTCCGGAACCCCCATGGTGTTCGTCGACCGCCCACCGACATTCCTTGATGCCGATGCTGTGCTGACTGCCAACGCCACCGGCGCCCGAATTGCCATCGAACATTTGCTGGCCCACGGCCACCGGCGCATCGGATTTCTCGGCGACCTACCGAGCATCAGCACCGCCATTGAACGCCTGACCGGTTACCACGACGCCCTTGATCGCGCCGGTATCTCCGTTGATTCCGCACTCATTCGGCAAGCGCTCACGGCAAGCGATCAAGCAGAGGTCGCTGTGGCCGAATTACTCGCGGCACCCGACGCACCCACCGCTATATTCGCGAGTCAGAACTTGCTGACGATCGGCGTGGTGCGCGCACTGCACCACATGGGGCGCCAGCACGAAATCGCACTGGTCGGCTTCGACGACCTGCCTCTGGTCGACCTACTCAATCCCGGAGTCACGCTGGTGCTCCAAGACGTCGCCGGACTAGGCACCGCAGCCGCAGAAATCTTGTTCCGTCGCCTTGATGGCGACACCGGGCCAAGTGAACGCATGATTCTGCCAACAACGTTGGTACCTAAGGGTTCTGGCGAGATCCTCGGCCCCTATGCCACGAGCTCGACAGGAACAGCCTCGTGAGCGTACTTGTGGTCGGAGAAGCGCTCGTCGACCTCATTGTTTCCCCCGACGGCTCGACCACTGCCGTTCCCGGAGGTGGTCCGTTCAACACGGCGCGAACCATCGCCCGACTCGGCGTTCCTGTCGCTTTCGGCGGCCGACTATCGACAGATGCATTCGGGCGACGTCTTGGCTCGATGCTCACCAACGACGGCGCCACCGTGGCACTTCCCGCTCGCGACGATTTGCTCACCACCCTCGCACTCGCCGAACTCGATGACAGTGGCGCTGCAACCTACCGCTTCTACACGCTGGGCACTGCCGGCCCAGCCGTCTCGCCCGGTGACCTCACACTGGCACCAGACACGACATTGGTGTCAGTGGGCACACTCGGTCTCATTCTTGAACCCATTGCCACAGCGGCCGAAGAGTTGGTCTCAACACTGCCCGACGACGTGCTGCTCGTACTCGATCCGAATTGTCGCCCGCTCGTCACTCCAAACGCCGACGAGTACCGCGCCCGCATTCGGCGTATCGTGCCGCGCGCCGACGTGGTCAAGGTTTCAGGCGACGACCTTGAGTATCTCTACCCCGGCCTCCCTCCCATTGACAGTGCGCGAGCCCTGCTGAACGAAGGCGCCCGGCTTGTACTGTTCACCGATGGCGCAGCGTCTGTGCGGGGACTCACCCGTGATTGGGAGCTCGAATTTCTCGTGCCCCCTATTGAGGTCGTCGACACGGTCGGCGCTGGTGATGCCTTCGGTGGTGCATTCATCGCATTCTGGAAACGCAAAGAATTCGGCCGAAGTGACCTGACCGACCAGACTCAGGTTCGTTGCGCCATTGAGCACGCCATCACTGTGTCCGGCATTACCTGCCAGCGCGCCGGCGCCAACCCGCCCTACTTTCACGAACTCTGACCCGCGCGCGCACCCGCACGCACCGAATGGAGCCCCCAGTGAGTCCCCTGTACCTAGTCGCGACGATTCGACCACGTCCCGACCGAATCGCTGAAGCCCGCGCTGCGTTGCGCACACTGATAGCGGCATCGCTTGCCGAGGAGGGCTGCGAGATGTACGACTTGGTGCAGACAGACGAAGCGCCTGACACGTGGTTGATGCTTGAAAAGTGGTCGTCACGCGAGCAGTGGGAATCGCACATGCTGACCGATCACAACGCAGCGTTTGGAAAAATCGCCCCGGGCTTAGTCAGCGAACCGATCACCCTCGCGTTCTACGACGCGGTGTAGTCACCCACACGCTGACGGCGCTCGCTTCGATGTGCGCCTTCCCCCGAAACCATCCTGTAATCGGTCTCCCTCCCGCATGGGGGGTCCATAAGCACGCATAGACGCAGTTTTTCATCCCCAGTGGCGGCCAACGAGTCCGATTTCCGGAAGCGTAGGCTGTGCGACGTGGCGAACTTCGACTACACCGACCTGCTGCCTCTCGGACCCGACACGACCCCATATCGGTTGATTACCGATCAGGGGGTGGAGCTCATTGAGGCGGGCGGACGTCAGTTCCTGTCAGTTGCACCCGAGGCCATCACCGCCCTAACGCACGCGGCAATGCGCGACATTCAGCACCTACTTCGCCCCGGCCACCTCGGCCAATTGCGCGCCATTCTTGACGATCCCGAGGCCTCACCCAACGATCGCTTCGTCGCCCTTGACCTACTCAAGAACGCCAACATCGCAGCTGGCGGAGTGCTTCCGATGTGCCAAGACACCGGCACCATCATCGTGAGTGGCAAGCGCGGTAAGCACGTGCTGACTGACTTCGACGACAACGAGAAAATCAGCGAGGGCATCTTCGACGCATTCCAGCAGCTGAACCTGCGCTACTCGCAACTTGCTCCCTTGGGAATGTGGGATGAGCGCAACACCGCCACCAACTTGCCCGCTCAGATTGAGATCGCTGCCGACCCGCGTCCTGACCACGCACTCGAGTACCACCTCTTCTTCATGGCCAAGGGTGGCGGTTCGGCCAACAAGAGCTTGCTCTTCCAAGAGACAAAGGCAGTGCTCAACCCCACCGCGTTCCGCAACTTCATGGACGAGAAACTGCGTTCACTCGGAACGGCCGCGTGCCCGCCCTACCACCTAGCCATCGTGGTTGGCGGCACGAGTGCGGAGTTCGCGCTCAAGACTGCCAAGTACGCGAGCGCTCGCTACTACGACTCACTGCCCGTGCACGGATCTCCAACGGGACATGGTTTCCGCGACCTCGACATGGAGGCCGAGATCCTGCAGATGACGCGTGATTTCGGAATCGGGGCGCAGTTCGGTGGCAAGTACTTCTGCCACGACGTACGCGTGATCCGACTTCCACGCCACGGTGCGTCAGTTCCCATCGCCATCGCTGTGTCGTGCTCGGCCGATCGACAGGCCCTCGCTAAAATCACGCCCGAGGGCGTCTTCCTCGAGCAATTCGAGACCGAGCCCGCGCTCTATCTGCCTGAAGTCACCGACGATCATCTTGACACCGATGTCGTGAGCGTCGATCTCAATCAGCCGATGGACGTCATCCGGGCCGAACTGTCCAAGTATCCGGTTAAGACGCGAGTGTCACTCAACGGTCCGTTGGTAGTTGCCCGCGATATCGCTCACGCACGCATTCAGGAAATGCTCGAAAACGGCCAGCCGATGCCTGCATACCTGCGCGACCATGCGGTGTATTACGCCGGTCCGGCCAAGACCCCGGAAGGCTTCGCCTCGGGCTCATTCGGCCCGACCACGGCTGGACGCATGGACAGTTACGTCGACTCATTCCAAAAAGCCGGTGGATCCTTCGTGATGCTCGCGAAAGGCAATCGCAGCGCCGCGGTCACCAACGCCTGCCGCGACAACGGCGGGTTCTATCTCGGCTCGATCGGTGGGCCAGCTGCTCGGCTGGCACAAGACTGCATCACCAAGGTCGAGGTCATTGACTTCCCTGAATTGGGCATGGAGGCCGTGTGGCGCATTGAGGTGCGCGACTTCCCCGCCTTCATCGTGGTCGACGACAAGGGCAATGACTTCTTCGCCGAAACCTTGCGCCCCATCGCCGTCAGCATTCCGATTGGGCCGCCCGCAGACTAGCGAAGCTGGGCAACGAAAACTGCCCTATGCGCGCTTACTGACAGCCAGCGAATGAGTTCCCCGCCGATTCGTCTACCCAACCGCGGATGACCTCCGCTCGAACGGGGTCGGAGCGACTCACCTGCTCGAGAACGGCCAGTTCTATAGCGCGCTGAATCTGGGTACCCTCTCTCAACATGCGGTGGTATCGCGACCCAACCAACTGGTGCAAAGTACCGCCTGCCTTCGCCCACGACAGTTCCTCGACCATCTCATCGAACTCAGCTAGCCCGCGGGGCACGACGGTGCTGAGGTAGTCGCTGTAGTGGCCGGGCGTATGAACTTCAGGCCCGGCCAGAGCCGGATCGAAGCAACAGAAAACGGAGGTGTGACCGCCTTCGATACGTACTTCGTGCATATTGCGCGGCGGAGGATCGGGTTCGTCGAGCAAGTACGTGGAATCACTGTCGATCGCTAACCACGCCGACCACTTTTGATCTGTCTCGACATGCGGCCTCAGGGCGAATCGCACAGCCGCAGTTCCACTGACGTCGTAGCAGACATTGGCCTCAGTTCTTGAGTGGTAGGCCATCTTCAGCACGCTCACGCCGTCCTGGTTGGCCGGCAGGCCAACCGTGTCAAACATCGTGGTACGACTCCAGCCCAGGGGATGTCCAGATAGGCCCAGCAGGGCCAGATCGTGGTGGAGGATGATGCGTCGGCTGAGGTACTGGGGCGTCAGCACCCAGCGCAGTTGCGTTTCGTCGACGGCACTCGCGCGAACGAACTCCTCGTCCATGACTTTCACTCGCTCACCCCTGGCACGAGGGCTGGCTGCGCGCACGACTTCAGAAGAGGGTTCGATCTGAAGTTCGACACCAGCCCCCACGGGCACGAACAGGTGGGCGCCCACGCCGATGCGCACACGTGTGCCTCGTACCTTGGTCGTGAAGCCACCACGCGTCGGAGAGACGATGTGTGCGTCCTCTACGGAAAGGGGAAGCCTCGACCCGGAACTGAATCGGGCGCGCTCGACATCGATCCCCTCGACAGACGTTTCGCGACCAAGCGCCATGTACGACGACGAGCCGTCGGCGCTGTGCTTCCAGGTGTTGGAAATCACGGACCCCATGCGCTCCTACTCCCCCGCTCGAGGGCTAGGAGAGTTGCGCACCGGATCCTTGGCGATCAGAGGGAGGGTGAGCAATCGGCCAAAACCCGGAAGGGGCTCGTCGACTCCGCTCATTCTCAGCGCCTGCCAGATTGTGGCTTGATTGGACGTCACTACCGGAATCCCCAGTTCGGCTTCAAGTTCGTCAACTGACGTCAGAGCATCGAGATTAGTGCAACTAAGAAAGACCGCTTCGGCACCCTCCCTCGACAATCGACGCCCGAAGTCGAGAGTCTCAGCCGCTGCTACCCGACCGATTTCACTGTCTACGGTGAGGCCCAAACCCTCGATGGCCGTCACGGTGAAGCCGGAGTCTGTCAGGAACCGTCTCTCAGCCTCGTTCACCGATTCAACGTACGGCGTGCCCACCGTGACACGTCGCACGCGCAAGGCTCGGAGTGCTTCGACCACTGCCGAACTCGTGGTCGTACCGCGGATTCCGGTGACGGCCGAGATGCGACGGGCAATCGTGTGGTCGTACCCCAGACCACGGATGAGGGAACCGGAAGTGCAGGCAAAGGAGATCACCGAGGGGTCCGCTGAACTCAATGCCATCGCAGCATCCTCGAGGCCGGACCCCTCGAGCATTTCGACGAGAGCTTCCGGCGTTACGACGCCCCCCGGCAAGGTAATTCTGGAACAGATGACCGAGACGCCATCAGGTACAACGCTGAATGCGTCACTGAGCAGCGTGCGAGCTGTGGACAGGTCGATGAATCCCAGGAGTGCACGTTCGCCCCTCATGGAGTTGGTTCCGAATTGGTGCGCGTGGTCTGCATCAACATCTACTCCCACTCAAGTGACTGCAACGATGACGAGTTCGAGCCTCGCCGATGCGCCATCACGAATTGGACGCTGTCGTCGTCTACTTCCATCAGCCGACCACTGAGGATGAGCCCGCGGAGGATCGCCACTCCGTCGGGGCCGAGTCGTTCAACGAGCTGCGCCTTAGACACCGACCCTTGACGAACGAGCCACGTCATCGCGGCGGCGGTATGGGGAGCTGCTTCAAGCAGATCGAACAGCGAAGGAAGTAGCGCCAGTCGCGGCACGAGAACCAACTGACCTGCCGCGAGCACGCGGGCAGTGACCCTGCTCGTTCCCGTCGCGATGTCGTTAAGGCTGCCGAGCGCCGATCCGGCACCGAGTTGGTAGGTCGCCGACCCATCGATCACCTCGAGCAGACCCGAGTTGACCAAGATAATTGAGTCCAGCAAATCACCTTGGGAGCAGACGAGCTCTCCCTTCGTGGCATCGATCATCATGCTCCGGCCAGCGAGCACCGCCGTCAATTCCGAATCAGTGGGGAAGAGCACGGGGTGCTGGCCCATCAACCGAATCACGGCTGCGGTGTCATTCGCGGCCATCCGCTTGCTCGAATCGTCCATCTGGCTCCAGATTCCAGCCGATGCGTCGAGGACCGCGGGTGAGCCTTCCTCAACCACCCGTCCTGCGTCTAACACGACGATGCGGTCGGAATCTCGCGCGAGGTCAAGGCTGTGACACACCGCGACCACCGTGATCCCCTGCTCTCTCGCGAGAGTTCGCATCGATTGCCAAATGGAAGCGGCTGTGTGCGGATCAAGAGACGACGTTGGCTCGTCGAGAAGCAGTAGCCTCGGTTCGCGCAGGAGCGCGCGCGCGAGGCTGAGCCGTTGACGTTGCCCGCCGCTGGTGGTTTGCGAGGAGACCACAGCCTCGAGTCCGCCGGGAATTTCGGCCAGCAACTCGGTGAGGTCGGCCATGCCGATAGCGTTCTCGACCTCCTCATCGGTGGCATCAAGCTTTCCAACGCGGACGTTCTCGGCAATGGAGGCATTGAAAAGTAACGGCACCTGGAAGACGATGGACACGGGCAGGGTGTGCCGTGCCTCCGAGCTACTCAGTCCCGCCACGCTTACGTTGCCGCTGGAAGGATCGACGAACCCGGCAATCAGATTCAGCGTCGTCGACTTACCGGCGCCTGAGGCGCCGACAATCGTGGTCCACTGACCGAACGGAAGTCGCAGCGACACGTCAAAGAGCACGTGCCTGCCGCCTTCCATGACCACGTTGACATCCCTGAGCACCACATCCGCGTCCGACCCCGATTGCGAGTCACTCGAGGCTGGGGCCGCATGCTCGGGCAGCATCGTGTGGGTCAGTTCTCTGAGCCGAACGACGCTGGCACCCGCTCGCTGGTACATCGGCATCGACTGCGACAGCTGGCGTAGATCGCCTACCGCGATCTGCGCGTACAGGATGCTCGCCGCCACGACTGCGACAGTGGTGATTGCACTCTGAGCGAGAGCGGCTGCACAGATGAGGATGACAAGAAGCGCAACCTGCCCCACCATGGCGCCTATCCACCACGGCCACCAGCCCACCATCATCCGTCGCCGCGTATGGCGCCGCAGTTCATCGTTGTGCACTCCGAACCGCCGCGCATCCCACTCATCGACTTCGTAGGCCCGAATCACTGCAACGGACTGCAGAGTTTCCGCCACCTTCGACGACATCAGGTCAACATTGTCTTGGCGCTGGAGGTTGGCGCGATCAACGTGCTTGGCTGCCACCCGCTGCAAGACGCCGAAGACGATCAAGCCAAAGATGAGGAGAAGCCCTAGTTGAGGTTGAATCCGAGTGAGGGCGATGCTCACGAAAATCAAGCGCCCTAAGTACGCGAGGCTACCCGTGACGAACTCGCGCAGCCCCTCCTCAATCGCGTCGACGTCACTGGTCAAGCGGGTGGTGATACCACCGGGATCACCATCATTCACCGGCGAAATGTGAACCGACCCGATAGCGAGCCGGCGAGCTTGATGGCTGTACTCAGAGAGAAGTTCGGCGGCAGCCCACGCAACCATCCATTCGGCAATCAGCCAGAACACCACGATGCCGGCCCACACCGCTGCGATCTGCATCAGCGACTCGCGCGAGCCGCCGGGGGTCGCCAACTCGATCACGCGACCAACCAGAAGCGGCACAATCACGCTGACAGTGATGAAGTAGATATTCCCCAGCAATCCCACACTGGCTGCCACTGGCCGGCGGCGTGCAACGTGCCACACCTCGCCGAGGAAGACCCACAAGGTGTGCATAGTCTTTTGAGGGTAGCGGCCAAGCCTCGGAACCTCACTCGCTTGACGCGAAAGCCTCGAGCGTCACTTGGGGAAGTCGCGGGTGATGTGAAGCCCCACTGGCAGCCGGCGGGCTCGGCGGCTTAGTACCAGCCACCCCACCACTGGTTCGGGTCAGCAGAGTCTTGCCACGCGCCCTGCGCCTTCCAGAACTCCCACGCAGCACACGGACTGCCGTAGCGCTCCTTGATATAGCGCAGACCAACCGTCACCTGAACATCTGCGCTCTCGCGGTACTGCGACTCGCTGAATCCGTAGTCGTTCACGACACCAGGAGTGGTCTGCGGAATGCCGATGTAGGGGCCGGTCTCTTCGTGAATGTCCCAGTGCGATTCACCGATCCACATCGGAACCAGGCACTTCATCTCACTGGTCTTCCAGCCGAAGTGCGCCATCTGTGCTTTGGCGTACCACCGCGCGTATTCGGGAGTATTGAGTTTCGGGGCAGGGGCTACCTTCACCCGGGCAGGCGCGGGGGCAACCATGACGCGCGTGACACCCTCATCCGGGGCTGGGCTCGCTTGCGCTGCGCCCGCTGATCCGTAGACAGCGGCGAGGGTTGCGATGACAGCTCCACCGGTGACAGCAAAGCGGCGGGTGCGAGTGCGAATGCCGAACATGTAAAACCTCCTGAACATGGCAACAGCGCCCGAGGGGACGGGCGCTGCGTGGTCGAACAGTTCTACGATGACGCGCGCCACCGACACGGGGTGGCAGGCTGAGTGTGACCCGCACCACACAGCGAGGGGCGCTCAGTCGGGGAAATAGCCTCGCGCGTGACCCCCGTCACAACCCCTGGACTTCCCCGCATTCCCACATGCTGAGGAATCTGCGGTTACAAGCCGAGCGAGGAATCCTCAAGCATCTCGGTGACGAGAGCCGCAATTGGCGATCTCTCACTGCGCGTGAGGGTGACGTGAGCGAACAGCGGATGGCCCTTGAGCCGCTCGACCACAGCGACCACACCGTCATGTCGGCCCACCCGCAGGTTGTCGCGCTGAGCGACGTCATGGGTGAGCACAACACGTGAATCGCGGCCGATGCGCGAGAGCACCGTGAGCAGCACATTGCGTTCGAGTGATTGCGCCTCGTCGACGATGACGAACGCGTCGTGAAGCGAACGACCTCGAATGTGCGTGAGCGGCAACACTTCGAGCATGCCGCGGTCAACGATTTCGTCGACCACCTCACTTGTGGCCACGGCACCAAGCGTGTCGAACACGGCCTGACCCCAGGGCGACATCTTCTCGTGCTCGCTACCGGGCAGATAGCCAAGGTCTTGGCCACCCACCGCGTAGAGCGGACGGAAGACGATGACCTTGCGGTGCTGCCGACGTTCCATGACGGCTTCGAGACCCGCACACAATGCAAGGGCGCTCTTCCCCGTGCCCGCACGTCCCCCGAGCGACACAATGCCGATCTCGGGATCGAGCAGGATGTCGAGGGCGATGCGTTGCTCAGCGCTGCGTCCGTGCAACCCAAACGCTTCACGATCACCGCGCACGTGACGCACCCGCTTGTCGGGCGTGACGCGAGCGAGCGCGTGACCGCGTTCGGAAATCAGTACGAGGCCGGTGTGGCATGGAAGGTCGCGCGCTGCGTCGAGGTCAATCACGCCTTCGGTGTAGAGCTCATCGATTTCTTCGGCCCGCGCATCAAGTTCAGTCATACCGGTCCAGCCACTTTCGACGGCCATCTCAGCGCGGTATTCGTCAGCGTCAAGCCCAACCGATGAGGCTTTGACGCGCATCGGCAAGTCTTTGCTGACCAGCGTGACTTGGAATCCGTCGGCGGCGAGGTTGCAGGCCACCGCGAGAATGCGGGTGTCGTTGTCGCCGGTTTGGAATCCGCCGGGAAGCACCGAGGGATCCGAGTGGTTGAGTTCAACCCGCACCGTGCCGCCGAAATCGCCGACGGGAACTGCCTCATCGAGTCGGCCGTGACTGACGCGCAGATCGTCAAGGTGCCGCAGTGCCGACCGGGCGAAGTACCCGAGTTCGGGGTGCGCGCGCTTGGCTTCAAGTTCGGTGATGACGACCACCGGAATGACGACTTCGTGTTCGTCAAAGCGCAGCAGTGCGGCCGGGTCTGAGAGTAAGACGCTGGTGTCGAGCACAAACGTTCGGCGTCCGGGACTTTCGTCGGGAATGGCTTTCGACTCACACTTCGACGCTGGGATTTCGCTCGAGTTACGCCTCACAGCCGGCACCGATCGCCTCCTTGAAGGTCGCGCCCGGCTTCCCCGGGCCTGAGCCCGACGCTAGTCCGACGATTACGCCAGCCACCGCCGCCACGCCGAGCGCGGAGTGTTACTAGTGGGTGAACTCGCAGGAGTGTGAGGGTGCGTTCAGTTGCCGTAGCGGCGAGCGCGAGCGGCGTACGAGCGCAGGGCACGCAGGAAGTCGACCTGCCGGAAGTCGGGCCAGTACGCCTCGCAGAAGTAGAACTCCGAGTGCGCACTCTGCCACAGCAGGAAGCCGGAAAGTCGCTGCTCGCCGGAGGTACGAATGACTAGGTCGGGATCGGGCTGACCGCGCGTGTAGAGGTGCTCAGCGATGTGCTCGACATCGACTACGGCCGCGAGTTCGTCAAGGCTGGTGCCCTTGGCCGCGTGTTCGGCGAGCAACGAACGAACAGCGTCGACCACCTCGCGACGTCCGCCATAACCGACAGCGACGTTGACCAGGATGCCTTCGTTCGTCGACGTGAGATCTTCGGCCCGCTTGAGAGCCTGCGACGTGGTCTCGGGCAGCAGATCGAGTGAACCCACAGGGTGAATCTTCCAACGGCCATCGCCAGACAACTGCTCGACGGTGTTTTCAATAATGCGCAGCAGCGGAATGGTCTCGCTCGGCGGTCGATCGAGATTGTCGGTCGAGAGCAGCCACAGCGTGACCACCTCAACCCCGGCCTCATCGCACCAGCCGAGGAATTCGCTGATCTTTTCGGCACCGACGCGATGCCCGGTACTCGAGGGGCCTGCCTGCTCGGCTGCCCAGCGCCGGTTCCCGTCGAGAATGACCCCGACGTGCCTGGGAATGCGCTCAATCGGAATCTCACGAGCCACCTGACGGGAGTAGACGCGGTAGACCAGATCACGTACTCCCATGAGGGGCAGGCTATCGCCTCCACCCCCCTCCGCGACCCCCGTTCTTCGCGCGATTCCTACACGTGTGCATGCTTCGACCCCCATTTGGCGTGCGTGGACGTAGGAATCGCGAGGAAATGGGGGGGTGGCGCGCTAAGCCCGCGCTGCCACCTCGCGCGCAAGCTCGGCCGGGTCGACGGTCGGGGCCGAGCACGTGAAGGCTCGGCACACGTAGGCCGTGGGCACTCCGTCACGCATCGTTCGGTCCTGAAGCAGCGCGACGGCCGACTCGCTGCCATCGCCTACCGCGACCACCGCGCCTGGGGCAGTCGCCCTCAGGGCGATTCGGCGCAATTCCCGTGTACCGGAATCGTCGAACGAGCCGACCACGGCGATCTCGCGCGGACCGTCGAGCAACGCCTCAGCCACTGCGAGCCCCCAACTGGCGAAGCGTGGCGCCCGGGCGGCGAGGCCTCCGAAGACCTCGAGAGCCGCTTCGGCTGCCTGACGGTGGGGCTCGGAACCGGTGAGCGCCGCGTACGACAGCAATGCCCCGGTTGCGGCCGACCAGCCTGAAGGGGCTGCGTTGTCGGTCGGGTCTTGCGGTCGACGCAGCGCTGAACTCACCGCGGGCGAGTCGTCGGCGGTGTCGAAGAAGCCACCACTTTCTGCATCGCGGAAATGCTCGAGCACCACGTCGAGCAGGATGCCCGCGAATGCCAGCCACTCGTCGTCACCGGTGACCGAGTAGAGCGCGAGGAATCCCTCGGCCACGTCGCCGTAGTCCTCAAGCGTGCCGGGCGCGTGGCCTCCGGCGACACCGTCGCGCGACACGCGCACGAGTCGATCGCCGAATTCGCCATCACCGGTGTCGGCTCCCCCGAGATGCACGCTGATGAGTAAGTCGGCGGCGGTCATCGCTGCCTCAACCCAGGTCGGCTCGTCGAGCAGGGCGCCTGCTTCCGCGAGGGCTGCGATTGCGAGTCCATTCCACGCAGCGACGATCTTGTCATCGCGCGACGGTCGCGGTCGCTGCTCGCGATAAGCAAAGAGCTCGGAACGTACGCGGGTCCAGCGTTCGATGTCATCGGGGTCGCGCCGAAGTTGCAGCACCGATGCGCCATTTTCGAAGGTCCCCGCCTGTGTGACCAGCAACAGTTCGGCGGCCCATGCTGAATCGTCTGCGTTGAGTGCCGCGTTCAATTGCGCTGGAGTGAACGCATAGAAGGCGCCTTCGTGTGCGTGGCCGCCAGGTTCGAACGGACTGTCGGCATCGAGTGCGGCCGCGAATCCGCCTTCGTCGGTACGCAGTTCACGCAGCAGCCATTCGACCGACTCGCGCACCACACGCTCGGCAAGAGGCGAACCAGTGGAACGCCACCAGTGCAGGTAGACGCGAATCAGCAGTGCGTTGTCGTAGAGCATCTTTTCGAAGTGCGGCACGACCCATTGACCATCAACGGAATAGCGCGCAAATCCGCCACCGAGTTGGTCATACATTCCGCCGCGTGCCATCGCCTCGCAGGTGACTTCGACCATCGTGAGCATGCGCGGATCGAAGCGACCCGCAAGACGATGACGTGCATCGTTGCGCAGTAGGAATTCCAAGGTCATCGACGGTGGGAATTTCGGAGCGCCGCCGAATCCGCCGTCGTCGGCATCGAACTGTCCGACGAGAATCTCAACAGCAGAGTCGAGAGTCTCGGCGTCGATCGCAGCCTTCGCGAATTGACCAGCGCGTTCGTTGAGCGAATCGGTGATGCGCGCCGCGGCGGCAGTGAGTTGTTCTCGTTGCGAGGTCCACGCCTCGGTGATTGAGCCAAGGAGCTGAGGGAAGCCACCCATTCCGTGTCGCGGTTCGGGCGGAAAGTACGTTCCGGCATAGAAGGGCCGGCCGTCGTGGTCAAGGAAGACCGACATCGGCCATCCGCCGCGTCCGGTGAGGGCTTGGGTGGCTTCCATATAGACCGAGTCGACATCGGGGCGCTCTTCGCGATCGACCTTGATACTGACGAAGTTGTCATTGAGGTACGCGGCGATAGCGTCGTTTTCGAACGATTCATGGGCCATCACGTGACACCAGTGGCACGCCGAGTAACCGACGCTGAGGAAGACGGGTACGTCACGCCGACGAGCTTCTTCGAATGCGTCGTCACCCCACGGCCACCAGTCCACCGGATTGTCTTTGTGCTGCAACAGGTAAGGGCTGGTCGACTCGGCTAGCCGATTCGGCACTGAGGACTCCTTGTGGTGGGGTGGGGCGTTCGAACGTGGCTGTGACCCAAGTCTGCCGGGAGTGCGTGGTGTGCGCACGCCGGGTACTGGCGGAATAGGTTGTCACACCTGGGCGGCAGCATTGAAGATAGACGGAGAAGTGATGGACATGATTCTTGTGTGATGGACATGGCGCTTGCGTGATGGACATGGCGCTTATACAACGAGCGGTCCCGCTCGGGGGGTAGCCGATGGACGACGAAGAGGCGTGGTTTCGGGTGGGTTTGCCCGATCCAGGGCTGCGTCTCCTCGCCGAAGTCATCGCCACTTCCGGGCTTGATCCCGAAGTGCGCGACCTCGCGGTCGATCACGAGAGCATCTCCGATGAAGAGCTCATCGAGTTAATGCACGCTGGCGACGAAATCACTTTCACCCGATGCATTACTTCCACGACACGCCTGCCCGTTCTGCACTACTGGATGCTCAACGGAAATCCCGAGCAGAGATCAAGCGTGGCATTCAACCCCGCCGGCGATTCCACCATTGCGCTACTTGCGCTATCTGACCCTGACGACGATGTTCGTGCCCACATCATGTTCTCTCCTGCACTCACTGACGAGCAAGTGCAATGGCACGCAACGAACGACCCGTCGAGTGAAGTTCGGGAGACCGCTCAAGTCGCGCTCGAAAGCGACATGGGCCAGTACCTGCGAACTGGAAAACGGAGAGTGTTAATTGCCGATGACGACGAGGACTACGAGGAGGACGAGGACGACGAAGGAGGAGAAGCGTTAGCCGTCATCCGACGAGCCGATCTCGAGGTCGAGGAACCAGAACCCGACAACGACTGGCGTCAAGATCGACTGTTTTGAGTCATGTTGAATCGCTGCACACTACCGAGTGGAATAGAGCCGCCTAACTGTCATAGACCACCCCTAGGGTGGCAAACATGAAGATCCTGCATACTTCCGACTGGCACGTTGGGCGTACCTTCCATCAGCACTCCACGCTCGACGCCCTTGAGCAGGTCTTCACCGGCGTCTACGAAATCGTTAGCACCGAGGGCATCGATGTCGTCGTCGTCGCTGGCGACATCTACGACTCATCAACTCCCTCCGCCGATGCCGTCAACGTGCTCAACCGCATTCTGGCCGGTATCCGTTCCGCCGGCGCCGCTGTCGTCCTCATCAGCGGCAACCACGACTCCCCCGCCCGACTCGGAACCATGAAGGTGTTCGCGGCCGAAGCTGGTGTTCACATCATCACCTCCCACGAACAGATCACTAATCCAGTGACGATTGACGATGCATTTGGCCCCGTCAACTTCTACGGAATCCCATTCCTGGAACCTGCGCGATTCCGGCACATCTGGCCAGACACCGAGATGCGCACCCAACGAGAAGTTCTCGAGCACGCCATGAACGCTGTTCGTGCCGACAGTGCTGAACGCGGTGGCCGATCGATTGTCGTGGCGCATACCTTCGCCCAGGGGGCCGAAGCCGAATCTTGCGAGTCCGAACGTGACATCGTCAGTATCACGGCCGGCGGCATCGACAAGGTGCCGGTCGCCATGTTCGATGGCGTCACCTACGCCGCGCTCGGCCACATTCACGGACGAGCCACCCTTGCCGACAACGTCCGTTACAGCGGCGCGCCACTGCACTATTCGTTCTCCGAAGCGGGTAAGCCCCGTGGCGGCTGGATTGTTGACCTTGATGCATCCGGTGTTCCGTCCACCACGTGGGTCGATTTTCCGGTACCTCGAAACCTCAGCCAGATCACCGGCACTCTCGACTCACTTCTCACCGATTCCGCCTACACCCCGATTGAAAACCACTGGATCAGCGCCGACATCACCGACAACACCCGACCGCTCGACGCGATGCGCAAACTGCAGGCCCGCTTCCCCCAGTGCGCACATCTATCCTTCAACCCGACCGACGTCTTCGACGATGGCGCCACTAGTTACGGCGAGCTTGTGCACGGCAAGACCGACGAGCAACTCATCGCCGGCTTCCTCCAGCGCGTCCGAAACGGCGACGGACCTTCCGACGACGAATCCTCACTGATCAGGGAAGTTATCGAGTCGCATGGTTCGCACGAGGCGGCCTCATGAAGATTCACAGCATCGCTCTCGTCGGTTTCGGACCCTTCCGCGACGACGAAGAGGTTGACTTCACGGCGTTCGACGACGACGGCATCTTCCTGATCGCTGGTAAAACCGGCGCCGGAAAGACGTCCATCCTCGACGCCGTCACATTCGCGCTCTACGGACGTATCCCGCGTTATGAGAGCGCTGCCGGCGAGGCAGTGCGCAGTGACTTCCTCTCACCCACCGAGTTGTGCAGAGTGACCCTCGTCTTCAGCACCTCCGATGGCCACTACCGCGTCACCCGAAGCCCCGCATACGAAAGAGCTAAGAAGAGCGGCGAAGGAATGACGCCGGTAGCCGCCACGTTCGAACTCGCCGAACTCGTGCAAGGCACCTGGCAGGTCATCGAAACCAAGTTGGGCAACGCCGAGAAATCTGTATTCGAGATCGTCAAGCTCAATGCCAAGCAGTTCCAGCAAGTCATCCTGTTGGCACAAGGACAGTTTCAGGAGTTCCTCGTCGCCGACAGCGATAAGCGACGCGACCTACTGCGCCAACTCTTTGGCAGCAAGCGTTTCTCCGACTACAGCCAGACACTCGAAGAGCGGTCTCGCGCCCTTCGCAGCGCACTCACTCACTCCTCGACGGCCATCGACACCAACGTGCGCACGCTCGCAGTTCAGTCTGGCCACGAACTCCCCGAGGATCTCGATTCGTCCAGCGGAAGCGGGGTCAGCGAGTTCACGGCACTGGTCTCTACCGACGTCAAAGCGCGGTACGACAAGGCTCAGGCTGAGCAAAAGGCCGCGGAAGGCGCCCACGCACATGCCAAGTCCGCACACGACGCGGCCAAGTCCGTGCTTGAGCGCCAAGGTCGCCTCACCACGGCACTGGCCCGACAGGCTGAACTCGAATTGCAGACCGAGTCTGTTGCGGTCGATCGGTCAGCCCTCGGTGCCGCCAGGCGCGCCGACTTGGTGGCGCACACCGTCACCGGTTATGCCACAGCCTCCACAACTCAGGCCACAACCGAGGCTACGCATGCCGCCGCCGTTGTCGCTCTTCAGTCTCTGGTTCCTGAAGCCGCCCTCGACCTCGATTCTCTGAGCGCAATGATCACGCGCCTCACCGAATTGGGGGGCAGTCTGAGACAGGCCGAAGGCCGCGAGGCAACCCTCGATCAGCTGATAGCAGCCCATGATGCGACCGCCAAGGCCCTGAAAGAATTCGACGAGCGGCTCGAGAAAGACCGCCTCACACTGGGCAACACACAGTTAGAACTCGAGAGCACCGGCAAGCAGATCACCGGCTTAGAACCTGAGGCAACCGCGCTCGCGGCTGCTCAGACTCACCTAGCCGAGATCACCGCGCAGCGAGATGCTGCACGCAACGCTGAAAACACGAGCGCACTCCTTAAAGATGCGATGGCCACGCGCCTCAAGGCCGGCACCGAGGTGACCGCAGTCTCCCGCAGGCGCGACCAACTCCATGCGCGCCAGCTCAGCGAATTCGCTGGCGTCCTCGCCTCTGACCTCACAGAAGGTCAAGCGTGTCAGGTGTGCGGCTCAACACAGCATCCACTCAAAGCAACGCTTGCAGTCGACCATGTCGACGACGACCAACTTGAAAGTATTCGCGTTGAACTCGAGGCGGCTGAAGAGCGGGCACAGAAAGCGAGCGCTGAAGTCACTCGACTCGAGACCTTGCTAACCACTCAACTCAAGGCTGCCGGTGATCTCGAAGTCACGGCACTTGAGGCCAAGGTCGAAACGGCTGCTGCAGCTGCCACGAAGGCCGAGACCGCCAAGCAGAGTCTGGACGATTTGATGAAGAAACGTGACGAACTCATTGAGTCCATCAGCGCGCTTCAGTCCCGCATCAACTCCGCTCACTCCGGCAGAACAAAGTTGGCGCAAACGGAGGTGCTCGCCGGACAAGCGGTGCTCTCCATGAACGAACAGTTGGCTGCAGCCCGCGACGCATTTCCGACCGTCAGCGCCCGTCGCGAGTCGGTTGAGAATCAACTGCGGGCCACCACCACACTGAAGGACGCCAAAGAAACCCTGCATCGGAGCACCACCGCACTTGAGAAGGCAACACTCACCCTCAATGACACGCTCACAGAACACGATTTCGCCGACGCCGACGCGGTCACAGCAGCAACCCTGACCACTGACGCTCAGAGCCAGCTCGATGTGCGAATCCGTACGCATGAGGCTGACTCAACCGCCGTCGAACAAATACGCAATTCCGATGAACTCCGAGACGTGCCCACCGAACCGGTTGATATCGAACCACTCACCAGTGCGCTCAATGACACAGCGCAGGTGCGGAACGACGCGATCGCCGCATGCGGTGCTGCAAAAACCAGGCACGAGGCCGTCGACGAACTCGTCACCGCCATCACCAACGATGTGGTGTCTGCAGGCGAATTGCGACGTGAGTCCGACGTCGTCCACCGCCTGTCCAACACCGTCAAAGGCCAGAACCCCAACACGATGAAGATGGCCCTCGAAGCCTTCGCCCTCGCGGCCGAACTCGAAGAAATCATCAAGGCCGCCAACGTGCGGCTGCGCACGATGACTGGCGGACGCTATGAGTTCGAGCACTCCGATGCCCTTGCCGGACACGGGGCGCAATCCGGACTCGCACTCAACATCCTCGACGCACACACCGGAGACACTCGCTCGCCACAGTCGTTGTCGGGCGGCGAGAAGTTCCAAGCCTCGCTCGCGCTCGCACTCGGCCTCGCCGAAGTCGTTACCTCGCGCGCCGGCGGCCTGCGACTCGACACACTCTTCATCGATGAGGGGTTCGGGTCACTCGATCCTGACACCCTCGAAACCACCATGGCAACACTTGACAACCTCAAAGAAGGCGGCCGAACCATCGGCCTGATCAGTCACGTCGAAGCCATGAAGGAATCGATTCCCGCACAACTCTTCGTCGATGTCACTCCTGGCGGCTGGAGCACGATCCGGCAGGAATAGCCGGGCACCGAGCGCAAGCTGGACAACGACCTATGTTGGCAGTTTCCAGTCGAGGTCGATAAAGCGCTCGAAGCCGCGATCAAACGACAACCACGATGCACCCATATCGATTGCGCACGCGGCCAAATAGACATCGGTGATGTCAGGGCCAACGGGCCTGTGCCGCGTGAACAACTGTTCAAACACATTGATATGCGAAGGCGCTGGCTGCGTGATCGCCACGTGTGGATATGCGGTAACCGAATGAAGAAACCCGAGTGCGTCGTCGGAAGTGAGTGGTCGCTGAAGGATTCGGCGATCGGTGGCGATTCTCAGAAACCCCAGAGCCACCATCGGAAGAATTGCCACCCGCTCAGGGTTGGAAACGAGCGCTGTGAGAAGTCGACTCGCTGCATCGTGATGTTCAGAAGACGAGTTGACCGCATACAGCAGAACGTTGACGTCAACGGACTGCATCACTACCGCGTTCGACTAGGTCGGCAGGCACAAGTAACGGGTCGAGCAAAGCTGAGCTGTCACTGGGATCGACAGGAAGCAGGAATTCTCCGCACTCGAAGACTGGAAGTGCGCCCGGAGTAGCGACAGGCACCGACTTCTCAAGCAGCAAGGATCGCAGCGCTTCCTCCATCACCGATCCCACGCTCAGGCCAGAAAGAGCAGCATGCGCCTTTACCCGACGGTAAAGCGCGTCGTCGATAGTGACAGTTGTACGCATAGAATAAGAGTAGCATCTTGATGCGCATCTTGATGCTACTCCACAAACCCCTACGCGAGCGGCGTCAGTGGAGGCGGCGGTTCACGCCGACCCATCCGCTCAGCCCCAATGCCCGCGATGACCACCAGCACAATCCCCACCACCTGCAACGCCTGGGGAATCTGTCCGAGCAACACCGCGCCCCACACCGTTGCGAACGCTGGCTCCAACGCCATCAGGGTTCCGAACGCGGCTGCAGTTAATCGCCGCAACGCAATGAGTTCGAGTGCCACGGGAATCACCGGGAAGAGCAGTGCGAGCCCGAAGGCCTCCACGATGACAGACGGCGTGATGTGACCCCACGCCTGCGGAAGTCCGATCAGGGCGGCTGCAACGGCAGCGACCGGAATCGTGATCGCCAGGCCCTCGAGTCCTTCGAATTCATCACCCACCGTCTGCGTCATCAGGATGTACGCGGCCCACCCCGATGCAGCGATCAGCGCACACAGAACGCCGAGCGCGCTCGTGTGTCCCGTCCAGGGCTCGGTCAGCAACAGCACTCCGATCAGCGCGATCGCCGGCCATACAAGGCCCAGCCGGTTGTGTGCGCGAAATACTGCGACACCCAGTGGGCCGAGGAATTCGATTGCTACCACCGTGCCCAGAGGAAGCAGTTGCATCGCGTAAAGGAATGCCACTGTCATCACTGCGGTCACCAGGCCGAGAACCAGCGGAACGCGCAACTGCTTGCGCGTATACCCGCGAAGTTTCGGTCTCGCGATCACGAGGAAGATCACACCGCCAGCGCTCAGCCGCAGCCACGCAGTTCCCCCCGCGCCAACCGAATCCATCATGTGAGTCGAAAGGGCGGCACCGAGTTGAACGATCACCATCGACATCACGGCGAGCGACCACGCCGGGAAGCGCTGACTCATCAACAGCTCCCTAGTCAGTGGCCACTCAACCGGCGCGAATGCCAGTCACCCCATCCTTGCTGATTGCCCACAGACACCGTTGCCCGCCACCATTCACACCTCGGCGTCAGTCAGCCCGTGAGCAGCTCCGACCCGCGAGCATTGGAAACGGAGTCATTGCCCGAATGTCTCACGCGTGAGACTATCTAAAGGTGGAGGAAGTGAGCATTCGCGATCTGCGTAACCACGGAGGCGAGGTCCTCGACTCAGTGATGCGCGGCGCGCGCGTCACGGTCACTCGACAGGGGCGCCCTATCGCTGAGCTCATTCCGCTCGCCCATCAGGGACGCGACACCACGGAACTGTTGGCTGCGTGGAAGGGAACTCCCACCTTCGACTGGCGAGTCCTCCGGTCCGATCTCGACACGGTCTTAGACGGATCCCTGTGACCGACGTCGTTGACCAGGGACTGCTCGACACCAGCGTCGTTATCAACTTGGCGCACCTGTCCGCGGCCGACCTTCCTGCAACCAGTTTCATCTCCGCCATCACGCTGGCTGAGCTCACGGTCGGCCCACTCATCGCTCAATCCGACGACGACCGCATCGCACGACAGGCCGTCCTTCAGCAAACCGAAGCACAGTTCAACCCGCTCCCCTTCGACGCAGAAGCAGCCCGGGTGTTCGGACGCATCGCTGCGCGCCTGCGAAGGCAAGGACGTAAACGCAAGGCCCGCGCATACGACGCACTGATCGCTGCCACTTCGGTTCGCTATGAACTGCCGCTGTTCACCTGCAATCCGAAGGACTTCGACATGATCGAGGGGCTCGAAGTACACGCCGTGAACTAGACCGGCATTCGAACAAACACCCGATCACCGTCGTCATACGACTGCACATCGCGCGCGGGCGGAACTGTCGTCTCGGTGAATCCCAATCGCACAAGCAGTCGTAGCGAACGCGCATTGCCAGGGTCGACGGTCGCCCAGAGTTCGACTGAGGGGAGCGACTCGATCAGCCACGTCACTGCCTCAGCGGCATAGCCGTAACCCCACCAAGGGCGCCCGAACACCCAGGCGACTTCGGCCCACTCCGAATGCACACTGGCCTGAAGGTGCCCGATGAGATCACCCGTGTCTGTCACACGTACGGAGTAATTCAGCCACGACTCATCTGCACGACCCGATCCTGCGCGCATTCGTTCAATGCGATCTCCAAGCGCCTGCACCGACGGCGAGTAGGCGCCGCCAATGAACTCACCGACCTCCGGCGACTCGGTCGCAACAAACAACTCCGCCGCGTCGCCGACCTCAAGCTCGTTGATGCTCAGGCGATCGGTGCACATCGTAAGTGAGGCGACCTACGCCTTCGACGCCACCAACACCGGAATCGCTCGCTCGGTGTTCTTCTCGTACTCGGCGTATTTCGGGAAGTCAGCGACCGAGCGATCCCACCACACAGCGCGCTCGTCGCCACGCACCTGGCGCACGACGAAGTCGATCGGCTCGGGCCCATCTTGAATCGTCACGGCCGGGTACGCCATCAGGTTGTAGTACCAGTCGGGGTGTTCCGAGTGCCCACCCTTGCTGCCGATCAGGGCGTACTCACCATCGTGCTCAACGCGCATGAGTGCGATCTTGCGCACCTTGCCCGACTTTCCACCACGCATCGTGATGATGACCACCGGCAGGCCGGTCTCCATCAGCGTATTGGCGCGCGTGCCGCCCGAGGCTTCATATTCGGCGACTTGCTCGGCAACCCAGTCGGACGTGCTCGGCTCGTATTCTCCGGTGATTGGCATAGTCAAACTTTAGCGCCGCCCCTCATCTCTGGCAGACTGCCGCCCATGACCACCTTCACCGACCGCCCCCATCGCGCCCTTCTCGTCATTGACGTGCAAGTCGACGTCGTTCACGACGCCTACCAACGCGAGGAAGTAATCGCCAACGTGGTAACGCTGGTCGACAAAGCTCGAGCACTTGGCGAGCCCGTTGTCTGGGTTCAACACAACGATGAAGGAATGCCGCTCGGCAGCGAGGTATGGCAGTTAGTTCCGGAACTCACCCCGCAGCCGGGGGAACCACTGATCGACAAGCAGTACCGCAGTTCGTTCATCGACACCGATCTCGAAGCAACGCTCGCCGCACTCGGAGTCGGCGCATTGATGATCTGCGGAGCACAAACCAACAACTGCGTACGCCACACTCTGCACTCAGCCCTCGACTTTGGCTACGACGTCACCCTCGTTGAGGACGCCCACACCACGTCCGACTTTCAATGGGACACCGGAATGATCAGCGCGGCCCGCATCATCGACGAGCAGAATGCCTCAAGTCTGAACTACGCCCTTCCCGGCCGTACCTGCACTCTTACCACCACTGCCGAAGCCTTCAGTGAGGCCGAATGACAGTCGGCAGTCGTTCCATGAAACGGCCATCGGGAAGTACGAAGCCAAGCTTCTCGTAGAGCGTGTGAGCGTCCTCGGTGTGCAGCATCCATCGGAAAGCGGCGCCCGGCCCCTCGTCGACGATGAACCGCAGAAGCGCTTCGCCGACGCCACCACCCCGCACAGATTCCACAACAAACACATCCGACAAGTACGCGATGGCGTAACCATCCGAGATTGCACGGCCAAACGCCACACACTCGTCGTCAATGAAAGCCGACGCCACGCGCCAGGAGCCAGCGATTTGCGCTTCAACCACCTCACGCGAACGCCAAGACCCCCAGTAAGCCTTCGTCGAGAGGAAGTCCCAGACCGCATCGTGATCGATTCGCTCCGGATCGTCGGTGAGCACGACCAATCGGCCATCAGCCAACGAACGAGTAACCTCCACCACGATGCGACTGTAGTGGGCAGACAACAAACTCAGCCATGCCTCACACTCACTTCATGAGCCCACTGAGCGATCGAGACGACATGGTGCGACAGATGGACCCCGCGCTCAATCCCGGCGAGTGGGTGTTCATTCGAACCAATACCCCTCTCCCTCAAGGCATCCAGCCGCTGATGACGTTCCGCGAGGACGAGGGCCTCACCGCGATCATGAGCCGTGACACGGCCGACACCCACGAACTCACGTACGACCTCGTCACCGCGTGGCTCACCCTGCGAGTCGCTAGTTCTCTGGAAGGCGTGGGCCTGACCGCCGCAGTCAGTTCAGCGCTCGCCGATCACGGCATCGCCTGCAACATCGTGGCCGCATTCACTCACGACCATCTCTTCGTGCCGGCCCGCGACGCGAACCGCGCGCTAGACGTGCTGCAGACGTTGGCACGCTCATAGGGGAGGATCACAGGGTGGACGGTCACATCGTGGTCTTCGGGTGCCACGGAGTCGCGCGCCGCGTGATCCGGCACCTCGTACAAGCAGGCCGTGAGGTGCTGGTCATCGACCGCGAAGCCACCCGCCAAGACCGCGAAGACCTACTTCGCTGGGGTGCCACGTACGTCGAGAGTTCCGACCATCGTCAGTACACACTCGGTGCGGCCGATCTCGACAACGCAGCCGCCGTACTGTGCATCGATGAAGACGACCTGCGCAACGTGGAAATGGCGTTGCTTGTTCGTGAGATGTCGCCCGCGGTTCGCATCGTCGTGTACACCTCGAACTCATCGGTGAACCGCGCACTTGAACCGATCGCGCGACCCGGCACAGTTCTCGATGTCGCCGCCCTGTCGTCACGGTCGATCGTCGAAGCAGTCGTCGAAGCACATACACGC
>Ga0194058_10000072_pt1 | contig 35691 bp, 31 predicted proteins | sample SepL4417m_MetaG_FD_155490 | JGI IMG/M metagenome (GOLD analysis project Ga0194058, IMG submission 155490) | Anoxic zone freshwater microbial communities from boreal shield lake in IISD Experimental Lakes Area, Ontario, Canada - Sep2016-L442-17m | ecosystem: Environmental > Aquatic > Freshwater... | reverse complement strand
TACCTCGACGGGGCCGTCGACTTCGTGATCCTGTTCGTTCCGACCGAGGGCATCCTCGCCACCACGCTCGGCCACGATCCCAGCCTCTCCGAGTACGCGGTCAGCAGGCGGGTGCTGCTTGCTACGCCGATGACGCTGCTGGCGATGCTGCGTGCGGTGGAGTACGGATGGCAGCAGGTGGCCACCGCCGAGAATGTGAGGCAGATCGCTCTCGACGCGGCTGAACTCCACGACCGACTCGCGACTTTCGTTGATCACTTCGCGAAAGTCGGCAGCGGGCTGCAGACTGCGATTGCCGCCTACAACTCCGCGGTCGGCGCGATGCAGACCCGGGTCCGGCCGCAGGCAGTGCGCATGCGCGATCACGGTCTGCGTGTGGGCAAAGAACTCGGCGAACCGCAGCCGATCGAGGCCGAGCCCCGGGTCCTGGAGTGGAGATAGCAGGAAGTGGCAAGCGCGGCTCCATGCCTGCATGCCTGTTATCATGCATGCATGGCGCAAATGACCTGGCGGATGAGTGATGAGCTCCTCGCTCGAGTCAAGGCGGCTGCGGCAGGCGGCGACCGATCGCTCAACGAGTTCGTCACCCTAGTGCTGAGCGCCGCCACCGACCCGAGCACGGCTGGGTCCCAGGTTGACATGGTGCGTGAGCGTTTGCGACGCGCCGGCGTGAGGGTAGTCGACTACGAGCCCGCGCACCGCGTAGGCACTCCAGCCGAAGTCGCTGCGGCGGGGGTGCGGCTGTCGTCCGGCACGTCGGTTGCCGACCTCGTGAGCGAGGGTCGTTGACCTGGTTCGCCGACAGTTCCTCGCTCGTAAAGCTCTACGTCCCTGAACGGGGATTCGAGGTGGTGCGGGCGCTACCAGAGCCGCTGGTGGTGTCGGCGCTGGCGCAGGTGGAAATTGCATCGGCGTTCTGGCGCAAGCAACGGCTCGGCGAGTGCTCAACACGTGACGCCCTGTTGCTCTCGGACCAGGCGCGAGCGGATCACGCGAACGGCAGACTCCTCGCCTTGGAGGTGACCACGTCGATCCTTGCCGATGCTGAGCGGGCTGTGGCGCGGCACGGCCTGCGTGCCTTTGACGCAGTGCAGTTAGCCACGGCTATGGCGGCCCGGTCAGCACTCGGCGGGCTCGACGGCGTGGCCACGTCCGACGGTGCACTGGCTGATGCTGCGCTCGCGGAGGGGTTTGCTGTGCTCCCAAGGGAGGAGTGAGGTAGTAAGACCCACGACTGGTTCATTCCGGATCCGGCGGCGAATGGGCGGGTCACCGCGTGCATGTCCTTCACCGATCAGGCGGCCACCAATCGCATGAACAACGCCGTACTGACGTCCATCGGAGGCAAAGCGCGGTAAGGAGGGTTTGCATTGCCGGCGGCGAATTGGCCACGGGAAGCGAGGTATGGTGATTTGGACCCCGTTAGACGCCATCCCCTTCTTTACTCCTTGGGTGTACTCATGAAATTTCTTCCTGCCCTGGCCGCCGCAGCATTGGTCGCGACGACAGCTGTTGCGAACGCGCCGATTGCTGCCCAGGCCGCCGTACCTGACTCCGCCTCCGCTGACACCATCGCAAATTTCGTCGCTCCAGCGGCCAGGGATAACGCGGTGCTCAGGCCTAGGGCCACGCCCATCACGAAGGCGGCATCCCTGCCTATGCGGGCATGGTCGATCTACGGCACTACCGGCTCGCAGCCGAACTCCGTGGTCGTCGACGAATTCGGCACGATCTATACGGCGGATTCAGGTGGCGACTCCGTCACCAAGGTCACCAACAAGGGCTACTCGTCGATCCTCGGCACCACCGGTAAGCAGCCCATGGGTATTGCTCTTGATGATGACGGCAATGTGTACACGTCGAACTTTGGCGACAGTACCGTCACGAAGATCACCAGCGGGGGAGTCTCGACAACGTTGGGCACGACCGGCAAAGGTGCGATCGGAATCAAGGTCAACCACGCCGGCGTCGTGTTCGTCACCAACTACCTCGACAGCACGGTCACGCAGATTACCCCGACCGGCGATTCCACTGTTCTGGGTGACACTGGCACGCACCCACTCGGAATCGCGCTAGACAGCGTCGGAAATGTCTACACGGCCGACGAGGGCTCCGACACCGTCACCCGCATTACGCCAGGTGGCCAGTCCCGCTTGTTCGGCCGCACCGGCGGCTGGCCGCAGGCGATCGACATCGACCGGGCGGGCAACGTCTACACGGCCAACTGGACCACGTCCAACGTCTCGAAGATTTCCCCGAGCGGCCGTGCAGTGATTCTGGGCGCGACTGGTCAGCGCCCGATCGGCATCACGGTCGATTCGAAGGGCAACGTCTTCACCACGAACAACGGCGACAACAGCATCTCGATGATTACCCCGCAGGGTAAGTCGCACATTGCCGCAGTGACCGAGATTCGGCCGTCGGGTATCACGGTCGACTCGGTCGGTAACCTCTATGCCGTCAACTTTATCTCGAACACGGTGACCAAGGTGGCGACGAGCGTGGCACGTCAAGTGACGCGAGTGACTCTCTCGACCGTTACCGTCGGCTCTCCGAGCAACCGACCGGCATGGATCATCCCCTTCTACAACGATGTCTACGAGTCGAAGTCGACTTGCGAGCAGGCGCTTCCGGATGTGTACCAAGCCACGCAGGCCAACCCCGATCCCTCAGTGCAAAAGGAGTCGGCGATCTCCTGCATGGCCGTGGGTGGGGTGCCGGTCAAATACAACGTCGGCGAGTTTGAGATCACCACTCAACAGTGGGTGAACTTCCTCAATCTCGTTGATCCGAACGGCCTCAACGCCAACCACCTGTGGGACGAGCCGGAGCAGTCGGCGGTATGGCCGAAGTACGGCTCAATCAACCGCAACCTGAAGGCCGACCCGGGTCACAGGTTCTACGTTGCCTCCCCAGGCTGGGCAAGTCGCCCGTACAACTCGGCCGACTTCAACCGGGCGGCGCGCTTCATCAACTCCGTACAGAACGGCAAAGTGCTGTCGAAACGGACCATCACATCGACCACGGTCGACCACAAGGCGCTGCGCAGGACGATTTACGTGGTTCGCATGTCCACGCGCACAGATTCCGGCATGTACAACATGAACAACCCCCGCACCAAGCGCACCGCGGCTAAGGGGTTTGCCATCACGAGCCAGGACGAGTGGATCAAGGCGGCCTACTTCGACCCGAACGGTGGCGGCAAGTTCTCATACTGGGACTACCCGACGAACCCTGGCTTGTTCGTCAACTGCCCTGTCGATGAGGAGGGCTGTGCCGAGGGTGAGCAGCCCAACGCAACCGTGATGGATGCCAACGGCAACGTCACCAATGCGTCGCAGCAGCCGCTGGCATCGTTCGTCGCCATCCCCGGCACGGCTCCGGACTGGTGCCCAGTGCTCGTGCTGACTGCGGAGGAGTGCACGGCGCGCTCGCCGTTCCCCGCGATCCTTCCTTACAACGGCAACATGACTCCTGTGGGTCAAGCGAAGACGCGGTCACCATGGGGGACACTCGACCAGGGAGGAAACGTCGTGGAGGTCCTGGACACGATCGCGCCGCCGCCGGAGCTGACTGATCCGAAGATCGTGTGGCGTCGTTGGCACGGTGGCGTTACCACCGCAACCGCCTACCAGATGTGGCTTTCGGCCGTCGGTGTAACGCCGCAGACAGTCCCGGGCTACGCCATCAACCCCTGGCGCGGTTTCCGGATCTCGGTCACCGGGCGCTAGGACTGGAAAGGAACGCGACACCACGTTCACGCTGTCACTTCAGACAGGATTGTGACGGCATCGCAAAGTCCCCCCCGACGCGCATTGCGTCAGGGGGACCTTGCGCGGCAAGCTCAGGCCTTCTTGGTCTCCGTGGTGGCTGCCTTCGGAGAGAGTGTCGAGTAGTGCCGAAATGCGTTGTGGCACAACGGTTGGGGGTAGGGTCAGGGAGGGCAACTCGGGGTGGCTGACGGCATTTCGACGGACCGCGACGCGATGCTCATGGTGCGGATCAAGATCATGGCGTCGGATGTCGCAGTGCAGATGAGCGACACCCAGGGCAACTTCGAGAGTGCTGTGCTGGACAGCGGCCCGCCGACCCGACTCAACGGCGGAGCCCTCCGCGCTCGGTTCCGACCAGTTGCGCGCAGGTTGGATGCTGGGATCGGTCATCGGGCCTCACACAGGAGGGGCTGCCGGTGGGGGTCCAGCTCGTAGCGCCGCAGGCGCAGGAGGAGATCCTGCTGGAGTCGGGGGCCGAGGTTGCCGTGGGCTTCCCGCGTGGCGGTGAGCCCCACCACGTGTTGCGGATCGCGTAGAGGAGAGGGCCTTTACAGGTCGCTCACCACGGCCACGGAACATCTGGACATCGCTGCGCGGACGGCTGAGGTGAGCGCCTACTCCGCCCAATCCGAGGCCGCGATCGCGCGCGCCTGCTCGGACGCGGCGGCCACCGCGTCCTCGGCCGGCCCCAGATCACAGGGCTGGGCGATGACCCAGGTGATGTCCGTGACGCCCATCGCCCCGAAGCACAAGTTCATGTGCCCCTCCTGGAAGTTCATGGGAGCCAGCGGCGAGCCCTCGGAGTAGTCCCCCCCACGCGCCGTCACGAACACCAGCTTCTTGCCGGTGATCAGGCCCACGTAGTTCCCGTTCTCATCAACACGGAGCGTCACCCCTGGCTGGATGAGGCAGTCTAGGTAGTACTTGAGCGAGTACGGCACGCTCCAGTTCCACATGGGAGCCGAGATCACATAGCGATCGGCGGCCTTGAACTGGTCGATGAGGGCCACGATCGCCTGCCACGACGGATCCTGGGTCTTGGGCACGTCCGCCCCGTACATGGCTGCGAACTTCTGCCCCATCGCGAACGCGTGGGCGTCCTCTCCAAGCACGTGTGGGTTGAGGCTGGGAAGCCCCTCGCCGTGCAGGTCCAACTCCTCGACTTTAACGTCCGGGTGCGTGGCCCCGAGCTCGTCGAAGAAGGCGCGCGACACCGCGAGGGTGTTCGACCGCTCGCCGCGGGGGGGAGGCGTTGATGTGCAGGACCTTCATGGTTTTCTCCTCGGACTTCAGGTCAGGGGGCGAACACGGGCGTGACGTCGGCGTAGACCCGGTAGTCGCGAATCAGGTGCGCGTCGTCGAAATCGAAGGCGCCGATGCCCGGCAGGGTCACGGCGTTGCCGTCGTGACGGGTGTAGGTGGTGAGGAACTCCACCACGAGCTCCCCCCCGTCACCCTCGACCACGTTCGGGACGGTGTGAGAGATGCCGGCGATGCCCTGGAAGAAGTAGCCGATTCCGGCGCGGATGCCCTCGTGGCCTTCCATCGGCGGGTTGTTCCCGTACGTGAATACCGCGTCCTCGCGGAAGAATGGGAGCAGTTGCTCGATGTCCATCGTGTCGATTGCCGTGGTGAATGACGTAGTCCAGTCGACGGCGCTCACTGGGCCACCTCCGTTGCGTAGAGGGGCATGATGTCGACGTACGATCGAGCGGCAGCGATTTTCGACCCGTTGCGCTCGATGATGGCCGCGCCGGGGATCGTGACAGTCGAGCCGTCGAGCCGCGTGTACGTCACCATCGCCTCGGCGAACTCGGTGCTCCCCACCGTCACGCGGTTGGTGAAGTCGTGGCGCATGCCTTTGATGCTGCTGAAGAAGCCGGCGAGCCCCGCCTCGATCTGCGCGGGCCCGACCATCGCCGGGTTGTTGCCCATCGTGAAGGTGGCGTCGTCCTCGAAGAGGGCGGCCCAGCCTGCGGCGTCGAGCCCGTCGGCCTTGTCGTATGCGTCGCGGAGCCAATCGTCTGACATCGGTTCTCCTTCTAGGTTGTCTCGGCAGACTCGTGCCTGCCGAAGAGGTCGGTTTCCATGGGGTGCGATGCCCGCTGACCAATGTCAGTCAGGCGGAACGTCGCCGTGGTCTCGATGAGCAACGCGAGGTAGCCCTCCGGAACGTCCTCCACCGGCCCGCGGTGTGACACGCCTTTGGGCGTCCACGTGAGCGTTCCGGGCACGTTCAACGCGCCGTAGGCACCAGGACCGCGGTGGTACAGGATCACCTCGTCGTAGTCGGCGTTGTGATGCATGGGTGGCCTTCCGCCTGGGCGCGCGCTCAGCGTGAAGACCATGACCTCGTCGCCCGCCGTTCGCGCGAATGACTCCGGCGGACCGCCGTGGGGGTGGTAGGTGGACGGCTGGATGACAGCGAGGTTCAGCTTCCACACGGGAACCTGGCCGCTCACCACCGCCACCATCGCCATGGGGTCGTGTGCCAAGTGGTACTCCGTGATGCCGTCATGTGCACGCAGCAGCAGCCGTGTCTCTCCGGCGCGGGTCGAGGGCAGGCTGGGATCAGCTCGTCGGACGTCACGCGCCGCGTTGACCATGCCGAAGGGCGCGGGCGGCTGAAACAGGAGTTGCTGAGGCGTTTCGACAATGAGCCGTAGCGTTGGTGAAGTGACCGGCTCCACGCGGTAGGTGACCGATCGCGGGAAGAACACGATGTCGCCGGGCTCTGCGCGGAGAGTGCCGAAGTCGGTGACGTAGTCGAGAACGCCGTCCTGCACGAAGTGCAGCTCGTCGTACTCGACGTTGCGCCAGGCGAACGGGGTGGGAGCCTCACGGGCAGAGACCAGAAGTGAGACCTCATCACGGCTTGCGGCGAAGACCACGGGCAGCGCGTTGGGGTCGGCACGATCCGGCACCTCGAGGTCATGGAGGTCAAGGATGCGCGGCGCATGCGGTCCCGCCACCGACGAGTAGCCAACGATCGAGTGCGGCCTCACCGTCACGCACATGTCTCCTGCGAAGCCGCCCCGGCTCCACAGATGCGGGTTAGCCGGCGGACCTGCTGGCGGTGCGCTGTCAGCCATGTTTCAGTCCTCTCAGGTGGTGAATCGTCAGAGCAGGGCCTATTCGGTGGCTGCGGGCAGCCCGATCATCTGGCGAAACTCGGCGGCAGTGGCGAGTCGCCGACCGAGGGCCTCGGCGGTGACCCGGACTCTCTCCACCATCTCGGCGTTGCTGGCGACCAGCTCGTCGCGATGCGGGTATCGCCACTCGGTGTCTTCGGTGCCCACCCGCACGTGCAGGCCGAGCATCAGCGCCGCGGTGGCGAGGTAGTGGCAGGCACGCCCAGCGGCACACACCATGATGAAGCCGTCGGGATCGATCTCACGGATCCGGTCGACGATCAGGCGCAGCTCGTCAAGCATCGCCTCCGGGCCGGAGAGGAACGATGCGAGCCGGTCGGTCGCGTCGTCGTACTGGTAGCCGATGAGGATGAGCCAGGAGGCCGGCTTGCCGGCGAGGCCTTGCGAGTAGATGTACCGGTTGGCGAGATCAACCTCAGCCGCCGAGTGAATCGAGAAGAACACCCGTGCCTCATGGCGCTGTCCGAGCGCGGCCATTGACTCCATCCAGTCAACGGGGAAGTTCGGGGCCATGGGGAACGTCTCGGTCAGTCCGGTGGTGATGGGGTACGCATTCTGGGCCAAGTTGTCGCCGCGCAGCACGTTACAGTCCGGCACCCAGTCACGGTCGGTGGCCGCATTGATCCCGCTGATGACACGGTCGTAGCACTCCGGCACGGTCAGCCCGGAGTTCTGGATCGCGGGGATGCCGCCGAAGTCGATGTGAATAGCAGCGGCCCCGGCCTCGATTGCGTCGGCCGCGGCGCGGATGAATCCGTCGAAGTCTGTGGGGAACCCCCGTCGCGCCTCGCCGTCGTGCGACTCATTGGCGACCCGGCCCGAGACGGCCGCCATCACCACGACCGTGTCCGGGATGTCCCACCGCGGCTGGACCTCGGGATCCGGCGGCGAGTCCAGCTCTCGGGTGCTGCGCTCGAGCAGAGCCTGCGCCCGGGAGGGTAGCTCAGAGAGATTGCGGCTGAGGTCGTAGGCCATGGGGCTCCTTGTCCGGCTGACTAGTGGATAGCGAAGAGTTTCTACAGGCAGAACGTAATTGTCAAGAGCAGACCTACTATCAATTACTGAGCCTAGGTGACGACTGCCCCAGATTCCCGCAAAGTGCCGTCTATAGTTCTGCTATGGAGAACCACACGACCCCACTTGAGGAGCCTCGCTACCCCATCGAGGCAGTCGACAAGGCCCTGCAGCTTCTGCTGCTGTTCCGAGACCGCCGCGAGGTCCGACTCATCGACGCACACACCGAGCTGGCCATCGGCAAGTCACGGGCGCACCGGCTCCTTGCGATGCTTGTCTATCACCGGCTCGTCGTTCAGGACCCGATGACCAAGGCGTACCGCGCCGGGCCAGCACTGCTGGAGATCGGCCTCTCCGCTGTCACGACGTCCGACGTGCGCGCAACGGCTCGCCCGTTCCTCGAGCAGCTGGCCCTCCTCAGCAGCGAGACGGTGCACCTTGGCGTCCTCGAGGACGCGCAAGTGAGGTTCATGGACTGCATCGAAAGCGACCTGGCTCTGCGGGTTTCGGGACGTGTCGGCCGGATTGTCCCCGCCTACGCGACGAGCCTGGGCAAGGCGATGCTCGCCGCCCTGCCCGAGGCTCAGGTTCTGCGGCTGTACCCGATGGAGTCGCTCCCTCCCTTGACGAGCACCACAGTGCGTCGACGGTCCGAACTCCTGGCCGAACTCGAACGGATTCGCCAGCAGGGCTACGCGGTCAATTACGGAGGCAGCGAGGAGGGCGTCAGCTCACTCTCGGCCGCAGTGCTGGACGCCTCCGGGTCACCCGTCGCTGCCTTGGGCATCGCAGCCCCTGCCGATCGGTTCGAGCGAGACGAACTCCTACGCCTGGCCATCCCGCTGCACGAGGCGGCGAGCGATCTGGGCCGGACCTTGCACGGTTCCCCCAGCCAGACCTAGGAGGCGCCGCTGACATCGGTGGCGACCAGGACACGAAAATTCAACAAGTTCTGTTGGTCAGATTATTGGTCTGTTCATCAGCACGCACTCCTGCTATCGTCAGTTCCGTCGACAGGACTCTAGGAGGTGGGCGTGGCACGCGTCATCACGGTTCGTGGCTTGCCCCACGAGCCACGCGCCCTGTCCCCGGTGGAGCCGTCGGCCCTCGACGCGGCCCTTGCAGCGCGCCTCAGCGCACGGATGGATCGGCTGGGCTACCTGGGCGCCTTCTTCGCGTACGCGGCACACCAGCCGGCCGCGCTCGCCGGCTTCGTCGACTTCACCGAGTCGCTCAAAGGAGCCCTGCCCGACGGATTGTCGGAAGTGGTCGCCTTAGCCTCAGCCACCCGCTTGGCGAACGAGTACGAACTCGCCCAACACATCCGACGCGCGCGCGTGCTCGGCTTCTCAGACCAATGGATCGCCGAGGCCACCGGCCGCGATGAATCGAGCAGCGAAATGGGTACACACACCCACTGCGCCCACCTCAGCGACGACGAGCTCGCCGCCCGCGACCTCACGCACTGCGTCCTGCGCGACGCTGGTCACGGCTCAAGCTCGAGCTTCGACGTCGTCGTCGGCCAACTCGGGGCGCAGGCGGCCATGGGCGTCCTTCTCCTCATCGGCAGGTACGTGGCCCACGCCTGCGTCGCCAATACCTTGGGTCTCACCTCGCCGGTGGGGCAACCGTGAACATGCCGATCTGGGTCACCGAGGCCGAGGTCGTGGGTCTGCTCGACTTGCCGGGCGCCATCGACGTGCTGCGGGAGGGCCTTCCGAGCGAGGCTCGTGGCACCGCGGTCAGCAGTTCGAAAGCGCACGCCTCTTGGGGCGAGGGCGCAGGGCACGCGGCCCTCCACGCTGTTGGCGGAGCACTATTCGACGAGCAGCTGGTCGGCATGAAGACCTGGACGCACACCCCGGGTGGCGCATGTCCCCTGCTTATCCTCTTCGATGCCGCGTCCGGCCAGCTGGTCGGCGTCATCGAAGCCTTTGCCCTCGGTCAGATGCGCACGGCCGCCATGTCAGGCCTGGCCACCGACCTGCTGGCCCGCGACGACGCACAGGTACTCGCCATCGCGGGGTCGGGCAAGCAATCACTAGCACAGGTGGCGGCCGTCACAGCGGTCCGCCCGATCCGGCAGGTGGTTGTGTGGAGCCGCAACGCAGACAACGCGACGCGCTTTGCCGAGAGTGTCACCGAAGAGCTGCACGTGACTGCCCACACTGCACCCTCCGCTGGAGCGCTGGTCGAGGATGCCGATGTGATCACCCTCGCCACCCGAGCCACCTCGCCCTTCCTCGAAGCATCCATGCCGACCGCTGGCTGCCACATCAATGCGATAGGCGCCATCACGCCCGAGAGAGCCGAGTTCGAGCCGGCGTTGCTCGAGCGAGCCGACGTCGTCGCGGTGGACAGCGTGGGCCAAGCCCGTGAGCTGGCATCGGAGCTCCAGGCGGCCTACGGCAGGTCGGACGAGCGCTGGGGTGAGTTGCGAACACTGTCTGACCTTCTCCTGAGAGGCGCGCGCCGCCCGCCCACGGCCGACATCACGGTGTTCAAGGCCCTGGGCCTCGGACTCGCCGACGTCGTTCTCGGCGGCCACGTGCTACAGCGGGCACACTCCCAGTCCCTCGGACGTCCCCTCGACCCGCCGAACCGGGCCTCGCCCCGACTCACTCGACCCGCACCCTGAGAGGAAGACCATGCCCGACAACTCTGACCGCTCCGAAAGTTTCGACACCTCAGCACGATTCGTCGACCACACCGATACCCCGTGGCCGCAGCTCGACGACCTCTGGGATCCCATCGTCATTCCCAAGGAAGAGATCGACGCCGAGATCGAGCGACTCGCGTCTCTCCCCAGGCCGGCTAACGGCCGGCGCCGCTCGTTCATCGTCCACCCGCGACACACCGGGCCGGGCAATGGGCTGGCACCGGGCATCCAGGTGGCGATCGAGGTGCTCCTACCCGGCGAGGAGACCCAGCCGATCCGGCACAACTCCTCGCAAGTGGTCTTCTGTATCGAGGGCGCCGGCACCGCCGTGGTCGACGGTCGCAAGCGGCCATTCGACACCTACGACGTGTGGAACACCCCGTCGATGTCGACCTATCAGCACGCGAACGACACCTCGCAGCGGCAGGTGCGACTCGTCTACAGCAACGCGGCCCTGCTCGAGAAGCTCAACGTTCACTACGTGGAGGAGAACCCCACCGAAGCACTCACTCTCACGCTCGAGCGCGATGACGACTCCCAGTCGAACCCGTTCGCCCAGTCGATGCCTCTGGCGAGTGCGCAGAACGGCGAGATGCTGATGTCGTATGAGCGCCTCATCAACCCCACGGTTCAGGAGTCGCCCTCGCTCATGTGGCAGTGGGAGGCCGTGAAGGCCGAGCTCGACCGACTCGCCGCCCTCGGAAGCAAGTACCGGGGGCGTCGCCTATACCTGCTGTTCAACCCCGCCACCGGCCGCACCAACGGCACCACCCACAACTTCTTCGCAACCATGACGCTGCGCCCCGCCAACATCGTCGACCGCCCCCACCGCCACATCGCAGCCGCCGTCAACTACTACTTCTCTGGCCAGGGCCACAGCACGGTCGCGGGCAAGCGCTACCCCTGGAAGGCTGGCGACCTCATGCTCTCAGCCCCGGGGTGGGCCATCCACAACCACGCGAGCGGGGATGAGCCCGTGTACGAGCTGACGATCCAGGACAGCCCGTTCCACCTCTCCATGGACTCGTTGCTCTGGCAAGAGCAACTCAAGTCCCCTCCAATCCTCATCGGCTCGAACCCCGGCTGGCAGACGAACCGGGACCAAGTGTCCTGATGACTGCCCCTCTGAGCGCCCTGAATGGGTCGTGCACGCCCCTCGTCGTGCCCCTGCGCGAGGGTGCTGTCGACCTCGACATGTACGCGGGCCTCGTGGAGTTCCAAGTGCGCGAGGGCTCGCACGGGATCGTCGTCAACGGCACCACGGGCGAGCCCACGACGCTCACGATCGCAGAGCGCACCGCTTTGGTGAGCACGGCCGTGGAGGCGGCCGCGGGCCGGATACCCGTCTACGCCGCCACCGGCAGCCAGTCCCTCGACGACACGCTGAGCCTCACGCGCCAGGCCGAGGACGCCGGGGCTGACGCGCTCCTCGTGGTCACGCCGTACTTCATCCGACCGCCGCAGCGCGGGCTGGTGGAGTACTACGCCCGCGTCGGCGCCGCCAGTGGCCTGCCGATGATGATCTACCACATCCCCGGCCGGGCGGGTGTCTCGATGGATCACACGACCGTGGCGCAAATCGCGGAACGAACGCCAACGCTCATCGGCATGAAGCACGCCTCGCTCGACCTCGGCTACGTCACGGGCCTGCTGCAGCAGATGGGCCCGGACTTCAAGGTGTTCGTGGGGCTCGAGGAGGTCAGCTTCCCGCTGCTGGCGATCGGCGCATGCGGCCTCATGAACGCGGTGGGCAACATCCTGCCGCGCCGCATCGCAGACCTCTACGAGGCCGCAGTAGCCGGCGACATGGAGCTGGGGCGGCGCCTGCACGATGAGCTCGATGAGCTGAACCGTGCCGTGTTCTGGGATACGAACCCGATTCCGATGAAGTACCTGATGAAGGTCATGGGCCTGCTCGCCGACAACGAGCACCGGCTGCCGATGATGCGCGCCGAGCCCGCGCTCGAGCGCCGCTTGGATGACCTCGCCGAGAGGATGGGCCTGACCGGTTCTCTCGCGGGCGCCGACTGACGCTCATCTGGCAGCATGCAAGAGGCCGCCCGCCGCGTCTCCGCAAGTCAGGGGGCCTCTCGACGTGCTTACGCCTTCTTGGTCTCCCAGAAGATTTCGGCGATTTCGTCGATCTTCGCTAGCAACGCGTCAGCGACGGCGACGTCGTTGGTGCTCTTGGTGCCGCCAGCACCAGCAAGCTTGGTGGCCTCGTTGAACAGGGTGTTCAAGTTGGGGTACTTCTCGAAGTGAGGTGCCTTGAAGTAGTCGGTCCAGAGCACCCAGAGGTGCTCCTTGACCATGGTCGAGCGTGCCTCCTTGATGGAGATGGCGCGAGCCTTGAAGTCGTGGTCGTCTGAGGCGTTGTGCTTTTCCATGCACGCCTTGACCGACTGAGCTTCGATCTTGGCCTGGGCGGGGTCGTACACGCCGCAGGGCAAGTCGCAGTGAGCATGAACGGTGGTGATGGGGGCGAACAGCGAGCGCATAAGTCCTCCAGTAAGCGGGATCGACATCGTGTCGAAGCCTAGCGTCGATACGTGTGTTCCGCAGTAGGGGGCCGTGGCGACTAGTCCTTCAAATTCCGCACAATGCCTAGATTCCGTAGAAATTGCGGGCGGCGGTCATCATGGTGTCGAACTCGTCGAGGTTCGGGGTCTCGGGAGTTCCACCTTCGATGAACGTGCCCCCCACCACGCCGACATCGTTGGGGCCGGAGTCGAGGAGGTGCTTGGGGAAGATGTAGAACGAGCGCTTGATCTTCTGGCCTGACTTCGTGGTGCCCTCGTCGAAGTACACGAGAATCATTGATTGTAGGTCGGAGGGAACCTGATCCTTGAGCATGACCAGGTGACCTTGAACCGACACCATCTCGGCATCGTTGTTGAGAGTGCCGGCGCCCAAGCCGGTGCAGTCGAACACCATGGGTGATCCGAGGGCTGTGAGGTCAGTGGCCTTCTTTTGCACAAACTGCACCCTCGGCTTGAGGTAGTCAGTCAGTTCCTTCATCATCACAGCGGTGTCCATGAAGATTCCGTCGTCGTACGAGACCATCGGGCGGGTGGTTCCATTGCCGAAGTCGAGCACGACGTCCTTCGCTGGCTGCATGACTTGACCCACATACGGCTCAAGCCCAGAGTGCTCGCGGTCTTCAAAATAGGCCGGCACGACTACGGCGCCCTTCTTGAAGTCCGGCTGAGTTCCATTGGCGATCGACGCATAGAACTTGTACGCGTCGATGCCGATTTGGTCAATGGTCTTCTGCATTTCCGGGTTGTTGTCCATCGACACCGGAGCGAGCAGGCCACCGGCGTTGTGTGACGTGAGGTCATCAAAGGATTCAGCCATCACGGTGATGTTCGTGTAACCGCGTTGCACTAATTCGTAGGCCGTGAACAGTCCGATCACTCCGGCGCCCACGACTGTGATCGGTGCATCCTTGGCGACAGCGGCACCCTGGGGTGACGCCTGGGCTAGATCGACGACGTACTTGGCTGAGCCAGGCCCAAGCGTCCAGCCGCTTCCGCCATGTCCGTAGTCATGTGCGATGACGGTGGAACCGACCGTCTCGACGCTGAGGTTAGGTGAGCCCTTGCGCAGGGGGCGGTAACACAGAACGTGCTTGCCCAACCGAGCGTTGTCGAGTTTCGGCGGCGTGATGCGTCGCACATCGAGGGCGCCGGTAGTCGAGGCGGCGGCGGAGGAGGCACCTGACTGCACGTAGGGAGAGGGGCTGCACGCAGCAAGCGCCGCAACTCCCGCTGTGGTGGCCGCGGCAGTGAGAAACCCGCGTCGGGACATACCCTCGCGAGACTCGTTCTGCTCGGGCCGGTTCATGGATGCTCCTCAACGCTCGGGTTGCCAGTGCGGCCAGCAAGTCTAAGCATGTTCACGCTCGTTTCGCGTGGTGGCGCGGCCCTCACGGTTACGGCGCCATGAGCACATCGCCGATTCCGATACTCTCTGGGGGTGTCGGTTGCCTCGCGACTTGTTCCTCGGGCGCCAACGGTCGCTCGCGAGCGTTACGGCCAGAAATCATGACCGCCCAGCGCGGATGGGGGCGCATCGTCGTTGAGGGCGATTCGATGCTGCCGACACTCAAGCCCGGCGATCGCTGCCTGGTGAGATGGGGGGCGAAGGCCCAAATCGGCGATGTGGTGGTGGCACGTAGGCCCGACCGGCCCGAACTCCTTGTAATCAAGCGGCTCACCGCGCGCGAGAGCGATGGATTCTGGCTTGAAGGCGACAATTTGACTGGCAGCCACGATTCGTGGGTATTCGGTGCACTGCAGGAAAAAGACCTACTGGGTGTTGTGCGCTGGCGATACGGGCGGGCGCTGAAGCGCGTCAAACGCGCAGTGGCAGACTGAGAGGACAGTCTTTCTCGGTAGACCTCTGAACGGAGTTATTCGTGGCCATCGACCCGGCGACGTTCGCCATTGACCCTGCATTTCCACTGCACCGCGGGGGCAAAATCGAGGTACGTCCGGCGGTACGAATCCGCGACATGGAGGGCTTGGCCCTGGCTTACACGCCCGGTGTGGCACGTGTGGCGCAGGCGATTGCCGAGAACCCCGAGTTGGCGTATGACTACACGTGGAAGGGCAACACGGTACTCATCGTTACCGATGGCACCGCGGTGCTCGGACTCGGTGACATTGGGCCGATGGGCGCCCTTCCGGTGATGGAAGGCAAGGCACTGCTGTTCAAAGAATTCGGCGACGTCGACGCTGTGCCGATCTGCCTTGACACCAAGGATGTTGAAGAAATCATCGAGACCGTGGTTCGTCTCGCGCCGGCGTACGGCGGTGTCAACCTCGAGGACATTTCAGCTCCCCGTTGCTTCGAGATTGAAAAGCGACTACAGGAGTTGCTCGACATTCCGATCTTTCACGACGACCAGCACGGAACAGCGGTGGTGGTGCTTGCCGCGCTCATCAGCGCCGCGCGAGTGACGGGGCGTTCGCTGGGCGACCTGCGAGTGGTGATGTCAGGTGCCGGAGCGGCCGGGGTAGCCGTATCGACCATGCTGGTCGAAGCCGGCGTGGGCGATATCGCCGTGGCCGACACCAAGGGAATCATCCACCACACTCGCGATGACCTCACCGACGTGAAGGCGCTGCTCGCATCGCGCACCAACTCGTCGAATCTCACCGGTTCTATGCTCTCGGCACTCGATGGTGCAGACGTCTTTATCGGACTGTCGTCGGGCCAGGTGCCTGACGAGGCAGTCGCGTCCATGGCGCCCAACTCCATCATCTTCGCGCTTGCCAATCCCACTCCTGAGATTCACCCCGACGTGGCGAACCGCACGGCCGCGGTCGTGGCAACCGGACGCAGTGACTTCCCGAACCAGATCAACAACGTGCTGGCTTTCCCCGGCATCTTCCGCGGCGCACTCGACACGCGTGCGACACGCATCACCGAGGGAATGAAGTTGGCGGCAGCCAATGCGCTTGCCGATCTTGTCGGCGACGAGGCGCGTCCCGACTACGTCATTCCCAACGTGTTTGACCGCCGTGTCGGGGTTGAGGTTTCTAGTGCTGTAGCCGCTGCTGCGCGTGCCGAGGGTGTTGCTCGCCGCTAGGCAAGTTGCGTACGCACGGCAGCGACGAACGTGTCGATGTCGTTCTCGGTGGTGTCCCACGAGCACATCCACCGCACTTGGTTGCTGGCTTCATCCCACACGTAGAACGGCGTCACCTCTTGCAGCGGCTCGATGGCTGCGCGAGGTATGACGGGGAACAGTCCGTTGGCCTGCACCGGCAGGCCGATTTCGACGCCTGCTGCATCGCTGACACCGTCAAGCAATCGGTGCGCCATGGCGTTGGCGTGAGAGGCATTGCGCAGCCAGAGGTCACCTTCTAAAAGTGCGACGAACTGCGCCGAGAAGAAGCGCATCTTGCTCGCCAGTTGCATTGACTGCTTGCGCGCAAAGCCAAGTACCTCAGCAAGTTCTGGGCGCAAGCACACCACTGCTTCGGCAGCGAGTGCGCCATTCTTGGTGCCGCCGTACGACACCATGTCGACCCCCACATCAGTGGTGAAGGCGCGCAGTGGAACTCCGAGGGTGGCCGCGGCATTGCTGATGCGTGCGCCGTCGAGATGCAGATACATGTCGAGCGAGTGTGCGAGTTCGGCAAGCGCGCCGATTTCGTCGGGGGAGTAGGCAGTGCCCATTTCCGTTGTTTGCGTGATGGAGATGACGCGCGGTTGAGCGTGATGAACAACGCCGACGCCGAAGTGCACCGAACGCACGAGGTCAGGAGTGAGCTTTCCGTCGGGCGTGGCAACGTCGATGAGCTTTGTGCCGAGTTGATGCTCGGGGGCGCCGCCTTCGTCGACGTTGATGTGTGCGCTGGATGCGCAGATGACTGCCTCCCATGGGCGCAGCATCACTTGCAGGCCCACGACGTTCGCGCCGGTTCCGTTGAACACGGGGAACGCGCGTGCATCAGCACCGAAATGCTCACGGAACGCGACATCGGCGCGCGCTGTCCAGTCGTCGTCGCCGTATGCCTTGGCGTGATCGACGTTCGCTGCGGCAATCGCCTCGAGAACCTGGGGATGAACTCCTGCGTAGTTGTCGCTCGCGAAACTGCGCATCAGGCGTTTCCAACCAAACGAATGCGCTGACCGTTCATGGTGGCTGCGGCATCGCTCGAGACATACGTCATGGTGTCGGCCAGATGCTGCGCACTCGTGAAGCGCGACCAGTCCTTCTGCGGTTCGGCCTCGACCATCGCCGGCGTTGCGATCGCGTTCACGACGACGATGTTGGCCGTCGCACTGCTGCTCTTGAATCGATCGGCTAGTGCCATCACGGCAGCGTCGCTTCCGGCCTTGGCGATGGAGTAGGCGGCGGCGTTTCCACTAGGAGAGCTGGCGATAGGTGCCGACACGGTGACGAACCGGCCGTGCGGCGACTTCATCAGCTCGGGGGCTGCCACACGTGCGACATGCACGGTAGTGCGTACGGCGAGGCTGAAGAGCAGATCGAAATGGTCGAGTGGCTCTTCCTCGAAATTCACTCCGCCGCGGTAGCCGCCGACGAGGTGCCACACCGCGTCGAGTCCATCCATGGCGGCAACGAGCTCACCCATCGCTCGCCCGACCGTGGGAGCATCAAGCAGGTCAAGGGCCGAGGTGTGCTCGACGGTTCCGGGGCCGTCGGTGAGCGACTCGCGTAGCCCGGTGATGGTCTCGATGGTGTGATCCCACAGAGCCACCCGAGCCCCTGCCGCGACGGCGGTGGCAGCGGCGATGGGGCCGAGGCCTCCACCGGCTCCGGTGATGAGCAGTCGTCGACCGAGGAGTGGTGTGGTGGTCATGGAGTGAATCATGCCGTGATGATGCCGTGCGTGCCTCTCCGGGAGGGTCGGTGGTGTTCAGCCACCCCATGTCGGCTGTCGACCCCTCGCGAGGCCGCCGATAGCGCGAGAGTCGCTATCTCTGGGCAAAACGATGCACTTAACACGCCGATTTGCCCAGAGAATGAGGTGGGCTAGCGTTATGCCATGTTCGCCGTCAGCGCCACCAGCATCCATCCCGACAACCCGATCGAGGGCTTGTTCCTCGGCGATCACGCCGACCCCGAGCCGCCTGAAGGGTGGGCCGTGGTTGATGTCAAGGCCGCAGCACTCAACCACCACGATCTGTGGACGCTCAAGGGCGTGGGCATCAAGGCTGAGCAGTTGCCCATCATCCTGGGATGCGACGCAGCGGGTATCGCCGACGATGGCACAGAAGTCATCGTGCATGCGGTCATTGGTGATCCGGCCGCCGGTGGTGGTGACGAGACTCTCGACCCCAAGCGTTCACTTCTCAGTGAGGTCTACAACGGAACTCTTGCGCAGAAGGTCATGGTGCCGCGCCGCAACCTCGTGGCTAAACCCGCTGAGCTGTCGTGGCAGGAAGCCGCATGTTTGCCCACCGCGTGGCTGACCGCCTACCGCATGCTCACCACCCGCGGCGACCTGACCGCGGGTCAAACCGTATTGGTGCAAGGAGCTGGTGGGGGAGTGGCCACCGCGGCTATCGTTCTCGCGAAGGCGCTCGGCGCACGCGTCTGGGCGACGAGTCGCGACGAAGCGAAGCGGGCGCGTGCACTGGAAATCGGTGCCGACGACGTATTCGAATCTGGCGCACGACTACCCGAACGCGTTGACCTCGTGATCGAAACGGTGGGGCAAGCTACCTGGGACCACTCATTGAAGTCGTTGCGCCCCGGTGGCCGCATCGTCGTGTCGGGCGCCACGAGCGGCGCTGCGCCGGGTGCTGATCTCAACCGCGTGTTCTTCCTTCAATTAAGCGTGATCGGATCAACGATGGGAACTCTCGGCGAACTCCAAGCGCTAACGGCGCTGTGCGCTGACTCAGGCGTTCGACCCCTTATTGATTCGGAATTCGCACTTCGCGACGCCACCTCGGCGTTCGAGCGGCTCGCTGCCGGTGAGGCGTTCGGAAAGATCGTCCTGACCGTCTGACATGCCCTACACCTTGGCGCACCCGGCGTTGATCGTGCCGCTGCGCAGGTGGATCGTCATCGGTGCCGCGGCGGCCGGTGCGATGGCGCCCGACTTCGGTTACTACCTGCCGCTCGCTGTGCAGAAACGTGTGCCGTATCCGTCGGCTGCATTCACCCATTCATGGCTCGGCGCGGTCACTTTCGACGTCTTCATCGGACTCGTTGCGTACCTCATGTGGCGGTGGCCAGTGCGCCGCCAATTGCTGGGAGCCCTGCCGAAGCCGTGGTCAACGCAGACCCTTGCGCGCACCGCTGTCGTATTGCCCGGCCGCTCGCCGACGATGCGTGCTGTGCTGCTGGTGGTGTCGGTGGCAGTCGGTGCTATCAGTCACGTTCTGATTGATCTCATCACTCACGAACGAGCTGGTTCACCGGGTTTCGCTGTCGACGAGGACGTGCTGGGTATTGCGTTTCCAGCGTTTCTTCAGCGAAGCTTTTCGGTGCTGGGTCTGGCGTTGCTTGCGTGGTGGATAGCGCGCGAGTTACATGACATTGCTCCGCTTTCAGGGTTGTACCCGACGCGGCGAATGACGCTCTACATCGGAAGTGCCATAGTCGCTGCGCTTCTCGGTGCAGGACTCTTCGTGCGCGACTACCCGCCAGTGAGCGAAGGCAATGCGGTGATTGCCGTTCTGTTGGGAGTAACAATGGGAGGCGCTTTGGCGATTCTTGCTGTGTCGCTAGCGCTCGCTAGTCGTCATCATCGTCGAGTCGCGCAAGCCATGTCGCAAGGCGTTCGATCGGAACCTCAAAGTCGGGGTTGATGTCGACGAACTCGCGCAACCGGTCGGAAAGCCATTCAAGACTGACGTGCTCCTCGCCGCGACGTGCGGCGAGTTCTTCAATGCCTCGGTCGGTGAAGTACATCGGTACCTACTCAAATGCCGTGTTGATGAGGGATGCCTGTTCTTCCTCGTGCCGGTGATGACTGCCGACCGCCGGCGACGACGACGCGGGTCGCGTGACGCCAGCAATCGTGCGGCCGATCAGCGAGGGAACGTTCATCGCGATGAACGACCATGCACCCATGTTCGCCGGCTCCTCCTGAACCCATTTGAGTTCAGCGTGAGCGTACGGCGCCAACGACTCCGGCAAGGTGCGCTGCGGCAGTGGGTAGAGCCGCTCCATGCGAACAATTGCTGTGGTGGTGTCACCGCGCTTGGTGCGCTCTGCCAGCAAGTCGTAGTACACCTTGCCGCTGCACAACAGCACGCGCTTGACCGCAGCCGGGTCAACAGATGGGTCATCGATGACCGCGCGGAAGTGGCCGTTGGTGAATTCGGAGGTACTCGAGGTGGCCGCCTTGAGTCGAAGCATCGACTTCGGGGTGAACACGATGAGCGGGCGAGTGAGTGCCGAGTGCACCTGCCACCTCAGAAGGTGGAACATCGATGCTGGGGTAGTGGGTGTCGCCACCGTCATATTGTCTTGCGCGCACATCTGCAGGTAGCGCTCGATGCGCGCCGATGAGTGGTCAGGACCCTGGCCTTCGAAACCGTGTGGCAGCAGCAGGACCAAGGCCGAGCGTTGCGCCCACTTCTGCTCACCGCTGCTGATGAACTCGTCGATGATGGTTTGTGCTCCATCGGCGAAGTCGCCAAACTGCGCTTCCCACATGACAAGCGCATCGGGGCGTGCCACCGAATACCCGTACTCGAAGCCCATGGCGGCGAATTCGCTGAGCGGCGAGTCGTAGACATACAACTTGCTGTCGCCTTCGTAGCACTGCTTGAGCGGCTTGTACTGCCAACCCGTCGCAGCATCGACGATCACCGCATGGCGGTGTCCGAACGTTCCGCGACGGCTGTCTTGGCCGGCCAGCCGCACCGAGTGTCCCTCCGTGAGCAGCGAGCCGATGGCCAGCATTTCGCCCATGCCCCAGTCGATTTGATCGGTCTCGACCATCTCGGCACGACGTGCGAGTTGGGGGAGCAGTCGGGGGTGGGCCGTGAAGCCCTCAGGCAATTCGAGTTGACTGCGGACGACGCGGTCGACAACGTCGCGCGAAATTGAGGTGTCGACGTCGTATGCCGGTGTTTGCGGCTCGAGTGTTTGCTGACCTTCACGTACGACCTGACTGTCGGAGGGGTCGTGCGACTCATCAGCCGCGCGAGTCTCTTGGAAGACGCGCTCAAGTTGGTCGCGGTAATCGCGTAGTGCGGCCTCGGCCTCTTCGACTGAAATATCCCCGCGGCCAATCAGGCTCTCGGTGTAGATCTTGCGCACCGATCGCTTCTGATCGATGAGTTGGTACATCAGCGGCTGCGTGAGCGACGGGTCGTCGGCCTCGTTGTGGCCACGGCGGCGGTAGCAGACGAGGTCGATCGCCACATCCTTGTGAAACTGCTGCCGGAACTCGAAGGCAAGTTGCGCGACATACACACACGCCTCGGGATCGTCACCATTGACGTGGAATACCGGTGCTTGAATGATGCGTGCGGGATCGCTGCAGTAGGTGGTGCTGCGGCTGTAGCGCGGCGACGTCGTAAAGCCCACCTGGTTGTTGACGATGACGTGAATGGTGCCGCCCGTGCGGTAGCCGCGCAGTTGCGACAACTGCAAGGTTTCGACCACGACTCCTTGGCCGGCAAATGCTGCGTCACCGTGCATGAGCACGGGAAGCACGGGGAACGTTTCGCGCGGAAGTAGATCTTGTCGCGCCCGCACGATTCCTTCGAGCACGGGGTTGACGGCTTCGAGATGCGAGGGGTTAGCGGCGAGATACACGTCGACGCCGGTTCCGTGCACGCTGGTGAATCGGCCGCTTGTTCCGAGGTGATACTTCACATCGCCCGAACCGTGCACCGACTCTTCGCCGTAGTTGCCCTCGAACTCCATGAAGATCTGTCCGTACGACTTGCCAGCGATGTTGGCCAGCACATTGAGTCGACCGCGGTGCGGCATTCCGATGCACACTTCGTTCAGTTCGGCGTCGGCAGCGCCGGTTAGTACGGCGTCGAGCAACGGAATCGCAGACTCGCCACCTTCGAGGGAGAAGCGCTTTTGGCCCACGTACTTGGTTTGCAGGAAGGTCTCGAACGCCTCGGCCGCGTTGAGGGTGCGGAGAATACGGAGTTGCTCCTCGCGCGCTGGCTTGCTGTGCGGCACTTCAAGGCGCTCCTGTAGCCATTCACGCTGCTCAGGATCTTGGATGTGCATGTATTCAACGGCAACGGTGCGGCAGTACGAGTTGCGCAGTACGCCCAAAATGTCGCGCAGTTTCATCCAACGTTGACCGCCGAAGCCCCCGGTGGCGAACTCGCGGTCGAGGTCCCAGAGCGTGAGGCCGTGCGACTCGATCTCAAGGTCGGGGTGAGTGCGTTGAAGGTATTCAAGTGGGTCGATGTCAGCCATGAGGTGACCGCGCACCCGGTAAGCGTGAATGAGTTCTTGCACTCGTGCGGTCTTGCTCAGTTCATCGTCGTGGGTGGTGGCGATGTCGTGTGCCCATTGAATGGGCTTATACGGAATGCGCAGTGAGGCGAAGATTTCCTCGTAGAAGCCGTCGGCGCCGAGTAGGAGTTCATGCATGCGCCGCAGGAAGTCGCCGCTCTGCGCTCCTTGAATGATGCGGTGATCGTAAGTCGAGGTCAGGGTGAGGATCTTGCTGATGCCCTGCCGGGCAATGGTTTCGGGCGATGCTCCCTGCCACTCGGCGGGATACTCGAGTGCTCCTACGCCGATGATGGCGCCCTGCCCCGACATCAAGCGCGGCACGGAGTGCACCGTTCCGATGGTGCCAGGGTTCGTGAGGCTGATTGTGGTGCCAGCAAAATCGTCGACGACCAACTTGCCGTTACGCGCCTTGCGTACGAGGTCGTCATACATCGCCCAGAACGAGGCGAAATCGAGTGACTGTGCGCCCTTGATGCTGGGAACGAGCAACTGACGCGTTCCATCATCCTTCGGCAGATCAATCGCGAGACCGAGGTTGACCTGCTCGTGCCGGAGCACGGCTGGTTTTCCATTGATCTGGCTGTACGACCAATTCATCCCGGGTTGGTCGGCCATCGCTTTCACCAATGCGAAGGCGATGAAGTGCGTGAAACTCACCTTGCCGCCACGAGAGCGGGCCAGATGGTTGTTCACCACGATGCGGTTGTCGATCAGCAACTTCGCTGGAACGGCGCGCACGCTGGTTGCGATCGGAACTGACAGAGACGCTTCCATATTCGTGACGACACGTGCTGCGGGGCCTTTGAGCTTGACCGCTTCAGTCTGCTCGACCGGCGTGTGCGACACCGAGGGAGTCGGGGGCACGACGAAGGGGGCGGGAGTGGGGACGGCTGCTGGTGCGTCGTCAGTTGCAACCGGTGCCGGCGGCGGCGGGGGCGTAATCGCGGCCGCATGCTCGGTGGGCTGATAGTCGGCGAAGAAGTCCCACCACGCATGGTCAACGGAGTTACGGTCAGCCACGTACTGCTGGTAGATCTCGTCTACCAGCCAAAGATTGGTTCCGAAGGTGCTCGGAAGTGACGACTCCGATGGCACGTGGCTGCCTCTCACTCGCTGGATGACTGTGAGGCAAGCCTACCCATCGCCAGAGTGTTGGCCGCCGGGCGCAGCCAGCCGGGTTACAGGCCGAGTCCCCGGCTGATCACGAGTTGCTGAATGCTCGTGCTGCCCTCGACCACCCGCAGCATGCGCAGGTGGCGAAGCACGCGTTCAACCGGCCCCTCGCGCAGCAATCCCATGCCGCCGAGAGTCTGCAGTGCGCGATCGGCCACGGTGTAGGCCTTCTCAGTGCAGTAGTACTTGACGATCGAGGCATCGAGCATGGGGTTGTCTCCGCGGTCGACTTCCCAGGCAAGGTGGTAGACCAGCCAGCGCATCGCCTCAATGTCTGCCTTGCTGTCGGCAAGGGGGAACGACACCGATTGGAACTTGCCGATCGGTTTACCAAAGGCCGTGCGCGATTGCGCGTGCGCGATGGCGATGTCAAGGCAGTATTCAGCGAGTCCGAGTGCCTGAGCCCCAATGTGAGCGCGTCCGGCGTTGAGGAATTCCATGGCAGTGAAGAATCCGGTACCGACCTCGCCGATGACATGATCGTCAGCGACCCAGGCATCGTCGAAGAAGAGTTCGGCAGGGTGCGAGTCGGCGTGGGTGTATTGAACGCTGCCACGTCGAAACTGATCGCTAGGAACAAGGAACGCTGTTATTCCACCGGCGGCTCGTTTTTCGGCGTCGGTGACAGCGAAGACAATCGCGACGTCGGCATGCTCAGCGTTGGTGATGTAGTGCTTGTGTCCGTTGATGCGCCATCCATCACCGTCCTTGACGGCTGTGGTGCGAATCGCCTGGGCGTCGGATCCGGCCTCGGGTTCGGTGAGCGCGAAGCACATCGACTTCTCGGCGGACACAAGCGCAGGAAGCCAGGCATCACGCACGTGGGTCGGTAGCCGCAGAAGCAGTGGGCTCGGACCGGCGGGGTTCGGTGGGGAGATCGCGGCGAGCGCAAGGCGCATGCCGGTACGTGCGGCATCCTCCACGAGCAGGGCCGTGCCCAGCGTCGATAACCCCTGACCCCCGACTTCCTCGGGCAGGTAAGCGGCGTAGAAGCCCTCTTGTGCACTGCGCAGTCGAATGCGTTGGGCCGCGTCGTGGATGACCTCGCGGTCAGGATGCTCCGACCAGTACTCGCTGTGCAAACTCTCGTCGAGTGGGCGCACTTCGCGTTCAAGGAAGGAAGCGAAGGAAGCGCGCAAGGCGGTGAGTTCCTCGGGGATGCTGAAGTCCATGAGTTCAGTCTGCCCGAGTGAAGGCGTCGGAACCATGGTCGCGCCTATGTCGCGGTCAGGCCCCGCAGCCTCGTCTCAGCCCCGCCGGCCTCATCGACCTTGTCGCAGGGCATCTTTGGTCAATCGAAGACCGTCTGGGGCTTCTTTGGTCAATAGGTGACCAGGAGTTGGGAAGGGGAGGTGGCCTTCACATGCTGTGCGTCGTCTCGCGGGGCCATGGCAGGCAGATTACCTGCCGGTGCCGGCCAAACCGCCAAGCGTCGCGGCAACCAAGTGACCGAGCGTCGGCAGGTGATATCCGCCCTCCTGCACCGCGACCGTTGGTCGATCTAGTTCCGCTATCAGGGCACCGGCCGCGCGGTAACCGGCGGCGGTGACTCGTAGCGGACTCTCGGGATCGTCGGCTGCCGCGTCGACTCCGAGTGACACGACGACGGCGTCAGGGTTGAATGCTGCGGTTGTCTCAACCATGCGGGCCAGCGCTGCCAGCCACCCCTCATCGCCAGTGCCTTCGGCAAGCGGAATGTTGAGGTTCGCTGCGCGGCCTTGACCGATGCCGACTTCGTCGGCAAAGCCCGCGTGGTGGGGAAACCACCCGGCAGCAGGATCGATATGCAGTGACGTGACAAACACGTCGTCTCGCGAATAGAAGATCGACTGAGTGCCATTCGCGTGGTGGGCATCGATATCAATCACGGCGACCCGTGTCGCACCTCGATCTCGCAATGACTGTGCAGCAATCGCCGCGTTGTTGAGATAGCAACTGCCTCCGAATACCGTTCGTGTGACGTGGTGACCGGGAGGACGGGTGAGTGCGTACGCACCCGATGCCCCGGCCGACACGAGGTCAACAGCGGTCAAGGTGCAATCAACTGCTGCGCGTGCTGCTTCCCATGTGCCCGGCCCGATCAACGTCATCGTGTCGTAGCAGTAGATGCCCGCGCGTGCGTGCGGTGCCGTAGGCGTGCGTACCGGAAGTCCTTCGGTCAGGCCCGGTAAGGGGAACAAATACGGCACCACTCGGTTGGCACCGTCTCGGCCGGGATATCCCGCCGCTTCCCACGACGTCCACGTCGTGCGGAGATACTCAACGAGTTCGGGATCGTGCACAGCAGTGATTGCGGCGTCTTCGTGAGCCGCAGCATCAACGATGGAATGTCCGGCGCCTTCGAGTGCCGAGCGAATCACAGTTGCTCGCTCGGCTACCTCGGTTCCAGGTGTGGCGGTGCCGAGCCAAATCTCGCCGAGCGGTTCATGGCGTAGGCAGTCTGCGCTCGTGACGACAGGAAACATCAGTTCGTCGCGAACCTCAAGCGTCGACTCCTTCGAGTACACCCATGTCTTCAAGCTCGATGCCCTTGGTTTCCTTCACGTACTTCTTGACGTAGAAGAACGACAACAGAGCGAACAGTGTGAAGAGTCCGTAGGCGAGCCCCAGTGAGATCTGCACGAGTCCGGGGAACGTCATCGACACGATGAAGTTGGCGATCCAGTTGGCCATGACCGCGATGCTGAGGGCGGCGGCGCGCAAGCGGTTCGGGAACATCTCGCCGAGCATCACCCACAGAACCGGTCCCCATGTCGCTGCAAAGAATGCGACGAAGGCGTTGAGTGAGAGAACCGCGATGAGACCCTGCGTCGAGTTAAGAATTGGCGTGTTCAAATCGGCGGAGATGTCGCAACCGGCGATCTTTGCAGGATCGTCGATGATTGCTTGAGTGCACTTGGGTGCCGTCTGGAAAATGAACGTCAAGATTCCCAGAGTGACGAACATGCCAATCGAACCGATGAGCAGTAGTGGTCGGCGACCGATGCGGTCAACGAATCCAATCGCGACAAGAGTGAAGACGACGTTTACCGCGCTGATGACGGTGGACGTCAGGAATGCTTTGCTCTCGTCGAATCCGACGGCAGCCCAGATCAGGTTCGAGTAGTAGAACACTGCGTTGATTCCGACGAACTGTTGCAAGATCGCCAAGATGATGCCGATCCACACGATCGGCTTGAGGCCCATTGCGGCGCCCTTGAGGTCGCGCATTCCCGACTGCACTTCCCCTTCGAGGGAGTGCTTGATCGAGGCGATCTTGGGAGCGACGTCGTTGACATAGATCTGCGAGAGAACGCTCGTAGCCTGCTCGGACTTGTCCTTGGCCACGAGGTAGCGCGGCGACTCGGGCAGAGTCAGCGACAAAACCCAGTAAATCAAGGCGGGAATCACCATGCAGATGAACATCCACTGCCATGCCTCAAGACCCAAGCCGATGACGTTGTTGGCCTCTTGTGGAGGAACGTCGGGGTTGATGACGGGTGCGGTGATGGTGTCGGACGTGAAGTTCAGGATGATCTGGTTTACCAGCTGGGTCGAGAAGATTCCGATCACGATGGCCAGTTGGAAGAGTGAGGACAGCCGACCACGAAGGTGCGCCGGAGCAATTTCCGAGATGTACATCGGTGAGATCACGGCGGCCAGACCAATGGCGACACCGCCCACGACGCGCCAGAGCATGAAGTCGTACACGCTGATCGGAAACGCCGTGCCGATGCCGGCGATCAAGAACAGGATGGCTGCGACGACCATGACCTTCTTGCGGCCGTAACGGTCTGCCAGGCGACCACCGATGAATGCGCCGACGGCCGAGCCAAGTAGCGCGATTGCGACCACGAAGCCCTGGTAGAAGCCGTTGGCAATCTGGAATTGGTAGAACACGGCCTTGTTTGCACCATTGATGACGGAACTGTCGTAGCCGAAAAGGAAGCCGCCCATTGCTGCGATCAACGAGACGGCAACGACCCTTCCGGTGTGGACGGGCTCGACCGCAACTGGACCGGTCTCTCCTGCGGACACGGGACCCTGCATCGTCTGCCTCCAGATGTCAGGAGCGGGCTGCGCGCTCTAGGGTGAATCTAGACCTGTGGTCGAGTGATTTTCGTGATTTCCGTGCTGGACGTGGCAAAGAACTTGCTGTCAATGCTCCTTTCGGGCGGCAGATCACGTCGTTCAGACGTGTCGGCTTCAGCGATTCCAGACCGCTGATCTAGAGTGAAGAGATGCCCGCGCAATTCGACCGCCTCTCCGACTCGGAGGCCCACCGTCAGGTGGGGACCACGTTGGGGCATGCTGCGGGTCGAGTTTCAGGCGGTCGTCGGCGCACGGCGTTCGTGCTGGCGGGTCTTGCATCGGTGGCAGTCGTCGTCGCATTGGCGGCGCCTTCGGCTCTGGCAGGCAATGCCCCCGCGGTGACCGTGGCAGCGGCCCCCGCCGCGGTTAATGATGCCGCCAAAGCCACGCCGGTTAACACCAAGCCGGCCAAGCCAGCCAAGCCCACGGCTACGTCCAACGATGACGTCGGCGAAGCCGGCACATCGACGCCGACGAAGAAGGCGTCGTCGTCGACCGCTACCAAGGTGTCGACATCGAATAACGCTTCCATCCCGGCAACCGAGTCGAGTTACGCAAAGAACATTCCCGCGTACCCGCCCGACGGTCGCCACGGTCGTCGCATCGTGTACTCCAAGGCGCTCATGCATGTCTGGATTGTCAATTCCAAGGACGAGGTCGTCCGCGACTACCCGGTCACGGGCCGCTGGGACCGCCCCGCGAAGGGCACTTACCACGTCTACTCGATGTCGACTGACACGATGAACGAGCACTCGAAGGTCACCTTCCAGCACATGGTGCGGTTTGCTTGGGGATTTAACGACACCTCGGCGTCGATTGGATTCCACTCGATCCCCATCTACTACGCCGACAACCCCGAGCGCGGTGCCAAGAAGGGCGACCGCATGAGTGGGAAGTACGAACTCGGACTGCCGGTGGCCTCGGGTGGCTGCGTGCGTCAAGACGACGCTGACGCCGAATTTCTCTACCGCTGGTCTGAAATCGGCGACTTGGTCGTCGTGCTACCCACCTCCAACTAATCTGGGTTTGTCGCTCACCACCCTTTCGGAGGTGCCTGTTCTGACCCCGAGTCGGGTGCGTGGGCTAATATCGTCACATGCCCCGGCCTGACGAATCGTCTGCGGTCGGTGGCTCTCGTGGGCGACGTACGGTGCGCAGGGAGCGTCGATCTTGGCTGTATGTCGTCCTCGGACTGATCGTCACTGTCGGGGTTGTCACCATCGCCATCTCGGTGTTAGGCAACAAATCTGAGGCGTCCGCCGAGACTGTCGCTGTCGCCCCGCCTATTGATGGTGCCCACCTGGTGTCGAAGCCATCAACTTCGGCGACCGCGACGAAGAAGAAGAAGGACAAGACGGTCGGGTACGCCCCGCCGGCATCACGACCCCGGCCGAGGTCAACGTCCAACGCCGAGCCCATTGCCGCGACTGTGTTCGTCAAGGCAGAAAACGTGCCGGCCTATCCGCCCGATGGTCGTCATGGTCGTCGCATCGTGTACTCCAAGGCGCTCATGCACGTCTGGATCGTCGACGATAACGATCGCGTCGTGCGGCACTACCCGGTCATTGGCCGCTGGGACCGTCCGGCCAAGGGCGTGTATCACGTGTACTCCACCTCACGCGACACGATGAATACCCATTCCAAGGTCGTGTTCTCATACATGGTGCGTTTCGCGTGGGGCAAGGAAGACGCCGAAACGTCGATCGGCTTCCATTCAATTCCGATCCACTACGCAGATGTCTCCAAATGGAACGTCAAGAAGGGTGATCCGGTCAGCCTGCCCTCCGAGATGGGCTTGCCGATCGCCGAGGGCGGTTGCGTGCGCGCTGTCGACGACAACGCCCGGTTCCTCTACTACTGGGCGAAGGTTGGCGACACCGTAGTGGTGCTTCCTACCGGCGCTTGAGATGGTGACATTGCGCGAGTTGCTCACCACGAAGGCTGTCGCTGCTGAACCTGGATTCGACGCCACCGCGTTGAGTGAGATACCACCGGGATTCCGACAAGGTCGTGGCGCATGGGGTGGGTTGATCGTCGGGTCCTTCGTCGACGCCGCCGTCAATTTCATTGACAATCCCGAGCTCTCACCACGTTCACTCACGTCGCATTTACTCGGCCCCGTTCCCGCAGGTCCTGCGACCATTTCGCTCACGATGCTTCGACGAGGTTCCAACACGGCTACGGTCAGCGCGCTGATGGTAGCCCGCGAAGCCGACCGCGAGGGGCAGGCGACTGGTGATCCGGTGGTCGTGGCCGACGCGGTCGTGGTCTTCGGGTCGGCGCGTGCGGCCGACATTGACTTCACTGCGTCACGGTGGCAACCCCAGCCGCCTCCCGGCGCCCTTGAACGGGGTTGGCGGTCGGTCGATGTGGTGGGCATGCCGCCGGGTGTGGCTCCCGAATTTCTCAGTCAACTGGTGTGTCGTCCGGTCGCCGGCTTCCCGTTTAGCGGCATCGACTCGTCCGAGACCACGGGGTGGGTGAGTCCGGCCGAGGGAGTCGCGGCAGATGCGGTCGTGCTCGCGGCACTCGCCGATGCGTGGTGGCCAGCGTCACTGGTCCCCATTGAGGGTCTGCGGCCAGCCGCAACGTTGGCCTTCAGCCTCGACATCATCGGGCTGCCGTCAACCGATGAGCCACTGCTTCATTGCGGGCGAGTCATCGCAGCAAGTGAGGGTTACGTGGCCGAAGTTCGAGAACTGTGGTCACCTGACGGTCGGTTGCTCACGCTCAATCAGCAGACGATGGTGATTATTCGCTGACTGCGCCGTCGGGGTGAACCTCACGCCATGCTCGGAAGCCCTCGAGCGCAGTGGGCAGGGTGGGAAAGATGTGTTCGGGTCCAATCGAGGCGAGCAGTCCCGAACGTTCAAGATCTCCACGCAACTCCTGTTTGACTCGGGCCATGGCCAAGACCACGCCACGGTCGGCCAAAGTCTGACGCAGGTCATCGAGAACCCCGGCCGCCGTTGAGTCGAGATCGACGTTGACTTCGGCGTTGATGAGAAACCAGCGAGGTCGCAATTGACTACTCGCGATAGCGCCTTGAGTTTGTATGGCGAGTGCTTGCAGCGCACGTTCTCGGAAGTGGTCGGCGTTGGCGAAGAACAGCGGTGAGTCATAGCGGAACACCACGAGTCCCGGCACGGTGACTGCGTCTGGGAAGTCTTCGACGTCATGCATCCCGGCGAGATTGGGCACCAAGCCGAGCACCGCCGAGTGGGGCCGCGCCACCTTCCAGAGCATCAAAGCGACTGACAATCCCACCGCGATCAGCACACCGTAGAGAATGTCGAAGATCAGCACTCCGGCGGTTGCGCTGATTGCGATCGCGAACTCGCTGCGGCTGAAGTACCAGAGCCGTCTGAACTCTTTCCACTCAATCAACTTGAGTGCGGCGTAGATCACGATGCCGCCCAGAGCTGCCTTCGGGAAGGTGGCCAGGAGAGGGCGCAGGAAGAGCAATACCAGCAGCACACAACCAGCGGTGACCAGTGAATACACCTGCGTGCGCGCTCCCGACTGCTCGCCGATCACGGTTCGCGACGCCGATGACGAGACAGGAAAAGTCTGTAGTAGTCCGGCACCCACATTTGCGGCCCCGAGTGCGAGCAATTCCTGGTTTGCATCAATCTGTTGGCCCGAACGGCGAGAGAAGGCGCGAGCGGTGAGCACGTTGTCGGTGTAGGCAACCAAGGTGACACCGAGAGCTGGCAGCATGAGTTCTTGCAGGGTGGCGGTGTCGATGCTCGGAACTGCGACGCTGGGCAGGCCCGCCGGGATTTCGCCGATGACGGCGATGCCATGCTCCTGCAAGTTGAACACCGCGACCGCGATGCCGGCGAGGATGACCGCGAGCAGTGGTGCGGGTGCTCTCGGCCACAAGCGCGACACGATGATGAGGAATGCGAGCACGGCCAATCCCAGCCCCAACGTCACCCCCGACAGTTGGTCGCGGTTAGCCCACAGGCTGCTCATCTCGTCGACGAACGTCGTGCCGGTCTTGGTGATTCCGGTGAGTTTGTCGAGTTGGCTCAGCATCATGATGACGGCCACGCCGGCGAGGTAGCCCACAAGAACTGGCTTGCTGAATAAGTCGGCAAGTACGCCCAGACGCAATGCCCACGCTGCCAAGCACATCAGTCCCACCATGACGGCAAGCGATGCCGCAAGCACGGCGTATCGAGAGGGGTCGCCTAGTGCGAGGGGCGCCACCACCGACGCCGCCAACAGAGCCGTCGTTGACTCTGGGCCGACGGAGAGCAATCTCGACGATCCGAGCAGGGCGTAGACCGGCAAAGTGATGAGTACAGCCGACAGGCCCGCAACTGCGGGTAGGCCCGCAATCTGCGCGTAGGCCATCACCTGAGGAACGAGGTAGGCGGCGACAGTGATTCCGGCAATGACGTCACCGCGCCACCAACTACGCCGGTAGCGACGAGCAGTGGCGACGCCGGGCAGCAACCGCTCAAGCAGCGTGGGTGCAGCAATTGTCGACGTGCTCATACCAAGCACTGTACGGCGCTAGCCGTCCTTATGAGAGGGGTGCGACCGTCACGCGGTAGGGAGTAGTCGGTGCGGCGGAACCTGAGATCGTGATGAGGTACGTCGTGGTTACCCCAGTCGACGCAATGACGAGCGGGTTTCCGCTTCCGAGGTTTTGTGTGTCATCGGAGGCAAGCGGAGTCGTCGTATCACTCGCGTCGAAGACGGTGATGGTGTGCCCTGAAGCCGGGTCATCAATCGAAACTTCGAGTCCGTCAGCCAGTGCCACGTACCAGTCGACATCCGAGCCAGTGGCGATGACATCGCTCGCAGAGTTGCCGGGCGCCACAAGACCGAGAGCGCGTGCGGAGTCGACTGTGTTTCCGGCGTCGGGGCCGTGCCAACGACCCGCGGTCGAACCGGGGCCCACGATGTGCGACACACGCTCGACGGCGACAACGCGCGCTTGGATAATGTGGCCGGGTCGCACGTTCGTGAAGGGCAACGAGCACACGGTCGTGACGCATGCATGTCCGGCGTAGCTCAACTTCTTTGCCACCGACCAAGCGCCGCCATCGCTGCGGTAGGCGACACTCCAGTAATCAACCCCGTACGAGCCAGTTCGGGCAACGCCGCGCCAACGCACCCTAATCGCTGAATTCGCGGGGTCGCTCGTAATGGAAGTTCCTTGCGGTGCCGTCGGAACTCCGCGCAGCACAGTGAGTGGCTGCACCAAGCCATACCCGTACAGTTCGTCGCGACCTGTGGCGCCGAGGTCGCGTGCCGTGGCCTGCAATTCGGCGGCAATGCGCGCTGCCGACCAGGAGGGGAACCTCGAGGCAACGAGTGCCGCAGATGCTGACACGAACGGCGTGGCCATCGACGTGCCGCTCATGCGCACATAGATGTGACGAACCTGGTGAGTTGTCGGATTGGTGGGACAAACGTCGGTTGCCTCAGTTTCGTAGGTCAACGCACAGGAGGTCGACAGAATGTCTACGCCAGGTGCGACGAGATCGACCTGCGGGCCGATGCTGGAGAACGACGCCAAACTCAAGTCGCGATCGATGGCGCCGACGCCGACGACGCCCGGGTAACTCGCCGGGTAACTCGGAACCCGCGCTCCGTCATTTCCGGCAGCAGCGACGACCACGATGTTGCGGCTACGTGCGTAGTCGCATGCCTTCTTGAGCACGTCAGTGGATTCAGGTCCGCCCAGCGACATGTTGATGACTCGTACGCCCGGCTGCTTGGCAGCCCACACGATTCCGGCTGCCACGGTGGCGTCAGTTGCAGATTCGCCACTGAAGACATCGACCGGAAGGATGTGGACTCCCGGTGCGAGTCCAGAACCCCCGAGCCCGTTGTTGGCGCGAGCGGCGATGATGCCGGCCACGTGGGTTCCGTGACCGCCAGGGTCGACGGGCCGGCCGGGATTGACGATGTTCTTACCGGCCAGAACAACTCCAGCAAGGTCGGGATGGGTTCGGTCGACACCATCGTCAACGACTGCCACCACAACCTTGGCGCCACGGCTCCACGCTTGTGTCGTGCTGAAACTCAACGCGCGAAGGCCCCATTGTGAGGCAACGCTGGGATCGATTGCTGCGGTACTCACGGTGGTGCCGAGACGATGCATTGGAACTGTCACGTTGGCGGCCTGAACCCCCGGAACTGAGCGCAGGGTACGGACTAGATTGACGGCCCCCTGCTCAGACGAGGCAACGGCGGTGCGAATCTCAGGAGCTCCGGAGTCGGTTCCGACGGCGTACGTCACCGTAACCGGAGAGGTCGGCGCAGGAGTTGTGGTCACGTCGGCACGGGCGGCTGAGGTACCCAAGGCTCCGAGCATGGCCGCGGGTAGACAGGCAGCAATCACCAGTGCGGCACGTCGCCGGTGCCGAGAGGTGACCGTCATAACTCTACCCTCCCATGGCGGGGCTGACCTGTTGTGTATCTACTCATCTCATCGGCTTGTCGGTGTCGAAACTGAAGCCGACGGGCGAGGGTCTGGTGGCGGCGTTGGCGTGGGCGGAATCGGCGGCAGCGTCTGATCGAGCACAGGGGGGCGCGTCGGGGGGCACACCACTGTGGGTGCGACGCTCGGTGAAGGGCTGACGGTGGGATCGACGGTTGGTGAGGCCGTTGGTGAGGCTGTTGTTGTCGCCGTTGTTGTAGACGAGGGCGTGGGTGTGGGCACGATGAGGCAGGCATCGACTGCTGCTTGGTAGTCACGCGCTGCCTGTTGCTGGGCGGTCACAAGCACGGTTCGGTCGGCAACGGCCCGCTGCCATTGGGCCAGTGCCAGCGCGTAGACGTCGCGCGCAGCCTGAAGGCTTGCCCAGGCTCGAGTTACTTGGGCGATCTTCGCGGCATAGAGACGGTACTGACCCAAACCTGCTTCGTACGCGCTTGCGGCAGCCCAGTATTTCTGCACCTGTCCCTGCCACTCCTTCTGCGCCTCGATCAGTGCGGCGCGCGCCTTGGCAATCGTGTCGGTGCGGATCGCCAATGCCGATGCTTCGTCAAAGGTGGGCGTCGTTTGACCGGTAAATGCCCAGCCGCAGCCTGGGCCAGCGTCGTCGCGGCGAGGTACCCCGACGGTGGTGGCACTGGGCTGTGCGGCCACGGGGGATGGGAGCACCGGGGTTACAACGGGCGCGGGGGCAGGAGGCCAGAGAGGCTCGCTGGGAGTCGCGGAAGGTTCACTCACTTGGGGCAGTGGTTCGAGGGGTGCGGTGAGATCTCGGGGCAGCACTCCTGCGGCGGGAGTGGGCAAAGGCGACGGGGCGATGGCAATGGTTTCGGGGGCGAGCCATCCCGTGTACACCTTCGGGTCGATCCAGGGTGAGCGCAGCGCATCTTCAACCGTCGATTCCATTGAGGCACAGACCGGTTCGATCGCGGTGGTAGCCGCAGCGTCAACTGCCTGCGCTGCGGCGATGAGGCCGGGGTAGGGCACCCCGCTCGCGTGAACATCGAGCACCACGTCACCGCGGCGCCACACCACTGACGTGACCGTCGAGGGGGAGCCTTTCGGTCGAACTTGGCCGATCAGCCCGTTGGCACCGCCGACCGACACCGGCTGAGAACTCACCGAGGACTCACGCTGAGGGCACTGCGCGATGCGTTGGGACAGCTGATCGAAGGCGAGGGCCCCTGCGCCCGCGCTGTACGCGTGTGCCGACACGGTGATGGTTCCCGACGCGCTCTGGAATGTGCGCTGGCCGGAAACGGCAGCGCGGGGCCCCTTCCACGTAGTGAGCTGACAGGCGTAGTCGTACGGAGTACCGACCGCCCAATCGACCTCAGCGGACGGCAGCCACGGGGCTCCTGGACCTTGGTTGAGCACAGACGTCACCGCGAGTGTCGCGGGGGAGTCGGAGAGAACCGCCAAGGGGGCCAGTGAGGGGCCTGGGGTCGTGGCCGGGG
>Ga0194058_10000071_pt1 | contig 35750 bp, 26 predicted proteins | sample SepL4417m_MetaG_FD_155490 | JGI IMG/M metagenome (GOLD analysis project Ga0194058, IMG submission 155490) | Anoxic zone freshwater microbial communities from boreal shield lake in IISD Experimental Lakes Area, Ontario, Canada - Sep2016-L442-17m | ecosystem: Environmental > Aquatic > Freshwater... | reverse complement strand
TCCCCGGACGAATGATTTTGAGGATGTGGGCGGACCGTTTTTTCTGGACGAGGAACTCACCGTGCCAGATCCGATGGCTGATGACATGGCGGTTTTCCTGCCGAAGCCGGACCGGCTTTCCGTCATTTATGGATGCGCCCACGCGGGAGGCATCAATACGCTGGATCACATCCGCAGCCATGCTGGCCATCTTCCTGTGGAGACGCTCCTCGGCGGGCTTCATCTGGCCGCCGCCTCCCCGGAGCGGATGGCTCGCACGGTCGCGGCACTCCGAATCCACGCACCGCAAAGCATGGGATTCTGTCACTGCACAGGCATCGCCGCTACGGTTTGCCTGTGGAACGAATTTCCGGAGAGGTGCTTCCAAGCCCACGCCGGGCTGAAAATAGACTTCGCGGAATGACACAACCCCCAGCCAACTTTGAGCCGAACGAAAAGACCCTCTTATGAAAAAGGACATGAACACTCGCAAAAAGATCAATCTGGTTTTTGTCTGTTCGGGTGCGGCAGACGTTGGGGAACTCACGGATCGCGCAGCGCGGCAGCTCCGCCAAGAGGGCCATGGAACGATGTCGTGCTTAGCCAGCATTGGGGCGCGGGATTCTGATATTTCCTTCAACGCGGAGATCGCGGATCGCGTCCTGCTTATTGACGGTTGTCCCAAAGCCTGTGCTCGCCGCACATTTGCAGAGGCAGGCCTCAGCCGCTTCACGCATTTTCATCTGAATGAAGCGGGGTTGCGCAAGGGTCACAGCCCGGTTACTGCGGAAAATATTCAACGTGTGGTGGATCACGCAGCAAAGCTGCTCGCCGGTGACATCCCTAAACCGTGATGAGCAGAAGACAAATGCGGCGTTGATGCCGAGGGTAAAAGCGATGTGGAAGCTAATGATTCCGGCGCGGCTGCGCCGCTTTTATGGCCAGAGCCGGCGGTCGACGGGCGGCATTTGTCTCGGCTCTTCATAGGATGTTGCTGCGATTCCCCGTCGATTCCAGCCCCGAGAAGCGCCTCGATAATGATCTGGTGAGCGAAGCTGGCGGCTCCGGCGGCAAGATGGCTGGCAAGATCGGCTGCCGCTCTCGTTTATCCAGGCTAGCGGCCCTCGACCAGCTGCGGGCCGGATCCGAGCGATGCGTGCTGGGCGCCGGATGCTGAGAAATGCTCGAGGGCCATCTGCAGGCGCTGCTGCATGATCGTGTCGATCTGATTGGCCATCGGGGCTGGGGCAGGCATCAGCGTGCCCGGAGGAACCCATGCCCGACCGGTGAAATTATCTGGAACGGATCCGCCCGGCACCATGCGTGGGCTGTCGGCCACAAACATCCTTCCGCCGATAGGTGACAGCGCGACCATCTCGACATGGCCGAAATACCCTCCCGGAGTTCCCCGGGGAGGCTTCCCGAGAAGGCGGTCGCCAAGATAGACCAGCACGCTGCCCAAGGGGGCGCGCCAGGGAGAGGAAACCTTCACGGATTTCCACCCGGCATCAGCAAGGATTTTTTCCCATTCCTGACCGTTCCCGGGTTTCAGCCCCCGGCCGACTCCTGATTGGTTGAGGAGCGAAAGCATCGCCCGCCCGCACCATCCGGAGGGGATGTCGTCGCTTGCGCTCGTCAGCGTCGCCTGCCGCAGCGTGTCGCCCCTGAGGAGGGGGTTGGCGGCCAGGGCCGCAAGCGGGAGCAGCAGGGAAGAAAATAGGATGGCCCGCAGAAAGTTCACTATCCTCCTGTATGTCAGATCCCGGCTTCCACAAGAAAAAAGGATCAGGCTTTGACCCTCTCGATTTCGGCACCGAGCCCGTTGAGCTTTTCGTCGATGGATTCATACCCGCGGTCGATGTGGTAGACCCGGTTGACCTCGGTGATCCCCTCTGCCTGGAGCCCTGCGAGCACGAGCGCGGCGGATGCCCGGAGGTCGCTGGCCATCACCGGTGCGCCGCCGAGCCTCTCGACTCCGTGGATGACGGCGGTCTGGCCCTGGAGCTCGATGTTGGCGCCCATCCGCTTGAGCTCTGCGACGTGCATGAACCGCTGCGGAAACACGTTGTCGGTGACCACGCTGATCCCGTCGGTCGTCGCCAGGAGCGCGCACATCTGGGCCTGCATGTCTGTGGGGAACCCCGGGTAGGGGAGGGCGTCCAGCTTGAGGGCGCGGCGGGATCCGTTCGGCTTGATCGTGATTCTGTCGTTTCCGGACTCGATGTTGAACCCGGCTAGCGAGAGCGATTCCGTGACGGCCCTGAGATGCGCTGGCTCCACGCGCGTCAGCGTGACCCCGTCGCCGCAGATGGCCGCAGCCGCAAGAAATGTCCCCGCTTCGATGCGGTCCGGGATGACCTCATGCTCGGCTCCGTGCAGTTCCTTGACCCCCTCGATGATGATCCTGCGGGTTCCTGCCCCCTCGATCCTCGCTCCCATCGAGATCAAAAAATTGGCGAGGTCCACGACTTCCGGTTCCTCCGCCGCGCCGTCGATCACCGTCGTTCCATCGGCCAAGACGGCAGCCATCATCACGTTGTCGGTTCCCAGCACGGTCGAGCCGAATTTCCCACGCAGGTTGATGATCGCGCCCCGCAGCTCTGGGGCGAGGACTTTGACATTGCCGGACTGGACCCGGACGGCCGCCCCGAGGGACTCGAACCCGCGCAAGTGCAAGTCGATCGGTCGGTCGCCGATGATGCACCCGCCGGGGAGCGATACTGTGGCCTCCTTCTCGCGCCCGAGCAATGGGCCCAGGATGCAGACCGACGCGCGCATTTTGCGCACGATATCGTAGGGGGCATCGGTGGTGACTTTTTCGGCCTTGATCGTCACGACCCCGCTCGCGCGCTCGACCTCGCAGCCGAGCTCGCTGAGGATCGTGAGCATGTAGTGGATGTCGCTCAGATCGGGCACGCGGGAAATGACGCAGGGCTCGCGCGTCAGCAGCGCCGCTGCCAAAATCGGAAGCGCGGAATTTTTTGATCCGCTGATCCGGACCGACCCGCTGAGGCGGCGGCCTCCGTGAACAAGAATTTTATCCATGTCTGGCGATGAGAAACCTTTCGATCCCCTGATAATCCCGGCGGATCGAAATGTCGCGAAAATTTTCCTGCGAGGCGATCTGCTGGGCGCCGGCTGCCTGGCCGGATCCGATTTCGAGGGCGATCAGCCCGCCCGGGGCGAGCTTGGCTGCGGCCTCGCCGGCAAGCCTTCGAATGATCGCGAGCCCGTCGGAGCCGCCGTCGAGAGCGATCTGCGGGTCATGCCGCACCTCGCGGGAAAGCGAGGCGATCTCATCGGATGGGATATATGGCAGGTTGGCGACGACCGCGTCGATCGGGCCTGGGACGGCGGAGAGAAGGTCGGATTCCAGGAACGTGATGCGTCCGGTGAGGCCGTGGCGCTCCGCGTTTTCTCGGGCCAGCTCGAGCGCGTCCGGAGAGATCTCGCAGGCTGTGATTTCCGCCAGCGGGCGCTTGAGCGCAAGGCTCAGCGCGATGACCCCGCTGCCGGTGCCGACGTCCACGATGCGGTCAAGCAGGCTCTCGGCAAGCAGGAGCTCGACGAGCTGCTCGGTCTCCGGGCGCGGGATGAGCGCCCGCGCGTCGGTGGCGAAGACGAAGCCCATAAAGTCCACCGTTCCGAGCAGGTGCTGGAGCGGGATTCCCTCCGACCGGCGGCGGACGAGATCCCGCAGCGGCGCGCGCTCGGCCTCGCCGAGCGTACGCTCGAACTCGAGGTAGAGCCCGATGCGGTTCTTCATCGCCAGAACGTACGCGAGGAGGTGCTCGGCATTCAGGCGCGGGCTTTCGACACCTTGCTTGCGAAGGTAATCGGTTGCCGCATTCAGAACTTCAAGGACAGTCATTTTTTTATATGCCAGGCTGGCGCTCCGTCTGGCGCGCATCCCTGACCCCTGCGCGAACCGCAGAAAAGCTTGGTCAGGGGATGCTCGGGCCACGGCCGCTCCGGCACGTTCTTAGCGCATTGCCGGGAACTCGCCAGCTATTTGCGCGAACCGCCGCTTGCGCGGGGCGCAATTCCCGCTATGCTGCCTGGCATGTTTGAGCTGACGCGGAGCGAACAGGCGCTCGTTGCAGGGTTGGTCTTCATCTTTTTGCTTGGCTTCGGGGTCAAGCAATGGAGGGAGTCCACGCCGATTTCCTCCGTCACGTCCCAGGAGCCCTGAACCCATGCAGACCGCCGCATTCCAAGAAGCCGTTGAAGCCGTCTCTCGCGACGACCGCAGATACCACCCCGAGTCGTACCTTTTCCTGCGGGACTCGCTCGATGCCACGCTCAAAAGGCGGAAAAAACCCCAGGCGGAAACCGGCGGGCATGTGGCGGCGTCCGAGCTCGTCGAGGGGGTCCGCCTCCATGCGATCCATGAGTTTGGGCCGATGGCGATGACCGTGCTCGATTATTGGGGGGTGAGATCGTGCGAGGATGTCGGGCAGATGGTTTTTAATCTGGTCGCTGCCGGGGTCTTCGGAAAAACCGACGACGATACGCTCGAGAGCTTCGCGGGAGGGTTCGATTTTTACAGCGCTTTCGTCGTGCCGTTTAAATCCGGGAAACTTCCTTTGAACGCTTCGGCATCGGAGAGCGTCCGAGGTGGAGAATGAAACTGATGCTTGTGACTCTCGCCGCCGCCGCGATGCCAACTTGCCAGGTGAAACCTCCTTCCCTGCCGGATTCCAACGCGCGCGTTTTCCACTACGAGAACGGGCTTTCGCTGATCGTCGAGGAGGATCGCAGCGCTCCGGTGGCAAGCGTCCAGGCCTGGTGCGGGACCGGGAGCATCCACGAGGCGGGCCGGATGGGGGCCGGGCTCTCGCACATCCTCGAGCACATGCTTTTCAAGGGCACGGAAGCCCGGCCGCCGGGGGCGATCGCCAGCGAGGTCCAGAACCTGGGAGGCTACATCAACGCCTACACGTCGTTCGACCGCACGGTTTACTGGATTGATGTGCCGTCCGACGGGGCATCGAAAGCGGTCGAGATCCTTGCGGACACGATGATGAACGCGACCCTTCCGGAACAGGAATACCTGAAGGAGCAGGAAGTCATCCGCCGCGAATTCGCCATGGGCTTTGACGACCCGGGCCGCCAGAGCTCGCAGCTCCTCCTCCGCACGGTTTTTTCCGAGAGCCCGCTCCGCCACCCGGTCATCGGCTACCTGGACGTCTATAACAAGCTGACCCGCGACGACGTCCTCCGCTACTATAAATCCCGCTACGTTCCGAACAACCTGACATTTGTCGTCACCGGCGATGTGGATGCGCTGAAAATCCGCGATGAGCTTGGGAAGCTGTTCGAGTCGCAGCCGCGGCGCGCGATCGACCCGGTCTATGTTGCCCAGGAGCCGGTGCAGCTCGGGCGGCGGGACGCGCATGAGGAATTTCCGACCGAGCTGAGCCGGCTGTCGCTTGCCTGGAGGATTCCGGGGCTCACGAACCCGGACACTCCGGCCCTGGAAATTCTCGGAGAGATCCTCGGATCGGGGACCAGCTCGATCCTCAACCGCGAAATTCGCGAGCGCAAGCAGCTCGCCCACTCGGTGAGCGCCGGAATGCTCTCGATGCAAAACGAGGGGGTCTTTGTCATCCAGGCAATCGCTGATCCCGGCCATCGCGAGGCCGTCGAAAAAGAAGCCCTCGCGCTCGTCGAGCAGGTGAAATCCCGCAGCGTCAGCGCGGAGGAGCTCGAGCGCGCGAGAAAATTTCTTCTCTCGAACCAGCTGAACACGCTGACCACCGCACGGGGGATCGCCTCCGACCTCGGATCAAACTGGCTCCTCACCCGGAACCTGAATTTCAGCAAGCACTACCTCGATCAGATCGGAAAAGTGACGGCCGATGATGTCCGTCGGGTCGCGCAGGAATACCTGCGCCCGGACCGCCTGAGCTCGACGTCGCTCAACCCTCCGGGAACGCTCGCAAAGGCGGGAGGGATATCCGGGGAGCCCCTCGCTGGAGGGATCAAAAAGTTCACTCTGCCGAACGGCCTGCGGCTGCTGGTCCGTGAGGACCACCGCCTCCCGCTGATCTCGATCCATGCGGTCTTCCGTGGCGGGCTTCTCGCTGAGACGAAGGCGACGAACGGGATCACCAAGCTCTGCGCCCGCTCGCTCCTGAAAGGCACCGCCTCCCGCTCGGCCGAAGAGATCGCCTCCCAAATCGAAAATGTTGGCGGCAGCATTTCGTCGGACAGCGGGAACAACAGCCTGAGCGTCTCGGTGGACGCGATGCAACCGGACCTGGCGCTCGGGCTCGACCTGCTTGCGGACGTTCTCATCCGGCCGTCGTTTCCGGATCGCGAGGTCGCGCTCGAAAAGCAGACCCAGCTCGCAGGGATCAAAGCCGAGGACGAGCAGCCGACGTCGGTCGCCCGCAACCTCCTGCGCGAGCGGCTCTTCGGCGCCCACCCATACTCGCTGCGAAACTCCGGCTCGGCCGAATCTGTCTCCTCCCTGACCGCTGGCCAGCTCGCAGGGTTTCATAAAACGCTCGCTGCGGCGAGCAACGGGGTGATCAGCGTCTTCGGAGATGTGGACGCCGAGGACGTCCGCAGGCTCGTCGAAAAAGATTTTTCCGGGATGCCTACCGGGAAGCTCGCCTTTGAAACCCCGTCCGCCCCCGCGCCGGTCGTGTCGGTTCCTCCGGCGACCGCGCACCTCGAAAAGCAGCAGGGGATCGTGATGATCGGCTTCCAGAGCATGACGGTTGCCGACCCCGACCGGCCGGTCATGGAGCTGATCTCGGAGGCGTCGAACGACCTTGGCTCAAGGTTCTTTAACAGAATCCGTGAAAAAATGGGCCTCGCCTACTTCGTCGGGGCCGCCCAGTTTTACGGCCTCGCGCCGGGGGCGTTCCTGTTCTATCTCGGCACCGATCCGAAAAAAGTCGAGCCGGTGACCCGCGAGCTCCGCGATGAGGTCGCGCAGCTCGCCAATGGCGGGCTGACCGAAGAGGAGCTCCTGCGCGCAAAGAAAAAGCTCCTCGGCGGCGAGGCGATCCGCAACCAGAGCAACGCCGCCCTCGCCGCAACCTGCGCGGTGGATGAGCTCATGGGCGAGGGGTTCGACGCGTTCACCCGCCGCAAGGAGGTGCTCGAAAAAATCTCCCTCGACGATACCCGACGGGTGGCCTCAAAGTATTTCCAACAACCTTCGGGCGTGGAGGTGACCGTCCTCCCGTCCGACAAAAAAAACTAGCCAAATATTATGCCAGAAATCCAACGCACCACCGCCCTCGGAGAAATGACGCAGAAATTCATCGAATTCGTGATGATGCAGGCCCAGCAGGCCGCACGGTTCCTCGGGAGGATCCCGAACCCGCAGACAGGACAGCCGGAGGTCAACCTCGAATACGCCCGCATGTTCATCGACCAGCTCGAAATGATCCACGAAAAAACCCGGGGGAACCTGACCAGCGAGGAATCCGAAATTCTCACCCGCGTGCTGAGCGACCTCCAGCTTGCGTATGTCGAGGCGGCGGAAAATCCGTCCGCTGAAGAAGCCTCGGAGCCTCGCGTGTCAGCTCCCGCCGCGCAGGCCCAGCCCTCCGCAGCGCGCTCCGACGAGCCGCCCGCCGCTCCCGCCGACCACGAGAGCCGCAAGAAGTTCACCAAGAGCTACGGCTCCTGAGCTTCTCCGGCCTGTGAGCGGATCTTCGCCCCTCTCAGAAGAATTTCCAGAGGGGCGGTTCGGCGCGGGCTACCGGGCCAGGAGGACGGACTTTTCGTAGCCCTTGACCTCCTGCATCCAAGCCGGTCCGACCGGGACGGATTTGCGCTGGCAATACTCGTCCCAGACGGCCCCGAGCGGGAGGGTCTTTGCCTCCTCAAAGAGGGCGAGGCGAAGCGTGTTGTCTCCCGACTCCTCGGCCTCGCGCAGAAGCTTCGCAGGCTCGAGCAGCGCGGAGAGGAGAGCCTTGAGCGTGCTCCGCGTGCCGATCACCCACGCCGCAATCCGGTTGATGCTGGCATCGAAGAAATCCAGGCCGATGTGCGTGCGAGCCAGGAAGCCGCCGCGGACGAGCTCCTCCATCATCGCCCGCGTCGGATCGTCAAGCAGGACGACGTGGTCGCTGTCCCACCGCACCCCGCGGCTCACATGCAGAAGAAGCTCCGGCACGAACTGAAGGATCGCCGACACCTTGTCTGCCAGGTTTTCTGTCGGGTGAAAATGCCCGGCGTCCAGGCAGTATAGAACCTGCCGCTTCACGGCGTAGGATAAATAGAATTCATGCGAGCCGACAACGTAGCTTTCGGATCCGATCCCAAAGAGCTTGCTCTCGACCGCATCGAGGTTGAGCGCCCGGTCGACCGGAACGGAAAATATCTCGTCGAGCGAGCCGGCCAGCCGCTCGCGCGGGGATCTGCGGTCAAACGGAAGATCCTTCGAGCCGTCCGGAATCCAAAAGTTTGTGACCGCAGGCGAGCCGAGCTGGCGCGCGGCTTCGGCGGCAATTTTCCGGCAGGCAACCCCGTGCTCGATCCAGAACTTGCGGACCGCAGCGTCCGGATGCGAAAGCGTCAGCCCCCCGTCGGCCAGGGGATGCGAAAAATAGCTGGGATTGAAATCCATCCCCATCCCGCGCTCCTTGCACCAGGAAATCCAAACTTGAAACTGCTCGGAGGAATACTCGTTGCGATCGATCTTCTTGCCTGCAAGGTCTGCGTAGCACGCATGGAGGTTGAGCCGGTGGCGCCCGGGGATCAGCGAGAGGGCCTTGTCGAGATCCTGCTGGAGCTGGGGGATCGAGCGGGCTTTTCCGGGGTAGTTTCCGGTGGCTTGGATGCCGCCGCCCGTGAGCTGGGCACCGGCTTTTTCGAACCCGCCGACATCGTCGCCCTGCCAGCAATGCAGGGAGATGGGGACGGACTCCAATGTTGTAAGTGCGGTTTCGGTGTCCACTCCGAGAGCGGCGTATTGATCTTGGGCGAGGGCGTAGGCGGATGACATAAAATGTTTGGGCAAGGCGCTGCTTCCTGGCAACGCGGCAGCACCGTGGCCGCGTGCCATCGCGGAACAACATGGCAGGCTGCGGATGCTTGTCACGCGGGCTTGCATGCAAGGAGCTTTCCCCTTCATATAATTATCTATCAAAAGCTACTTCGAATATTTTCCGGCGGGCCCGCAGGAAGCGGCCTGGACGTTCCATGTTTCGGCGATCGGGCATGCCAGGATCCCTCCGGGCCATCCCTACCCGCCGCCGAGGCACCCGGAGGGGCGAGCATTCACCTGGGAGCGGGGCAGGATCCTTTCCGCATTCCAGCTCGTTGCCATTTCGCAAGGAGGAGGGAGGCTCGAGTCGAGGAACGATGCTAGGACGCTCGCCGGGGGCTCAGTATTTCTCATCCCGCCAGGCTACTGGCATCGGTATCGCCCTGACCCGAAGACGGGCTGGACGGAGGACTGGTTCGAGCTGCGTGGCCCAACGCTCGACGCCTGGGTGGCCGCCGGTGCGCTGGATGCAGGGGCTGTGCAGATCGGCCTCCGCAACGTGTTTTGGAGGAGGTTCAGAGAGCTCCATGGCATCTGCCTGTCCCGTCCGCTTGGCTACCGGGCGGTCGCCGCTGGCCTGGCGATGACTCTCCTCTCCTCCGCGATCGCAGAAAATGCCGCTTCCGCACGCGCAAAAAAGCCTGATCTTCCAAACCTGGCCCGCCAGGCGCGCAAGCTCCTCATGGAAGGGCGGACCGTCCAGTTCGCTGCGAAAACCCTCGGGGTCAGCTACCTCACCCTCTACCGGAACTTCAAGCAGGCCACCGGGCTCTCGCCGAAAGAATATGCCCGGGAAATCCGCCTCGCCCACGCCGAGGATCTGTTGGCCTGCACGGACCTCAGCGTGAAGGAAATCGCCGGACGCCTGGGATACTACTCGGCAAGCCACCTCTCGTTGGAGTTCAAGATGGCCCGCGGAATCGCCCCGTCGCTCTGGCCGGGACGACGGCATTGAGCGGGGCGGCGATCGTTTTTTCATTGACAGTCACGCCGAAAACGGGAACCTTCACACGAGGAGTGTTCATTCAGGTATGAAAACAAAGGTAAATGTTCGTCTGCACAGGGTGGGATTCTTCACGGCCTTGGAGTTAATTGCAGTCGTGCTCGGCTCATCCATTTATGTCCATGCGGCAAATATGGAATGGGTGAATACCGGCACCGATATGAGCACGGGCTCCAGTTGGAACCGTGGGTCGGTTCCTACAGCCGATTCCCTGTATTTTAGTGGGACGGAAGGGATGAACCCGAACCTGAGTGTGTCGGCGACCGATGCTCAGTTGGTCTTCAATGGCACCGGATACAATCTCTCGACCTCTTCCGGCCAGGCTCTCACGGTGACGCAGACTGGTTCAGTGTCATCCAACGCGCTGCAGTATTACAGTCAGGGAGCCAATACAATCAGTGGCAACCTGGTCCTCGGAGGTGCGAGTGGTCAAAGTTTCAATATGGTTGGGGCCGGGCATCTGACCATTTCCGGGTCGATTTCAGGAGCTCAAAGTCTGAATTTAATCGGCGAGCCGGGCACTATTACGCTCTCGGGAAACAATAGCTTTTCCGGCGGTTTCTCGACAGCGAAGATGGCCATGGTGAACATCAACAACAACAATGCGCTGGGCACAGGAACAGCCACCTTTGCCAGCAGCGCCGCTCTCGTGAGGCTCGGAAATACCAGCGGAACCAACATCACTCTGAGTAATGCCGTAACTTTTGGCACCAGCAGCGCATTTTTTTACAGCAGCGCCAACAACCTGACCTTGGCCGGCGCACTTAATATGACTGCGGGCCCAATTCCGTTTTACGTCAACGAGGGCGGGGGCAGCCTGGTTCTCTCCGGCGGGATCGGAACCACCACGAACAGCCTTTCAAAATCGGGGGCGGGCACTCTCGTTTTGGGTGGCACGAATCTCTACACCGGCGTCACCACGCTCAACCAAGGGATGCTTGTGCTCGATAAAAGCTTGAACAGCGGAAGCTTGAGCGCGAACAATACCCTCACGTTCGCCGGTGGCGGGTTTACACTCAAAGGCGCGGCAAGCGGCACGAGCAGCCAAACCTTGGGGAACGCGACTTTTCAAGCCGGGGCCAACAAAATCATCATTGACTCGAACGGCGGCAGCGGCACGACCCTGACGCTGGGAAACACCTGGACCGCATCCAACGGCCGCTCGCTCAACATCAATCTTTCGTCCGCCAACTCCACCCTGACATCAAGCCCGGCACTCACTAACGGACTGATCGGGGGCGGCGATGCGTATGCGACGGTCACGGATTCCGCAGGCACCGGGTTTGCCACCGTCAGCGGAGGCAGCATCGTCCGGAACACGACGGAAACCAACCTGCTGACGAACAGCAACAATTCCACAGCCAATTTTGTGGAGAACACCGCTGGCACATTGACCATGGTCGCCACGAACTCGAGCGTGAACTCGCTGAGGGTTGACACGTCCCTCACGGGAGCGTCCGGCGTCCTGGATCTCAACACCAGCAGGATGACGGTGACTTCGGGGGGCATGCTCGTCACGGGAACGAATGGCTTTACCGTCCAGAACGGCCAGCTTGGAGGAGATATCAGCACGATTTACCTTCACCAGTTTTCGTCCGAAAATCTGACCGTCAGTGCCAACACCAACTTCGGCGCGTTCATCAAGGACGGCACCGGCACGGTGACGTTCAGCGGAAGCACCGGCAACACCGTCAATACCTACGTCAACGAAGGCACAGTGAATATCACGGGCAAGTGGAGCGGGGCTTCAGCCAGCAGCGTGACCACAATCTCCGGCGGCGTGCTCAACCTTCAAAACGCGACGACGGCGGCGATCAACAACGGCACAGTGACGGTTCAGGGTACTGGAACGCTCACCGAAACGGCCGGGATAAATATCACCGGCGCGACGACCTCGCTCGTTGTGAACGGACCCTCGGCCACCGCAAACCTTCTGGCCAACAGCTACGGCGGCAATACGACGCTCACCTTTGGTTCGGTGAATGTTGGCGACAAGGCCTCATTTGGAACGGGCATCGTGACAATGAAGGGGGCGACGGTTTCGGCGACAACGGATCTCGTCGGAGTCGGCGTGAATGCCATCGCAAACACGTTTGCATTAAACGCCACGAGCGGTGCCACCGGCACAACCGTTTACTTTGCAGGCTCAAAGAACCTCGAGTTCAGCGGGCCGGGCAGCCTGCCCAACGTCAGTCAGACGCTCAACAATAGCATGACCTCCACAGGGTCACTTATTTTTTCCGGAGCCTTCACTCTGGGCAACAACACGCTGACATTAACCGGATCGGGGAAGACAGTCATCAGCGGGAACATTGACGGCGGAGGAACGGCAGGCAAAATTATCAAGCAGAGCGCCGGGATGTTGACGCTTAGCGGAACCAATACTTACAACGGAACCACACAGGTCAGCGCCGGAGTTCTTCTGTTGAACAGCGCCAATGCGCTTCCGGGCGGGATCGGGGTCGCGAACGGCCTGAGCAACCTGATACTCAGCAACGGGGTCGTCGGTCTCGGGAATGGCGACTTCACCCGCGGACTTGGAACGGGCGTCACTCAAGTGCAGTGGGGGGGCACATTCCCCACCGGCGGCGGCGGCGGTGGGTTTGCAGCCTTCGGAGCCAATCGCACCGTCAATCTGGGCGGAGCATCGGCTGCAGTCACTTGGGCATCCAGCAACTTCGTGTCGGATGGCTATGACCTCATCCTTGGAGCGCCTGACGCCGATTTCACCCTGGATTTCCAGAATCCCATTAGTTTGAACAGCGTCCTCCGCACGATCCAAGTGGACAACGGATCTGCGGCGATTGATGCGAAGCTCAGCGGGGTGATTAGCAACGCGACAGGCGGGCTGGTCAAAACAGGCGCAGGGAATCTGGAGCTGACAGCCGCCAATACTTACGGCGGGGTCAATCGAGTTCAGTCTGGGACGCTTTCGTTCAACAGCGGAAACGTCTCGGCAGCCGGCACCCAGGCACTGGGCACCAACGCGACCGTATATCTCGGCGTGGCGTCGGCCTCCTCGGGAACCCTTGACTACACCGGCGCTGGCGCAGGAACCCTTGCCAAGGCAGTCAACGCCATCGGCAATGGCACAGACACAATTCAGAACAGCGGCGGCGGACTGCTCACGCTCTCCGGGGTGCTCACCAAGAATGGCACAGTGCTCACACTTAAAGGCGGCAGCACCGGCATTAACGTCACCGGATCGATCGCTGGGGTGAACGCCGGGTCCGATCTCGTCATTGACGGCGGCGTGACGACGCTCAGCGCCGCGAGCACCTACAACGGTCCGACCTACATCCGCAATGCGGCAACGCTTAATGCCAACGTAGCCGGTGCGCTGCCGACCGGCATACGCACGGCGGTTATCTTCGACGGCACCGGCAACTCAACGCTGGTCCTTGGCGCGCACCAGAACATCGCCTCGTTGACCGGCGCCTCGTCTGCGGCGGTCAACATCAACGCGCATACCCTGACCGTCGGCACGGGTGCCGGCAGCACGGCATTTTCAGGAAACATCGGCGGCGCTGGCGGATCGCTGGTCAAGGACGACGCATCCACGCAGATCCTCGGTGGCACGAACGACTACACCGGATCAACGCTGGTCACCGCCGGCACGATGGTTCTCAGCGGCACTGCGTTGGCTACCAGCGGAGTGACAGTGAGCGGGGGAACCTTGCAGCTTGGCGCATCGGATCGCATCAGCAGCTCGGCATCGTTGGTCTTGTCGGGCGGCACCTTCGATGTGGGCGGCAGCTTCAGCCAGGGGCTGGGAATCCTCACGCTCTCGGGCAACTCGTTCATCACGCTTTCCGGCGGGACGCTCGCCTTCGCCGATAGCCGGTCGGCCACATGGGGGGCATTCACTCTCGACCTCACCGGCTTTGTCTCCGGCACCTCGCTTCGCTTTGCCACCTCCAGCTCAGGGCTCGACGCCACGCAGCTCGGGAAGTTTACCGCCGCCGGGTTCGCTGCCTCCTCGTTTGAGCTGGACAGCAGCGGGTATCTTACAGCCACGGCTATCCCCGAGCCATCCACCTGGTTGCTTGTGGCTGCAGCGGGAACCTTTTTCATGGTGATGCGCCGCAGGCGGCTGTGAATCCGTTTGGCGGCTCACTTATCTTTCGTCGGGCCGAGGCGCACCGCGCGTCCCGGCTCGGGAACGATCACCTCGGTGCCCGGGAGCTCCTTGAACAGGGCGAGCTGGAACCAGTCAATCGCCGCCCTGTCGCCGTGGACCAGCAGAACTTTGGAGGGTTTCAGAAGGACGGCGTAGTTGCGGAGCGGATCCCGGCTCGCGTGCGCGCTGAACTGGAACTCCTCAATGTGGCAGCGCAGCGGAACAGGCGCGGTGTCCGGGTCAAGGCGCACCAGATCGCCTGGAGCTGCCCGCCTGATCTTTCCGGCCGGAGATTCAGGATCCGAGTACCCGACAAAAAACAGGCTCTGGTGCTCGTCCCCGATGATCCGTCGGCAGAAGATGTTTGAGAGCGTCTGCTCGGTCATCATTCCGCTCGAGAGGGCGAAGATGCACTTTTTCTTTGCGGAGATCGAGAGGGCTTCATTTCCCGAAAGGACGTAGGGAGACATCTCCTGGAGGACTTGCAGCTCGGGATGGCGGCGGACTGAGTTGGTGGCCAGCGAGTCGTAGATCCCGCTGATTTTTGTGCTCAGGCCGCCGATGTAGATTGGCACGTATGCGAGCAGCCCACGGAGGCGCATCTGCCAGAGCATCGCAAGGAGCTCCTGCGTCTTCCCCAGCGCAAAAACGGGGATCGTTACGCTGCCGCCTCTCTCAAACGCCCGGGCGATCCCCTTGGCGAGCCGCTCCTCCTCGTGCGCCCGCGAGTAGCCGGCGGGAACCGGGGCGTCTCCGCGGGTGGTTTCCATGATCAGCACATCCACTCCGCCCTCCGGAAACGATGCCCCGCGCATCAGCGTCTGGTCTTCGAAATTCACATCGCCGGTATAGAAGATCGTCCGGCCCGCGTATCGGATCAAGACCCCCGCCGACCCGAGGATGTGGCCTGCGTTGAAAAACTCGAAGGTGACCTCGCTGTCGTTGTGGGAGGGTTCGCCAAGCAGGTTGAACCGCTTTTCCAGCGGGCGTGGATGCCAGGCCTTGGTGCAGAAATCCACCCCGCGATGCGTGAAGAGCGGATACTCTGAGATCCCGCCATCCTCGCGCTGCCGGGTCATCACATTGACGGAATTATGCAGCATCACGTCGGCGATCCGCGCGGTCGGCTCGGTCATGAAAACCCGCGCCCGCGTCTCGCGCCGGGTCAACATCGGCAATGCTCCGACATGGTCCTGGTGCGCGTGCGTGATCAGGATGGCATCGACCTTTCCCTCGGGCACCAGCGAAAAGTCCGGCGCCGCTGCAAGCCCGTCAAGCTTCGGATGCATCCCGGCATCCAGGATCACGTTCTGACCGCCAATTTTCAGCCAGTAGGAATTTGAACCAATTTCTGTCCGGCGAGTCAAGTTTACCAGTTCCATCGGATCCAAGCTGTCCGAGGCAGCCAATTTCCTCAATGAAAATCAGACCGGCTCCAACCGTCCGGACATCGAGGACAAAACTGCCAGGCAATCCAGGCTAAAAAAATGTGTTGTTCTGAAAAATTCCAGTCTATTGGTTTTTCAGTATGAAAATTCTTATTGCGATCGCGTGGGTCTTCGTGGCGGCTGTTCTTCAGGCGGGGGATCCGGCCGGGGCGTTGGCGTGCCTGCAGAACCTGCCTGCCAAATACCAGCATGGGGTGCTCAAGCTTTCGGCGGACAATGCGAACCCGAATCCCGACTTGTGGCATCTTTCCGTCCAGAGCGGAGGAAATAACAGCAACATTCACCACCTGACCATGTCCGACGGGCAGATCCTCTCGGACGGGCGCACGCTCGGTTTTCGCGAGATCCTTTCTCAGGCCAGCCCGATCTCCGTGGACAAGATGACCGTGGATTCGACCGATGCCTTTGCGATTGTCCGGAGCTATGCGCGCGCCAACCGCCTGACCGTCGGGAGCGTGTGCTTTGCCCTGGAGCAGCGCGGAGGCTCTGCTGCTCCCATCTGGTCGGTCTGGTGCTACGACCCATCCGGATCGTATCTCGGGCTCATGAAGATCCTCGCCACCGACGGCAGGGTCCTTTCCAATAACGCCTTTTCGAAAAGGCCCTGACCCTGGTGGAGGCTTACTCGCTCACGAAGGACGGCTGGGAATCCCGGCTGGCCGGGATGGGGGAGCCAAAATTTCGTGCGGGGCAGGTGCTCGACTGGCTCTACGCCAGGCGCGTGCGGAGCTGGGAGGCCATGACAAACCTTCCAGCCGGGCTTCGCAGGAAGCTTGAGGGCTCGCTTCCTCTCACCCCTTTGGAAATGGTGCAGGAGGTAGGCTCCTCCGATGCCACCCGCAAGTTTTTGTTCCGGCTGGCCGACGGGCAGATGATCGAGAGCGTCCTCATCCCAGCCTCCCCGGCGCTCTATGGCGAGGCTTCCGACCGCAGGACGATCTGCATTTCCAGCCAGGTCGGCTGCGCCTACGGCTGCAAGTTCTGCGCGAGCGGGCTCGACGGATGGAAGCGCAACCTCACGGCTGGGGAAATCGTAAGCCAGCTCGTCCGCGTCGAGGAGATCGCCGGGGAAAGGATCCAAAACATCGTTTTCATGGGCATGGGCGAGCCGATGGCAAACTACGACAACCTCCTGCTGGCGATCAGCATCCTGAATGCCCCTTGGGGAATCGGCCTCGGCGCGCGGCACATGACGGTCTCGACATGCGGCCTCGTCCCTGGCATCCGGGCCCTCGCTGCCCAGCCGCTTCAGATCCGCCTCGCCATCTCGCTCCACGGCGCCACGGACGAGGTTCGCGAAAAAATCATGCCGGTGAACGCGAGGCATCCGCTCGACGAGCTGCTCGCGGCCTGCTCGGACTACGCCCTCCGCAAAAAACAGAAGATCACGTTCGAGTATCTCCTGATCGATGGCGTCAACGACTCGCACGAGCAAGCCCGCCTGCTGGCTGGCCACGCGCGCAGGGTTGGAGCAAAAATCAACATCATCCCCTACAACTCGGTGGACGGGCTCGCATGGAAGCGTCCGGATGCCGCGAGCCAGGAGGGGTTTCTCTCGGCCGTGCGCGCAGGTGGAGCCGACGCTACCCTCCGCCGCGAAAAAGGCCACGCCATCGCCGCCGCATGCGGCCAGCTCCGGCTCCGGCAGGCATCGGATGCCAGCATGTCGCCGATCCCGGTGCCGGGCATGTAGTCATCGCCGCCCAAGCCGGTTTTCATCTGCGGCCGGGCGAACCCTGCCTCCGCCGGTCTTCTGGCGGCTGTCGGAGCAAAGAATGGGAGCCGCCGGGCCGGATGCTGCCCATGCAGAAGTGCGACAACAGGCGGCGCGATCAGAGAAACGATTGGGCGATGGCATACGACACAGGGAGCGGGACCTGTGCGGTGGGGGAAAACCTTTGGCCGAGGGAGTGGAGCCAGGGGTGGCTCCGGCATTCCCACTCCTGGACAGAAAAGAGCGCGCCGCCACCGCTTTCGGCGATCGAGTAGGACATGATTTTTGCCACGAGAGGGTTGGCATCTCCTTGGAGGATGACCGTGACCTCGATGGTTTTGGCAACCGAATCGACGCGGATGTCCTGGATCGTTCCGGCATCTCCAAGGTATTCTTGGACATGAGGTTTGACGAGCATGCCAAGGAGCGAGTCTTTGGCGGAAGCGGCTCCGGGGAGATTGCTGAGAAGAGTGCTGAGCATGGGTTGAGTGGTATGCGATAGAGGTGGGAACTTCAAGGGTTCAGGGAGGTGAGGATGTTTTTCGTGGAGGTGCGAAGAAAACCTTTCTGCCAGCGCGATATCTCCCTGGACAGTTCGCTTGGAGAAATCACAGCCGGGGCCTCGGATCGGCAATTTTCCCAAGGAACAGGCAGGTGCCGGTGGGCGCGTGCTGGACGGCGAAGTAGAACGGGCGGTCCACCCGGACCTCGATCGGCTCGCTATGGACCGGCATTCCAGTGGCCCTCATCATGACGACCGCCGTCGCCGCCGCCGCCTCAATGCCTTTTTCATCGAGGGCGAAGAACGTCTTATGGAAGACCTCCGAGATGAAAAGGTAGGCGTCCGGCTTGCGGGGCGCGATGCCGTCGAAGTCCGCGCTGCGGCGCGGGATGTCGAAGGCGGATTTCATCCCGAGCCCACGGAGGGATTCTCCGATCCGCAGGCTGGCGGATTCGATGCGGAGCTTCGGGAGGATCAGGGACACCTCCGCCTGCGGAAGCTTGGCGCCGGCCGCAAGCAGCGCGGGCGTCAGCGAAGCCGCCTGGCCGTCCGGAAGAAGGATCAAAAACTGAAACTGCCCGCCGCGGAACGGGACGCTGACCGCGGTGAAGCCGTCCGCCTTCCGGTAGCCGAAAGATCCGGTGCGCGCGATCGCCGGGACGCTTTGCCTGTCCTTCCCGTCCACGAGAAACGGAAGGTCCGCGGACTTGGAAAACTCCGTTGCCCACGGGATTTTTAAGTAGAGGGCATTCGCAAGCACGAGCGTCGTCTCCTTGGTGAGGGAGGTTTCTGGAATCAGATTCCGGATGCGGTCGGACGTCTGCTTCTCGACCCAGGCATTGATCGCTCTGGCTGCAGCCGCCGGATTTGCGCGAAAATCCATCTCCTCCAGCGGGGCGCCAAAGCGGGAGCTGCACACATTCAAAAACGCCGGGCGGAACGCGAACTCCTTGGCGCCGAAAAGCCGGTTTGCGATGCGGAGGGCCGTGTCCTTGCCGCCCCGTTCGGCCGACTGGCTCAGGCTTGCGCCAAGCGCCTCAAAGCTTGCGGCGAGCTCGGAGGGGTCTGAGGGAAACTCCAAGGCCGATGCCATCTCGCTGAGCGTGGTTCCGGCTGCGCCCGCATACGTCATCGCCAAGGCCGCTTGGATAGAAAATGGGGAGATGCAGAGCGTGCCGGGATGCTTCATCGCCTCCGCCTGGAAGATTTTGACTCCGCCGGCATTGGTTGCGGTCGCGGCGGCGGCCGCGCCAGCGCCCGCATGGGCTGTCGCGGTAAGGGAAGCGGCTAGCAGGGAGAGCATGGGCGTCTTCATCATGCGGAAACCTACCAGAGCGATCCGCAGCAGACAACCATAGACCCCGCCGGAGTGCGCGGGCATAGGGCTGATCGGCAGCGGAAAGCTTACGGCTTGATCAAAAATGCGGTTTTCAGATCGAGCCAGTCCTTATCGATTTTCCGCAGTTGCTCGGCGAACGGATCCAGCCGGTCCGCATCGCACATTTCCGTTGCCACGATAATATTTTTTAACCACTCGCGACACTCGTAGCTCATGCGGTAATTTTTTGAGAGCTCGCCTGCGAGGGTTGCGGCCTTCTTCCATTTCGGGGCTTCGTTCCGGACAAATCTCTGGGCATCGGCGCCGGAGATCGTCCCTGCGGGCTTGCGGATCTGTTTGAGCGCGTTCAGCGCGCGGATCGGATTCGCCAGCTCGTTGATTTTTTCAAGCTGGGCCATTCCGATTTTAGGAATCTCCTTGGCCGCCGATTCTTCCGCCACCGGAGCTGGCTCCTCAGCGACAGCGCCCGATTTTTTATATGCGGCGAACTCTTTGATGTCCGCAGTATAATGTCGAAGTTTCAAATTGCTGCCGGGCTTTTTAAACAGCCCCATCGGATAGGCGTCTCCCTTCCACCGCTCACTCACGGCGATATTGTTGAAGTCGATGCCGGAGAGGAACACCTTCACCCCCGTCCCGGCCGTCCCGAGCACCCCGCCCGCCAGTACTTCTTCGACTTTCAACGAAAGGCTCACCATGGCCGCCGCAAGCTCCGTCTTCTCCTTTTCGGCCTGCTCCAACGCCAGGGCTTCGTCCTTCATCATTTTTTCGATGAGGAGCTCCCGCTCGTGGCGAAGCCGCTCGTTTTCCTTTTTTCTAAAAAGGTTGGAGGCATCCAGAGCCGATTGAAAGTTGGTGTGGTCTTTGGATATTCTCACCGTTTCGCCATCCATATCCACAAGCACCTCTTCCTGATCTGTCCCCTTGACGGGAAAAACCCGTCCGGCGGGAACCTTTCGGCTTCCGGCGACATTATCTGCGAGCATGACCGCAACTTGCGTCTCTTCCATGAGGACTATCTCTGGAGGATACTCCAGCGGTGGCAGCTCTTGAAGCGGTTCGAGCTTGAGTGGCGCGACCGCCGGTTTGGCTGGTTCAGCAGGCTTGGCCGCCTCTGCGACCTGGGCGGCCTGCTCGGATTTGAGCTCCTCTTTGCGCTTGGCATCCAAGGCGAAATTCTGCTCTTGAAGAGCCGCTAACCCGTCATGGGATTTTTTGAGATCCGCCGTCGCGATTCGAAGGGCTGCGTAGGTCCGGGCGAGCTCCTCCTGGAGTTTTTTGATCCGGGGTTCGGAGGCTGCCAGCGGCTGGCGCAGCGCTTCGAGCTCTTTTTTTTGCGTCTTTTGCTCTTCGACCAGCCTGTCGGTTTCGCGCATTTGTCCAAGCCATCCCACGATCGCAACGATGCCAATAAGGGCGAGCATCACAAATCCCCAGAGAACGAGAGGATTTTTTTGAGGTGCCGCCGCCTGCACCCGCGCTCTGGGAACGGTTCCTGCCATCATCACCTGAACCGGTCCGGTCGCCTCGCGCCCCTTGACATGTTCCAAGGTCACGGAACGACGATACTCCTGACCGCTTCGATTCAGGTGTGTCGGCTTTTGGCTCGGGACGTCTTCGGCAGGCTCCTCCAACTCCATGTCAACTTGAAACTCATACGGGCCAAACGAGACCTTGTCGTCGTGAACGAGCGTTTTTTCGGCTGTTTTCTTGCCGTTCACAAACGTTCCGTTGGTCGAGCCGTTATCCCGGATCACGTAATGGCCGTCGGAAAAGACGATCGACGCATGATTTTTAGAAATTTCGTGAGCTTCGAGGTGGATCCCCGACTCCGGGTCCCGACCGATCAGCATGATAGCTTTCCCCAGCGGGAAGATCACCTGTTCCATTTCGTTGTTCGTTAAAATCAATGAAGGCATGGACTGGTTCTGTGCAATTCCTCCCCGATAATCAACTCTCCAGATCGGGAATCGGTTTTTCATCAGGGCTGATTTCTTCTCATTTTTCCACGCGGCGGGATTTGGGCGGTTCAAAAATGCCTGACGGAACGCGGCCCCTTTGGCGCCGAAAAGCCGATTTGTGGCTGGTAGCCGGGGGCCTTGTCCGATAGGGCATTGGCGCATGAGTGCTGCGGGCGCAATTTTCAATGCGGGCGGAGATCTGCGGGGGCATTCCCTTTGCGGTGGGGGCGGCCGGCGTGCGGGCCAGCTCAACCGGGGAAGCGCAAACCGGCGGATCCTGGCCGCGCTCGCGGCGATGGCGCTCATCGTCGCCGTCCCGTTCGCCCTGAAGCCGAAGGACAACCTGCTCGCCGAGGCGGACGACTCGCTGGTCATCGTGTCGCCCCACAACGAGGCGATCCGATACGAGTTCAGCAGGGCGTTTGCGGAGCACTACAAAATGAAGTCCGGCCGCACGGTGAGGCTGGATTGGAGGCTTCCTGGGGGGACCAGCGAGATCGCGCGGTATTTGAAAGGTGAGTATTACGCGGCTTTCGAGCGCGAGTGGACGCTCTCGGGCGGGGCATGGACCTCGGAGGTGGCCGCCGCATTTGATAATCCGAAGGTGAAGCCAATCGAGGCCCCCGCCCTGGATACGCCCTCGCAGGCTGCACGCCGCAGGTTCCTCGCCTCGCAGCGCGGGATCGGGATCGATGTTTTTTTTGGCGGCGGCGCGTTTGATTTTGAGCAGCAGGCAGCCGACGGGAGGCTCGTCGCCTGCGGGGTGATCCGCAGCCACCCGGACTGGTTCACCGACGCCTCGATCCCGAAGGATGTCTCCGGGGAAACGTTCTACGATAGCGAGGGCCGATGGATCGGAGCGTGCCTTGCCTCGTTCGGGATCTGCTACAACAGCGACTCACTCGCCCGCCTCGGGATCCGGGATCTGCCCGCCTCGTGGAGAGATCTGACCAACCCTCTCCTCTTCGGGCAGGTCGCCCTCGCCGACCCGACCAAGAGCGGGTCCGCCGCAAAAGCTTTCGAGATGCTCATCCAGCAGCAGATGCAGGAGCTCGTCCGCGAGGCGGGCTCCGAGGATCCGGCCATCCTGGCAGTCGGGTGGAAGCGGGGGCTCGAGATCATCCAGGCCGCCTCCGCGAACGCGCGGTATTTCACCGATGCCGCCGGAAAGGTCCCCATGGATGTTTCTCTTGGCGATGCAGCGATCGGGATGTGCATTGATTTTTACGGGAGGTTCCAGAGCGAGTCGGTGAAGGTGGGCACCTCCCCGTCGCGGATGCAATACTTCACGCCGGCTGGCGGGTCGTCGGTCGGGGTGGATCCGATCGGCCTGCTCCGCGGAGCTCCCCACCCCGCCGTCGCGGAGGAATTCATCGGGTTCGTCCTTTCCCTCGAAGGGCAGAAGCTCTGGAATTTCCAGGTCGGAGCCCCCGGCGGGCCAAGGAAGTATGCGCTTCGCAGGCTCCCGGTCCGCAAGGAGCTCTACGCGCAGGAGCTTGCCGGCTTCCGCTCGGATCCGGCGGTGATGCCGTATGAAGAGGCCGGGCTTTTTACCTACCATCCCGCCTGGACGGCCCCGCTCTTCAAAACCATGAGCTTTATCATCCGGGTGATGTGCCTCGACCCGCACGACGAGCAGGCCTCCGCGTGGAAGGCGATCGCTGAGGCCCGGTTCCCGCACGAGGCGCTGAGGACGTTTTGCGACGTGTCCGCCGTGGGCTACGAATTGGCGATCAAGAAAATCCGCCCCGTCCTCTCGTCGCCCAACCGGATTGACGAGGTCCGGCTCGCCAAGGAGCTTGGCGGGCGGTTCCGCGAGCAATACCTTGAGGCCGAGCGGCTTGCGAAGGAGGGGAAATGAATGGCCCCGGGGCATCGCTCCTCTCCAGGTGCGTCTTTTTATTCACGGCTGCGTTCTTTGCCCTTTTTTTTGCGTGGCCGGTTTTCGAGGCGCTGAAAGGCGCGTTTTTCGGATGGGACGGGCGGTTCACCCTCGGCTATATTGCGGAGGTTTTCCGGAATCCGATCTACCTTGAGGGGCTATGGAATTCGCTGCTCATGGGCCTGTGGAGCACGCTTCTCACGGCGCTCCTCGCGATCCCTCTGGCGGTGATCAGCGACCGGTATCTTTTCCCGGGGCGGTCGATCCTTGGCGCGCTCATCCTCATGCCGATGATCCTGCCGCCGTTTGTCGGGGCGATCGGAGTGAAGCAGATCCTCGGCCAGCAGGGCGCGCTCAACGCGCTGCTGGAGGCGCTCGGGCTCCTTTCCCCCTCCCGGCCGGTGGACTGGCTTGGCGATAGCCGGCTCTGGGGCGTCATCATCATGAATGCCCTCCACCTCTACCCGATCCTCTACCTCAACGTGCTGGCCGCGCTTGCAAATGTGGACCCGGCGATGGAGGAGGCGGCGGAGAACCTCGGCTGCACCGGCTTCCGGAGGTTTCGAAAAATCACTCTTCCACTGATCATGCCGGGGGTATTTGCCGGGGGCATCATCATCTTCATCTGGTCGTTCACCGAGCTGGGAGTTCCGCTGATGTTCGAGTTCAACCGCGTGACGTCGGTCCAGATTTTTTACGGGATCAAGGACATTGGCGCGAACCGGTTTCCCTTTGCTTTGGTGGCGGTGCTGTTGGGCACGACCGCCCTGCTTTACGCGTCGGGGAAGTTCCTTTTCGGGGGTGGCGGCCACGCGATGACGGCCAAGGCAACCAGCTCGGGCGGGCTGCGAACTCCTTCCTGGCCTGGGCGGCTTCTTTGCACCGGAGCCTTCTGCCTGGTCACGGTCCTTGCGATCCTTCCGCACATCGGCGTCGTCCTGGTTGCCTTCTCGAAGGACTGGTATGCGACGGTCTTGCCCACCGGTTGGACGCTCTCGCATTTCGAGTCGGCTCTCGGCCACAACCTCACGCTGCCATCGATTCGGAACAGCCTCAAATACGCCGGGCTCGCCACCCTCGTGGATCTCATCCTCGGCGTTGCGATCGCTTACGTTGTCGTCCGCACGAAGCTCGTCGGGCGCCAGATCCTCGATGCCATCGCCATGCTCCCGCTCGCTGTGCCGGGGCTCGTCCTCGCGTTCGGCTACCTTGCCATGACCCAGGACGGGAAGCTTTTCTCATTTCTGAACCCGGCAGCTGATCCGCTCGCCATCCTCGTGATCGCGTATTCCGTCCGCCGCCTGCCCTATGTGGTCCGCTCGGCGGCCGCCGGCTTCCAGCAGACCAGCATCACGCTCGAAGAGGCCGCCCAGAACCTCGGCTGCCCGCCGCTCCGGACGCTCTGGAAGATCACCCTCCCGCTCATCGCCGCCAACCTCCTGGCCGGCGGGCTTCTCGCGTTTTCCTTCGTGATGCTCGAGGTCAGCGACTCCCTGATCCTCGCGCAAAAGCAGCAGGACTTCCCGATCACGAAAGCCATCTACGAGCTCTACCAGCTTCTCGGCGAGGGCCGCTTCGTCGCCAGCGCCCTGGGCGTCTGGGCGATGGCCTTCCTTGCGGCGACGATCTTCGCGGCCACCCTCCTCCTGGGAAAAAAGCTCGGCGCCCTCTTCCGGGTGTAGGCCTCCTGAGCAGCTACGAAAGATCAAGGAAACAGGCTATGCGGCTGGCGGCGTTGGCAGCAGCTTGGCCACCACGACGAGCATCACCACGACGACAAGCGAGAGAGCAGCCCAAAAAACATAGCCGCCGTTGATGCCCTCGAAATCGCTATGGGTCGCTGAGGGGTTCTGCCTGCCGGGGGTGAGGCGGGCAATGTTCCGGCTGGAAGTGAGCAGTTTGAGGGCCACAAGGTCGAGGTCATAGCGGGGGGCTTGCGCATTCTTATTGGTGTAGGTCAGCACGAAACCGTCGGTTTCCGCAACCTTGAAAATCAGACGCACAACCGGATAGACCGCCTGGCAGGTGCCGAGAGCGATCGGGGGATTATCCCCGTTTTCGGTCTCAATCCAGATGGTGTCGCTGCCCGGTCGGCAGTGCACGAAAAATGTTTTGGTCTCCGGCGTCCCGGGGTCCGGGGTGCGAGTCCACTCGCCGCTGGCGAGCGGAATTTCGATGGTTTGTCCCTCCGGGCCGGCCACCTTTTCGTAGAGGCGGAGCTGTCGCTGGAAAAGCGGGGAGGCCGTGGTGAGCGTGACCCGATCGATCGGAATTCCGGACTGGGGAAGCTGCAGCTTCCAAATGCTCAGGCTCGGACGCCTTGCATCCGTCGCAGGGATTGGCGTCAGCGGAATCGATCGTGCCAAAGCCGGGCGCTCGATCACATAGGGAATCTGCTTTCCCTCGCGCAATACCCGCAGATCCCTGCCGTCGGGTCGCGACCGGGCGAGGGCTTCGACGTCGAGTTCCAACTCCTGGACTCCAGCACGCGTGATCTGGATGGGTTGGAGCCTCGCCCAGGCTTTTGATTCCAGAGGCGCTCCCGCGAGCGGCACATCAGGCATCGGGGGTTCGGTTAATGACTCCCGAGGATGGTAATCTGGCACTTCCTGCACGTTGCCAGGCACTGCCTGCGTAGCGCTAGCCTTGTGCATTTCTCCAGCGAAGGCGGCGAGATCGTAGCGTGGGGCGCTGGCCTGTGGGTTGCCCGAAAGGAGGGTGTAGCCACCCGCTGCGGTTGCGTTGAAGAGCAGGTTCACGGGATGCTGCTGCGCCTGAGCTCCCTCGAAGGTGAGCGGTGGCGAATCGCCGTTGCGGATGTGTATGAGCAATTCGCGGGTGGGCGGACTAACGCTCAAGGGGATGTCGAGTTGCGTGCGGGCAGCAGCTCCGTCAAGAGCCACTCGGTAGATAGTGCCGGAGCCGATGGTGCGTTCGCTGGAGACATTCCCTCGCATTTCGCGGATCGATACCTCCACGCGTCGCATGAAGAGCTGGTCCTTCGCTTCAAGGGTGAGCCCTGCCAACGGGACATGGCTGCCGTCAAGGGTCAGCGTGAGCACGGTCTCGCCTGCATAATCGTCCCGCTGAGTGATTCGGACGCCTAGGGGAGCGAGCACCGGAGGCGTGGCCAGGGCCGGAGAGAGGATGAGTTTGGCCCCGGAAAAAGCCACCTTCCGGGAACGGAATTCATCAAGAGTCACTCGGACGAAAGCAGCCGCATGGCGGTCCAATGAGAGGTGCAACTGCTCAGCTCCGAGCTGACGAAATACCGGCACGGCCGGGCCCATCGATTCCCATTGCGCTCCATCGGATGAGATCTCCACGTGCGCAGCCTTGAGAAAAAAGGGTGCCGGCGTTTCCAGATCGATGGCCTCCAAGGGGGCCTCCGTGCCGGTTTCGATGAGCAGTTGGGTGGCATCGCCCTCCGCGATGGTGCGGAAAGATTTGGGGGCAAGAGCGAGGCTGGTCTGCACCTCGCGGGGGGGGAGGTTGCGATCCAGCACGTACGGCACTTCTTTCCCCGCCGGATCGAGCAGTCGCAAATCCGAGAGCGTGGGCTGGGCGGAATCGAAGGTCACGGCCGGCAGGGGGATTTTTGTGAGCCCGGGCCCAGGAACGTCGAGCTTCTGCAGTCGAGGCCACTCGGAGGGGGTCAGGGCGAAGCCTTGGGTGGTGAGGAGCAGCAGGGCGAGCAGGTTAAGAGTCGCTTTGATCATGGCTAGGAAGGAAGCGTTGGTAGGCAAACGAAGCAAGCATGGCGATCACGGCCACGGCGAAGAGCGCGCCAATGCGGTAGAGCGCTTCCAGGCTCGCAAGGTCGTGGAAGAAGAGCTTGAGGAGCGCAATGCTGAGAAGGACGATGGCCGCGTAGCGCGCGGCTTTTGTCCGGTGCCAGATGCCGACGCCCAAGAGGCCGAGCGCAAAGAGCGCCCAACCAATGGTGTAGGACATGTCGCGGGCGAAATTTCCCGAGAAGTTGAACGTTAGCGAATAAGCACCCGGAACGGTGAAGTAGTCGGCGATTTCAAGGTTGAGGAGCAGAAACGCGAGCACGGCTCCGAGGGTGTTCAGGACCGGTGGAGCGTTGATGCCGAGGGCCTTTTCGCGCGGCGGAGCCAGCAGCCAGGCGCCAGTGAAAAGTGCGGCGGTCGCGAGTCCATAGGCGTAAAGATACCAGTTGAAAATGCCGGCGCTGCCCCGGCCATGGTAGCCGAGCACCGCCGGGTTGAGCGCCAGTCGCACGAAGGCGATCGCGAGCAGCACGACGCCGGTGGCGCGCAATGCCGAATGCGGTACGCGGTGGAAGAGCCAGAGCAGCGCGGTCCCTTCGAGCGCCCACGCCACCGTGAGCCACTGGCGCTCGAGTTGGATGGGAAAGATGAGGGTGATGAAGAACAGCGCCACGCCGCCGAACCACGCGAGCTGGTTGATCCGCTTGGGATTGTCCTCGCCGACCGTGCTCAGGATCACGACAAGGCTGCCGAGGGGCGCGAGGGCGAAGAGCGCCGGCACGATGCCAAGGAAATGGCCCGTGCTCAGCCATCCGATCTTGATTGCCTGATAAACCATCCAGAAGTGCGCGAGCCCGCTCATCGCCGCCACGGCCCAAGGTCCTGTCAGCCGGGAGAAATCGCGACGGAAGAGGAACGGATAAATGGCGAACACGGCGTAGAATCCCAGATACCAAGCCAGAGGTTCACCCGCGGCCGCGGAACGGAAATGCCGCGCGTGCCAAACCAGTTCGAGGGCTGCCATTCCGGCGAGCGCGCAGGCGGGCAGCCACTCGACTCCGGCGGGCCTGCCCACCATCGCTCTCGAATCCGATGCCGGGAGGATGCCATCGCTCATCAGCAAGATTCTTGTCAGCCCGAGCGTGAGAGCGACGAGCAGCAGCCCGAGGCCGAACACGGCCGATGCGTTCGGCACGGGCAATCGCGAGCAGGCCATGATGAGCAGCAGGAAGGGCAGCAGCGCAGCAAAGGCTGGCAGATGGGCGTGCTGGCCACCGAAAATAGCGGACATCTGGCGGTCTGCGGCCGGCAACTTTGCGCTCAGCTTGCGCATGAGCCACAGGCTGACAGCGAAGAAAAACACGGCGAACGCGCCGATGATGGCCAGCAGCGACAGATCAAGTCCGGCAGTGACCGGAATCCGAAAGAGGCTGAGCCCGGTGGCTGCCAGCGTGAGCACAAGCACGGCGGCCACGGCGAGGAGCGATGTGCTTATTAACGCGAGCCCGACGGCGATCAAATCCACCAGCAGGATCGCCGGCCAGAGGAGAAAGGATACGGTCTCGAGCCGGAATATCGGCATCAGCATCAGCAGCAGCGTGAGCGGAGGGAAAAGCTGACTCCACCATGTCGGCCGAGAGGTCAGACGCCTCCGTTCCAGCAGCAATGGGAAGACGGTGTGGAGGGCGGCAAATGCCAGGAACATGCCTAGAGCCCAAGGCAGCAGCGCCCCGGTGAGATGTTCGGAGGTCCAGACGGACAGCAAGCCGAACACCGTCAACCCTGCTACGAGGTGCAGCCGGGGCAGGCGCTCATCGAGCCATGCCACGGCGAGCAGCAGGATATCGCTCGCCAGGATAAATAGGAACAGGAGTCCCGGGTTGGCCCCCGCAGCGAGGTGATTCATGAGAAATAGCGCGAAGCCCATGGCGAGCCCCGGCATTCCCACCGCCGCCCACAGCACGGGCGAGGTTGCCTGCCGCCAGCGGCGTGCAAGGAGGTAGACAACAAAATAGATGGCGCAGAAAACGAGGCATACGGCGATCACGACTGGCGCCTGCCTTGGGTTGAACGTGTGGACGTTCCATCGGATGATCAGCACCGCCGAGATCGCGGAGGCGCAGGCGACCAGTCCCCCTAGCTTCTCGCGCCACGCGAGAAAAAAAACCCCGGCACTTACAAGGATCACGTAGCCGAAGAGCATCCATGTGCGGGCCGCCACTCCGGGATAGCCGAGAAAAGACCACGCGAAGCAAAAGGCAATCGCCGACAGGCCGATTGCGGCCTGGCCGAGCAGGGGGGAGGTGCGGTTCAGCCTGCGGCCTGCCTCGGTGGCAACCGCGAACAACCCGCAGAATCCGAGGCACACGGCCATCGCCGTGAGCGTTTTTCCCGGGGCATAAAACTTTTCGGCCCAGCTGACCATCATGATCGCTGTGCCCGTCGCGCCGAGCTGCGCGAGGTAAAACCACCTCCGGTGAATCACCACCGCGATGAGCCCGATATCCAGAACGGCAATGTAGCCGAAGAGTCCGGCCGGGTTATCCACTCCTGTAGAGAGCAGTGCGGGAGTGATGAAACCTCCGAGGATGCCTAGGATGGCGACGACCTGCGCCTCCAGCCGCACCGCGAGGATAAAGGCCGTCGCGGTGATCAGCGACATCAGCAGAAACGTAGGCACGGGACCAAAGAACTCGAAGTGATAGATCGACCGGCAGGCAAACGTCACGGCATAGAGCGACACGATCCCGGCTGCGATGAGCGTCTGCGCGGTGATCGCATAGTTTTTCCGCGGGATGAGCAGCCCTCCGACCACGAGTCCGGCACCAGCCAAAAATCCGATCGCCACGCGTGCCTCCGGTGGAATCAGATCGTGCTCGAAGGAGTATTTGACGAAGAACGCAACCGCGAGGAATAACGCCAGACCGCCCAGCCAGGCAAAGAGCCTGGCTCCCATAAACTGCTCCCAGTTGATAGATTTCGTCCAGTCGGGGGCGGACCTCTGTGGAGGGCTTGCCTGGCGATCGGACGAGGGGGGAGCAGAGAAGGAAATGGGAGGAGCGTCCGCAGGGAGGGACGTTTTCCGAGGCTTCTCGGTGCTGGCCGGAATGTCGCCAAAGGTTTTCTCCGGCTCAGGGAGCGGCGGGGGGATGGCCGGCGAGCGGCGCTCCAACTGCTCGCGAGCAGGCGGAACGAAGACGGAAGGAGGCGGAGCTGCAGGCGCGCTCTCAATGACGGGAGTGGGCGGGGGCGTTTTTGGTTTGAAGGCGAACTCCTCGGAGCGTTTCTGCCCGCCAAGCTTCCTGACTTCCCGATCCAAAATGCTGAGCTGCCGATCCAAGTCGCTTTGGCTTCTGTTGAGCGCTCGGAGCTTGATAATGGTCCAGATTGGCAGCACGACCAAGGCGGCGATGAGGTAGAGGGCGAGCAGGGCAAAGAAAAATGGCATAAAATGTTCGGTGATTGGGGGTTCTAATGTTTATGGGGTTTCCCGCTTGTTCTGTGCTTGGAGCCCCTTAGCAAGAGGTCACCGCGGCCCCCCGATGCCGACTCTGACCAGCTCGATCTGGTCCTCCTTCTCCTGCCCCAGCCCGATGGCCGCTGCGTTTTCGAGCCAGGCAGTCATGAGCGCCAGGCCCGGGAGCTTGGACGGCTTGCGTGCGTCGTCCACAAGCCGCATCGCCGTGGCGTCAACCGCCACCGGATCACGGCTGGCATAGATCGTAAAATGATCCTGTAAAAAACCGGGGTTGGCAAACGGTCCGCCGGCATATTGAAGGACGAGGCCGTCCAGAACCGTGAGCACAACTTTCTCCCGGATCATCGAGTCGGCGTAGATCTCGGCGAGGTAGGGAGCGCCATAGGAAGGAGGTTTGGTGAACCTCCGCCAGTTGTCAATATTCGGCAGGACCATGTTTGCGAGAGCCCCGTTGAGGCCGGTGAGAAAGCTGTCTGTGAGCGATGGGACGTTGATGACCTTCGTCACTTCCTTGCTCAGAATTTTAGAGTAAAAGCTCCGGCTGCTGAGCTGCTCGCCAGACATGTCGGAATATCGCGCCCATGATTTGTTTCCGAAACCGCTGTCCCCCCAGATGAGCTTTCCGAGCACCGGAGCATTGACCTGCGCCTGCGCATCGTATCCTGCGGCATGGTCCACCCAGCGGAGCTGGTATCGAGATCCGTCCCTGCGGTATCCGGCGGCAACCAGGTCCTCAAGATTCCGATCCCATACGATGATCTGCGAGGCGGGAAGCCCGGCCGCCATCAGGCCGTCCACAATCGCATCGACAACCTGAGGGTTCGTTCCGCTCACCGCTCCGCCCGCCGCCGCAACCTTGATCCCGATCCGGTCAGACTTTTTCACCAGGCTCCCCCAGGCGCGCCCGACGTCCGGCTGCCCGGTTACCGCCATGACAAGGCTGTCCATCATGCGCCGGACGACTCCTGGGTTCGCTCCGCGAGATAAGGTCAGCGATGCGCGGTCCTCGGCATAATAGACTTTCGATGGCGGAGCGGGCGGGCTGGCAGCGAGGCAAAAGGACACCGCCGCGAACAGAGAGAATACGCATGCGCGCGCCTGGCTTGCCGACTGTGATGGGAATGCCTGCATCGGGGCTCAGTCTCCCTGTTAGCGGAACTCCCCATGGAGCTCGAATTCCCGATACCTTTTTACGATGGATCGGATGTAGGCCTTTGTGGCGGGAAAGCTCATCGTTGCGCTGAGATCCTCCGCGCCGAATCCGCCCCCGAGCCCAGAGTCCCGTTCCCACCTCCTCACACGAGTGCGGCCGGCGTTGTATTCCGCCAGCGCGAAGGGGATGGGGTCGTCCTTCGCGGCCCAGTGCCGGAGCGCGTTGGAAAGGTAGAATGCGCCGGCTTCGATGTTGGTTTTCGGGTCGAAGAGGTCGGTCGGGACGAAGGTTTCGATCTTCTCGGCCCTCGCCCAATCGAGCGCGGCCCCCTCGGTGATCTGCATGAGCCCGCGCTCGCCGTGCGTGCCCAGCATTCCGGGCTGGAACCGCGATTCCCTCCAAATAACGGCCTTGATGAGCGATGGGCTCAGCCCGTAGCGGACGGCTGCCGCCGCGATCAGATCGTCGTACCGGCGATAGCGTCCGCTGAAAACCAGCTTCTGGAGGCTGTAGTTGTCGTTGTGTCCGGCGGCCAGCCAAACAACCAGCCCGGCCAATGCGGCCAGCAAATAGAAGAAAAGAGCTCTCATCCCCATGGGAAGCCCCATGCCAGGCGAATGTTTGCCCGGGGCGGCAGGGCTGGCTTCCGGAGGTATCTCAGACAAGGTCATCGGGCATTCTCCTCATCCGGCATCCGGCAGGATAACGGCTGCTGCTTTGTCCCTGCAGAAGAGGCCAGGAAGGCGAGCATTCTGCCCGTCAGGCCTTTTTCGCGGCGGTAGGAGTAGTAGTCTTCCGGCCGCGAGGCGGTGCATGTGCCGCAGTCGTGAATGTCCCGGACGCCGGCCGACGCGAGCTGGCGGACGATTTCTTCCGCAAAGTCCGTTTCGTAGTGCGGCGGGCGGATGCAGGGGGAAACTTGTGCGACGAGGTCGGACGGGGCGGCTGAGGCAGCGAGGCAGAGGGCCTCGACGGCCGAGGAAACGATGCCGAGCCCTGTGCCGGTTTTTCCCGAGTGGACGAGGGCGATGCCTCGCCCATGCCGGTCGGCGAGGTAGACGGCGGCACAATCCGCGACGTAGATGCCGAGGCAGACTCCTGGGATGGTCGTCAGAAGCCCATCGGCACCGGGAGACGCAGTCGGGGAGGAGACCTCGGCGATGCGCCCGCCATGGACCTGCTCCGCTGAGGCGAAAGCCATGCCTCCCAGCCCGGCGGCGGCCAAGGCCTCGCGATGTATGGGTCCGAGCCGGGAAAGAGCTTCCTCGCGCTCCACATGTACATCGAGGCCGGAAACCCTGCGGGTGAATCCGGCGCAGAGGAAGGGGAGGGATTCGAGGGCGGGAAAGGATTCGAAAAGCATTGTGATTTCTCAGGGCCAACCCGCAGTATATGCACGGCAGGGAGGGCCGTGCCACGGGATTTTTCATCGAGGGAGAAACCGGGCTCACCATCCCTGGCGCTCCGAGGGGCGCGCCGGATTTCCGGGCTAGTCGAGCGTCTGCCTGTAGCACCCCACGCCGACAAACAGGGCGGCCAGGAGAAAGATGCAGATCGGGATCATCTCGTGGGCCGTGGGCTGGATGCCGCTCCCCTTCAGGAGGATGCCCCGGATGATCCGCAGGAAGTGAGTGAGCGGGAAAACCTCCCCCAGCCACTGCGCCCAGACGGGCATGCCTCGGAACGGAAACATGAAGCCCGAGAGAAGGAGGGAGGGAAGAAAAAAGAAAAACGACATCTGCATCGCCTGCAGCTGGTTTGACGCCACGCTGGAAAACGTCACCCCGACCGCAAGGTTGGCAGCAATGAAGACGAACGTCGCCCCGAGCAGCAGGGGCAGGCTTCCGATCATCGGCACGCGGAAGATCAGGGCTGCGGCCGCCAGGATCAGCGCGACCTGAATGTAGCCGACAAGGATATACGGGATAATTTTTCCGACCATCACCTCGATCGGCAGGGCCGGCATCGAGAGAAGGTTTTCCATCGTTCCCCGCTCGCGTTCGCGGGTGATCGCCAGCGCGGTGATCATGACCATCGTCATGGTCAGGACGACCCCCATGAGTCCCGGTACAATGTTGTATTGGGAGATCGCCTCCGGGTTGAATTTGGCGTGGACGATGAGGTCCACCGGGCCCGGCTTGCCCAGCAGCCCGGCTGCCGGTCCCGCGAGGTCCCGGTTCCAAGCATTCCTTGCCAGCTCCTGCATGGCCGAAATCGCGTTGCTGGTGGCTGCCGGATCAGTCGCATCGGCCTCCATCAGGATCTCTGGCCGGTCGCCGCGCAGGAGCGAGCGGGAAAATTCCGGAGGAATCGTGAGGACGAACTGCACGCGGCCAAGCTGGAGCGCCTCGCGTGCCGCCGACTCGTCGAGCCGTTCGCAAATCTGAAAATACCCGCTGTTTCCATTCCGAAAAGCAGCGTCTGCACATAGGGCCCGCTGTCGCCGAGGACGACGGCGGTCGGCAGGTTCTTCGGGTTCGAGTTGATCGCAAACCCAAAAAGCGTGAGCTGGATGAGGGGGACGCCGACCATCATGCCGAATGTCAGGCGGTCGCGCCGCATCTGGATGAACTCTTTGACGACGATCGCCGCCAGCCGGTGGATGTTGAAGAACTTCATTGGAAGTTATCCCGGGAGGACTCCATGAGGTGGATGAAGACGTCCTCGAGGCTCGAGGGGATCCTCTGCCACTCGGCGTCCGGCCGGCGCTCCGGGCGGATGGCCGCCTCAAGATTGGCCGCATCGATCCCGCTGATGTGAAGCCGGGTGCCGAACGGGACGACCTGCTCGACGCCGGGCTTTCCGGCCAGGCGCTCAGCGATCCCTTGCAGGTCCGGGCCGGCAACCGACCAGGTCTGCAGGCCCGAGGCGGAGATGACTTCTTGAACCGTACCGGTCGCGAGCAGGCGCCCGTAGGAAAGATAGCCGATCCGGTGGCACCGCTCCGCCTCGTCCATGTAGTGTGTGGTGATCAGGACGGTGAGCCCGTCGGAAGCGAGATGGTGAAGGGATTCCCAAAAGTCGCGTCGCGCCTTGGGGTCAACTCCGGCGGTCGGCTCATCGAGAAGGAGAAGCTTCGGGCCGTGGAGAACGCAGGCCGCCAGGGCGAGCCGCTGCTTCCAGCCGCCCGAGAGCCCGCCCGCAAGCTGGTGCCTGCGGCCTGCGAGGCCGTGCTCCTGCAACGCCTTTTCCAATGTTGCCCGGCGGTCCGGTAGGCCATAAACGCGGGCGACGAAATCGAGGTTCTCCTGAACCGTCAGATCCTCGTAAAAGCTGAACCGCTGGGTCATGTAGCCGACCTGGTTTTTGATCTTTCGGCTGCCCGAGAGGAAATCGGCTCCGAGGCAGGTCCCATCCCCTCCATCGGCTTTCAGGAGGCCGCAGAGCATCCGGATGAACGTCGTCTTTCCGCTGCCGTTCGGCCCGAGGAACCCGTAGATCTCTCCTTGTTCGACCCGGAGGGACACATGGTCGACAACCAATTTGCCGCCGAAGCTCTTCGTTACTCCCCGCACATCGATAGCAGGATCCCCGCTCACCGTGGATCCCTGCTCACCTGAACCGGCTGGCCCGGGTGCAGGGCGGCCGCCTTGGCTGGATCAAACGAGACCTCGACCATGAAGACAAGCTTCGCCCGGCTCTCCCGGCTGAAAATCTCAGGCGGAGAATATTCGGCGTCCGGGGAGATAAAGGAAATGCGTCCTGCCACGGGCGCCCCACCGTCAGCCGTTACCACGACCTCCTCGCCGGTCCGGAGCGATGCGAGGACAGCCTCGGGAACAAAACATCTTGCCCGGATCCTGTCTGGCGGAAGGAGGCTGACGACCGCCTGCCCAGCTGGGATCCACTCTCCCGGACGGAAGAGCGTGTCGAAGACGAGGGCCTGGCCACGGGCGTGCTGAACTTTCTGTTCGAGGTTCCACTGCGCCTCGCCCATTTGAGCACGGGCGGCATCCGCGCGGGCTTGGGCGGCGGCGACCTGGTCGTCACGCCCGCCGAGGCGCGCGGTTTCGAGGGAGGCGTCGAGGGCGGCTGCAACTTCCATCAGAACAAGATCCGCGCTCTGGTAGAGGTTCAGATTTTCCTGCGCCACCACCTTCGTGCGATACAAATCCTTCGAGCGCCTGAGCTGGATATCTGCATAGGCCTGGGCTGCCAAAGCGGCCTTCTGCTCGTGCTCGATCAGGTCAATCTCTGTCGGGCGGCGGCCTTTTTTCAGATCCTCGAGCGAGGCTTGCGCCTCGGCCCGTTCGAACCCGGCTGCTGCCAGCCGGTCTTGTTCGGGCTGCGGATCGAGCGCAAACAGCTCGCTGCCGGCCGCGACACGGGCCCCTCGCTCGACAGAAAGCCGAAGCAAGCGTCCCGCCACGGGAGAAGCCACGAGCACGTAGTCGCCGACGATATACCCGTCATAGCTGCGGCCC
>Ga0194058_10000070_pt1 | contig 35752 bp, 25 predicted proteins | sample SepL4417m_MetaG_FD_155490 | JGI IMG/M metagenome (GOLD analysis project Ga0194058, IMG submission 155490) | Anoxic zone freshwater microbial communities from boreal shield lake in IISD Experimental Lakes Area, Ontario, Canada - Sep2016-L442-17m | ecosystem: Environmental > Aquatic > Freshwater... | reverse complement strand
GCTCTCCCGAGGCTTTTCATCTTTTCCAACCGCTCTTCACGGAATTTCTCCGATCCGAAGCGCCAACCCCTCCTCAACATGGCACTCAAGCGGCGGAAGGCTAGCGCCCCCAGGCAATGAAAATGGCGTGTCGCCAAAGTTGGCTATCACCGCCACGCCGTTGGCAAAGCGCGTCCGCTGGACGGCGTGATCGGCTGTCAGCCATTCGTGCGAGAGCATCTGGGAATAGCCGGTCGCCCGTGCCACCATCGCGGCCTTCTCGTAGCTCTTCACAAACCGATCTTTGTTCGCTTCCCAGATCTTCCGATCGAACATGAACATCGGCGGGGTGCCGTACAGAGCGTTCCAGAGATCCCGCCGGTCCCATAGCTTCGGCAGCTTGTTGTTGTAGTCGCCCCAGTACCACTGGGCCACCACGCAGTCATGGTAAACCAGCTCCCAGAGCGGCAGCCGATAGAAATGGCCCGTCTGGAATTTTGCGACCTCCTCCGGAACATCATCCCAAACCCGCATCATGTCCCGGCCCGAGTCGGGGACGCGGTAGGGCCCGAGGCTGAGCATCCCCTCGAAATAGTGGACGAATGGCACGGCGGCATCATGTCCAGTCTCGCTCCCGCAGACTAGACCGCATCCTTCGCTGACGTACTTGAGCAGATCCATTTTGAAGTGGCGGCTCTCGGACCGCGTCATCGGGTGCTTCGGGCTGTAGCACTCGCGCCAAGGACTCGCTGTCGTCGTATCGATGAACCGGCAGCGGTAGGGGTGCGTCGCCAGTTCGGGCGGGATGCGACGCTCGGCATACCCGGGCGCCTGCCGGTCGCAGAGCGTTCCGCAGGGGATCATCCCCCCGTCCTTCGTTTCGACCTCCCACCCGCGCACCCATGCGCTATCGGGACCAACCATCAGATCGTCATTCTCCCACGCCTGGCTCGTCCAGTCGGAATGGATCCATTTGAGCCGCGGAAAATTCTCCGGGTTCATGGCGTCCTGGTAGATGTCATAGCGGCTGGTCAGGACGCCAAGATCGTTCAGAGCTTTGATCTGGTCGGGCGGCAGGGCATTGCTCCACAGGATTCGCCGGATGCCGAGGGCCTGCAGTTCGCGGCACCATGCAGCTGCGTCTTTGTCCCAGCACCAGATGTTCACAGCGCCCACGAGAAGATCCACTGCGGGGACAGCCTTGCGCTTCTCTTCGAGCGTCTTGAAAAGCCCGGTCTGTTTCGCATATCCGCGGTAGCGTGCGGCCATCGCGACATAGCCACCTTGATCAAAAAAAACGTAGCGGATGATTCGTTCCGGACCGAAATGCTGCTTCTGGGGCTCCCATTCCGGAGCGAGTTCCAGCAATCCGTCGAAACGTGTGACCCTGACCGCAGCGTCATCCGGCGTCTCGACGATTGCCATCCAGGCTGCGCTTCCATCCACAGCCCCATACCAAGGCATGCAAAGCCCGTGCCCTCCATACAGGTGGTAACGCATGGGGGGAAGCGACTCGTCGGCGGCGGGATAGCCTATCCCTTCGTTGACGGGAAGAACGAGCAGCTCACCCTTGGCGGGCGCAAAGGGAGAAGGCCATGCCAACGGGGCATCCATTTCCCCCTCCGCCTGAATGGCGACGATCACCTCGGGGGCGTCTGCGTTGAGCCGCACTGCTGCCGCCATCCTGCACATCGACACCGGGTCAAGCAGCTTCAAATCGATCCTGCGTCCGTCGGATTTTGCATCGAGGACGATCGCGGCAGCCGCGCCTCCCCGCTGAACCCACTCCCGGTTCCCACGCCGGTCTTTCACGGCAAACGTCGCATCGCCGGTGCGAAGGCTGAGCTCGAGGGCCGCATTGCGAATGCTCACCGATTCCGGCAGCCCCCCCACGCGCAGTTCCGCGAGGCTCCCCCGGCGCGTCAAAGAAAAATCGTCGCACCAAACCGTGGCGGGGCCGTCCCCGGTGAGGCGCGGACAGATCGTCGCGATTCCCGCCGGAACAACGAAACATGAGCGCAGGCAGAGCCATCCGTTGGCCTCGTGTGCCGACTTCCTGCCGTATTGCCAGCTGACAACCTTGTCGGCGGCATCACGGGTCACAACTGTATTGGCGGCTCCGAAGCGGGCGCGCCGGCGGAGCAGGGTCACAGACCGAGAAGGAGCCGCAGAAACTGCCCATCATGGAATGCGCCTCCCTTTCCTTGCCGCACGACCACGGCGTTCAGCGAAGGGATGACGAGCAGCCGCTGGGCTTGCGAGCCTACGCAAGCCACGAGATCTTTCGGGGCGCCCCGGCAGATGCAGGCGCCGCGCCAATCCTGCTTCTCCCAGTCCTTTTCCAGCATGTCTTCGATGTCGAGCTCCCTCGCCCCCGCATCCCCCGCCGTGCTGTTCAGCCAGAACGCCAGCCCGAACGCCGGATTCACCCCGGTGCCGCGCAGGCAGTTGTCGAGGGATTCCGCTCTCAGGATTTTTTTCCCGCCGTAGGTTCCGCGGCCAAGAACCATCAGGCCGAATTTCGCCCACTCGCGCGCGGTGAGCTCGAAGCCGCTTGCCAGAAGCGGAGTCCCTGTCTCGTCGCTGCGGAATTTCAAAGCCTGCAAGCCCAGCGGGCTCAAAATCCGGTTTTCGAGGTAGCTCCTGGGGGTTTCGTTTCGGGCGGCGAGCTTGCGGCGCAGAACTTCGCAGAAGACCTGGAGCGGGGCTGGGCCGTAGATAAAGCGCGAGCCGGGTGGCGATGCCACCACCGGCAATTTCAGCGCGTAGCTGTTCCTGTCGGGAATGCTCTCCCCGTGGAGCTTGAACCCCGGGGCAAGGCCGCCGGTAAACCCGAGAAGCTCGCGGAGAGTGATGTCCCGCTTGGCCGGGTCGCCGCGCCATTCGCGGATCGTGTCGCTAGCCGGCGCGTCGAGCCGCAGGATCCCGTCCTGCTCGGCCGCCACAGCCGCCGCAGCCCAAAACGCCTTCGTCCCGCTGTAGATTTTGCAGTTTTTATCGAAGGAATTTCCGTTGGCATACTGCTCGAAAAGCACCCGGCCGTTCTGGATCACGAGCAGCGAGAGCCCCGCGTGCGCCGCAGAGTAGGCTGCGGCAGCCCGCAGGTTTTTTGGGGTCAGCGCGCCAGAGTTTCCTCCCTCCGCGAAAAGCCTCCCGGACAGCGCGCAAGCGACGGCCACGAGCACCGAAAGGTTTCTCCGGGTTAGCATGCCCTGCATCCGCCGCCAGCTCCGCGCCGGCCCGGCATCGTCTCCCCGGCTTCCCGACGATCCGGGGAAGCCGGCTTCCTAGCCCCCTGCTTGGGGGCGGTTTTCCGTGGGGCAGGCTGGGGAAGGCGCATCACCTTGAGCTGCTCGCGCCAGATCGCAGACAGGAGCACCATGCGTTCCGCACGGCTGAGGTTCTTGTCATTCCTGATGCGAAGCTCCTCCTCCTCCAGCACGACAAGGCTCTTGCCCCCACCACCAGATCCCTGATCGGGCTCGGGCTGGGTGGCGGCATTTTTCTGGCTTGCCGGCTCCGGCCGCGCCGCCTGCTGGACCGGCTCCTCCCGCTGGGCCGGCTGTGCAGGGAGCGGCGAGGGAGCCGCCGGGGAGGACTCCGCCTTCCCGCTTTTTGTTGCCAGCAGAAGGTTGGCCCGCTTGGGCACCACATGGTACCCGGCGCCAAAGCCGAGCGGCCCGGCGTTCGCTCCGGTCGAGTAGGCCGCCTTAAAATCCCGCTGTTTGTACCCGGAAAAGATCGGGAGCGGCGAGGTATAATCTCCAAAAACCTGGACCTTCCACCCTCCGTTATTGAAGTGTCTGAACGGGATGCCGGAATCATCCTCGACGACCAGGGTGGAGGTGTTCAGGAGGAACGCTCGCGCCTGAGAAAACCCCTCGTTGTGGAGGAGGTAGGAGGCTGCTTTCAGGTAGGCTGGCCCATTGCCCTGCTCCCCTAGCCAGCCGAGAAACCTCTGGCATTCGCTTCCGTTGGCCAGGTTGGCTTGAAAATAGTAGAGCGATTGGGCGCCGTGCCCGGGCCTCTGGTAGGTGATCTTCACTCCGGGAGATCCGAACGGCCGGACCAGCTCGACAGATTCGATCCGGTTCCCGGTCAGGGCGAGCTCCGCGTAGAGAACGGGCATCACCCCCTGGAAAGCGCCATGGCGCAGCTGCCCTCCCATTTCCTTGGTGATGAAGTATCCGCAGTAGAGGGAGTTTCGGAGGGCCAGGCGCAAGCCCTCCAGCGAGCTGGAAAATGAGCCCGGCTTGAGAGATTCCGGCTGGGGAACCTCGCCGACGGGCTCCAGGCCCCCGAGCACCATCACGCGCGCATCCGGAAAAAAGGCGAAGGCATTGCAAAAATCCGGCCCGCCGAAGAGGTATCTGACGACATCGCGGGTGGACCTGTCATTTTTCAGGTGGGCCTCCGCCCACTTCTGCATCGCGTCATACCGGACCTTTTTACAGTAGGCCCATTTCTCATTCAGCTCCTTCTGGTGGAGCCTGTATGCCGACGATTGCTGGAGCTCCGCGAGCACGCTGGTGCCGGGCAGCGGGATCCCGGCAAGGAACTCGGCCTGCTCCTGCGGCGTCGAGGGAGAGGGGCCTGCCGCCCATGCCGCCTGGGCAGCAAACAGCAAAATGGCCATGACCTTGGCCGGAGATATTAGCTTCATAGGATTCAGGGGTGTGGAGAAATTGCCAAGGGAGATGCAGGAAAGAAAAATCAAACACATTCCCGCGTCCCGATGCAACTCCAGAAGATCACCCGGATCAGGCCGCGCCGAGGATCGCCTCGACTTCGACCTTCGCTCCTGGCTGGGCCAGCGGGATGACGTGCAAGGGCATCGCCCGGCCGTCCACGGTCAGCCGGGCGATGCCCTTGCAGCAGCCCGAGGGGTTTTTCACCGTGATGTGGTAGGTGGCGCCGCGGAACCTGCGGATCGCCTGAAATTCCGGCCAGGCGGCCGGGATGCACGGGTCAAGGCGCAGGCCGTGGTAGTCGGGCTGGATGCCACAAAACCCCTGGCTGACGGTCAGGAATGTCCATGCGGCGCAGCCCGTGAGCCACGCGTTCTTTGCCTCCCCGGGCACGGCGGCATCCTTTCCGGAGATCATCTGGCTATAGACATACGGCTCGCCCCGGTAGGTATCAATCGTGTCCTCCTTGGCCGCCGGGCAGATCGAAAGGTAGTAGTCGAAGGCCCGGTCGCCATCGCCGAGCCTCATCAGGGCGAACTGGATCCACGGGTTGTTGTGGCAGAAGACGCCCGCGTTTTCCTTGTAGCCCGGCGGGTAGCTGGAAACCTCGCCCAGCTCGACGTGGTAGCCGCTGTAGGCCGGCTGCTGGAGCACGCAGCCGTGCTCGAAAAACAGGTGCTCATGCACGCTGTCGAGCGCCTGCCGGGCGCGCCCATCCTCGAGCCCGACCCCCCCAAGGATGCACCAGCCCTGGCTTTCAATATAGATCTTGCCCTCCGGGTTTTGCGCGGAGCCCACCGGATTGCCCGACGCGTCGTAGGCGCGGAGGAACCAGCTGCCGTCCCACCCGTGCTCATCAACGGCCCTCCGGATCGCGGCATACCCCTCGCGGATCCGCGCGGCTGGAGCGGCCTGCCCGAGAAAGTCATAAAGCTCGGCGAAGAGGTTGGCCGCGTGGAGGAAGAGCCCGGCGATCATCAGCGATTCTGCCACCCGGTCGTCCGCGCCATGCGCGGCAAGCTGGAACGACTCGTTCGGCTCGGTCGAAAAGCAGTTGAGGTTGAGGCAATCGTTCCAGTCGGCATGCCCGATGAGAGGAAGCCCGTGCGGGCCGCAGTTGTCGAGGCAGTAGCGGATCGAGAGCTCGAGGTGGTCGAGCAGGGACCCCACCTTGGCGTCATCGGGCTGGTCCGCGTAGCCGATGTTCTCCTGGAGGACACCGGCGTCTCCGGTCTCCTTAATATACGCGCAGGCCGATAGGATGAGCCACAGGTGGTCGTCCATAAACCCCCCTCCGATATCGGCGTTGCCCTTCTTGGTCAGCGGCTGGTACTGGTGAAAACACAGGCCGCCAGACATCTGGGTCGCGGCGATATCCAGCAGGCGCTGCCTCGCTTTTTCCGGCACGAGGTGGACGAACCCGAGCAGGTCCTGGTTGGAATCGCGATACCCCATCCCCCGGCCGATGCCGGTCTCGAACAGGGAGGCCGAGCGGCTAAGGTTGAACGTGGCCATGCACTGGACCTGGTTCCAGATGTTGCCCATCCGGTTGAGAACTGCGCTCGGAGTCTTGACGTGGATGACCCCGAGAAGCTCGTCCCAGCGCGATGACACGGCGGCGAAGGCCGCATCAACAGCTCCCATATCGCGGTATTTCTCCATGGCCGCACGGCCCTTCACCTTGTTGATGACGAACGGCGCGGCAAACTTGTTCTCTTTGCCGTGCTCGATGTAGCCGAGGACAAACGTGAAGCTTTCCTCCGCGCCGGGCTCCAGCTCGAGCGAGAGCCCGTGCGAGCCGATCGGGTTCCACCCGTGGGCGATCGAGTTGCCCGACTGCCCGGCGAGCACCGCGCAGGGGTCGTGCAGGCCGTGGTGCACCCCGACAAACGCGTCCCGGCAGGTGTCGAACCCGCTCAGCGGACGCGTGCATCCAAAGATCGTGTAGTGATCGCGCCGCTCGCGGAATTCCGTCGTGTGGTAGATCACCCCGTCCTCGACCTCAACCTCGCCGATCGAATACGTTCGCTGGTAGTTGGTCGCATCGTTTTGCGCCTCATACGAGCAGAACTCCTGAAAGCTGAAAAGCTGGAGGCTTTTCTTCGCGCCAGACTTGTTCCGCACGGTCGTCTTCCACAGCTCGACGGTCTCGCCGTTTGGGATAAAGAACAGCATCTCAACCTCCACGCCATCCTTCTCGGCCGCGATGCGGGTGTAGCCGAGGCCGTGGCGGCACTCGTAGCGGTCGAGCGGAGTGCGGACGGGCTTCCACGTCGGGCTCCACACGGTGCCGCCGTCCTTCACATAGAGGTAGCGGCCGTTGTTGTCGTAGGGGATCTCGTTGTAGCGGTAGCGCGTGAGCCGACGCAGCTTGGCATCGCGGAAAAATGTGTAGCCTCCGCCGCAGTTCGTGCAGAGGCCGAAAAAGTCGTCCTGCCCGAGATAGTTGAGCCACGGGAGCGGAGTGTCCGGCCGGGTGATCACGTATTCGCGGTTCTCGTCGTCAAAGTGTCCGTAAGGGTTTGGCATAAGAGGAGGAAGAGATTTTGCGTCAGAAGGCCTGATCCTGGGCGACCCGCTCCAGCGGGCGGACCGGCGAGGCATTGAGGGGGCGGACGCGCTCGTGGATGCCCGGGGCGATTTCCGGCTGCCGGGCATACGCCATGGCAAACATCTCCAGCCGGGCATCAATGTTGTCCACAAAATGGAGGGCTACGGCCTCGGGCGTCTTCGGCTCGACAGGAGAGCCGAACTGCAGCTCTCCGTGGTGGGCGGCCACGAGGTGCAGGAGGTGCAGCCGCACATCCTCTGAAGCCGGGGCGAGGGATTTCCACCCCTCGAGCGGGAGCTTCCGCCAAAGCGCGTTCACCAGCTCGATCCCGATGCTGATGTGCCCGAGAAGCTCGCCGCGGATCCCGCGCTGCATCTCGAACCCCAGCTCGGGGGGACACACTTCCCATAGCTTTCCGGAATCATGAAAAAGCACGCCGGCCAGCAGAAGGTCCCGGTTGAGCTCCGGATAAACCCGGCTGATCGCCTCGGCCGAGCGCATCATCTGGGCGGTATGCCTCAGCAGCCCCCCCCGGTGGGCATGGTGGTTCACACGGGCGGCCGCCGCGCGCCGGAACCGGTCTCCGTGATCCTCCAGAAAAAGCAGGCTCAGCGCCCGCAGCCGGGGATCAGCGAGGCCCTCGGCGAAGCCGCGCACGCAGGCGAGATCGCCGTCCATCGCCGCAACCTCCTGGGCGGTTCCCGAAAAAAGCGCTGCGGCCGCATCGGGCGCCAGGGGATTCACCCGCCAGCGGCGCCCGTCGAGCCCGAAGCTTCCGTTGAGAAGAAATTCGCCCTCGATCTCGACGCACGCCCCGCGCTCGAGGCCCGCGCAGGAATCAAAGGCTGCGGTATCCGCCCAGGCCCGCAAGGTCAGAACATCTGCGGCATCGCGGAGCTTCAGCTCCCAATACGGCTTCCCGTTTGCGGAGTCCTTCCTCGTCAGCTCCTCGATCTGCCCTCGAACGCAGCAGGAGAGCGCCCCCGTCCGGCAGCCCTGCCTCAGCTCAGTAATCGTGCGCCTGGCGTTTTCCAACATGCCAGGCAGCATGCACCGCCGATCCCCCTCCTGTCCAGCCCGCCGGCATCTCCCCTGGCCCCGCGCTCAGGCATCCCGCAAAGCAGACAAACTTTTTGTTTATTGAGCTCCCGGTTCCTGACAAGAATCCCGGATGCCTGACTCCCGGCGCAGCATTTTGGTCATCCGCGGTGGTGCGATCGGGGACTTTATCCTGACGCTTCCGGCGATCCGGCTTCTGCGCGAGGGGTTCCCTGAGTGCCGGATCGAGATCGTTGGCTACCGGCATATTTGCGGGGTGGCGGAGGGCAGGTATTATGCGGACGCCGTGCGATCGATCGAGTATGCGCCGATGGCCGGATTTTTCAACCCGCGCTCCGAGCTCGATCCCGAGCTCTCGGATTACTTCGCCGGGTTCGGGCAGGTTATTTCTTATCTTTTCGATCCAGATGGATTTTTTGAGGGGAACCTGCGGCGGTGCGGAGTCGAAAACCTGATCACCGGGGAGCCGAGGATCTCGGCCGGCCAGCATGCCGCGCGCCAGCTGGCCCGCCCGCTCGAGTCGCTTGCCCTATTCCTCGACGACGAGGCCGCGCGGGTCTTTCCTTCCGAAGAAGACCATGCGGCGGCGGAGCAGGTCCTCCGAGGGCTCCCCTCGCCGCTCGTCGCGATCCACCCCGGGAGCGGATCAGAAAAAAAGAATTGGCCGCTCCCTGCCTGGACCGAGCTGGTCGGTGCGATCGCGCGCTCGGACGCCTCGTTGCTCGTGGTGTCCGGGGAGAGCGACTCCGGGCGCACGGACGCCCTGAAAAAGGAATTTCCCGGCCGGCTGGTTTTTCTCGAAGGCCTCCCGCTGAGCATTTTAGGGGCGATCCTGACACGCTGCGCGTTCTTTATCGGCCACGACAGCGGAATTTCGCACCTTGCGGCGGCAGCCGGGACGACGTGCCTGCTGCTCTTCGGCCCGACCGACCCGGACGTCTGGGCTCCAAAGAACCCCGGAGTAAATGTCTTGCGCGCCGAGGGCAGGAGCCTGCCAAACCTCACCGTCGCGGATGTCCTCAGACGGCTTCCGGAGTTTTTAAACGCCCGATGAAAGAGACGATCCTGGCGGTGGATCCGTCGTTGCGAGGGACCGGGTATGCGGTGCTTGAGCGGGAGGGGGGGAAAACCCGCTGCCTGCATTTTGGGGTGATCAAAAACCCTCCCAAGCTCACGGTTTCCGGATGCCTGGTGGCGATCCATGAGCAGCTCGGAGATGTCATCGCGAGGTTTTCGCCTCCGGTGATGGCGATCGAGAGCGTGATTTACGTGCAGAGCTTTCCGACGGCGATCACACTGGGCTCAGCTCGAGGGGCCGCCCTGCTGGCTGCGGCCCAGCGCGGCCTCGCCATTTACGAGTATGCGCCTCGCAGGGTGAAGCAGGCGGTTGTCGGGCGCGGTGCCGCCCAGAAATCCCAGGTCTCCTTCATGATCCGCGCGCTGCTCGGGCTCACGGTCTCCCCGCCGCCGGATGCGGCGGATGCGATGGCGATCGGACTCACGCACTTCCAATCCGCCGACGCTGCAGCTCACCGGAGGATCCCCCTCGAGCGCATCTGATGGCCGCCAGGGCAAAGAATTGAGGGTGCCTTGCCTCTGGCCGATGGCGCGGCATTCCAAGGTTTTTTCTTTACATTTCCATGGAAAATCACTATCTTACAGATGATGAAAAATTTCACACTGACTGCCCTGTTGGCATTGGCGTTTCTCGTTTATGGAACGAGCCAGAGCTATTCTGCGGAGGCCGCGCCAAAGGTTGCCGCAAAAGTTGCTGCGAAGGCCCCTGAAAAGCCTGCTGCGGGAAACATCCGGGTTCTGAAGATTACTGGCGATGTCACGCGAAGCCTCGATGCAACCAAGCAGCCATCGGCCCTCAAGGAAGGCTCATTCATCCAGCAGGATGAGGTCATCACCACCGGGAAGAACTCCAAGGCCCTGCTGCTGATGTCGAATGGCACCACGCTCACGGTCGACCAAAATTCATCGTTCCATGTGGACAAGTTCCTGCAGACGCCATTCGATTCCTCAAATGTTGATTACAAAACCCTGAAGGCCGAGCCTTCGACCTCTCAAACAAAGCTGGATGTGAAGACAGGCAGCGTGATCGCAGATGTCTGCAAGCTGAGCAAAGGATCCACGTTTGACATCTTGACCCCGGTGGGCGTCGCAGGAATTCGCGGCACAATCATCAAGGTGACGGTGACCCGACCCGGCGGTGGCGGACCGGTCACCGTGTCGATTGACATGCCAAGGGGCAAGGCGGAATTCAAGGGCATCGATGGAAAAACGGTCACCCTCAGCGATGGGACGACGATAACGGTTCAAGTGCAGGCCGACGGCACGTCAGCGACCCCGGCAGCCACGACGCCAATGCCCAAAGAGCAGATGCAGGAAATTCAAGCCCTAGTCAAAGAGGCCATGGCGATAGTTCCTGAACAAGGCGCATTTGAAGGCGCTCCCGCCGGCGCTCCCGAGCAAGGTGACCAGCCACCATCAAACGGAGAAAATGCTGACACAGCGGGCGGATTAGGCGGAGATCAGGGAGCGGGAGATGTGGGAACTGCTCCCACAACAGGCGGCAGCGGCGGCGGCGGCAGTAGTGGTGGTGGCGGAAATCCGACGCCAACCCCTACTCCCAATCCTCCGGTGTCGTAAGGCACTCGCTCAACAGAGCGAATGGAGAACACTGGCCAGGGAGCAAATCCGCTCATAGGAGTTTTTCTATGGGCAGGACTGTTGATTGTCTGCACTGCTTGGGTCGCCCTCTCTCAGGTTTCTACCGTGACTTGGCGGGGGCATGTGTCGTTTCTTGGACTCGACGGAGCCCTTTCCTTCCTTGAGGAAAAGACGATCGATGCACGGCTCGAATTTCGCGGGCCGATCCCATCGCCAGTCAAAGTCTGCTATGTCAATGTGGATCCGGATTCGATTTCGGAGATCGGAAACTTTCCTTGGAACCGCGCCATTTTTGCGCGGGCGCTGGACGCGCTATTCGAGCGGGGGAAGGTCCGGGCTGTCGGAATGGATTTCGTTTTCGGGAGGTCAGGGCTTCCTCAGCTCGGGCGTGCGGAGGCGGAAGCCGGCAGCATCGAGCTCGGGAAGAGCATTCAAAAAAACCGTTATGTCGTGCTGGCGGCGACGTATCGCGCGCAGATGGGGGTGCTTGGGAAAGCCAACCGGTCGTTCCCGTTTCTTTTCCAGCATAGGAAGCCGGAGGAAACCGATCTCCCCGAGCTTCCCGATTTTCCGGTTGTCGGCCCCACCTGGGGAACGGTCGGGCTGATTGACGCAGGCGAGCAGTTGCGTTGGATCCCGGCCTTTGCCCCCACAGAATACAAGAGCTACCTGGCGATGGCGATCCAGCTCGCCCTCGCTTACAACCGGCTTGAGGAATCCGCCGTGGAAATCGAGCCAGATCGAATTCTTGTCCGGGATGACTCCCGCCAGCTTTACGAGATCCCGCTGAAACTCGGGCAGATCATCGAGCCGAACTGGTTCTCTCCCTGGGATTCGAATCCGAGCGCTAGCCTAATCGCCGTGCTGGAGTTTGACCGGCTCTCGAGCGAGGGGACCGACGAGGAAAAAGCCTTGGCCTCGCAATTTTTTGAACGCTTTGAAGATGCGGTCGTTCTCATCGGGGCGACCGACCCTCTGCTTGGGGATAATTCTCCGGCCCCGATGAGCGGGTCTTATCCCGTTCCGAGGGTCTCCGTCCACGGAAACCTCTTCAAGACGATTGTGTCCGGGCAGCATATCATCCGCCCGCCGGCATGGGTGAGCGCGCTGCTGATTGCGGGCCTCGGTCTGGGCGCGGCCATGCTGAGCGTGATGCGCAACCAGTTTTCCGGTCCTGGCAAGCTCCTTGCGGCCGGGCTGACCATCGGCTATATCGCCGGGGCCTTTGTGCTTTTCGTGCAGGCTCGGGTGCTGGTGCCGATCGTTGCGCCGGTCGGCGCGGTGCTCACCTGCACGTTTCTTGCCGTGCTCCGGCAGCTCACCATCGAGGAGCAGCAGCGGCGGCGGATCAAACAGCTTTTCGGAAGCTACGTCTCCTCTGCGGTTGTGAACGAAATGGTGGAAAAAAGCTCCCCGCCGCAAACCGGCGGTGCCGAGGTCGAAATTACCGCTTTTTTTAGCGACATCGTCGCATTTTCGCCTCTTGCGGAAAACCTCTCTGCGAAGGATCTTGTCGAGCTGATGTGCCAATACCTCGGCGAGTGCACAGAGGCGATCATCGGAGCTCAAGGGACGCTGGACAAATACGTTGGCGACGCGATCCTCGCGATGTTCGGCGCGCCCCTGGCCTGCCGCGACCATGCGGCGGCAGGCTGCCGCGCGGCCATCGCCTTGCAGGCCGCACAGGCGCACCTCCGCCAGCGCTGGACCGATGAAGCCCGATGGCCCGAAGCGGCACGAAAAATGCAGACGCGCGTCGGGCTTCACACCGGCTTGGCGATCGTGGGAAACATCGGATCCGAGCTGCGCTTCAACTACACGATGATGGGGGATACCGTGAACCTCGCGCAGCGGGTCGAGTCGGCCGCCTCGCACTACGGCGCCGGCATCCTCGTCTCGGGAGATACCCAAGCGGCGGCTTTCCAATCTGATCCGGGCCTGGTTTTCCTCGCCATCGACCGCGCAACCGTGCCTGGGCGCACCCATCCGGTCGAGCTTTGGGAGCTGTTGGGCTCCGGAGACGATGCCCGCAAGCTCCATGCAGAAAGCATTGGGCTCTACGAGGAGGCAAGGCGGCACTACATGCGCGGATCCTGGCGCGAAGCAAGCGATGGCTTCCTTCGAGCCTCAAACGCAAGCGATCCCCACAGAAAAAAACGTCCGGCGCAGGTCATGGCGGAACGTTGCATGCGGATGATCGGCCGCCCGCCGATCGATAACTTTGAGTTTCCCTTATCCAAAGAAGCAGGCGGGATCTTCGGAGAAAATAACGCTGAGAGCTAGAGCCCGTGGCTCACGAAGGCGTGCCGGGAGGGCTAAACTCGTTTTTGAGCAGCGCCAGCAGGTTCTGCATAGCCGTGCTGGCTGCAGGGAGCAGCTCGGCCATGCGCTCGAGGTTCTTTTCTGCGCCGGCAGCCTCGATCTGCGCGGCGATCCGGCTGAACGCCACCCCGCCGATGTTTGCGCTCGACCCTTTGAGCGTGTGCGCAAATTTTCTCGCTGAGGCGGAATCTCCGGCCGAGATGGCATCGGAAAGCTGCTCGAAGATCGGCGGGGAGTCGGCAAGAAATGCGTCGGCCACCTCGGCAGCGAATTCCCGGTCATCACCAGTTCGCTCGAAGAACCCCTTCCTGTCAAAATCCAGCGAGGTGCCCGCGCGGGCCGGGCGCTCGATGCTGTCCGCACGGGTGGTGCTGCGGGTGCTGCAGCGCTCGATGGCCGCCGCCAGATCATCCGCCGAGGCGGGCTTGGAAACATAATCGTTCATCCCGGCATCCATGCACCGGCTCCGGTCCTCGCTCATCGCATAGGAGGTCAGGGCGATGATCGGGATGGCAGGATTCAGGACACCAGAGGCCGGGTCACGAATGGTCCTCGTCGCGGCAAAACCATCTAGGACAGGCATCTGGCAATCCAGGAAGACCATGTCGTAAGGCATCCGGCAGAGGGACTCGATGGCTTCCTGCCCGTTGCTGACAGCGACAGCCACATGCCCGAGGTTCTCCAGCATCTTGATGGCGAGAGTCCTGTTGATCGGATTGTCCTCCGCCACAAGGATCGAAAGCCGCCTCCGGACAGGCGGCTTGCGAGGGGCGGAGGGGGCGGGATCCTCCTTGGCCGCCTGGGCGTTGGGCTTCTGGAACACTGCGGTAAACGAGAACGTCGAGCCTTCGCCCTCCTTGCTGGCAACTTCGATCTCCCCTTGAAACAGGTGGACAAGCTGCCGGCAGATCGCCAGGCCGAGGCCGGTGCCGCCGAACTTCCTCGTGATCGATGGGTCGGTCTGCGAAAATTTAGAAAAGATGTGCTCCAGCTTGTCCTCCGGGATTCCGATGCCGGTATCAGTGACCTGGAAGCGAAGGCTCACGGACGCTTCCGTTTCCGTGATGGGATCAACCTGCACCGTCACGCTGCCGCGATCGGTGAATTTGATGGCATTGCTGAGAAGGTTAAACAGGATCTGGCGGAGCCGCGCCGGGTCGCCGCGCAGGAATTGCGGGATCGCTTCAGCAACCGTGCAGACGACAGCCACCCCCTTCTTTTTTGCTTCCACAGCTAAGATATTGGCGGCGTCCTCGATCGTTGAGCGGATCGGAAAGTCGAGGGATTCGAACTCGATCTGCCCGGCCTCCCCCTTCGAGAAATCGAGGATGTCATTGATAAGGATCAGGAGGGAATCGCTGCAGAACCGGATCGCTTGGGCATACTCCAACTGCTCGGGGCTGAGCCCGGTATCCAGGAGCAGATCGGTCATTCCGATCACCCCATTCATCGGGGTGCGGATCTCATGGCTCATGTTCGCGAGGAGCTCGCTCTTGGCTTGGTTTGCGGAGTCGGCCCGAACGACCGCTTCGGCCAGCTTGGCCTCCAGGGTTTTTCGGTCCGAAATGTTTTCCTTGATCGCAATAAAATGGGCGATCTCGCCGCGGGCGTTGAGGACCGGCGAGATCGTCGCCGCCTCCCAATACAAGGTGCCATTCTTGCGCCGGTTGTGAAACTGGCCCCTCCAGGTTTTCCCGGAGGTGATCGTTGCCCAGAGCTGCTGGTAATAGGCTACCCCTTGCTCGCCAGACTTCAGAATGCTGGATGGGCCGCCGACCGCCTCGTCCACCGTGTAGCCGGTGTTGATTTCAAAGGCAGGGTTGACATATTCGATCTGCCCTTGGGGGCTCGTAATGACGATGATATTGGCGCTTTGCTCAACGGCCGCCCGCAAGGTGCGCAGCTCCTCTTCTCGCTGGCGGCGCGTGGTGATGTCGCTCAGGACGAGGCGGATTTCCGGAGTGTTGATCTCTTCGCTCCGGGCGGCTGTCGCTGACAGGTTGACCCAGAACACCGTGCCGTCGGGCTTCACCATCCGCAAATCGCAGCTCTGTGGCTTGCACGTCTCGAGCAGCTCCTTGCGGTGCCGGAAAAAGATATCCTGGTCCTCATTGAGGATGAACTGGGAGATCATATGCTGCCCCATCGCGGGCCTCGACAGGCCGAGCATCGTCGAGGCGGTGAGGTTCGCCTCCTGGATTGCCCCCTGCTCGCTGACGGAGACATAGCCCACCGGGGCGAGGTCGTATAGGTCGAAATAGCGAGAGCGGGAGGAGTTGAGCTCCCCATGGGCCCGTAGCAGCTCATCGTTTTGCATCTCCAGCTGGATCTGATGCACGCGCAGCTCGTGCAGCATCTGCCGGGTGGCTTCCGGAGACAACCCCTGCTCCGGCACGTGCGGGTCATCTTTTCTGGCCGCCTCTTCAGCCCGCCGGCGGAAAACCTGCGGAGTTGTAGATTCCATGACCTTGAGCACCTTGTTCATATCTCTTCCCTCCCTTGCTTACCGGAATCTCCCGCATCGAACAAGGCCTATCCAACCTGATCTGCGCCGACAAAACCCAGCTGGTGGACCGCATCAAGAAGCCATGGTCCTTTTCCGGGGCGAATCGAAGAGCTCCGAAAAAGTTGCAGGCCGCCGCAACGAAAGTTACGACGGCCTGCTGTTCCCCCCAGAACATGTTTCAACTTACGCGGGCGTTTTGGAAGCGCAAGTAATATTTTTAAAAAGGGAGAATTTTTTTCGAGCGGGCAGGTGAGATGTCATCGCTGGGGTGAGGGATCTTGGCGGTGGACACCTGCGGCGACTTTGAGGCGGAGGCCGTTGAGGCGGATGAATCCGGTTGCGTCATCCTGGTTGTATGCCTGGGTCGGGTCAGCCTCCATCGTGGCCATGTGCGGGTTGTATAGGCTGAGCGGGCTCTTGCGTCCGGCTGCGTGGATGCCGCCTTTGTAAAGCTTCACGCGCACGGTGCCGGTGACGTGCTTCTGGGAGTCGGTGACGAGCGCCTGGAGGGCCTCGCGCTCGGGAGCGAACCAGAACCCGTTATAGACAAGAGCGCTGTATTTTGGGATGAGGCCGTCGCGGAGGTGCATGACTTCCCGGTCCATCGTGAGCGACTCCATCTGGCGGTGCGCAAAATGGATGATCGCGCCGCCGGGGGTCTCATAGACTCCGCGGCTCTTCATGCCGACGAACCGGTTCTCGACCATGTCCACCCGGCCGACTCCATGCGTGCCCCCCAGCATGTTGAGGCGGCGCATCACGCCGAGTGGGCTGAGCGGCTCGCCGTTGACCGCGACGCAGCTGCCTTTTTCAAACTCCAGCTCGACGAGTTCCGGCTTGTCGGGCGCATCCTCAGGGAAGACCGAGAGGGTGGTGAAGTAGCCGCGGTTTTTCAGGTCGCCGGCGTCATACCATGGGTCTTCAAGAATCCCTGCCTCGTAGCTGATATGGAGGAGGTTCCTGTCCATCGAATACGGCTTTTTCGCGCTGGCGGCGACCGGCACGCCATGCGCCTCGGCATACGCAATCATCTCTGCCCGGCCGGGAAACTTTTCGCGGAACCGGGCATCCCGCCACGGCGCGATGACCTCGATATCCGGGGCGAGCGCGGCGGCGGTCAGCTCGAAGCGGACCTGGTCGTTGCCTTTCCCGGTGGCGCCATGCGCGACCGCCGCTGCGCCCTCCGCCCGCGCGATCTCGACCATCCGCTTGGCGATCAGCGGCCGGGCGATGCTCGTGCCCAGAAAATACTGCCCCTCGTAAACCGCCCCGGCCTGCAGCATCGGAAAAATGAAATCGCGGGCAAACTCCTCTTGGAGGTCATCGACGTAGCATTTCGACGCGCCTGTCCGGAGCGCCTTCTCCTCCAGCCCGTCGAGCTCCTCGCCCTGCCCGACATCCGCGCAGAAGGCGACGATCTCGGCCTGGTAGGTTTCCTTCAGCCAGCTCAAAAGGACCGAGGTGTCGAGCCCGCCGGAATACGCAACAACAATTTTTTTCATAACGCGGAAAAGATTGGCTGGAACCAGGGGGTTTCGCAACCCGCGAGAACAGAAAACTTTTTGAGCGAGGCGCGCGGGGAAGTGCTCCTGGCGCGCCTTATTCCGGCTGAGAATTTCCCGGGTTATCCCGCTCTCCGTTGCGATCCAGGCGGGTGCGGAGGGTTGCGCGGGTGATGCCGAGCAGCTTGGCGGCGCGGACCTGGTTGCCATGTGTCCGCTCCATGGCGCGGAGCGTGAATTCGCGTTCGATCCACGGCAGGAGCGCGAGGGAGGGGTCTCCTGCTGCGATCTCAAAAAGGGCATCGATTGCGCGGCCTTTGGTCACGGGCCCGCCCGCCTCGCAGGCTTGTGGTGCGGACTCCAGGGGCTGGCCGAGCGGGATGTCCTTCGGGAGGAGGATATCCGCCGTGGCGAGCACGGCAGCGCGCTGCATCGTGTTCTCCAGCTCGCGGACGTTGCCCGGCCACTGGTAGGCTTCCAGAACCCGGATCGCCTCCTCGGAGAGCTTGAGCGGCGGACGGTGCTTCTGGTTCGTGATTTTTTGCAGGAAGTATTCCGCCAGGAGGGTGATGTCCTCCGCCCGTTGGCGGAGCGGCGGGAGGTGGATGCGCACGACGTTGAGGCGGTAGAAGAGATCCTCGCGAAACGCGCGCCTGGAGACTTCCTCCTCGAGGTTTTTATTCGTTGCGCAAACGATGCGGACGTCGGTCCGGATCGTCTCGCTTCCGCCGACGCGAGAGAACTCGCCTTCCTGCAGGACGCGCAGGATCTTGCTTTGGACATGCAGCGGCATTTCCCCGATTTCGTCGAGGAAAAGCGTGCCCCCGTCGCTTTGCTCGAAGCGTCCGATCCGCTGGATGTGCGCGCCGGTGAACGAGCCCTTCTCGTGCCCGAAGAGCTCGCTCTCGAGGAGGTTGTCCGGGATGGCAGCGCAGTTGATGGCGAGGAAGCTCTTGCTGCTGCGCGCGCTGTAGTTGTGGATTGCGCGTGCGACCAGCTCCTTGCCCGAGCCGCTTTCGCCGGTGATCATGACCGTCGCCTCGCTCCCCGAGACGCGCCCGATCATTTTGAAGACCTGCTGCATGGCATCGGATCGGCCCACGATGTCCTCGCGATGCTGCTCGACGGTGAGCTGCGGGGAAAATGCGCTTGCGCTGCGGAGCTCGGAGGCGGCCTGGAGCGCCGAATCCACGACGACCTTCAGGTTGAACGGGAGCTGCTCCTTGCGGACGAAATCAAACGCCCCCATCTTCATCGCCTCGATCACCGACTGCGTGGTGCCGAACGTGCTCGTGAGGATGACCATTGCATTCGGCGAGTGCTTGCGGATCCTTGCGAGCAGCTCGAGCCCGGTAAACGGGTGGAGGTTCATCTCCGCAAGAACAAGCGCAGGCTGCTCCAGGCAGAACGTCTTGTAGGCGGCTTCCGAGGAGGTTTCCTGAATCACCCGGGCGGCAGGCCCATCCAACTGGTGCTGCGCCCAGTCGAGAAAGTCGGTTTCCCTGTCGACAAGAAGGATCGTCTGCTGGTTCGCCATGTCGTGAAAGTTTAACGGCCCGCCATCAAGGCGGGTTGGGGCTGGAAATGCACGGCTTTTCTGATTGACCAGGGTCAGCCAAGGATCTGTGCGATGTGTGGAGAAAAGAGGTCCGGCTCAAGCAGGAACGAGTCGTGGCCTTTTCCCGAGTGGACGGTGATCCATGTGACCGGCACATGCGCCGTCTCGAGCATTTTCACGAGGTGCCCCTGCTCGAGCGGCGGGAACGAGGCATCGGAATCAATGCTAAAGATGAGGAACCGGTGGTCCTTGCTGCGGGAGAAGAGGTCGTCTTGTCCGTCTGCACCGGCTTCGGCCGCCAGGTCAAACCACTGCCACGCATCGAGGATTCGCAAATAGGTATTCGCGTCGAACCGCCGGACGAACTTGATTCCTTGGTGGAGGAGATACGACTCCACCGGGTGGTTCATCTCATACCACCCGAACGGCGACTTGTGGTCGGTCACGTCCCCGCGCGCCCGGGCGTGGAGGTCTTCGAGGGAGACAAATGTTTTGTGTGCGATCCTGCGCGCGGCGGCGAGCCCGTCGCGGGGCGGGCGCTTCGGGTCGTAAGCTCCCCCAAGGAATGCCGGATCCAGCTCGATCGCCGTAATCTGCTCGAAATTCATCAGCCGTTGGAGAACGGTCGTTTCGGAGCCCGAGGCGATCGGCACCAGGATCTTCACCCGCTCAGGGTGCCTGGTGGCGAGGCTCAGGCACAGGTATCCGCCAATCGAAGCGCCGACCGCCGCATGCAGGACCTTGATCTCGAGATGGTCGAGAAGCTTGATCTGCGAATCCACGATATCGGCAATCCGGATCACCGGAAAATCCGCCCCCCAGTGGCTCGGGCCGTTCATCGAAGCGGGGCCGGTGGATCCGTAACAACCGCCGAGATAGTTCGCGCAAATCACAAAAAACTTATCGGTATCGAGCGCCTTTCCTGGCCCGATAAAGGCGTCCCACCACCCCTCGTGGAGGTCCTCTGTCCAACGTCCGTCAAGCCCCGGAACCTCTGGATTTCTCCCCGCCGCATGCTGGCTCCCGGTCATCGCATGGAAGACAAGGATCGCATTCGACCGATCGAAGTTCAGCTTGCCATACGTCTCATACGCGAGGGTGAACCGCTCGAGAACGGACCCGCAGCGCAGCTCGAACGGCACGCCTTTGTGTTCAAAAAAGCGCGTGCGCACACGCCCGATCGCGCCCGCACAATTGCCCGTGGCAACTCCTTGGGAAACCGTTAATTCTGCGTAGCTGCGCGCGTTTTTAGGCATTGATGCGCCTCCTCGTGGAGCAAGCTTACTGGCTCGCGGCCTGCTTTCCGTCGGCCACATCCAGCGCCTGGTTGATGTCCTCGAGGATGTCTGCAATGTTTTCGATTCCGATCGAGAGGCGGATGTAATCCTGCGTCACTCCGGTCGTCTCCTGTTCCTCGGGGGTCAGCTGCTGGTGGGTCGTCGAGGCCGGGTGGATGACGAGGCTCTTCGCATCCCCGATGTTTGCGAGGTGCGAGAGCAGCTTGACCGAGTTGATGAATTTTTTTCCGGCCTCGAGTCCGCCTTTGATGCCAAACCCGACGATGCCGCCGAACCCGCCATGGAGATACTTGGCAGCGGTCGCGTGGTTCGGGCTGTCCTCGAGCCCGGGATACGTGACCCACGCGACCGAGGGATGGCTTTTCAGGTGCTTCGCCACGGCGAGCGCGTTTTCCGAGTGCCGGCGGATTCGCAGAGGCAAGGTCTCGAGCCCCTGCAGGAACTGGAAGGCGTTGAACGGGCTCAGCGCCGCGCCGATATCGCGCAGGAGCTGCACGCGAACCTTCAGGATGAACGCGACATTCCCCATCCCAGGCACGTTGCCGAGCGCATCCCAGAAGATCAGCCCGTGGTAGCTCGGGTCCGGCTCGGTGAACTCGGGGAAAAGCCCGTTGTTCCAAGAGAATTTCCCCGAATCCACGATCACCCCGCCGATCGAGGTCCCGTGGCCGCCGATGTATTTCGTGGCCGAGAGGACGACGATGTCCGCGCCGTGGTCAATCGGCCTGACCAGGCCGACCCCGACCGTGTTGTCCACCACCAGCGGAATCCCAGCCTCGTGCGCAATTTTTGAGAGCGCCTCGAAATCCGGCACGTCGAGCTTCGGGTTGCCGATCGTCTCGGCGTAGATGGCCCGGGTCCTCGGAGTGATCGCCTTGCGGAACGCCTCGGGATCATGGGAGTCCACGAAAACCACCTTCCGGCCGAGCTTCGGAAACGTGTAGTGGAAGAGCTGGTAGGTCCCGCCGTAGAGGTTGTTCGCCGAGACGATCTCGTCGCCGACCTGCGTGATCCCCAGCAGAGCAAACGTCGTGGCCGACTGCCCGGACGCGACGGCGAGGGCGCCAGTGCCTCCCTCCAGCGCGGCCATCCGCTTCTCGAAGACATCCGTCGTCGGGTTCATCAGCCGCGTGTAGATGTTCCCAAACTCCTTCAGCGCAAAAAGGTTTGCGGCGTGCTCGGTGCTTTTGAAAACGTAGGAGGTCGTCTGGTAAATCGGAACGGCCCGCGAACCGGTCGTCGGATCAGGAACCTGGCCGGCATGGAGAGAGAGAGTTTCGAAACGATGTGGCATCATGGGGATACCTTGGACGAATCGGAAGAAATGTTCAAAGACGTTTTCGCTGTCTTTTCAAACTCCTCCAGCGAGAGCCCGCGAATCTCCACCGTCTTGCGCTGGTTGGTCTGCCCTGTCACCACGGACACCGCATCCTTCGGCAAGCCAAGCTGCGCGGCAAGAAATTGGCACAACCGCTTGTTGGCGCGGCCATCCTCAGGCGGAGACTGCACGCGGATTTTCAAGTCGTCGCCCAGCCATCCCGCGATCTGATCCCGCGATGCGTTCGGCACGACCTTGATTCCGATCCTGCAAGTGTTCACACGATTTCCACAGTTCCGAGTTTTTGTCACATGATACCAATCACCCCTTCGCCAGCTTCTTCATCGGCCTGCTCATCTCCGCAGTCCGCAGCAGCGCCCGCTGCCGCATGGTTTTCCCGACCTGAACTTCACGGCGGCGCGGGGGGCTGTCCTTTTCAAGCTGGCCGCTCAGGGAACCTTTTGCGCGCCCTCCAGGTAGCTCGCCCTCGCCCTGGCAAGCACCTCGTCGGTCAGGTTCATCCGCTGCATGAGGTCGGGTGGCAAATCCGACGTGATGACTTGGATCGCGAGGTTGTCGATGATCAGAAACTCGGAGAGATAAATGATCAGCGCCAGGTAGTTCACATCGTCGCCCCTGATCGGCGAGTGGTGGCGCCCGATCCCCTCCGACAAGGTCTTCGGAAAGTTCCATTTCCGGCAAACCCGCATCCCGACCTCGCAGGCATCGAGCCAGAGATACTCGGGGCTGCTTCCTGCGGAGCCGCCCTCAGGAGGGAGATTGTCCAGCGGGGCGGCCCACTGCTCGGCCGCCACGGCGATGACCAGCCGCCCGATGTTGTGCAGGAGCCCGCCCAGCTTGCAAACCTCCTGGTCTTTTTTTGAAGCGCCGGAGGCCTTGGCAATGGAATAGGCGGCGCCGGAAACCTTGCTCGAATGCTTGAAATAGCCGGCAAGATTCTTCAGGCGGCCAAAATGCGAGCGGACGATCTTGTTCGAGTAGGCGACGAGGAGGAAATTTGACAGGTTGAGCATCCCGAGCGACAGCACGGCATCGCCGATCGTCTCCACCCTTCCGCATTGGCCATAGAACGGCGAGTTGGCGAGGCGGATCAGATCGGCGCAGAGGCCGGGATCGCTCGCGAGATTCGGCAGGATATCGTCGAGGGCGCAATTCGGGTCGGCGAGAGTTTCCCGAAGCTTCAAGGCAGTGGTCGGCAGCGTCGGCAGCGATCGGATCTGTTCGGACACCCTCACGGAAAACTCTTCGGCGGTAAGTGGCGATGGCATTTTCAATTTCCGGGCTAGCCCGGCCGGTTCGCTTTGATGAATGCCCGCAGCGCCCTGCCGACTTTTTCTACTTCCAGGGTCAATTTGCCGAGGGAATCTGCCCCCTTCTGCACATCCTCCGCCGCCCCGGAGCGCTCGATAGCTAATGCCACCTCGTACGCGCGGGTCGCCCCCCATTGGCTGAAGGTGGTCTTGATGGTATGCGCCGCAACCCGGAGTTTTTTGGCATCCCCCTCCTTGATCGCGAGCTGGATCCCCGCCAGGTAGCCATGCACATCCTTGCACCCCATCTCGGCCATCTCTACGGCAAACGCCGTGTCTCCGTTCAGATCCTCCAGCAGGACGCCAGTATCGATAACAAATTCCTCTCCCGCTTGCTCGTCTTGATCCGGAGCCGTCTTTGCATGGCTGCGGCAGACGGGAGCTCCCAGCATGTGGGTCACCTCTACCAGGGCCTCTTCCAGCTCCCGCTTTCTGATCGGCTTTGTCAGGTAGCCATCCATCCCAGCAGCCAGGCACAGCTCGCGGTCCCCGTCCAAAGACATGGCCGTCGTGGCATAGATGATCTGGTGGAGCCCGGTTGCTTTCTCCGCCTCCCTGATTGCGTGGGTGGCCTGCAAGCCGTCCATTTCCGGCATGTTGACGTCCATCAGAATCAAATCAAAAGCCATGCGGTTCCAGGCGGCGAGAACACCGAGGCCAGTCGTCACCATCTCCACCTGGCACTGCATGTTCTGCAGATGATGGCACGCGACCATCTGGCTGGTCATGTTATCCTCTGCGATCAAGATTTTCAGGCCATACCCCTTCGAAGGCTGAGATCCGGCAGGGCCGCCCTGCGGAAGGCCTGGCGCTTCCTGGCGATTCTGGCCTCCAGATCGTTGCGAAGCTCCGGCACGGCCGGGATTCCCGGAACTGCTCGCTGGCGCCGGCGCGCTCGCGCGCTGAAAACGCGCCGTGAAAAAAAATGTGGACCCCTTGCCGACCTCGCTCTCCAGCCAGATTTTACCACCCATCATGCGGATCAGCTGGGCCGAGATCGTGAGCCCGAGGCCCGTCCCCCCATGGCGCCTGGCCACCGACTCGTCCGCCTGGGAGAAGGATTCGAAAATCTTTTCGCGCTTCTCGATCGGGATCCCCTCCCCGGTATCCGTCACCTGGAACATCAGGCACACATCGGCCGGCGTTTCCTCCTTGACCGTGACGAGGAGCACGACTTCGCCAGTCTCAGTGAATTTGATGGAGTTGCCCAGCAGGTTGATGATGATCTGGCGGAGCCGCCCCGCATCGCCGACCAAGACCGAAGGGACATCCGGGACGATTTCAAACCTCAGATCGATGCCCTTCTCCCTCGTCCGGGTGGAGAGCAGCTTCACCGCCTCCCCCAGGCAGATTTCCGGACGGAATTCGATGAGGGCGAGCTGTTGTTTCCCCGCCTCGACCTTGGAAAGATCCAGGATGTCATTGACGATGGTCAGGAGGGCCTCGGCGGAATCGCGGGACACGCTCAGGAACTCGCGCACGCGCGGCAGATCGTGAGTCTCGAGCGCCAGATCGACCATGCCGATGATGCCGTTGAGCGGAGTCCTCAGCTCGTGGCTCATCATCGCCAGGAACATACTTTTTGCGTCGTTCGCCTGTTCGGCAGCGAGCTTGGCAACCTCCAGCTCCGCCGTGCGCTCGCGGACTTTTTCCGCGAGGATCGCCCCCTCATGCCTCAGGCGATGCTCCAGCAGCTTGTGCTGCGAAATATCCTCGTAAAAAGAAAACAGGTGCTGGAGCTTTTCCTTTCCCGACCGGACTGCGGCCACCGTCTGCCGCACCCAAAGCCGCTGGTCATCCTTGCAGGTCATCGGGTATTTCAGCTCGTATCCGGGCCGGACATCCGCGAGCACCTCGCCAAGCATCTGGGCTTCTTCCGGCCTCAGCGCAGCATCGGTGAGCGCGGACATCGGCAAGCCAGCCAATTCCTCCAAGGACAACCCGGTGAACCCGCAGAGCGCGCGGTTGGCCTCCAGGATTTTCAGGCTCACGGGATCAATGAGCGCAACCCCCACAGGAGAAAACTCGAACATCAGCGCAAAGTCTTGCTTGGAGACATGCAAATCCATGGACAGCAGCTCCACGTCGGTCGCATCCTCAACGAATCCAATGAGGCATCGATCCTCATTCATTCGCACCACCTGGAGATAGAAATCCCCAACCCTCCGCTCCCCGTCCAGCCGGGTAAAGGGGATCCGGCGGCACACCCTGGAGCGGTCGTGCTGCAGCTGCGCAATCAGGCTGGCCAAGGCCTCGATGCTCTCCGGTTCGACATGCAGCCCGCATGCCATCCAAGATACCCCGATCACCTGAGAGCGGTCCAAACCGGTGAACTTTTCCCAGGCGGCATTGACCTGCATGAACTGCAGCGTTTCGAAATTGCAGATGAACTGCGGCACCGGCCCCAGGTCAAATACCGCCCATGGCACCGTGGCATCCATGGTGCTCATGCGCCGCCTTTCCTGCCGGGCTCTCCGGGCGGGTGGGCGGCCCCATCGACCAGGTGGGTCAGCGTGCGGCACGCTACCACGTAGCCCAGCTTGGTTCCCTTCAAAAACTCCTCTTGAAGCAGCTGGAGCATGCGCGCATTGGCCTCCGCCGCAGTATCCCCTTCGGCCGTCCTCTGCAGCTCCGGCACATATTGATAATGCCGCCCGCCCACCTCCCACTCCACAGTGAGCACGACGGCAAGATCCGTCTCATTGACGCGAACATAAGGCTGCGCCAGCATCTTCTCCACCATCTCCCGCACCTCCGCCTTGCGAAAGGGTTTCAGCAGGCAGTCGTTCGCCCCCATCCGCATCGACTGGCTTGTCATCTGCCGATCCAGAGAGCTGCTCGTGACGACAATCGGCAGCCTCATCGCGTCATACACTTCGCGCACCTGCCTCAAAAAATCCAGGAGGTCGCCCTCGGGAAACAGATAGTCGGCAAACACCATATCGAAAGGCTCCGAGCGAATGGCATCCCACCCGAGCGCCAAGCTGGGGGCGATGCGAACTTCGCACAGCCCGTCCAGGAATCGCATCATGAGATGCTGCGACATCTGGCTGTCCTCCACGTATAAGATCCGCTTCATAAATCAGCCGATGATTCCCACGGCGCGGAACTTGTCCTCGACGAACCGGAAGTGGCGCTCGGGGGCGCATGCGTTCTCGATATCGGCAGCGGTGAGGTGCTGCGAGACGGCCGGTTCTCCGGCGAGGTTCTTCGCCAGCCCGCCGCCTTCCTTCCAGGTTTTCATGGCCGCGCGCTGGACCGCCTCGTAGGCGTCCTTCCGCTCCATGCCGCGCTCCGTGAGCATCAGCAGGGCGGCCTGGCTGGCGTAGAGGCCGCCGGTGATCTCCATGTTGCGCTTCATGTTTTCCGGGTAGACGAGCAGGTTGGCAACAAGCTTCGTCAGGGTGACGAGCATGTAGTCCACCAGCGTGCAGCTATCGGGAAGGATGATCCTCTCGACCGAGCTGTGGCTGATGTCGCGCTCGTGCCAGAGGGCGACGTTCTCGAGGGCAGCCATCGCGTTGCCGCGGACGACCCTGGCGAGCCCGCTGAGGCGCTCGCCGGTGATCGGGTTCCGCTTGTGCGGCATCGCGGAGCTCCCCTTCTGCCCGGCGCTGAAATACTCCTCGACCTCCAGAACCTCGGTGCGCTGGAGGTGGCGGAACTCGGTGGCCCACCGGTCAATGCTCGAGGCGATCAGCGCAAGCGTCATCATGAACTCGGCGTGCCGATCGCGCTGGAGGATCTGGGTCGAAAGCGGCGACGGCTTCAATCCAAGGCTTTCGCAAACCGATTTTTCAACCTGCGGGTCGAGGTGGGCGTGGGTGCCGACAGCCCCGCTGATCTTGCCCACGCGGATCCGCTCGCGCATCTGCTGCAGGCGCTCGAGGGCGCGGGAAAACTCGTCATACATCAGGGCGAGCTTGAGCCCGAACGTGATCGGTTCGGCGTGGATCCCGTGGCTGCGGCCGATCATCGGGGTGAGCTTGTGCTCGACCGCCCGCGCGGCCACCGCCACTCGGAGGGCAACGATGTCCCGGGCCAGAAGGTCGCAGGACTCGAGCATCTGGACCGCCAGGGTGGTATCGAGAAGGTCCGAGGACGTGAGGCCCTGGTGGATCCAGCGCGCGGCGGGCCCGACGCGCGAGGCGACGTCCTCGATAAACGCGATCACATCATGGTTCGTCCGCTTCTCGATCTCCTTGACCTGGTCGATATCGAAAGCTCCTTTTGCCCGGATCTCGGCCGCGTCCTCGCGCGGGATTGTTCCGAGCTCGGCCATCGCCTCGCAGGCGAGGGTCTCGATTTCGAGCCAGATTTCGAGCTTGCGTTGTTCGGTCCAGAGAGACCGCATTTCGGGGAGGCTATAGCGTTCGATCATGGAAGCCCGGCATTTTAGCCACAGAGATCACAGAGATCACAGCGGAAACATCAGAAACTTTTTTTATTTGCAGCTCCTTTCCCCGTGAGGCAGCCCGAAAAAACGGGCCGCGTTGTCGAAGCAGACGTCGCGGACGAGGCGCCCGAGCAGGGGGATGTCGCGGGGGAGCTCGCCGCGATCGACCTCGCTGCCGATGATGTTGCAGAGGATCCTGCGGAAGTATTCGTGGCGCGGGTACGAGAGAAAGCTGCGCGAGTCGGTGAGCATCCCCACGAACCGCGAGAGGAGGCCGAGGCTCGAGAGCGCGTTGATCTGCCACTCCATGCCTTCCTTCTGATCCAGAAACCACCACCCGCTCCCGAACTGGATTTTTCCCGCATGCGAGCCGTCCTGAAAATTTCCGATCATCGTGCCCATGGCATAGTTGGAGGCGGGGTTGAGGTTGTAGAGGATCGTCTTCGGGAGCTCGTCCGTCCGGTCGAGGGCATCGAGGTAGCGGGCGAGCGAGGCGGCCTGCGGCCAATCGCCGATCGAGTCGAACCCGGTGTCCGGGCCGAGCGCCCGGAAGAGCCGGGTGTTGTTGTTCCGCTGCGCGCCGAGGTGGAGCTGCTTAACCCACCCTCGCCGCGCGTCGAGGCGGCCAAAAAATGTCATGAGGTATGCCGCAAAGGCGTCCTGCCCGGCGGTGTCGGCCGCCTGGCCATCGCGCGCCCTGGAGTAGATCCCGGCGGCCTCGTCCCCCGTGCAGGCGTCGCCGAAGCAGTGGCTGAGCCCGTGGTCGGAGAGGCGGCATCCGTTTTCGTGAAAGAATGCGTGGCGGCTTTCGATCGCATCCAAAAAATCCTGAAACGTCGCGCAGGCATGCCCGGAGACGGCGCAAAGCTTTTCGAGCCACGGCCCGAAAACGTCCGGGCGGTCGACTGCGAGCGCCCGGTCCGGCCGGAATGTCGGGTAGACCCGCGTGCGAAGGGTTTTTTCGCTGTCGAGCTTCCTGTGATGTTCGAGCGTGTCGGTCGGGTCGTCGGTCGTGCAGACGACGGCGACGTTGCTGCGGTCGAGAAGCCCCCGGACGGAAAAGCCCGGCGAGGCGAGCATCTCGCTTGTCCGAACCCAGACCTCCTCGGCCGTGGATCCGTCCAAAAGCACATCCACATCAAAATAGCGGAGCAGCTCGAGATGGGTCCAATGGTGGAGCGGGTTGCGCAGGGTGAACGGAACCGTCTCCGCCCACGCCTGGAATTTTTCGCGGGGCGTCGCGCTGCCGGTGCAGAGCCGCTCGGCAACTCCGTTCGTCCGCATCGCGCGCCACTTGTAATGGTCGCCTGCGAGCCAGACCTCAAAAAGATCCGCAAACCGGTGATCCCGGGCGATCTGGTCGGGCGGCAGGTGGGTATGGTAGTCAAAGATCGGGAGGGCCTTCGCCGTCCCATGGTAGAGCTCGCAAGCCGTTGGAGAATGGAGCAGAAAATCTTCCGTGATATAGGTTTTCACCCCGGAAGAATCCCCCGGGCGCCGCCGCATGGCAATCCAATATCTAGGGGCGCCGCGCGCAGCACCCCCCCGCAGTTCCACATCCTAAACAGCCGGAGAAACAACGGGTTTTTTCGGTTGTTATTGCCTGCGGGCCGAAAATGGCCAACATCGGATTCATGTCAAAATCCGTTCCGATGCGTCCGAGGCTTTCTCCGAAGGCGACGCTTTCGTTTGCGATTGTCGCGAGCCAGTATAACGCGCAATACACGCAGGCGCTGGTGGACAACGCCCACCGCGAGCTGAGCTCCCTTGAGCCGGGCGCGACGATCAGCCTCGTCTCGTCCCCCGGCTCCTTTGAAATTCCCCTCATGGTCCAGACGCTCGCCGAGCTGGATCGCTACCAGGCGATCATCGCCCTCGGCGTCATCATCCAAGGGGAGACCTCCCACGCCACTCTGGTGGCCCAGGGAGTCACCCAGGCGCTCATGGATATTTCCCTCGCCAGCCGAATCCCCGTGATCCACGGAGTCCTCCTCCTGGAGGATGAGGCGCAGGCGCGCGCCAGGTGCCTGGGGCTGGACATCAACCGGGGAGTGGAGGCAGCCCGCGCGGCGGTGGCAGCAGCGCGCGCGATCCGCGACATCAAATAATTCCATGGGAGTTCGACGTGATGCCCGCGAGGCCGCAGTCCAGTATCTCTACCAGCGCGAGCTGCAAGGAGACGAAGGCGATGCTTTGCTCGAGGGGTTCTACCAGCTCCGGGGCCTCAGCCCGAGCGCGCGAAGATTCTGCGAATCCCTCCTCAAGGGCTGGATGGCGCACCGTGAGGAAATTGATGCCGCAATCCGCCAGCACGCTCGAAACTACGAGTTCTCCCGCCTCTCGGCAGTGGACCGGAACATCCTGCGCATCGCCTGCCAGGAGGTCCTGTTCTGCGACGACATCCCGGCAGCCGTCGCGATCAACGAAGCGATCGAAATCGCCAAGACATTCAGCACGGCGGAATCCGGAAAATTCGTCAACGGCGTGCTCGACAACATCCGCCGTTCCGGCCGCCAGCCGCAGCCCGGGTAAATCCCCCGGCATTGCCTCGACCTCATGCCGCTCGGATTTCTCAAGTCATTTGTCACGAAGTTCACGTCCCGTCCAGTTGACTGGGACGAGCTCGAGGAGGTGCTGATCCGCTCGGATATCGGGGTGCCGATGTCCCTGAAAATCCTTGAATCCCTGCGGGCGCGAGGGCGGGAGGTGACGGGCGAGACGGCCGCCGAGGTGACGCGCGAGGAAATCCTCAACCTCCTGCCCAGCTCGGCCCACCCGCTCCGCCCGCTGCCCTCGAAGCCGAAGGCGATCCTCGTCGTCGGGGTCAACGGCACCGGCAAGACGACGTCCTCTGCCAAGCTTGCGCACTGGCTCAAGTCTCACAACCACTCCTGCCTCCTTGTCGCGGCGGATACGTTTCGCGCCGCAGCGATCGAGCAGCTCGCAGCCTGGGGGGACCGCCTTGGCATCGAGGTCCTCAAAAGCCAATACCAGGGGGACTCCGCCGCCCTCTGCTACGATGCCTGGACGAGCGCGGCCAGGCGGAACATCGAGTTCCTCATCTGCGATACCGCCGGCCGCCTCCACACAAAAAACAACCTCATGCAGGAGCTCGCGAAAGTCTCCCGCACGCTCGCCAAACATGACGGCGACGCCCCGCACGAAAAATGGCTCGTCGTGGATGCCACCACCGGATCGAACGCCCTCGTCCAGGCAAAGGAGTTCCACAAGGCGATCTGCCTCACTGGGATCCTCCTCACCAAGCTCGACGGCAGCGGCAAAGGCGGCGTGGCGGTCGCCATACAGCACGAGCTCGGCATCCCAACCCGGTTCATCGGCACCGGAGAAAAGCCCGGCGACTTCGCCCCCTTCGACCGCGAGGCGTTCGTCAGCCGGATCGTCTAACCAAAATTCTCCGGGCCGGGCTACTCCGGGGATTCGTTCCAAAACTTGTTGAAGGCTTCGGTCCAGTCGCGGGATTCGACGCGCGCGCGCGCGGCGGCGCCCATCGAGGCCCGCAGCGACGGGTCTTCGACCAGGCGCCGGATGGCACCGGCGAGCTCGCCCGGATCGAGGGCCTTGGTGATGAATCCATCCCGGCCATGGTGGACGAGATCGCGCGGGCCGCCGACATCGGAGACGATGACAGGAAGGCCGCAGGCCTGGGCCTCCAGAACGACGTTGCCGAAGGTGTCTGTCGTGCTGGGAAAGACAAACAGGTCGGCGGAAGCATAGGCGATCGCCAGCTCCTCGCCGACGAGGTAGCCGGTGAAAATCGCATCTGGGAGGAGGCGCTTCATCTCCGCCATATACGGCCCATCGCCAACGATGATCGGGCGGGCGGAAGACTTCGACTCCGCCAGCTTCCGCGTCGCCGAGACCAGGACATCCAGATTTTTCTCCTTTGAGACGCGGCCGACAAAGAGCATCGCCGCCTCGCCATCGCGAAGCCCCCGGGAGGTCCAGAAGCCGGGATCCCGGCGCGAGGGGTGGAAGAGCCGGGAGTCGAGCCCGCGCGGGAGGATGCGGATCTTATCGCCCGAGATCCCGCGGTCGGCCCAGCATTTCCTGTAATCCTCGGAGTTCACGTAGATCACGTCGAGCTGGCTGTAAAACCAGTGCATGAAATTCCACGTGAGGGTCTCCATAAACGAGTCGTCAGTGAGGATGCGGACGTATTGCGGGAAGTCGGTATGGTAGATCCCGATCGCGCGGAGGCCGAGCACCTTGGCGGCAGCAAGCGCGCTCAGCCCGGTCGGGCCCGGCGTGCTGATGATGATCTCGGAAAACCGCCCGCGCTCGAGGTAGTCGAAGATCTGCAAGACCGGAGGGAAGCTCAGCCGCTGGAGCTCGTATTCCGGAATCTCAAACTCGCCGATCGGGCGAAAATTTTTGAGCGGGATCCCGTGATCGGCGACCTCCGACCGGCAGGTGACGACCGTGATATCGTGCCCGGCAGCCACCCCGGCCGCGGTCATCCTGCGGATTGTCGTCGCCACCCCGTTGACATCTTCCAGCGTGTCAGTGAACCACGCGCGCCTCCGGTTTTTCAAGATCTCCGGCACGCTGCCAGAAAGCGAGCAGGCCGCCTCGCGCAGCCACTCCCGCCGGGGGAGCCGGTAGGCGTGGAGATACGGGCTGAGCATCCCGACCACAGGGGCCAGCGGGATGATCGTCTGAATGCTCTCCAGAAATTTTCCGGCCGAGAGCTGCTGGATGAACTGGGTGATGAACCGGTAGCCGAGCTGGCTGGCGATGAGGTTCGCCATGAGGAACGCCCGGCGCTCGGGCTCGGGCACTCCGGCCGTCTCGCGGGCGAGCGCCGCCTTCATTTCCGGCTTCCCGAAGCAGGCGGCAAGGTCTTTCCAGAGCGAGCTCGTGCCCGCTTTCGCCATCTCGAAGATCTTCCCGCTGGCGATCCCCTGGGCAAGAAACCCGAGCTTGTCGCCAAGCGAGAACTCCGTCGGATCCTGGCCCTCCATGAAGCGCGAAAAAATCTTCTCCATGAGCCCGGTGGTCGGGTTGCCGGGCTTGCGGGCGAGGCGGGCCTTGGCGTATTGAAAGACCGTGCTGTAGGTTCCGTGGGCGAGGACGAGCGGGTTGCCCGGCTCCCCGCCTGGCGAGCACTCGCCAGCGCGGAGCCGCGCCAGGAACCCCGCCGCGTCGCCGCACCGGGGGACCTCGGTGAACGCCCGGGCCGGGCACGTGCCGCCATGGTCGTCCGAGCCTCCAACAAAAACCTTTTTCCAAGGATCCGCATGGGTTGGAGCGATCCCGGTGCGGGCATGAAAATCCTCGATTTGCCTGGGGGTCAGCGCGCCGAGGACCGTCGTGGCCAGCTGGCTGACCAGCGAGCTATACCGGCCGTTGATCCCTTCAAAGCACCGGAAAAGCAGCGCGAGCTTTTGCAGGTGGATCGGGGTGAGCTTTTCATTGACGCTCTGAAACGGGTGGGCGACCGCGTGCGCGATGCCCTGCTCAGACAGCAGCGCCTGCATATCATAAATGCTCTCGCGCGCGCCTTGGATCAGGCGGTGCTGGGCCTCCGTAATCCCCCAGACAAGAAGGTGGACCTTGCACTCGTCCTCCGGGAAATAGGCCGTGACCTCCTCGCCGATGATCACTCCCGGCAGGTGCGCGATCTCGAGGCATCCGCCAATCGTGTCGTGGTCGGTCAGCGTGACAAAATCCATGCCGGCCGCCCGGAGCCGCTTGTAGGTCTGGAGCGGCTCCGAATAGCTCGCCGGGAAATCCAGCCGCCGCAGGACCCAGTCCGCCGCACGGTCGCTGTGGCGGGAGTGGATGTGCAGGTCTGCGCGTGAGGTCGGAAGTGTCATTTTTGTGTCCGCATGCGGTTCACCCACCCGTCATAAGTCATCGCCTCGCGCGCGGCAAGCGCCTTGGATGCAAATCCCAAAATCTGGCGTCGGATTGGCGCGTGGTCCCAGTCGGGCGGGTGGATGCCGATCCGCACCAGGGGCTCGCTTGAGGTGGCGCGGAAGAGGAGGGCATTCCATGCGAGGCTGCACGTGCGCCGCCAGGCGGCACGGACGCTCCACACCTGGCTGCGCGAACGGTGGACGCGGCCGGAGCGGAGGTCGCTCACCGTCGCAATCCGCGTCGTATAATCAAATCCCGCCTCCTTGACCGCCTCCTCTGCGGCCCCTCCAAGCAGCCAGGCCGGCGCGATGAAGCCGGTGCAGGAAACGCCGCAGGCCTCGAGGGTGGCCCTTCCCCGGCGGAGCAGGTCGAGGGCGGCTGGCTTTTCCAAATCAAAAAACTCCCCCTCCCCCGCCGTGTAGGATCGGGTGATGAGGCGCTTCCAGGGGCCGTCGTCGCCCCGGCTTTCGCGAAGGTGATAATACCCGTGCAGCACGGCTTCCCTGCCGCTTGCCCGCCCGTCCCGCAGCCACGCTGCAAATTCCGGATCCCCGGAGATGAGCCCGCGCCGGTGGTGGTCTGGGATCACCAGCAGCGAAACCCGGGCGATCCCGGCCAGCTCGAGGTCGCCGAGAATTTCGCGCGCCTTCCCCCACGTCAGCGGGCTCACGTCGTGGATCGAAACCACCACCGCCGGACCAACTTCTTTATTCTCGCAAGATTTTTCCATTTGCCAAGAGGCCGTGATAGGGGAAACTAGGAGAAATGTCAGAAGAAAATCCGAAGCCGCCTCAAGACAACCGCAACCGCACGGGCGGTGGCAATGATCCGCAGATGAACTGGCGAGGGCTCGTCCTCTTCGCCGTCGCGATTTCCCTCATCGGGGGCGCGTTCATTTTCCGCGGGAACACCCTCGCCCAGACCGAGGCGATCCCGTATCCAAAATTCCTCGAGCTCGTCAAGGCGGGGAAGATCATCAGCACGGCCGAAGCCCCGCTCAAACTCGTCGTCGAAGAGGGTCGGAACACCCAGTATCTCGAGGGCAACGTCAAACAAAAATCGAAGACCACCGGCGAGGAGGCCGCCGTCCCGTTCCGAACGCCGATCTTTACATCGTTCAACGGGTCGGACATCCAGAAGGCGCTCGCCGAGGCCGGAATCACCCCCGCGATCGAGCCGAAATCCGACTACCTCGCGTCCGCAATCGTCAGCTTCCTCCCGATCCTTCTCTTCCTCGTCATCCTCTATTTTTTCTTCCGCTCGCAGATCCGCATGGCCGGAAAGGGAGCCCTGAATTTCGGAAAGTCAAAGGCCCGGATGATGTCGAAAGAAAAGAACCGCATCACCTTCAAGGACGTCGCCGGGGTCGAGGAGGCGAAGGATGAGGTCCAGGAGCTCGTCGAGTTCCTCAAGGATCCGAAGAGGTTTCAAAAGCTCGGCGGGCGGATCCCGAAGGGGATCCTCATGGTCGGCGCGCCGGGAACAGGCAAGACGCTGCTCGCGCGGGCAATAGCGGGCGAGGCGGACGTCCCGTTCTTCTCGATCAGCGGCTCGGATTTCGTCGAAATGTTCGTCGGGGTCGGCGCATCGAGGGTTCGGGACATGTTCGAGCAGGGAAAAAAGAATGCTCCCTGCCTGGTGTTCATTGACGAGATCGATGCGGTGGGCCGGCACCGCGGGCACGGGCTTGGCGGCGGGCACGACGAGCGCGAGCAGACGCTCAACCAGCTCCTGGTCGAGATGGATGGCTTCGACACCCAGGAGGGGGTCATCATCATCGCCGCCACCAACCGCCCCGACGTCCTCGACCCCGCGCTGCTCCGGCCAGGCCGGTTTGACCGGCAGGTGACCGTCAGCCTTCCAGACGTCAAAGGCCGAGAGGAGATCCTCAAGGTCCACGCAAAAAAAGTGAAGCTCGCCGAGTCGGTCGAGCTCGCGGTGATCGCTCGAGGAACCCCCGGCTACTCGGGCGCGGAGCTCGCCAACGTCCTGAACGAGGCCGCGCTCCTCGCCGCCCGTAAAGGGCTCAAGGCGATCGGCCAGCGCGAGCTCGAGGAGGCGCGGGATAAGGTCCGCTGGGGGAAGGAGCGCCGCAGCATGGCGATGAGCGAGCGCGAAAAAATCTCGACCGCTTGGCATGAGGCCGGCCACGCGATCGTCAACGTCCTCCTCGAGCACACCCACCCGCTTCACAAGGTGACCATCATCCCTCGGGGCCCCTACCTCGGAGCCACGATGTATCTCCCGGAGGGCGACAAATACTCGACCCAGCAAAAGGAGGCGCTCGACCTGCTCGCCGTCATGATGGCCGGGCGGATCGCGGAGGAAATGTTCACCAACGACGTCTCGAACGGCGCGGCGGGCGACATCCGCCAAGCCTCCCAGCTCACCCGCCGCATGGTGTGCGAGTGGGGGATGAGCTCGCTCGGCATGATCAGCTTCAGCGAGGGGAACGACTACGTCTTCCTCGCCCGGGAAATGTCCCGCCCGCGCGAGTATAGCGAGGCGACCGCCCAGCAGATCGATGTCGAGGTCAAGCGCATCATCGACGAGGCCTACCATCGCGCCACCGTCCTCCTCGAGGCCAACCGCGCGAAAGTCGAGACCATCGCCAAGGCGCTCCTCGAATTCGAAACTCTCGACGCCTCGCATATCAAAGAGATCATCGAGTTCGGAGAGATTAAGAAC
>Ga0194058_10000069_pt1 | contig 36030 bp, 34 predicted proteins | sample SepL4417m_MetaG_FD_155490 | JGI IMG/M metagenome (GOLD analysis project Ga0194058, IMG submission 155490) | Anoxic zone freshwater microbial communities from boreal shield lake in IISD Experimental Lakes Area, Ontario, Canada - Sep2016-L442-17m | ecosystem: Environmental > Aquatic > Freshwater... | reverse complement strand
CGGGGGATCATTGTGAAGATTCACACCATCTTTGAGGGCACCTCAGAAATCCAGCAACTGGTTATCGCTCGGGCGATTTCTGGTCTGCGCATCGAGTGACCAATCGTTAGAACGTGACCGACATGAGGTCGCGGCCCACCAGAACGTGACCGGTGTAGCCACCGGTTCTCACGTCGTCGGAGAATCCTTGTTCCTCAGTTTCGTCTCGAGGAGGTGGGCCGAGGTGAGTGAGCATCAACGTGGTCACTTGCGCGCGTTGCGCCAGACCACCCACCGCAATCGAGTCGGCGTGATAATCAAGAATCGAATTGATTCGAGGAAAGTGCTCGATGACGTGCGCTAGCGGGGCACGACGAAATGCCTCGTGGACCAACACGTTTGCGTTACGGCTGAAATCTTCTACTTCCTGGCACACGCGCGTGTCGCCAGAAATGACCACCGAGCCGTCAGGGGTGGTGACTCGGTAAGCAACTGCATCTGGCACTGGTTCATGGTGCACTGCGACGGCGTCGACCACGACAGAGCGGTCCTCGCTCGCCCAGACTTCGGATGGTGTGAAGGATGCGGGAAACTCGCGCGCATCGAGAACCACTTCGCGGGATCCAGCGTGTTCGCGGCGAAGGTGGATGTCTTCATCGAATGGTTCGAGCATGCGTTGCACGAACCGGGCAGCGCCACCGGACGGCGTAATAACGGGGAGCGGGACGGCCACCTTGTCGAACTGAGTTTCGATCCACCTCGAGAGAACGAGCTCGGCTAAACCGAAAACGTGGTCGCTGTGAATATGGGTGAGGAACACTGCATCGAGATCGGCAAGTCGAAGGCCCGCTTCGATCAGTCGATTGCACGTGGCGCGACCAGCGTCGAATTGCACAACGATGTCGTTGTGCTTCACGAACACGCCGGCCCCGGCGCGACCAGGTGCCACATTGGGAAGACCCGTGCCGGTGAGAGTGACTGTTGTTGCCATGTGTGTGGGCCTTTCAAGATGTTGACCTCGTTCAGGAGGTCAACACATCTGATTCCAAATGTGTAGACAAGAGCGAGACAGCATGATTGAACGGCTCGACGTAGTTGCTTGGTATCGCCGCGAACATTCGGCTGCTCTGCTCGGCAATGAGCTCAATGATGCGCTCGGCTGCTGTAGCGCCGCTGGCCGTAATAGACACAAGCGAGCTGCGCCGATCGGATTGGTCGGCGCATCGAGTGATGTGGCCAGATTGCTCGAGTTGGGCGAGGCGATGGGTCAGGCCAGAGGGCGACACCATTGCTACTTCAGCAATATATGAAGGAGTCAACGTGGCTCCGGCTCCATGGCGGCGCAGGGTGGCGAGCACGTCGAACTCTCCAACCGTGAGTCCGTGTGCTTTCGTGATGGCTTGGATGTTGGCCATTCCAGCCTCGGCCATCGCATGGAAACGCAACATGTGGCCCATCGGAGCAAAATCGATGTCAGGCCGTTCGCGCTGCCACGTGGACACCGTGTCGGTTACGTGCTTTCCAACTTCCATGGCCCCACCCTAGGCAGCGTGTCTGCGGCGGGCTCGGTTGATGACCGCACGACCACCGGTCACGAGCGTAGCCTCAGTTCAAGATAGTTTGACATCAAAGTATCTGACCCATACGGTATGGCCACTTGCCTCTGCGTGGGTCGCCAACACGGCGCGCGCAGCGGTGGCAACCTCTAGGAAAGGACAGAAGTAATGGCACTCAATGGGCTATTAGACATTCGCATCGCTGTACCTCGTCCGCAGGAGCTGTTCGATTTCTGGCTTCGGCACGGAATGAGCGCAACGGCCGATGGCGTGCTTGGCACACCGGACCGACCAGTTCAGATGCAGGTATCCGAAGGATCGCACCGCCATCTGTCTTCGATGCACCTCAGCTGCGACAACGAATCTGACATCGCTGACATCGCACAGCGACTCACCGATGCTGGACTCGCGTCTACCTCTGACAGCACAACATTGCGCTGCGTCGATCCCATCTTCGGGCACTCAATCGTGATCGATGTTGGGTCACCACATCCCCTCACGCCTACACAGTCACGGGTATTCAACGGCCCCGGCGAACGCTCTCGCATCAATACCCGCGCTGATGCCGTGGTGCACACCGAATCGCCCATTGTGCGTCGCGTCGGGCACGTAGTTCTCGGAACACCGCACTTGGCCGAAGCCGTTGACTTCTACGCCAACATCTTGGGCTACCGCATCTCCGACCAAATCATGAAGGGCTTTGCGTCGTTCATGCGGGTTGAGTCTGATCATCACAACTTGATGATTCAGCCCGGCCCGACCTCGTATCTGAATCACTATGCAGTTGAAGTAGACGACATCGATGCGGTTGGTCTCGCAGGTTCCTCTGCGTTGAACGACGAAGGTGTTTCCAGTGTTGTCGGCGTTGGCCGCCACAAACTTGGCGCAAATGTGTTCTGGTACTTGCGCGATCCGTCAGGCAACATGTTCGAGTTCTTCTCCGACATGGATCAGATCGTCGACGATGAAGTCTGGGATCGTGAGCATCGTCGCCTCGACTGGGAGGGCGAAGATGGGCCTGCCGGTTTTGCGGTGTGGGGCCCAAAAGATCCGCCAGAAGAGTTCTTCAATCCTTCGGATCTGCCTGCCATCGCAGCGGCTCGCGAAGCCAGCGGACTGAAGTAGCACAATGGATCTCGGAATTCAGGGCCGTTGGGCCATCCTTGCTGGCTCGAGCCGAGGGCTCGGACGTGCGTGCGCCGAGAGCATTGCGCGCGAAGGCGTCAACGTTGTGATCAACGGTCGCATCGATGCAGACGTCGACGTTGCTGTTGCAGAACTGACATCTCGTTACGGCGTTGTTGCGCGTGGTGTAGTGGGCGACTCTGCCACCGAAGGCGTGCAGGAAGAGTTGCTGGCTGCTTGCCCCGAGCCCGACATCTTGTTGCTCAACGGTCAGGGTCCTTCCCCGAAGGGCTTTCTCGACATCGAGCTCGGCGATTGGGACAGTGCTGTTCGTCAAGCGCTCACAGGGCCGTTGGCTCTGGTGCAACGCGTTGTGCCGGGCATGAAAGACCGTGGTTTTGGTCGCATCGTGGCCGTGAGTTCGGCGATGGTGAAATCACCGAACTCGTTGATGAGCCTCTCGCACGGAACGCGTCTTGGGCTCACGGGCGTTTTAAAGGGCCTCTCCAAAGACCTCGCGAAGTACAACGTGACCGTGAACCAACTCTTGCCAGAGCGATTCGACACGGCGCGCCAAGAACAAATGGCGCATGTGGCGATGAAGTTCTTGGGAATCACCTACGAAGAAGCACGGGCGCAACAAATTGCGTCGATCAAAGCGGGGCGTCTCGGACGCCCCGACGAATTTGGCGATGCGTTTGCATTTCTTTGTGCAGCACAGGCCGGATACATCAGCGGCCAAAATCTGCAACTCGACGGTGGCAGTTACGAGGGAGTGTTCTAATGACGACGACAACAGCTCGGGCAGGGCGTCATGTGGCCAGGCCCATTGGACAATTGGTCAGCGAGATCGCCGAGTTGCATTCGCAATTCGATGCCACTGCTGCAGAGTCCGAAGAACTCGGCGACGCTCCGCCGGCGTTAGTAGACCTCATGCGTCAGATTCGCGTGCCCATGATTAAAGCACCGCTCGAAGTTGGTGGCGATCGGCTGCTGCTGGCCGACCAGTGCCGCTACTTCACAGCGTTGAGCTATTCAAATCCCACGGCTGCGTGGACTGGCTTTAACCATGCAGGGGCTGCCGCAGCAGCTGGCTCGCGCCTCAGCGACGATGGCATCGAGCTGTTGTTTGGTTCCGATCCTTCGCCGTTTCTTGCTGCTGTGGCATTGCCAACAGGAACCTTCACTCGCGTTGATGGCGGGGTGTTGATGAACGGCACATGGAACTATGCAAGTGGTGTTCGCCACGCCGACTGGGCCATGCTCACTGCAATCGAGCTGTCTGAGCAACCGTCGGTCACGCTTGCAGTGATTCGAACAGCCGAAGCAACGGTGCACGGCGAGTGGAATGTGATGGCGCTGAAGGGAACCGGCAGCGTTTCGATTACGGCAAACGATGTCTTTGTTCCCACGGCGCTGACTGTTGATCCCATGCTGCCACCGCAACGTGGTGGGGCAATCTACGGGCTCAACTACACCGTCTTCGTGGCCGGCGAAAACCTTGGGTTTACCTTTGGTGCCTGCACGCGATTTATCGACGAGCTCGTGCTCTACGCCCGCGGAAAGTCACGAGGCTTTGACGGCCGACTCGCAGATCGCGGTGCCTTTCAATACGAACTCGGGCGCAGCTCGCAGCAACTGAAGGCCGTGCAAGCCCATGCGCTGGCCACGCTGGCTGAGGTTGACGCTGCCATGGAACGCGGCGATGAATTCTCCGCCTCAGATGAGGCAGCAGTTGCGGCCATGACTGCGTATTGCACCGAGACCGCGGTCGCCGCAATTTCGCGTTTAATGAGTTTTGCTGGAGCTGGCGCCTTGTTTAATGCGAGCCCGCTGCAACGTTGCTTCAGAGACGCACAAGGTTCGGCGCAACACCTCGTGGCATCGAATCAGTCGCTCGACAAATACGGTGCGGCGTTACTCGCCGAAAGGTAGTCATGAAGATTGCGATTATTGGCGGTGGTATCGGGGGCCTCACCGCCGCCCTCGCATTGGCGCAGAGTTCACGCGAGATAACAGTCTTCGAGCATTCGACAGCATTTCGCGAAGTGGGAGCCGGAGTTCAGATCAGCCCGAATGGCGGACGTGTCCTGCGCTCGCTCGGACTGGGCGAGGCCTTCGACAAGATCTCGGTGTACCCCGAGCGGATGGTGTTTCGCCGATGGGAAGACGATTCGGTTATTCGTGCCAATCAATTCGATGAGGCGTTCGTCGAACAGTTCGGCATGCCACTTTCCAGCGTCGCCCGCACCGACCTCATTGAGATCCTCGCTCAAGCAGTTGCGGCGGTGCCCACCATCAGCGTGTCGCTTGGCAGCCACGTGACGCATGTTGAACCAGGCACCGAGACCTCGACGGTTTTCTTTGCCGATGCAACGTCGTTGTCGTTCGATGTTGTCATCGGCGCCGACGGCATCCATTCGGTGGTGCGCCCGTGCGTGGGCGGAGCCGACTCGGCGCGGTTCAGTGGGTCGGTTGCGTACCGGGCACTGGTGCCGCTCGATGCGGTCGAAGACCTGCCGATCGATTTCACGAATCGCGTCGGACCAGATCGTCACGTGGTGAGTTACTTCATCGGTAAAGACCGTCGGTATCTCAACCTGGTCTGCATTTCTCCCGAGGAGTCATGGACCACAGAATCATGGACCGAACCCGGAACGCTCGACGATCTCCGTCAGCGTTTTGGAGGGTGGTCATCAGAACTGTTGTCTCTTCTCGACCGAGTTGAAGAACCCGTATTTCGTTGGGCCCTCTACGACCGCGAACCACTCGAACAGTGGGGCATTGGCAGCACAACGCTGCTCGGCGACGCAGGCCACCCGATGCTTCCGTTCATGGCGCAGGGCTCGTGCCAAGCAATGGAAGACGCAGCGATTCTCGGTCGGTGTCTCGACGATGTCGATGACAGCGATGGCACCGCAGTCATCGCTGCGCTGCGCCGGTACGAAGCTGCGCGGCAAGGCCGAACTGCGCAAGTTCAGAACACATCGTTCATGAACCGCGATCTGTTCCATATGCCAGACGGAGAGATGCAACAGGGCCGAGACGAGTTCTTGGCCAGTGGAGTCGCAGGCTTTGGGCCCCTCGAATGGGTGTACAGCTACGACCCACTCACCGCTGCCATCTAGACGCTCACCCTCGTGGCTTCGTTCACGCAACCAGGTGCGTTACACGAAGCGAGCGAAGCCATCGAATGGCATGCGCTCAGATTTCAGCGTGTTGATCGCTGCTGAGGTGTCTGGGTGGCCGATGGAAACACCACAGAACAGCATCTCGTTTGCAGGCGCTTCAACAAAGGCCGAAATCGCCGCATGACGGACTGACCAGTACTCCTGTGCGCAGGTGCCGAGGCCGCGCTCGACAGCGAGCAGCATGAGGGTCTGCAGGTACATCCCGAGGTCGCTCCACTGGGGTGGACCCATTTGGCGATCGATGTAGCAGAAGATCGCGGATGGGGCATCAAAGAAGTTGTTGTTGTGCGCGAACTGGCGGCGACGACCATCTTTGTCGTCGCGTGAGATGCCGAGGGTGGCGTACATCTGCTCGCCGATTGTGTAGCGGTTGGTGCGGTATGGCTCAACGAGTCCCGCGGGGTAGATGTCGTACTCGGGGGTGTCGATGGGGGCCTGCGTGGGGAGGAACTCGCGAAGCCGTGTCATCGATGCGCCGTTCACAACATAGATACGCCACGGTTGCACATTGCCACCACTGGGCGCGCCGCTTGCGTCTTCGACGAGGCTGCGAAGTAGTTCGTCGCTCACGGGCTCGGAGGTGAATTGGCGCACGGAGATACGAGTGCCGACGGCGTCAAGAACGTTCATAGGAATATCAAAGCCGATGGGGCCGACGAAGGAGAGATTGTGACACCCGTGCGTGTGGCCTGACCGTTAGGATCGCTCTGATTTGATGGAGTGCTTGATGCGTTTGAGGCAGAGAGTGCAAGGGTTGAAGGAGTAGCGATGCTTGGGCACGCCAGCGGTTTCAATTGGGACGAAGCGCTACTGATGGCGGCGCCGCTTGTGGCCGTATGCGCGTTGTTGTTGGTGGTTCGACGCCGGGGCGCCTCGTCGACCGATGGCTCATCTGAAGGTACGCAGCCGAAATGACCGACGTCGTTGAGCGCCCAATCGATAAGTGGGCCACCGTCCGCTTGGTGGTTGTTCTCACCACGCTCGCTGGCGCTCAGATCGTTCACTGGAGCCTCATCGATCAGAGCTCTAAAGAGTGGCATGCGTCGGGTGTGTTCTTCTTTGCAGTGGCGGCGTTAGAGGCCCTTGCTGCTGTGGCTGTGCTCTTCAACCTCAACAGGTGGGTAGCAGCGTTCGTGGTAGCGATTAGTGCGTTCCCAGCCGTGGTCTGGGCCTGGGAAAACTCTTTTGGCCTGCCTTTCGGTCCTGCAAACCGAAGCAGCGGACTCGGTCGCAGCGATGTACTGTCCATCGCTCTCGAGGTTGCAACCGTGGTGGCCATCTGGCCATTCATGCGCCCCGGATACGGCGCTCGGCGGCCAGCGAAGATCGAGTTGGCCGGCAAGATCATCATGGTGTCCACAGTCGTGTATGTAGCCGTCTTCTCGTTTTGGGCAATCGTCGGCGACTCAGCGAGTAACCACGGCCACACGGTGAAGCGCAGTCCTTCGGGCGTGACCAGCACCACGTTGGACATCTCGTCGATTACTCAGCCAACGCTGCCGCCGGTCTCTACGCCGTAACCCCGAGCCAGTGTTGAGCCAAGAGCTCGAGGCTGCGCAGCCGAGCCGACAGATCGAAGGCCACCGCGGTAACCATGATTTCGTTGGCTCCGGTGCGCTCGACAAGACCATGCAGTTGCTCGACAACGTCGGCAATGGAACCAACGATGCGGTTGCTCGGCAGGCGCTTGGCTTCTTCGATATCGGGATGTGCCGCCGCTGCGCTTGGCGAGGGCAGCGGCATGAAACGGCCGGTGCGACGACCAAGCGCGGTGAGTCGTCCGGGGGCCGAATGCCAATCGGCTTCTTCGGTGGAGTCGGCAGCGAGCACGTTTGCGGTGACGATCATGTGAGGCTCGGCGAGCACACTCGACGGTTTGAAATTGCGGCGGTATAGGTCGACTGCTTGCAGCGTGCCGCCCATGTCGAAATGGTGAGCGAATGCAAACGGAAGTCCGAGGAACCCGGCAAGCTCGGCGCTGTAGCCGCTGGACCCGAGCAGGAAGACGCCTGGCGATGATGCGGCTGCGGGGGTGGCGCGGAACTTGGTAGACAGGCCGCTGCCCCACGGGACATCGGCGCGGGCATCGCCGAGCAAACCCATCAGGTCGATGAGGTGACGTGGAAAATCTTCGGCGCCGAGGGCATCGGCTGAACGACGAAGTGCGGCGGCGGTGAGTTGGTCGGTGCCCGGCGCGCGGCCGATGCCCACATCAACACGTCCTGGGTGCAGTGCCTCGAGCATTGCGAATTGTTCGGCCACCACCAGCGGAGCATGGTTGGGCAGCATGACCCCACCGGAGCCCACATGGATCTGATGCGTCAGCGCAGCGAGGTGGGCGATGAGAATGGTGGGCGATGTGCACGCCACGCTTGGCATGTTGTGATGCTCGGCAACCCAAAATCGAGTGAATCCAAGCGCATCGGCGCGAATTGCGAGCACAGTGGTGTCGTTGAGCGCGTCGCTGCTTGATGCACCCTCGGCGAGGATCGAGAGATCGAGTACTGACAGTTGCACGGGCGGCGACGAAGTCATGCCCTTACGGTACGGCCGCGGCGGCGCCGCCTGACAGTTTGAGCTAGGGGTTCACCAGCATTTCGGCCAACTCGGTCAGGCCAGCCACGTCGTGGATGTCGCCGTCGAGCAGTGGCAGTTCGGCTTCGGCGGCGCCCTTCGCGAGCGCCATCAACTCGGCCATCTCGCTGCGTTCGGATGTTGCCAACGCAAAGAGTTCTGCGTGATAGGCAACGTGATCGGCGAGCGGCCCAGGTGCGAGATTGAAGAAGGCCTCAGCGGGCGGGGGCAATGGGTGAACGAGGTTCACCACAACGCCGCCGAGACGGAAGCCGCCGTCGCGCAACGCGTTTACGAGATGGGTCGATTCGGCGATGGCCTCGGCACGCGGACTGGATACCAAGATGAAGGCTGTTTGCTTGTCGCGCAGCAACACCGATACCTCGGCAGCGCGAGTACGGAGACCTTCTTCCATCGTTGCTAACGATCGAAAGAACTCGATGGTGTCTTCGACAATCTTTGGTCCGGCCAGCTTTCGCACAAGCCACAAGAACGCCGACGACCCAGCATTGGTGACCTTGGCAAACGAACGTGATGGCAAGGTGAGCACTCGATAGATCGGGTGGCTGAGAAACGTGACGAGCCGATCGGGCGCCTCGAGCAGATCGATGGCGTGCCGTGACGGTGGCGTGTCGATGACCACAAGGTCGTAGGCGCCACTGGAGTGCAACTGGTGCAGACGCTCGATGGCCATGTATTCCTGCGCGCCACCGAGCGAGCCAGCAAGGCTGCGATACACGGGGTTGGCCAACACGGCGGCGGCGCGTTCGGGATCGCCGGCCCGTTCGGTGATGAGCCGATCGAAGGTTGTCTCGGCGTCGAGCATCAGCGCCGAGAGCGAGCCGGGTCCTTCGGTTACTTCGTGTACCTGGTGTGGCTCGTGGGCGCGTGACTCCATGTCGAGCCCGAGCGCATCGGCGAGTCGGCGGGCAGGGTCTACGGTGACCACCACGACGCGCCGACCCATTCGTGCTGCAGCAATGGCGAGGGCCGCAGCGGTAGTGGTCTTCCCGACGCCACCAGGCCCGCAGGTAACGATGAGCGACGAGTTGGCGAGCACGTCGTTGAGAGTTGGCGGTGTGGTCATCGCGCGGCCACCGGCTCTACCGACAACGCGTCGGCAAGCAGGTCGAGTTCGGCGGGGCCAAAGCGAGCCGTTGGTACACGCGGCAGAATGACCCGTGACAGCGGCAACAGCTCGCTCAGCCGGTTGAGTTGCAGGCTTTGCCCTTCGAGTCGTTTACGCCCGAATTCGCCTGAGACATCGAGCGCGGCCTTTGCCGCACGAGACAACTTCACACCCTGAGCGCGAGCCGCTGCCGTGGGCGACATGTGTAATCCGGGGCGATCGGGCCAGCACGCGTTGACGACGAGCGGCCCAAGTGTGAGCCCGATCTTCTCCTCAAGGTCGTATGCGAGTTCGACCACTTCGTTGACCGGAGTCTCCTCGGCAAGGGTGACCAACAAGCCTTGGCACCGACGCGGGTCGGCGAGCATTGCGGCCACTTCGTCGGCCTGAGTGCGAATGGGTCCGCTGGCCACCACAGCCTGCAGCGCTGACGCAGAGCGCAGAAACGGGGCAGCGAGTCCGGCGGGTGGAGCGTCGACGATGATCAGGTCGGCGACTTTCTCACGATCGAGTTCTTTGATCTTGCCCAGCACCAGCAGATGCTCGAGTCCGGGAGTGGCTGCAGCAATCACATCGAGCGACGCAGCCGACGCTGCTTTGCGCAAGAGTCCGCTGATTCCTTTCAATTCGAGGTAGTCGCTGAACGCCTGTGCGGGCGGAATCGTGCGACCCCGAATGCGGCCCTTGCGGTCGAATGCGCGCAGCACTCGCTCGTCGGGGCCAATGGGTTTGCCGCCGAGCAGTGGTCCAAGGCCGGGTCTGCCGTCGACTGCCACGAGCAAGACATCGGCGCCTTGGCGGGCGGCAACAAGCGCAAGAGCGGCGGCGACGGTGCTCGAGCCCACGCCGCCCTTTCCGGCAACGACAGTGACACTCGCATTACCGACCCATGTTGGCGTGAGGCTACGAAGCGCGCCGGGGTCCATGGGTCAAGGGTAACCCAGGAGGTGGGTGTCTCATGGCTGCGCTTCGACTCAGTGATTGGGGTAGGCGGCGGCTTGCGAGCGCACCACCGCGATCAGCGAATCTTGCGACAGGTTGAGATCGACCGCGTGCAGGCCCCAGTTGGGCGCGCTGTCGCCACGAATATCATCGGCGCGGGCATCGGTTGGATCGGCGTTGATGGTGACCGCGAGATAGTGGTAGCCGTTGAGCACCTTGCATTCGCCGGTGACAAGGCCAGGCGCGCTCATGAATCGAGTGGTGATCGTGGGTCCGGTGTAGGTACTTGCGAAGATCCACGGACCCGTAGGCGCGGCGGCATCGAGCAACGCAGGACCACCAGCGAGGGCGGCGGGATTGGTGCACGCTGAGTCGGTGGTTGAGCCGGGCGCACCAAACAATGAGCCGGGTTGGGGCGGCACGCTGTCGCGGAATGTCTGGAACGTGATGATGCAACCGAACTGAGTGTTCGAGTGGCACAGCGGCATGTTCTGCGTGTCGCCGCCCACGTCGCGACCAGTCGCCACTTGAAATGAGGTGCCAGCAACGATGGCCGAAACGATCAGGCTGCGTTGCTCGGGTTTGGGATCGATTTCTTCTTTCAGGAGACGAACCACATGAAAGCTGCCTTGCGAATGGGCGATGATCACAACGGGACGGCCGTTGTTGTCGTGAGCGAGATATTGACGCCATGCATCGAGCACATCGAGATACGCCTGGTTCCAAGCGCCAGCGAACTGAGGGTCGCCAGCGCTAAAGGCGCGGCTGAGTCCGGCATTGGTGACCGAGCGATAGATCGGGGCGAACACGCGACACACTTGGTTGAAACGAGCGGCCTGCAGGATGGTGGTGGTCACCTCTGCGCCGGCCGTGAAGTCGCTGGCCATCGTGGTGTCTTCGCTGCTCGTGGGATACACGTAGAAGCAATCGATGGGCGGGTCAGCGGCCTTATCGGAAGGATTGATGGTCAGCGTGCCATCGGCCGCCACGGCGGTGACCGGATAACTGCTGTCGCACACATCGTTGGTGACATCGCCGCGACAGATCCAGTGCGCGGGGTCGGCATAGATCGCGCTGGTGTACGGACCCGGCGCAACTGTTGAGGTTGTTGTTGGGGCTGAAGGCTTGAGCTTCGCCTTGGGCTTTGCGGTGGTTGTAGGCGCCGCACTGGTTGGGGCGCTGGCGGCAACGGTGGTGTTGGTGAGTGCCGTGGCGGCTGTATCCGCGGTTGCAAGCGTGGCCGCGGTGGTTGAAACTTCTGCAGATGTCGACACCGATTCGGTCGAGTGAGGTAACGCGCTGTTTGATGCTGCGTTAGAACATGCGGCGAGCAGGGCAACGGCAACTACAAGAAGAATCGACCGACGGTGCATTGCCTCATAGTAAGCCGCGAAATTGGGGTCCGTATCTGAGATCATTTGTCACCCCCAAGGAGCAGCGTGAGCGATCAGATTGAGACCAAGACCGGCTGGATGAGTCCAGACCAACTTGCAGAGGTGCGCGCCAGCGTGCCGTTGGTGTACGTAGACGCCGTGCCCGTGCGGGTCAACTCGCTCGGCCGAGTAACGCACATCGGACTCTTGCTTCGAGTGGCTGCCGACGGAACGATTAGTCGCATGGTGGTGAGCGGGCGCGTGTTGTTCGGCGAGCGAATTCGCGACGCACTCATTCGCCATCTCGAAAAAGATCTCGGACCAGTGGCATTGCCCCGCATCCCACCGAACCCGGCGCCGTTCACCGTGGTCGAGTATTTCCCCGACCCCGACCAAAGCGGGTTCCACGACCCTCGTCATCACGCGGTGAGCCTTGCCTATGTCGTGCCTGTCGACGGTGACTGCACGCCGTCTCAAGAGGCCTTAGATCTTGCGTGGTTCACTCCCGAAGAAGTCGTTGGCGCCCAAGTTCGCGACGAGATGACAGCGGGCCATGATCGGCTTATTCGGTTCGCCCTTGCCCACGTGGGTGAGTTGCCCTAAACCGTTCTCGCGGTCTGGCTACGAGCGACGCGACTTGCGCTTACCGACACCTATTGGCGGGCGTCGTTCGAGGGCCGGTGTGGCCACAGTGGTGCTCGCGTCGATAGGCATCTCGAACCCATCGGAGTCGAGGTTCACGGGCTTGCTTGAGGCCTCTTGCACCTGCACCGATTCGGGCTTCTTCTTGAGGCCGAGGGCCACATCGAGACCGAACATTCCGGCCGCCATTGCAGCGCCGCCTTTGCCGTAGCGCTGCCGGGCTGTCTCGACCATGTCGGGGTTCGAGGGATCGATGGGGCCGAGCTCTTCGTGCTGGTCAGCGATCTCATCGGCGGAGTCTTCGTCGAGCGGCAGTTGGTTGTCGGTCACGTCCACACCCTAGGTGCGATCTCAACCGAGTATCACCTCAGTGGTTCCGAATAACGCACTATTATGCGCGTCGTGCTCGATGGTGATTCTGCCCATCGCACCGCTACGGCGTTGCGAACCGCGTTGGTCGGTAAGCCAACTGTCGGTTTCTCCGCGCCAAGGTTGTCGGGACCCACGCCTGTGGTCGGTCGAATCATCGAACAGGTACACATCTACGGCAGGCATCTCGAGATCGTTTGGGACGACGGACTTACCTTGCACACTCAGCATCGGTTCACGGGTTCGTGGCGCTTGTACAGGGTTGGCGAGCACTGGCATAAGCCCACGAAACAGTTGCGTGTGTGCATCGAGGTTGCCGATTGGGTTGCGGTGTGTTTCAACGCACCTGTCGTCGAGACCTTCCGCCAGTTCGATCGCCATCGCCACCCCGGCTCGGGCGGGCTCGGTCCAAACCTGTTGCACCCAAACGCGAACCTCGAAGACTGTGTTCGGCGCATCCTCGATTACGCCGACCCGTCGGCATCGATTGCCGAAGTTCTGCTCGATCAACATGTAGCCAGTGGTGTGGGCAACGTGTATCGATGCGAAGCGCTGTGGGACATTGGGTTGAGTCCATTTGCCACTGCGGGCTCAATCAGCGAAGACGATGCCCGCAAGCTGGTGCTCACAACGGCACGCATGATGCGCTCTGGTATCACCGATCGCAAGACCTCGATTGCATCAGCCGAATCGGCCGCCATTACCGGACTGTCGGTGTATGGCCGCAATGGTCAGCGCTGCGAGATTTGCGGCGACACCATCCGCGTGAAGCGCACGGGTTCGATGAACCGCTTGCTCTACTGGTGTTCCGAATGCCAGGCGCGTGGCGATCAACGAATTGCGCCGACCCCGCCGCTCGGTCTTGAGCGCGTGATGGATCCGCATCCGGCTGCAGCGCTGTTTCTCGCCGAACTGCCATGGCGACGTGACCACGATGACCACACGAGCGAGCATCAGCGCGGCCCTCGCGCACGCCCGGCCTAACGAGACGAACTACGCCGAGATCGCTGCCCCGGCCCGTTCGCCATCGACAACCGCTGCGTGCGCACGTCGTGGCGCAAGGCAATCGCCCACTCGTTGCACGCTGACGCCGGCATCTTTGAGAGCCTTGTAGAGCCACTCAACGGGGTTCGGTGGCACTGCCAACACCACCCAGTCGGGGGTACGAGTCACGTTGGCTCCGGTGGGGTGATGCAACAGGTTCAGAGTTGTACCTTCGAAACCCATCGGCACGAGATCGGTGGTTTGCGTAATCGACTTCGCGCTGGCGCGCATCCACCAGTTTTCCATGTCGAGCGTGATGCCAAGGTCTTGGCCGACGACCATGCCGTTGGTGATGATCTCTACGCTGCAGCCACGGTCAGCCAGCAGTTCTCCCACCGAAGTGGCGTGGTGAAAACCGATCTCGTCGATAACGACGACGTTGCCAAATGGTTCGGCGGTGCCCTCGAGGACATCACGCACATCGCACACGTTCGCGGCGTCGGCTGGAACCCACCACGGTCGACTTGGCTCTGCGCCGGTAGCCACGATCACATGATCGGGCTTGCGCTCATCGACAATGCCGGGCCACACCCCAACGCCGTATTCGATTGCCACGCCAAGGCGTCGGCATTCGGCGAGTTGGTTACGAATCATGTCGCCGAACTCGGCGCGATTGGGAACGCTTGCGGCGAGGCGCACCTGGCCGCCGGCCTCCGCTTGCTTTTCGTAGACGGTTACCTGATGGCCAGCGCGTGCCGCTGAGATGGCGGCTTGAAGCCCGCCGGGCCCAGCGCCCACGACCATCACTTGCTTGCGCGCAGCGACAGACGAACGCCCGAGCGTGACAGCGATCTTGTTGTCGGCGAGTTCGCGGCGCACATATTCGGCCTCGCGACCCGTGCGTGGATTCTCGATGCATCCGAGCCAACGGTTCATGCCCATCCGGCCGACGCATTCTTGATTGCAGCTCAGACACAAACGTGTTTCGTCGCTTGCACCGGCGCGGGCCTTTGCCACAAAGTCGGCGTCTGCGATCTGGCCGCGCACAATGCCCACGAGATCGCAGTGGCCTTCGGCCAATGCGCGCTCGGCCTGCAGCGGATCCTTGAAGCGACCGACACCCACTACGGGCAGATCTACCGCTTTACGAATGGCGCTAGGGATGAACATCGCATAGCCCGGCGGAATGTGCATGCTCGCTTCGATCATGAACAGGCTTGCGGTAGCGACGCCGATCGAGGTGTTGATGTAGTCGACCTGACCGGTTGCTTCCACGATCTGGGCGATCTGCACCGCTTCGTCGATGGTGGTGCCGCCATCGATGAGTTCGTCGCCGCAGATGCGAACTCCGAGCGCCAGGCGATTACCGATGACACGACGAACAGCGCGAACGATGTCGACCAAGAGACGGGCCCGATTCTGCAATGAGCCGCCGTAGTCGTCGGTGCGCTTGTTGGTGGCGGGCGACAAGAATCCGCGCACGATGGACGAATGGCTGCACTGCAGTTCGATGCCGTCGAAGCCGCCCTCGGCGCAATGCTCGGCAACCAACGCATAGCCCGCAACGATCTCGTCGATCTCGGCGAGCGACACGGCCTTGGGAACCTCGCGGAACAGCGGATCGGCCACCGGCGATGGAGCCCACACCGGAAGCCGGCTGAACATGCTGCTGGCCTGCCCACCGTTGTGGTTGATCTGAGCGAAGATCGGCGTGCGGTGACGATGCACAGCGTCGGTGATCATGCGGTAGCCCGGGATGACATCGCGGTGGAAGCCGTGAATGAGCTTCTCGTACGGCCAGTCGGTGGGGTGGGTCGAGTGCTCCTCGGTGATGATCAGACCAGTTCCGCCAGCGGCGCGGGCGGCGTAGTACGCAGCGTGCTGCTCAGTGGGTTTGCCGTCGAGCGCGTAGTTGGTGAGATGCGCGCTGAACACAATGCGGTTCAGCGTCGAGACGGGTCCGAGTTGTAGTGGGGTCCACAGGTATCGATACGCCATCGGCAGACACGATAGTGCGGCCGATTCAATCAGCGTCTACGAGACGGCTCGGATCGAAGGTAAGAATTCCGGCGGCCATCACAAGTTCGGTGAGCTTCTTGCCGGTGCCGCGCAACGTGAGCGCAGCGTCGTCGCCCAATTCGAGATATGGAGCGAGCGCGCTTTGGTCGGTTCGGTCTTCGATCCATTGCCGCTGTGCGCGGCCCGCATCGGTGAACGATCCGTCAGGATTCACCAGGCCTCGCGCTGCCATTGCCTGCACCCCGGCCTCCCACTCGGCGTCGCTCCATGAGCGAGTGGCCTTCAGTGCGGCTGCGGGTACATCGCCGCTTGCTGCATGCGAAATCAAGGCTTCGAGGCCACTGAGCCCTTCGAGCATGAGCGCAGCGATATGCCCGTCGCCGCGAAACTCGCGCAACAAGGTCTGGCCATGGAACAACTCGAGATGAGGTTCGGTGGGCCATGGCAGCGATGCGTGCGCGGCGAACAGTGGACGACCCTCGGGGTGCTCGCATGCAACCATCGCCGCACGACGAGTGAGGCCGGCAGCTTCGGCGAGCTCGGCAGAGTTGAGTACCTCGGGTCCAAATGCTCGCGTGAGCGATGTGTTTGCGGCATTGAGCCTGGCACTGAGCAGCGCCTCTGGTGTGGTGACGGTCCACGCATCGCGCATGCTCGCCCGAACGAGGCCCGGGTGAAAGTTGTAGAAGGTGGCAATCACCACTTCAACAGGCACGGCCCCCATTGCGGCAACACGCGAAGCGAAGTAACCCATGCGGTTTTTGGTAACTCCCACTGCTGCATATGCCGGCGGTGCATCGGGTGTGAAATAGATCATCCCGTGAACAGCTTCCATGCTGCGCCAGGTCTTACGTGCGGTGAGGGCGTCCATCTGGCCAACCGTACGGCATGGGTGCATAGTGTGGCGCACATGGAAAGTCTTGTCGGCAAGGTCGCAGTAGTCACGGGTGCCGGCAGCGGTATCGGTAAGTCAATCGCAGAGCAGTTCGTTGCCGAAGGCATGAAAGTTGTGCTTGCCGATATCGACGAAGTTCGTCTGCGCTCGGTCGAAGCGCAACTGTCTGAGGTTGGCGGCGATGTCTTCCCGGTGTTGTGCGACACGGCTCTCGAAGAGTCGGTGCAGTCACTGGCGCAGCGCACGCTCGAACGATATGGCGCAGCGCATGTGTTGTGTAACAACGCTGGCGTCGTTGGCACCGGTGACCCGTGGACGGGTCCGATGAGCGTGTGGGATTGGGTCGTTGGCATCAACCTGTATGGCGTGATCCACGGCATCCGCGCCTTCTTGCCAATCATGCAAGAGCAAGCCGAGGGGCACATTGTGAACACGGCCTCGATGGCTGGCTTGGTGGCCATGCCCGGGGCGGCACCGTACAACGTGACCAAGCATGGCGTGGTTGCGCTGAGCGAGGGGTTGTTTATCGAACTCAAGGGAACCGGTTCGCCGGTGAGCGTGTCGGTGTTGTGCCCAGGTTTTGTGCGCACCGAATTGATGGCGCAGATGACATGGGCCGATCGTCTCGGCGACAAGCCCGCTGCCACAGCGAACCCCATCGGTCAGTTCATGGATCAGATGCTCCGCGACGGTGTCGAGAATGGCATCTCGCCAGCCGACGTGGCGATGCAAGTTGTTGGCGCAATCAAAGCCGACCAGTTCTGGATTCTCACTCATCCCGATTACGGCCAAGCCCCGATCGAGCGCATGCAGCGCGCCGTAGCTCAGGAAAACCCTGCGTGACCGACTGGCTCGACGACCTCTGGCTCGAGCCGGGGCCGCCGTACTTGGCGATGGGAACACGCGCCCTGAAGCTTGATCACTGGCTAGTTGTCGATGACGACCGCGATTTCTATCTCGCTCAGAAGGCTGCGTTGCTCCAGTCCGATCTGCCGTCTGTGTTTGCGGCGACGCCCGGGTCTGAAGATGCGGGGGCAGAGGTACTCGCCGAGGTGCAGGCATGGTTGTCTGACCGCGGCGTCGAGATCGCTGCACCTTCGGGCGACGCACATCCGCTCATCGAGGCGGCGCGTCTCGTGCAGGAAGATCTCGCGGTGATGCAGAAGATCGAAGGTGAGTGGGTGCTCACTGCTGGCGCGGTGTGCTTCCCCACGCACTGGTGCATCGCCGACAAAGTAGGCAGCTCGCTCGCTGGGGTGCACGGCCCCGTCGCTCACTACGAAAACGAACTCAGCGCAAAGGTCGATCGCTTGCACGATCGTCTCAGGGTTGACCGGCCGGTGTGGCGACGCAACTGGGTTGTTGCGCCAACATCACGACTCGATCTCATCGAACGTGGTGGCCTTGCCAACGCAGGTACCCCAAACGTCGGCTTGGTGATTGAACCCGATGGCTCGCCGATGTGGATCCGCAGCGAGCGACAGACGTTGCGCCGCCTGCCGAACACCGACGCGATTGTGTTCACGATCCTCGTTCAGCGAACACCACTGGGCGTATTGCTCGAGCGGCCCGACGTGGCACAGCGAATGTTGAGCGTTACCGACTCGTGGGATGCCGAAAAGCGCATGTATGCGTCTACCGGTGGTGCTCTGCGTCAGCTCAACGACTGGCTCGCCAAGGTGGCTCGCGTCGGCTGAGGTCAGGCGAGCTCGGCGATGTCGAGATCGAAACGGTTGTGGCGCCACGTTCGTAGAGCCGCAATTGCATCGCCGCCGGTGGTGAGAATGTGGCGAGCAAGCATGCCTTTGGCTGCCTTGGCATCGTGTCCGGCCACTTTGCCATCGCGCTCAATGAAGCCCACTCGAACTCCTTCGCGGTAGCGACCAGGAGTGGGGGTCCATGCAGCCCGGTGCTCGTTGGGTAACAGGTCGATCACCACACGTTTGGCGAGCACGTCGTTGAGCGCGTTGCTCAGTTCGCTTCGCCACCAGGTGCTCAGCACTCCGAAGCCGGCGAGCCGAGCGCCCATCTTGAGTCGGTACTCGGGTGTTGCCTCGCCGGCTGCGACAACTCCGAGCAGGCCCGAGATCACAAACACGCTGTGCGCTGCACGACGCTGGTCGGCTGCGGACATTGATGTCAGATCGAGGTGATCCCACACAACGCCGGTGTAGCGACTCGACGCTGGCAGCGCGGGTGCTGCTGAGAGCGTGCTGTTCGCTTGCAGTGCAGCGGCCAAATGCTTGCCACCAACGCCAAGCAGTTTCTCGTCGCCACCATGCGCTGCGGCGAGCGCCTCGACCAGCTGTTGCCGCTGAGCGCCAAGTACTGCGCCGAATTGGCCATCGGCCGGACTCCAGATGGTCTTGCCTCCACCCGATGCTTTGCCTTCGGATGGCGGCAACAAAATTGCAAGGGGTTGGTTGGCCATTCGTTGATTTAACCGGAATACAGTCGTGTCATGACTTCCATCTACGGCCCGGTAACCGACTGGGCGACCGATTTCGATCACGCTGATCCGCAGTACAACGCCCACGCGCCCGAGATTTGGGCCCAGCTGCGCGATCAGTGCCCGGTGGCGCACACCGAGCGATACAACGGCACATGGTTGCCAGTGACTCACGAACTCGTTACCCAGATTGCCTACGACACCGAGCATTTCACCTCGCGCTCGGTCGTGGTGTCGCCGTTCCTGCCCATCGCCCAAAGCCCAATCGGCAACGCGCCTCCCATTTCAAGCGACCCGCCGTTTCATCACGACGCGCGGCGCTTGCTGTTGCCAGCCTTCTCTCCAAAGGTCATCGAGCCATTAGAGAAAGACATTCGCGAACTGTGTCGGCGCCTGTTGGCAGACATGGGTGATGCCGATGTTGTCGATGCTGCTGTTCAGTACGCGCAGCACATTCCTGTCAACGTGATCGCGCTCATGCTTGGCTTCCCATTAGAAGATGCCGACTTGTTCCGCGGGTTCGTTCACGATGTGCTCGAGGGCGTCAACATCGATATGGAGCAGCGCATGATGGCCTTTGGTCGCCTTGCTGCGTATCTCGACGAGCAGATCGCAAGCCATGTAGCCAATCCTCGCGACGACCTCACCAGTTTCTTGCTCAACGCCGAGGTCGGCGGCCAGCCGCTGAGCGAGGGTCATGTGCGCGGCACCATGGTGTTGTTGCTCGTGGCTGGCATCGATACCACATGGAGCGCCATTGGCTCCAGCCTGATGCACCTGGCCGCAACTCCTGCCGACCGCGAGCGGCTCTTGGCCGAACCCGAACTTGTGCCTACTGCCATCGAAGAGCTGTTGCGCGCCTATGCGCCCGTCACGATGGCACGCATGGTCAAAGAAGATGTCGAGATCGGTGGATGTCCGATGAAGGTCGACGAGTGGGTTCTGCTTCCGTTCCCTGCGGCCAACGTTGATCCACTCGCATTCGACCGCGCCGACGAGGTGCTCATCGATCGTGAGGAGAATCGTCACGCCGCATTTGGTCTGGGTATTCATCGTTGCCTCGGCTCGAACCTTGCGCGGCTCGAACTGCGCATTGCGGTCGAAGAATTCCTTGAGCACTTCCCCAACTTCGAGCTTGCCGACCCCGACGCGATCACGTGGAGCGTGGGCCAAGTTCGCGGCCCACGACAGTTGCCGGTGCGCATCATTCGCTGACCCATCCGGTGCATGCGACACCCCATCTCTAGGATGGGTGAGCCATGTCGCAGTTCGAAGACGATTCCCCACCTTCATTACTCACCGGACTCAACTCCGATCAGCTCGACGCGGTCGTGCATACCGGCGGGCCGTTGCTTGTGGTGGCGGGCGCTGGCTCTGGCAAGACCCGCGTGCTCACCCATCGCATTGCGCACCTCATCGATAGCGAAGGCGTGCATCCGCAGCGCATCTTGGCCATCACGTTTACCAACAAGGCCGCAGGCGAGATGAAAGAGCGGGTCGGCAATCTTGTCGGCCCGGCAGCCAAGAACATGTGGGTCAGCACCTTTCACGCAGCGTGCGTACGAATCCTGCGAGCCCACGCCGATCTGCTCGGTTACCCGCGGTCTTTCAGCATCTACGACCAAAGCGACGCGCAGCGCCTCACTGGCTACGTCATTCGCGATCTCGCGCTCGACTCAAAGCGGTTCACGCCGCGCGGCGTGCACAACGTGATCAGCAAGTGGAAGAACGAACTCGTGTTTCCGGGCGATGCGCTCACTACGGGAGCTACGCCGATGGACCGCAAGAACGCCGAGATCTACCGCGATTATCAGGTGCGCTTACACAAGGCCGGCGCAATGGATTTCGACGATCTGCTCACCAATGTGGTGCTGCTGTTCCGTCAGCATCCCGAAGTGTTGAATCAGTATCAAGAGCGGTTTCTGCACATCCTCATCGACGAGTACCAAGACACCAACACGGCACAGAACCAGATCGTGTTGATGCTCGGCGCCTTGCATCAAAACGTCACTGTTGTGGGCGACCAAGACCAGTCGGTGTATCGCTTTCGTGGGGCCGATCTGCGCAACATCTTGCAGTTCGAAGAAGCGTTCGAAGATGTCACCACCATCGTGCTCAATCAGAACTACCGCAGCACGCAGATCATTCTCGATGCCGCCAACTCGGTCATTGCTCACAACCCGGCGCGCAAACTCAAGACCCTGTGGAGCGAGCTCGGGCGGGGCGAGACCATCACTCGTTATCACGCCGACGACGAAGGCGATGAGGCGATGTGGGTGGCGCGCACCGCCACCGATGTTCACGACAACCACGCCGTGATGTGGAAAGAGATCGCCATCTTCTACCGCACCAACGCTCAAAGCCGCGTGGTCGAAGAAGCGCTGATGCGCCAAGGCATTCCCTACAAGGTGGTGGGTGGCACGCGCTTTTACGATCGGCGCGAAATCAAAGACGCAATGGCGTATCTGCGTGCCATCGTCAACCCGGCCGACGAAGTCAGCATCAAGCGTGTGCTTAACGTGCCCAAGCGCGGCATTGGCGACACCAGCATCGGCAAGCTCGATACATGGGCACGCGAAACCGGCGACGGTTTCATCGACGCAATGCGTCACGCCGACGAAGCCGGCCTTGGTGGCGGCGCGGCGCGCGGCGTTGCTTCGTTTGCCGCGTTGCTCGATTCGCTCGCACACATGCTCGATGGTTCACCCGCCGATGTGCTGCAAGCAGCGCTCGATCAAAGTGGTTATCTCGCCGAACTCGAAGCCGAAAGTTCGGTCGAGGCCGCCGGTCGTCTCGAGAACATCGGCGAGCTCATTGGGTCGGCTCGCGAGTTCACCCGGGTCGATGAGTTCCTCGAGCAGGTGTCGCTGGTGGCCGACACCGACGAACTCGACGATGACAATCGCGTCGTGATGATGACCCTGCACGCGGCCAAGGGCTTGGAGTTTCCCTACGTGTTCTTGGTGGGCATGGAAGAAGGCATCTTCCCGCATGTTCGTGCACAGAGCGACCCCGACGAACTCGAAGAAGAACGGCGTCTCGCCTATGTGGGTATCACCCGTGCTCAACAGAAGCTGCATGTGTCGCACGCCTGGAGCCGCAGCCTGTTTGGCAGCACGCAATACAACCCGTCGTCGCGCTTTCTCGATGAGATCCCACCCGAACTGCAAGAGCAAAAGGGCAACGTTGCCGGGCGAAGTTCGTATGGCCGACAGAGCTACCGCGATCGCGACTCTGGTTCTGGTTCTGGTTCGGGTTCGGGCTCGTACTCGGGCGGTGGCGCATACCGATCACGCTCAGGCAGCTTCGACGATTCGCAAAGCCGCGAGGCCGCCGCTGCGCATCGCGAGCGTGTGGTCGATGCCGCTCTTGCTGCTGGCAAGCGATTGGCTCCTCAGCCGGCCAATTCTCAACTGTTGGCGCTGCGCGTGGGCGACGATGTCGAGCATCCATCGTTCGGCGAGGGCGTCATTATCAACATCGAAGGCAGTGGCGAAAAGGCCGAGGCAACCATTCGATTCCGCGATGTCGGCACGAAACATCTCGCGCTCGCCTGGGCTCCGCTGAAGAAGTTGTAGAACAACGCAATGGACACCGCACTCATTCGTTGGCGCAGTTACGCAAGCGAGCAGTTGTCGTTGTTGTTGCGTCTCGTGCGATGGTCGGTTTTGGGCGCGCTCTCTGGTGCATTAGCTGGCGCTTCATCGTGGGTCTTCCTCGATGGCCTCGAGCGGGTCACGCATTGGCGCGAAGACGGTCGGCAGTGGCTGGTCTATCTGCTGCCGGTGGTGGGTCTGGCTGTCGGGGCCGTGTACCACTACTTCGGCGGTCGCTCTCGCGAGGGCAACAATTTGTTGCTCGACGAGATTCACGAGCCCACCTCGTGGGTGCCGCACCGCATGGCGCCAATGGTGCTTGTGGGTACATGGCTCTCGCATTTGTTTGGTGCCTCGGCCGGGCGCGAGGGCACTGCTTTGCAGATGTCGGGCAGTTTGTCTGATGCGTTGGCACGGGTCATCCGACTCACGGCCGCCGATCGCCGGGTGATGCTCATTGCGTCCCTAGCGGGCGGCTTTGGCGCTGTGTTCGGGGTGCCGGTAGCCGGCGCGGTGTTCGCGCTTGAGGTGCAGTCCATTGGGCGCATGCGGTTCGAGGCACTGGTTCCTGCGCTTACAGCGTCGATCGTTGGCGACCGTGTGCTGCACGCGCTTGGCGGCAAGCACTCGCTGTTCAAGGCGCTGAGCCCTCACATCACCGCTTCACTGCTGCTGCGCATCGCCGTAGCCGGTTTGTTGTTCGGTCTTGTTGGTGCTGCCTATTCGGCGTCGGTACACAGCCTGAAAGCACTGTTCGCTCGACGCGTGCCGTGGGCGCCGCTGAGGCCGTTCATCGGTGGCACGGCAACCATTGCGCTGGTGCTGTTGTTCGGCCACGACTATCAGGGCCTGTCGTCGCCCCTCACCGCGCGGGCGCTGCATGGCGACCATCTCGGCTTCGCGGTGTTCGCGCTCAAGTTGCTGTTCACAGCAATCGCTATCGGCAGCGGCTTCATCGGTGGCGAGGTCACGCCGCTGTTCATGATGGGCGCCACGCTTGGCTCGGCACTTGCCCTGCCCCTCGGACTCGATGGTCAACTCCTTGCGGCGGTCGGCTTCTGCGCCGTGTTTGCCGGGGCTGCGAACACCCCGATTGCCTGCGCAATCATGGGCGTCGAGCTGTTTGGCGGCGCGGCGTTTGCTCCCATTGCGGTGGGCTGTGTCATCGCCTATGCATTCAGCGGGCACCGAAGTATCTACACCAGTCAACGCGTGCACACCGCCAAGTCGGGTCATCGTGCCGAAGGTTCACCGCGGGTAGGCGAGTGGCAGCAGTGGCGTCGTAATCGTCCCGATCGCGAGAGTCAACAGGGGTAGTTTGCAACCCATGTTCTCTGTCATCGAAGGCCGTGTGCTTGGTTGTCTGATCGAAAAAGAACGCACCGTTCCCGATCAGTACCCGTTGTCGATGAACTCACTGGTGTCGGCGTGCAACCAGTCGTCATCGCGAGACCCCATCATGGCGCTCGACGAACACGAGGTCGACGCTGCCGTGACCTCGCTGAAGGCCCACGGCTGCGCGCGCATCGTGCATCCCACCCATGGTCGCGGCGTCATTCGAGTTCGTCAGGTATTCGACGAAAAGTTCGCGCTCGAGGCTGCCGATGCGGCGGTGATGGCGGTGCTACTGGTGCGCGGCCCGCAGACCGCCGCCGAACTTCGCACGCGTACCGAGCGGTTGCACAGCTTCGACACCGTGACCGACGTAGACACGTGCCTGCACCAACTTGCCGAGCGTCAGTTGGTACAGCTCATCGAGCGCCAGCACGGACAAAAAGAGCAGCGGTGGCAGCAGCTTGTTGCCGAAGAGGCCGAGCAATCGGCTGCGCCCGTAGCCATTGCTGGGTCGGGTCTCGCCGGCAGCGTGGTGGACCGGGTGGCTCAGCTTGAAGAACGCGTGGCCAAGCTCGAAGCCGCCCTCGCCGACCTGTTGTAGGTCTACTGCCAACCTGCGGTGCTCATGCCCAGCACCAGCGCGTACGCCGCCGCTTCGCGACTCAGGCCCGCGAACGTGCTTATATCTGTAGTCATGAAGGCAGCGATTCTTGTTGAGAGCCTCACGGGTAACACGTGGAAGGCAGCCGAGCTTGTGGCGGCAAACCTGCAGCAGGCCAAGTGGGATATCACCGGATTATCGAAGGTGCGCGACCCTGACCACGCCAGCATCCAGGCTGCCGACATCGTGCTCGTCGGAACCTGGACCCACGGACTCTTTCTGGTCGGACAAGCTCCGGCCGGTGCTGCGTTGCTCAGCCAACTCCCAGCAATGCGCGGCAAGCAGGCCGCAGTGTTTTGCACCTTTGCTCTCAATCCGGCCGGCACGCTCGACAAGATGACCCGCATCATCTCGGGCGTTGGCGCCGACGTGATTGGTGGCTTGGCGATGAACCGCCGCCATCTCGACCGTAACGCCGAAGAGTTCGCGCTGCGTCTCGTTGATGCCGTGCCTGCGCGCCGCTAGGCGTTTGTAGGGCTCGGCACTGAGCTGTCGGCGCCCCTCAGGCTGATGGTGAGCCGACCATCGGGCCACACAATGAGCTTCACGCCGCTCGGCGGCACCGCCAGTTCTGGCACGCCCAGAGTGCGGCCTTCGCAATCGGTGAACCGGTGGGTCTTTTTGATTTGAGTCACTTTGCAGTTCACGTCGCGATCGGCGGGGTAGGCCATGCTGATGGTCCAGTTGGCTTTTTCGATCTCGCCCGTGTGATCAAGCACGATGGTGAGGCGTCCACTCGAGTTCAGCAGATCGGGCAACATCAGCGAGCCGCCATCGGCGACTACTCCGGCGAGCGATGCGGTGTTGCCTGCCTCGAAGACAGTTGGCGCAAAACTGTTCGCTGTGGTGGTGTTGTTGTGTGAGATGAATACGGCGATGCCCCAGAGGAAAAGTCCGAGCACGGCAAAAAACGCGAGGCCTCCGAGCACGGGCACAACCGCTCGGGCAAGGGGTGTTCGAAGCTGTGGACGGCGCATCCCGGCAAGTCTGCCCGATCGGCGTTCCGGATACTCATTGCAGGTTCCAGTGTCGTCGGTTGTGAAAAACGGGGTCAGTGCGCCTAGGGTTCGATACTCGTGAAGCGGACTTACCGTGTTGTTGTTGCCAAGCCCGGCCTCGATGGGCATGATCGGGGCGCGAAGACCATCACGCGTGCCCTTCGCGACCATGGTTTCGAAGTGATCTACACCGGATTGCATCAGACCCCCGAGCAGATCGCCGAGACGGCCCTACAAGAAGATGTCGACGCTGTCGGCTTGTCGTTGCTCAGCGGTGCCCATCTCACGCTGTTTCCTCGTGTGATGGAAGAACTTCGCAAACGCGACCTCGGCGATGCACTCGTCTTTGGTGGCGGCGTCATTCCCGACGCTGATGCCCGCGCCTTGCGCGAGCAGGGCGTCGCTCAAATCTTTGGACCAGGCAGCTCGCTGAAGGGCATCGCTGCATGGCTCGAAACCGAACTCGACAATAGAGAGGACTGACCTTGGATCTCTTCGAATATCAGGGAAAGCAGTACTTCGCCCGCTTCGACATCCCGGTGAGCCCCGGCGGTATCGCCGACACCGTGGAAGAAGCCGTTGTGCAGGCAGCCGCAGCCGGTTATCCGGTGGTTGTGAAGGCACAGGTGCAAGTTGGTGGCCGCGGTAAGGCTGGCGGTATCAAGCTGGCCAACAACGAAGCCGAAGTTCGCCTGCATGCCGGAAACATCTTGGGCATGGACATCAAGGGCCATCTTGTTGAGCGTGTATGGGTCGAGTACGCCAGCGACATCGCCGAGGAGTACTACGCCAGCTTCACGCTCGATCGTGCGGCCAAGAAGCACCTGTTGATGTTGTCGGTCGAAGGCGGCGTTGAGATTGAAGCGGTTGCCGAGAGCAACCCCGATGCCATTCTGTTGCGCCACATCGATCCAGTCGATGGCATCACGCTCGAGTGGGCTCGTCAGGCCGCAATCGACGCACGCATGCCAGCGCAGTCGGTCGAAGGCGTCGCCTCGATTCTCGTGAAGCTGTATCGCTGTTTCACCGAGGGCGACTGCGATTTGGCCGAGATCAACCCGCTGATCCTCAAGCCAACCGGCGAGATTCATGCGCTCGATGCAAAGGTCAGTCTCGACAACAACGCCGAGTTCCGTCACCCCGAGTGGGCCGAGTACCGCGAAACCGAAGTGCTCGACGAGCGCGAACTGTTGGCTCGTGAGAAGGGCTTGCAGTACATCGGCTTGCAAGGCTCGGTTGGCATCATCGCCAATGGCGCCGGTCTGGCGATGAGCACACTCGACGTGGTCAACCAAGTGGGCGGCTCAGCAGCAAACTTCCTCGACATCGGCGGCGGCGCCAATGCCGACCTGATGTCGGCAGCACTCGAGGTCATCAACTACGACCAGAGCGTGAAGAGCATTCTCATCAACATCTTCGGCGGCATCACCCGCGGCGAAGAGGTAGCCAAGGGAATCGTCGAGGCCCTCAACCGGGTTTCGTTGCGGGCCCCGATCGTGATTCGTCTCGATGGCACCAACGCCGAGGAAGGCCGCCAGATCTTGCTCAGCGCCGGCATCCCCGAGAGCGTGCTGCAGAGCAAACCCACCATGTTGGAAGCCGCTCGTGCGGCCGTAGCAATCGCAAACGCGAACTGAGGCTGAGTCATGGCAATTTTTGTTGATCAGAACACCAAGGTCATCGTTCAGGGTCTCACGGGCGGGCAGGGCAAGTACCACGGCCTACGCAACCGGGCCTATGGCACTCAGGTCGTTGGCGGCGTCACCCCCGGTAAGGGCGGCCTCGATGTCGAAGGCATTCCCGTGTTCGACAGCGTTGCTGACGCTGTTGCCGCTACAGGCGCCGATGCATCGTTCATCGCAGTGCCACCCAAGGCGGCTTCCGCTGCCATCCTCGAAGCAGCAGCCGCCGGTGTGCGCTTCGTGGTGTGCATCACCGAAGGCATTCCAGCCCAAGACGAAGCCCGTGTGTACAACACGCTCATTCGCGACTTCCCGGGCACCCGTTTGCTCGGCCCCAACTGCCCAGGAATCATCAGCCCCGGCAAATGCAACATCGGCATCACCGCCGGCGAAATCGCCGAGCTGCCCAGCGCTTCGGGCCCCAACGTGGGCATCGTGTCACGGTCGGGCACGCTTACATATCAGGCGCTCTACGAGCTCAAGCAGCGCGGCATCGGCGTGTCCACGTGCGTGGGCATCGGTGGCGACCCTGTGCCAGGCACCAACTTCATCGATTGCCTCCGCGAGTTCCAGGCTGACCCCGAGACTCACGCGATCATCATGATCGGCGAGATCGGTGGCTCCGCCGAAGAAGAAGCAGCCGAGTTCATCAAGGCCAATGTCACCAAGCCAATGAGTGCCTACATCGCAGGCGTTACGGCGCCCGCTGGCAAGAAGATGGGCCATGCTGGCGCCATCGTCAGCGGCGGCAAGGGCACGGCTCAGGGCAAGATGGACGCGCTCGCAGCAGCGGGTGTTCGCATCGGCTTGAACCCAACCGAGGCAGGCGACCTGATGGCCGAGATCGTGGCCAGCCTTCGCTGACCAAGCGTCATCGTTCGACAATCTCTGAGGGTCCCGGGCACGCGCTCGGGACCCTTTGTCGTTTTCGGCCGACTCAGCTCAGCCCATTGGGGGTGGAGGCGGCGGCGAAGCGGGGCCGCTGCCAACGTGATGGAACGACGTCCGCAATTTCTCGATGTCCTTGAGGTCGTCGAGCGTGCCACCCGACTCCTTGTACACGAGGAAGCCGCCAAACGTGACGACAAGCGCTGCCGCGAGTCCGACAAAGATGCCTACGGAGCGATCGTAGAAGTCGACGCCGATGATCAGTTTGAGGAGTACGAAGATTGCACCGAGTGCCCCCACAGCTACATAGGACACGGCGGGCAGCGTTGGGGCCGCTACGCCGAACGCAGGTAGGGCGAGCACCACTGCGGCACCGAGGAACAGAATGAACCACAGCGTGCACCAGAAGAACCCGGCATCAAATCCGTTGGCGCTGGCTCCGGCCAGGTTGACGCCAAAGACCGACCCAAAGCTGAACCAGTTCAGAAACGATGCAATCGCGAACAGAACGCTTCCGCCGATGAACACCATCGAACCTTTACTTACCTTGCTCACGTCCATTGCAGTCCTCCAGTAATGAAGTAAGTGGATACGCGCGCACCATACGCCCGTTGAACGTTGCGTAAACAGAGCACAACGGCCCAACTCTTGGTGTTCTAAGGTCGCCGCCGTGCCTTCAGCTTTGCTTTCAGTGTTCGATAAGTCCGGAATCGTTGAGTTTGCGCAGGGCTTGCACGACCTCGGGTGGCGGCTCGTCAGTAGTGGCGGAACCGCGAAAGCCATTGCTGGCGCTGGTTTGCCGGTTGTGGACCTCGCCGACCTCACCGGATACCCCGCCATCTTGGGGCACCGAGTGGTCACCTTGCATCCCGTGATTCACGGCGGACTGTTGGCCGACCTTGATCAACCCGAACATGTCGCCGAACTGGCCGAATATGGCATCGAACCGTTCGCGCTCGCCGTGGTGAACCTGTATCCGTTTAGTAGCGACCCGAGCATCGATCTCATCGACATTGGTGGGCCAACACTCATCCGAGCGGCCGCCAAGAACCACGCCCACGTTGGTGTGGTGATGGACCCGGCGCAATACAACGGCGTGCTTGCCGAGTTGCGCGAGCAGGGCCAGCTCACTGCCGAAACGCGCCGCTCGCTGGCCGCCACAGCCTTCGCTCGCATCGCCGCATACGACGCCGACATTGCCACCTGGTTCGCCACCCCTGGCGACGATGAAGCGCCATTGCCCGCCACGTTGCACATGTCGCTCGAACTCGCTCAGCCACTTCGCTACGGCGAGAATCCGCATCAGCAGGGCGCCCGCTATCGCCGCGTTGGCGCGCAGAGCTGGTGGGACACAGCCACGCAGCACGGCGGCAAAGAGCTCAGCTACCTCAACGTGTACGACACCGAGGCCGCATGGCGTTTAGCGAACCGATTCGATGCGCCGGCCGTGGTCATCGTGAAGCACGCCAACCCATGTGGCGTAGCCGTGCACCACGACATCGCCGAGGCCTACATCCGTGCCAACGCCTGCGATCCCGTCAGTGCCTTCGGCGGCATCGTTGCCGTCAACAGGGCTGTCACAGCGGCGCTCGCTACTGCGCTGGCGCCGGTGTTCACCGAGGTTGTTGTTGCTCCCTCATTCGAACCCGAGGCGCTCGAGATTCTGCTCGCCAAGAAGAACATGCGAGTGCTGTCGGCGTCGTCGGCGCCCGGTTCGGTGCTCGATGTGCGCACGGTCGATGGCGGCCTGTTAGTGCAGCAGTCCGACACCGTGAACCTCGACCGCAGTTCGTGGCAAGTGGTCACCGAAGCCGTGCCTACTGCTTCGCAATGGGACGACCTTGCCTTTGCGTGGCAGGTCTGCGCTGTGGTGAGCAGCAACGCGATTGTGTTCGCCAAAGACGGTCAAGCCTTCGGCATCGGAGCCGGCCAACAGAACCGGCTCGATTCGGCGCGCATCGCCCAAGAACGCAGCGCCGGCCGCGCGAGCGGTGGAGTCTGCGCAAGCGATGCGTTCTTCCCCTTTCGCGATGGACTCGATGCAGCAGCCGCAGCTGGCATCCGCGCAGTTATCCAGCCCGGTGGCAGCGTGCGCGACGACGAAGTCATCGCCGCGGCCAACGAGCACGGCATCGCAATGGTGTTCACCGGCGAGCGGCACTTCCGCCACTGATCGGTTGACGAAATACAAACGCGGCGGTCGCGGCATGCGATTGGGTGGGGCTAGTCTTCCCGCATGGCGAGAATTGGCGACCTGCTTCGGGCAGGCCCTACGTACTCTTTTGAGTTCTTCCCTCCCAAGTCCGACGACGCGCAACTCACGCTCGGGCGCACGATTGCCGAGCTCGAGCCGTTGCAGCCCTCGTTTGTATCGGTCACATATGGCGCTGGCGGTTCCACCCGTGCTCGCACCCGCGATGTGGTCACATGGGTTCGCCGCGAAACCGAGGTCACGCCGATGGCTCACCTCACCTGCCAAGGTCACTCCCGCGCCGAGATCTCCGAGATCCTTGCTCACTACCGCGATGCCGATGTGCAAAACATCATGGCGTTGGGTGGCGATGTGCCCAATGACCCCGCCGAGGTGGCCCCGAGCGATTACACCTTCGCGAGCGAGCTCGTTGACGACATCGACCTGCACGAGTACTTCTCCATTGGCGTTGCTGCCCATCCAGAGGGTCACCCTCGTTCGCCCGACATAGCAACCGACCGTCGCCGCTTGGCCGAAAAACTTCGCCGCGCCGACTTTGCCATCACTCAGTTTTTCTTCGACGTCGATCACTACGTGCGACTCGTCGACCAGTTGCAGTCCCTCGGGGTCGATAAGCCCGTGTTGCCTGGCATCATGCCCGTGACCAACAAGGGCCAGATTCAACGCATGGCCCAGATGAGCGGCACGGCGCTGCCGGCGTGGCTGCTCGACCGTTTGGCCGACACCGACGACCCTCACGAAGTGCGCAAGATTGGCGTGCACGTGGCCACCGAACTGTGCGAAGCGTTGTTGCTAGCGGGTGCTCCCGGGTTGCACTTCTACACGCTCAATCGCAGCACGGCCACCCGCGAGATCTACGCGAACCTCAAGCTGGCTGCCGCTCACTGACAGTGACGCAATGGGTGCTGTGCCCACCGAGCCGCGCATCCATCGGCAATAATGAACGCCATCGCCACTCGGCCCACTACCCGCGCACATGCGCAGCAGATCAGTCGTGTGCCGTATCTTCCCGGCCTCGACGGTATGCGCGCGGTCGCAGTGCTGTCCGTCATGCTGTATCACGCCCATTTGTGGCTCACCGCTGGATTCTTGGGTGTCGAAGTCTTCTTTGTCATCAGCGGCTATCTCATTACCTTGCTGTTGATCGCCGAACACGAACGCACTGGGCGGCTCCACCTCGCTGACTTTTGGCGTCGTCGCTTCCGGCGTCTGCTGCCGGCGTTGTACCTCGCGATGCTGATGGTGGCGGTGTACTGCCTCGTGATGTTCCCCAAGGCTCTAGGCAAGCTGCGCGGCGACCTGATGGCTGCAGTGACGTACTCGACCAACTGGTTCCAGGTCATCAGCGGCCAGAGCTATACGAGCGAGTTCGACTTCGTTCCGCTGCGCCATCTGTGGTCGCTGGCAGTTGAAGAACAGTTCTACTTGTTCTGGCCATTGGTGATGCTCGTGGTCTTACGCAAGGGACGAACTCGACTCCCGCGGGTCGGCGTGTGGCTCCTCGGGATCTCGATTCTCATTACTGTCGGCACGGCGTTGTTCTTTCACGCCGGGTCGCTGCCCGATTGCGCCGTTGTCCTGCACGGCCGCGAGAGCCTCGGGCCGCCGTGCACGTTCGAAGTGTTCGGACGGGTCGTCGAGAAGAACAACTTCTTGTACCTCGGCACGATGAGCCGAATGAGCGGCATTCTCCTGGGCGCCGGATTCGCGATGGTGTGGCGACCAGTGGCAATCATGCGCGGCCCGCTGCGTGATAAGGCTCAGCTGCTGAACCGCATCGGCGTTGCTGGTCTGTTGGTGCTGGCGTTCATGATGTTCAAGTTCGAGTTGTTCTCGACCTTTACCTCTAGCTGGTACGCCCCAATCTTCCGCGGCGGATTGCTGCTCACTGGTCTTGCCACGCTGATGACGATCGCTGCGGTGACCCACCGCGGAACGCGGATGTCGAAGGTGCTCAGCAACCCGTTGTTCAACTGGGTGGGCACACGTTCGTACGGCTTGTATCTCTTCCATTGGCCGATCTATCAGTTCATTCGCAAAGAAGCGGGCGTTCAGCTCAGCGTGTCTCAGATGTTGTTCGCATGGGTGTGCGCCGGGGTCGCTGCCGAGCTCAGCTATCGCTTAGTGGAGACGCCTATTCGCACTGGGCGCTTCGCTGCGTGGTGGCGCGACCGGCGCGGTTTTGGGGCCGTTGAGCGTCGCAACCTGATTGCCGGACTCGCCTGCGGCTCGTTGTTGATTGGGTTTTTGGGTGTGCGAGTTGCGTTGGCGCCGGTGAAATGCACCAACGTGAATGAATGCTCGTTCGAGCAGGGCGTACAAGCCGCTTCGCCGTCTACGCCAGCAAACACTCAGCCCACCGTTACTGCAAGCTCGCAGCCGGCGCAGTCCACCGTGCCTGGCGAGGTCACCACCACCACCGAGGCGGCCACCACAACCACTGCTGCGCCCGTCAAGTTCACGGTGTTCGCGATCGGCGATTCGGTGATGCTGGGGGCTCGGCCAACGATGATGTTCGCCGGTATCGACGGCGTCGACGCTGCAGTCAGTCGTCAAGCCAAAACTGGTGCCACCATTCTCGAGGGTGTCGGGGCGTTGGGGTCACTTGGCGACTATGTCGTGATCCACCTCGGCACCAATGGTCCGATGTCAGCCGAGACGCTCGATCGGCTCATGCGTGCCAGCGCAAGTGCGCGGGTGGTGGCTGTGCTCACCGTGTCGGCTGATCGCACATGGACCAATGGCAACAACGAACTCATCCGAGCGCTGCCGGCAACGCACCCCAATGTGGTGCTTGTCGATTGGCAGATGGCCGTGGGCGCGCATCCCGAGTACCTCAGCCGCGACGGCGTGCATCTCAAGACGCCCGAGGCAAAGAAGTTCTACACCAACTTGATTCTGGGTGCGCTCGGCTTCGCTCAACTGCCATAGGTCACCACGTGCCATCGGTTTTTTGTTGAGCGTGTGCCACGGCGTACGCTCTGGGCTATGACATCCCCTGTTCGTGTTGCAGTTTCCGGCGCCGCCGGTCAGATTGGTTACAGCCTCTTGTTCCGTATCGCGTCAGGCGCGATGCTCGGACCCGACACTCAGATCATCTTGCAGATGCTCGAAGTCACCCCGGCGCTGAAGGCGCTCGATGGTGTGCGTATGGAGCTCGAAGATTGTGCATTCCCGTTGCTGGCCGACATGGTCTGCACCGACGATGCCAACGTGGCATTTGGCGATGTAGATGTGGTGCTGCTCGTTGGCGCCATGCCGCGCAAGGCAGGCATGGAGCGCGCCGATCTGCTCAGCGCAAACGGTGGCATCTTCAAGCCCCAGGGCAAGGCGCTGAGCGACAATGCCAAGAAAGATGTCAAGGTTCTCGTTGTTGGTAACCCCGCCAACACCAACGCACTCATTGCGATGCATAACGCACCGAACCTCGATCACGGTCGCTTTACGGCGATGACCCGTCTCGACCACAACCGCGCCGTTTCGCAGTTGGCCTCGAAGACTGGCCGCCCTGTGAGCTCGGTGAAGAAGATGACCATTTGGGGCAACCACTCGACCACGCAATATCCCGACTTGTTCCATGCCGAAGTCGATGGCCAGAACGCCTACTCGTTGGTCAACGATCACGCGTGGGTCGACTCCACGTTTATCCCAACTGTCGCGAAGCGCGGTGCTGCGATCATCGAAGCCCGTGGCGCTTCATCTGCCGCATCGGCTGCCAACGCTGCCATCGGCCACGTGCGCTCATGGGCGCTCGGCACCGAGCCCGGCGATTGGGTCTCGATGGCCGTGCCATCCGATGGCTCGTACGGCGTCCCCGAGGGCCTGATCTCGTCGTTCCCTTGCGTGTGCAAGGACGGCAACTACAGCATCGTTCAGGGTCTCGAGATCGACGATTACAGCCGCGGCAAGATCGACGCCAGCACCGGCGAACTCGAAGAAGAGCGCACTGCAGTTCGCGAGCTCGGCCTCATCTAACCCTTTTGCGATACACCAATCGGTTTGTTGAAGACTTTTGGTCGAGGTTCGACCTGTTGGCTTCAACAAACCGGGCAGTGAGGGTTGCGGTGAGTGGCTCGTGTCTGGTGTGACCAGTGTGTCTGGTGTGCGGACTGCGCTCCGAGTGCCGAGCTAGTTGCTCAGGCGCAAGGTCACGATCTGGAATGGCTTCAGGGTGAGCGAGATGGTGGTGCCATCGAACGACGCTGCGTCGGCCATTTCGGGCAGCGGACGCTCGAGGAAGTCGCACACCACCACCCGCGAGGCTGCAAAGGCCGTTGTAAGCCTCGCTGAGGCGCGACCACCGGTGGATTCGTAGCATCGCAGCACCATGTCTCCGCTGCCGTCTTGGGCCTGCTTTACGGCCGTGACGACAACCGCCGGATTCGACGACGCAACTGCTCTGGCTGTGGCACCTAGTGCGGCCTTGGTTGAGGCGATGGCCACCACTGGCTGATTGAGGCGAGCGGCCTCGGCCACCACAGACGATTGCACGCAGTTGCCAAGGTGCGGCAGCAGCGAATAGGTGAACCGGTGATCGCCGCGGTCGGCGTTGGGGTCGGGGAAGTTTGAGGCGCGCAGCAGGGTGAGCCGTAGTGCGCCGCGGTGCACGTCGTGTCCGTATTTCGAGTCGTTGAGCAATGCCACGCCGTAGCCAGCTTCAGACATATCGACCCAGCGGTGTGCGCACACCTCGAACTTGGCGGCGTCCCAACTGGTGCTCGCATGTGTGGGGCGTTGCACATGGCCAAATTGGATTTCGCACGTTGCCGCATCGGCGTGCACATCCACAGGCATGGCCACCTTGAGAACTTTTTCGTCTTCGTGCCACGCAACATCGTTGACGATGTCGAGGCGAGCCGACCCAGCACACAGCACGAGTCGCTGCACGATGCGTGAGGCACCAAATGTGCGCGTGATCTGAACTGTGGCCTGTAGGGGACCGCGGTCGAGGATCTCGATCGAGTCGAGTTCGATGAGCTCGCGGGTGTTCTTGGCGTAATAGTCGTCGAGGTCCCAGGCGTCGTATTCGATGGGATGATCGGCCGAGAGCTCGAGCAGGTTCGCGCGCATGCCGGGCTTGATCACCTCGCGCCCGGCGCGTAGGTCGTAGAGCGACGAGATCAATCCATCGGAGTCGATGCTGATTCGCACAATTTCGTTGGCAAGCGTGATGCCTGTGCCGGTTTGCTCGACGGTGACGGTGACCGCGCAGGCTGTTGGCGCTGGCGGGAGGGCATCGAATGCGATGCCGGCAACGCCCATTGAGGGAAGCGCTGCCCATGCGGCGAGCCGGCCATCGTGCAGCAACTGAGCATGCTGGGGCGCCGTAGCGGGGCTGAGAGTTGCGGGGATCTGCACCACACCGATGCGAGCGTCGGGTGCCGAGTTGGCGAGCAGCACATCGCCACCAACAGTTGATGTCAGTGATGCC
>Ga0194058_10000068_pt1 | contig 36084 bp, 32 predicted proteins | sample SepL4417m_MetaG_FD_155490 | JGI IMG/M metagenome (GOLD analysis project Ga0194058, IMG submission 155490) | Anoxic zone freshwater microbial communities from boreal shield lake in IISD Experimental Lakes Area, Ontario, Canada - Sep2016-L442-17m | ecosystem: Environmental > Aquatic > Freshwater... | reverse complement strand
CGCACTCCCGCACAGGTTCGCGGATACATCGCGGCGATGGTGGCCGACGAAGCAGACACTGTTGCTGCCCGCCCCCTCGCCTATTGGCGCGACCGCTCTGGCGCCTTCACTGGCAGCCCCGGCAACACGCGTGCCGAAGATGTTTCGTGGGATGCAATGATCGTTGCCCTCGCGGCCTCGATGATGCCCTCTCACCCACACGCGACTGTGTGGCGCACCGCCTTGGTGCAACACAGTGTCGCGTCGTTCGCGAGCCCCGCTGATCTCCAGTCGCTCACCGCAGTCAACGGCATCGTTCCCGCCCGCTTCCTTCAAGGAACGAATGCCAACGATGACGGCACAGTGGTCAACCATGGCACCCTCAATCCCGACTACATGGCAGCAGTGGCACAGAACTGGATCAGCGGATTCACTCTCAGGGCAGCGCTCCAGCCGGTTCCGATCGCGACACTGTACAACGGTGCTCGCGTCTACAAGGCGCTTCGTGCAGTGAGTTTTCCGACCGCGACGTGGCCGAATGCCACTGCCCCCGGTGGCACGATTTACCAATCGAACGGATCCATCTACTTCCCCGGAACGGTGAGTTGGGGCCGCGAACGCAGAGGAATCTGGACGTCGACCGATGCCCTAGCTCGACTGACTCATGTCGATGCCGATCCGACCATTGCATTGAACGCCGGAAACTACCTCTGGTTGCACGCACGAGATCAGCGACTCTTGCAAGCGCGTTTCCTTGACGGCCACAGTTACACCGAGGCAAGTTTAGAAGACATCTATCCCGGTGGCCGCGAGGAGTACAACGCCCAGCAGCTTGCTGCAGGGTATTGGGCCCGTGCGGTCAATGACTCGATTCCGCTGCGGCGCGACGTGCGCGCGTATAGCCAAGCTCCACCGTTGTAGCGCGTGACTAACTCGACAGGCGCTTACGTCGACGCAAGCGGGGATCCAGCAGGGCATCGCTCCACGCTTTCACCATCGCTCGAGCCGGAATCAGCGCAACGGCGGCAAACCCCAGCGCAATCACTGGCGCCAGCACGGGCCAGCCGAGCCACGCAACCAGCCACGTAATGAGGCCGGCCAATATCAGCCCGAGGGCAACCGGCACGACGCCGACCATGAAGGAAACTCGTGCGCGCTTTTCGTCGGGCACGACCGCCAGAGCAGCGTGACGGGCGACTTCAGAAATACTCCAGCGTGGAATCCACCAGGCAATGATGCCGATCATCAGCAGTGGCACGAACTGCCCCGCCAGTAGTGCGGTCATGATGAGCAGGGACGCCACGATCGCCGCCATCGGCAGTACGGCGAGGGAGCCGGGGATATTGAGCCGTTCGACAATGCGAGTCATATAGAACTTCTGCAAAATCGCGCAGGTTGTGTAGACGATGACAGCAGTTCCGCCGTAGAGCATCTGTAGCTTCGCCTCATCACCGAGAATGCGATCGCCTGACGTCAAGAACGATGCTTCGAGGGTGAGTCCGGCCGCGAAAACGAGGATGGAGGCGATCAACAGGGCGTGGAAGGCTTTGATACCGCCGACGAACTCCCAGGTTGATTTCATCGACGTGCGCAGACTTTCATCTCGCCCATGTCCACGGCTGATGACCCGTCCGGTGAGTGCCCGAGGAAGCAGAATTGGTATGAGCACCAGAATGACCGGGCAGATGATGAGCACCGACCAGAGCGGAAGTTGCAACGGTACGAAGAAAAGAGGTGCGATCGCGGCGAGTGCGAGGCCGGAGATCTCTCCGCCGTACTGCCACGACGTAATCCAGGGGTAGACCCTGCGACCCTCGCCAGCGTTAAACAGGTCACCGACGATCGCCCAGATGATGAAAGGAAGGAGGAAGAGCAACTGGTCTGAAAGCAACACGATGAGTCCGTTGCCCCAAAGCGTTGTCGGCTGGTAAGCAGTGAGCACCAACGCGAGGACAAACAACACGACGTAGATAATCGTGATACGCACGAGCGCATTGTCGCGGCGGATTCGGTCGATCCACGTCATCTGCAAAATGGCCGAAAAGATCAGAGCAAATCCGCCGAGGATGAAGATGATCACCAGCGCCGTCGGACCGAGCAGCGAAACGAGTCGGGCCGATGCGACGATTTCAGTCAAACACCCGACGAAGAAAGTGGCGGTCAGCGCCCACGCCATCGGACGACCGCGCAATCGAAGCGCCTGCATCGCCGAAAGACTGCCGGCATCTTCCAGCCGCGAGCCGAGGGCTGCAATGGGTTCGGGCACGATGCCGTCTGCCGCTGTGTCGGGGATCGGCAGCGACTTCTGGGGTTTGCGGGCTGTGACGAACGCCCACGGGTCGTCGTCGCCCGCGGGTGAGTCAGGTGATGGTGGGTTGATCTCCCGCATAATTGTTACCCCTGAGTCGATGAATAACCGGGCGGTTGGGTGCACCGAACCACGGTGGGATTGTCCGAAGGCAAATTGTAGTGATCAAGCAGGAAAGCTTCGGCACCGGCCACTGCGACCGCGGAGACATCTAGTGGAATGTCGGGCAGGTGATGCGCCATGAGCGTGTACTCGTTGAAATTGAAAGTTGGCTCGCCAAACTTCGACCACGATGCACCATGCAGGGGCTCAGCGTAGTCGACCACAGGTAGGTCAACGAATCCCCACTTCAGCAAGATCGGCCTGTTGACGTGGTCGATCTCCCCCACGTAGCCAAGAATTTCGACGCCGTAGCTGATCGCGTCTGAGGCCACCACGTCAATCGCGTGATCTTCAAGCACCTTACCCAGACCGCGCCCGCGGAATTCTTCTTCGATAGCCATGTAGTGGCCGAGCCCAACGCGTCGCCTCAAGTTGGTAGCAAAAATGATGTACCCGGCGGGGACGTCATCGATGAAGAGCAGCGTCTGATGGTGGACGATTTCGTCCCTCAATTGAGGCAGTCGGGCGTTCTCTTCAATGATGTCGATGACGTAGTCGTAGTTACTAAACCAGCGGCCGTGCATGTCAATCAGAACCGACAGAATCGCAGGGTCAGGACCCACAGTGAGGTCAGCCAGTCGGTTTTCACTCATATGATCAACTGCATTCCAATTGCACACCATGTGGATTTGATGACGCGCACGACTCACTCAACCGGAGTGGGTGAAGCGTCGTCGATATGGTCCATCTCGTCCATTCGCTTGCGCATGCTATCGGCCTTCGCAGTGATGGCCGAGAAGAAGTCGGAGTCGGTGATTTCGTTGACCGACTGCTCACGTTTCTTCGCGTCGATCTCGATCGTCAGCCGCTTGACCTGAGTCTTGAGGTGCTTCTCTCGGGCTCGAACCTTGTCGACCATCACCTCGAAGGACTGCGAGAGAACGACCATCTCATCCGGAACACGAGTATTGGTGACCTTGGAGAGGTCAACATCGTAATCTCCGGCAGCGATGAGTGTCGTGGCCGCCGTCAGACGCTTGAGCGGTCGGGTCAAGAGGGTCGACACCAAGACGACCAAGCCGAGCAGGAGAATGTAGCCAACGAAGAGTACGGGCAAAATGTTGCGCAAGGCAGCGTTACGAACCTCGTCTACATAACTGGTGTAGTAGTCGACACCGATCGCCATGGCAGTACCATCGGCGGATTTCAGCGGTGCGTAGGTCGAGATGTAGGTGCCGGTCGAGTCGGTGTAGGACGGCTGGTTGGTGACTGCCGTAAGACCCTCGAGCATGTAGTCGTACGTTGACTTGGCGGCTCCGGGCTCTGAGGGTCCTCCGACTGTGTCGGCAACGGGTCCGCGCCATGGGTTCGCGAACGAAGGCCTAGGGTCCCACACGACTCCTGGATTCGTCATCCAGTACAACTTGCCGTCAGCGGCATCCTTGAAGTACGTGTAGGGGCGCGCACCGGAGGGGTCCACCAACGTGGAGCCGTCGAGTCCCCCGGTGGGAAGTGGCCCACCTGTCACAGCGAAGATGACATTAAGCGCCTTGGACTGACTCAGATACAAGGGATCCTTGGTGAGCACGTCGAAATCATTGCTGGGCTTGGGGATTGTGGCCAACAGCCGCTCTAGTCCCACGGTATCGAGCGTTTCGGCAGCCCCCTGGGCCGTCTGTTGAAGTTCGGCCACGAGTCGAGTCTGGGCCTGTTCGGTGACGAATCGGACCACAAAAAGCGCCAACAGGCCGAAAATGATCGTGAAGGCGACTGCGAAGGCCGCGAGCATCTTGGCGCGCATTCCGAATCGAACCCGAGTGACAGTTGGCTCATCGTCGCTAGTAACAGACGCCGCAGTGGTGGCAGTCGACATAGTGTTTCGTAGTCCCTTCAAAGCCTCATAACGCGGGCACAAGGCCACCGACTGGGTGTACTCAGCTGGCGCACAAAACCCTTACGGCCGAAACGATAGCACCGCCGTTCGGCGTCCTCAGCCCAATGTCCCGGCGGCCTCCCACAAAGACAGCGCTCAACTCGGTGCCCAGTGACCTAGTGGGCCCGCGACCGTTTTAGCGAACTCACAGGTTGCGCGAGGCTTGCGAAGTTCCCCCGTTAACAGCAGGGCGATGCCAAGCAGAGGAATCCACATGCGGGGGTGCCGAAGACGGCAATTCGGTCGGTGAGTTCGATCGGAGAGACAACTCGGGCTTCATGCTGATTGCCGACGCCCTTTGAGGCACATCCCGCTCTTAGCAAGCCCCTGCGGCGAAGTGCGTCGCGACTTCGCGGTCGAGACTGTTACCGGGCATGTGGGAGGGCGCATTGTCAGCCCGACCAGTAGGCGACACAATGGGTCTCCTGACACTCAGACCATCACGAGAACCCGAGGTAGTTGAATGACCACCGTTATCTCCGTCCATTCATTCCGTGGTGGAACAGGGAAGAGCAACACCTCGGCGAACCTCGCTGGCCAATTGGCCGCGGCGGGAAACCGGGTCGCCATCATCGATACCGATGTCCAGAGCCCGGGCGTTCACGTTCTTTTTGGCTTTGAGGAAGCTCTCGAGCCCAATCTCAACGACTATCTCTGGGGCAAGACGTCAATCGCAGCGGCGGCGCACGACGTCACCGCTCGGGTGTCTGAGAGCGTTCCGGTGGCCGAAGGCGGGCAGTTGTTCCTCGTGCCTTCGAGCGTCAAGGCCAGCGACATCGCACGGGTATTGCGCGAGGGATACGACGTCGGCACGCTCAACGACGGCTTTCGCGATCTCGCCAAGGACCTCACACTCGATTACCTGATCATCGACACGCACCCCGGTCTCAACGAAGAGACGCTGCTGTCAATCACAATCAGCGACATCTTGTTGCTGATCCTGCGCCCCGACCGTCAGGACTTCCAAGGAACGGCTGTCACCGTTGACGTCGCACGTCGACTCGACGTTCCGAGCCTGCTGCTGGTGCTCAACATGGTGCCCGCGGGAATCGACCTCGACGATCTGCGCTCGCAGATGGATGCCGCATACGGTGCCGAGACTGCAGCAATTCTGCCGCTGGCCGAGGACGTCGTGCGCAACGCCTCGGGCGGAATGTTCTCGCTACTTGAGCCCGACCACCCCTGGTCGCAGGGAATCCGCCAGATTGCCGAGCGCGTCACCTCCGCCTAACTCCACCCACCAACGCACCGCCCACCAACGCATCACCCGCCAACGCACCACCCACCAACGCACCAACGCATCGGGGGCACCCAAGCGCGCACCTAGCGCGCCTGAGTGCCCCAACGTTGTGTATCAGTACTTAGCGCCGACAGCCGTCGCCCAGTCCTTGTTCACGTGGAGCTCGCCCGCGTCGTTGACGCTGAGGAACACGACCGTCGCAGGATCGCGGTTTCCGTTCGCTGGGTCGATGGTGACCGAACCCGTGACTCCCTTCCAGTCCTTCACCGCGTTGAGGAAGGTGGTGAGCTTGCCGGCATCAAAGCCGCCCGTCGATGTGGCTGCTTCGGCAAGAAGCGTCAAGGAGTCGGCTGTGTACGGGCTCCACGTTCCGGGCGCCGAATTGAACGCGGCCGTGTACTCAGCGACGAACTTCGGGCCAGTCGGGAAGTCCGACGGCGCCGGCACCCCGACCACTGAGCAGTTCCTCGCCGCTGCGTCACCGGCAGTGGTGATGAAGCCGGGGTCGTCAGATGCATAGTCGACGACACACGTGGCCGTGACCTTCTGGTCGAGAATCTCCTTGGCGATGAGCCCGCCCTCGGGGAAGTACGTCGCGGCGTAGATCACATCGGGTGACGTGGCTGCAGCGGACTTCACCTGCTCTGCGTAACTCGACTTTCCAGGCTCGATCGCCGTGTACTGAGTGATCGTCACACCGGCTTTTTCCAGATCGGCCTTCAGCGACGTCGCGAGTGACTGCGTGTAGTTCTGGGTTGAGTCATAGATAATCGCGACCTTCTTAGCGCCAAGCCACGTGGTAAGACCCGTTGATGCCACCGGGGCAATCTGGTAATCCATCGGCTGCAGGGTGAAGCCCATGCTGTTGGTACTGCTGTTCGTCGTGAGTCGAATCGGAACAAGCCCTGCCGCCTGATAGATCGGAAGGGTCTTAATGCCCACACCCGAGTTGTACGGACCAATCACGCCGTCAAGGCCGGCCGTCACGGCAGCATTCGCCGCAGACACTCCGGTGTCGGGATTGGCCGCATCGTCAATCGGCACAATCTCGATTTGCTTGCCGTTGATACCACCCTTGGCGTTCAAGGCCTTCGCGGCCAAGGTGGCGCCATTGACCATGCCCACGCCGGTGACGCTTTGGTCACCCGTGATGGGTCCTTCGACGCCGATGCGAATCGTGGCACCACCTGTGGAGGCGGCTGGTGAACTAGAGGCCGAACCTGAACTTCCCGAAGAACAGGCGGCGAGTGAGAGTGCGAGGACAGCGCCAGCAATGGCGAATTGACGATTCATCATTAGATCAGCATAGCCCCACCGCAACACCACCCCTTACAGGTAACGAGCGATCACCATCGCGGCAATGACAGCGATCAGCAGCACGGCAATGGCTGTATCGGCTCCGAGTTCGAGGGCCCGGCATACTCGCGCGTGCCAGCGACCGGGGAAGCGGATGTTGCCGTCGAGAATGTTCACACGCGTCAGCGACGTGAACACCAACGTGGTGGTCACCGTCACCAGCAAACACCACGGGCAGAGCGCGTGAATGACGAAGTAGGCCTGCAAGAAAAGCCAATAGGCGAAGGCGATCGCAATCACATATAGCGACTGCGCGCCCAGCATGAACCAACGAGGAAAAAGCACACCCGCCAGAGATGCGACGGCGATCGTGATGACGATGGGCTCGAAGATGAGCCCAAGAAAAGCGTTCGGAAATCCCAACACGTGCGCTTGCCACGACAGACCAACCGTCGCACATGAGATTTTCGAGGAGATGTTGCACGAGAGTTCGACATAAGGATTGGCTGCAAGAGCTACGGCGTCAATCGCGAGCACCATCGACGCAAGCAGCGAGAGCAGCGACGACACCAACATTTCAACGAAAGTCCAGCGGTGGCGCGGGCCCGTGACTGTCTCATTGCCGACGGAATCCGCCTCAAGGTCACCGTCAGCAATCGACATGCCCTTGATTGTCTCACTTTCTGAGCAAACTCTTCAGCCGCACGCACTACTGTCGTCGATGTGAGCAGCGTGATTTCCGATGACCTAGCGTTGGCACTGCATTTGGCTGACGTAGCGGCGGAAGTAACGATGGCTTCATTCGGGAGCCGGCTGCCAGTCACGCACAAGGACGACAGCACGCCCGTCACTGAAATCGATCAGGCAACCGAACGCGCCATTCGTCGTGCGGTTGCCGAGCATCGCCCCAACGACGGCGTACTTGGCGAAGAAGAAGGCCTCCGCGAAGGAACCAGCGGCCGAGTGTGGGTGATCGACCCCATTGATGGAACCCGCATGTACGCCGAAGGGATTCCGCTGTGGACCACTCTTATCGGCCTGCGTGACGACACGGGTGTGACCGTCTCGGTCGCCGATGCCGCGGCAATCGGCGAGCGAATCCATGCCACGCGTGGTGGAGGCGCCTGGCTTGGTGATCGACACCTCGCGGTGTCGACTATCGGCACCCTGCGCGAATCGTTCGTCGTCCATTCATCTGTCGAGGAATACGTACGTACAGGTCAGGTGGAACAACTCACCCGCTTCGTCAGTACCTCTCGCGGCAGCCGAGGGTTGTCGGACGCGTGGGGACATCTACTCGTCGCGCGCGGCTCAGCGGAAGCAATGGTCGAAGCAACCGCATGTTACGAGTGGGATTGGGCAGCGACGAGTCTCATCGTTGAAGAAGCCGGTGGCGTTGTCAGCGCGGTCGACGCACTCATGCCATCACCTGGCTGTCGGCTGCTCGTGACAAATGGTCTCGTTGACGCTGAAGTGCGCGAGGCCTTGCGCGGCTAAGAGATCGGTCAGAGCGCCGGTTCTGGTTTCCACGAATGCAACACGCGTTGATACTGCGCACGCTCAAAAGCCGAAGGATCACCGCTGGTGTGCTGCGTCATACTGCCCTTCAACTGTGTGACGGACTCATAGTCATGGTCATCCATCCACACTGAGAGTTCGCTAATCAACTCCGAAGCGCGCTCCGGACCTCGTCGCAGAAGTTCAGCTGTCGCCATCACGACGTCTGCTCCGGCCAAGAGCCCCTTGGCGATTTCGGTTCCGAGATGCACACCGGATGTCAGAGCAAGTGACGTCTCGGGCAAGTGAGGTCGCAGAATCGCAATCCATCGAAGCGGCAAACGGATTTCACCCGCGTGCGACAAGTTGAGCGTCGGCTTCACGTCGAGCGTTTCAAGATCGAGATCGGGTTGGTAAAAGCGGTTGAAGAGCACGAGCCCATCGGCCCCGGCCTCAACGATGCGCATCGCCATGTTCGCGAGCGAACTGAAATACGGCGAAATCTTCACCGCAAGGGGCACATCGATTGCCGCGCGTACCGAACGCACAAGTTCGAGGTAACCGTCTTCGACTTGCGCCGCACTACGTGTCGGGTCGAGCGCCACGTCGTACATGTTGAGTTCGATCGCTGCGGCACCGGCGGTAACAAGTTCCTGTGCATAGTGCACCCAACCACCGGCGGTGTTTCCATTCAGGCTGGCAATCACCGGAATATCGAGGCGTCGCGCTGCACCTTCGGTGAGTTCGAGGTGACGATCGAGTAGTAAGTGATCGAAGGCGAAGTCGGCGAAGTACTCAGTTCCCTCCGCATTCACACCCGAACCCGCTTCGACATGATCGTTAAGTCGAGTAGCTTCGGCCTCGATTTCCTCTTCGAACAAACTGGGCAACACCACCGCGCCAACGCCGGCCGCCTCCAGCCGCAGCAGGTCGGCCAATGACGAGGTGAGTGGTGAGGGAGACGCGACCAAAGGCGCCCGCAATCGGAAGCCCAGGTACGTCGTGGAGAGGTCAGTCATGATGTCTCCTCCTCATTCGGAATGGCTCTCTCGACGCCGGCAAGTTGTTCGTAGTAGTGCCAGCGCTCATCGACATCGGCCTGGGCCAGTGCTTGTAGATGATGTGCAGTTGCCGGATCGCTACGTTCAAGCACCGCAAAGCGCGCCTCGACCTGCTCGAACTCATGCAGCGGAATCGTCGGCTTCTTAGAATCAAGGCTGAACGGACGCGTGCCGGTTTCCGGGCTTGGGTGGTATCGATACAAGGGCCAGTAGCCCGACGACACCGCCGACTTTTGATGTCCCATCGATGTCGCCATGTCGATACCGTGCGCAATGCAGGTTGAGTAGGCAATGACCAAACTCGGCCCGTCATGTTCGGCCGCTTCAATCAATGCTCGTACCGATTGTGTTTCGTTAGCGCCGATCGCGATTTGAGCCACGTACACGCTGCCGTACGCCTGGGCAAGAAGACCGAGATCCTTCTTCGCGGTCACTTTGCCCTTCACCGCGAACTTGGCGGAGGCTCCGCGCGGGGTCGCCTTGGAAGCTTGACCACCTGTGTTCGAGTACACCTCGGTGTCGAGTACCAACACGTTCACATTGCGACCGCTCGACAGCACGTGATCAAGTCCGCCGAACCCGATGTCGTAGGCCCATCCGTCACCACCGACGATCCACACGCTGACGGGAACGAGCGCGTCAGCCAGACTCAGCAGTCGAAGCGAGCGCGTATCGGTGGTTCCAGCCAACTGCGCGCGCAATTGCTCGACGCGCGTGCGCTGCTCGGCGATACCCACCTCGTCGGTAGACGCAGGCTCGCGGTCAAGGAGATCGGCCGCGAGATCACGCCCGATGTCGGGTGCCAGTTCGGCCACGAGTCGGCGCGCCTCATCGCGCTGCACATCAGCACCGAGCCGCATGCCCAGACCAAACTCCGCGTTGTCTTCGAATAGTGAGTTCGACCACGCAGGTCCCCGACCGGCCGCGTTCGTTGCCCACGGAGTGGTCGGGAGGTTCCCGCCGTAGATCGACGAGCACCCGGTGGCGTTGGCGATCACCATGCGATCGCCGAACAACTGGCTCACCAACTTCAGATACGGGGTCTCACCACAGCCGGAGCAGGCACCCGAGAATTCGAAGAGCGGCTGCAGCAACTGCGATCCCTTGACCGTTTCGTGGCGCACCGCTGTGCGATCGATCTCGGGAATACCGAGAAAGAACTCGTACGAGGCGCGCTCGTCATCGCGATGTTCGGCAGCTGTTTCAAGGTTGATCGACTTGTGACGCGCTTCGGACTTACTGCGCACCGGACATACGTCAACGCAGATTCCGCAGCCGGTGCAGTCGTCTGGTGCCACCTGCACAGACAGCCTGGTACCGGCCGGAAGATCGCGTCCGACGGTGGCCTTGCTACGGAACCCTTCGGGTGCACCGACGAGATCGGCCTCCGAGTACGCCTTCATACGAATCGCAGCATGCGGGCACACGATCGTGCACTTGCCGCAGTCGATACACAAGCTCTCATCCCAGATCGGGATCTCCGCCGCCAAGCCACGCTTCTCCCAGCGAGCAGTGCCCGTGGGGAACGTTCCGTCGACCGGCAGAGCACTGACCGGCAGCAAATCACCTTCACCGTTGAGCATGCGCGCCGTGACATCGCGCACGAAATCTGGAGCTTCCGCTGGCAGTGGCGGCATGCGATGCAGGGTGCTTGATGCGGTGGCGGGAACCTCAACGCGGTGCATCTCGGCTAGGGCCCGATCGATGGCCGCGAAGTTGCGGTCGACGACCGCACGCCCTCGACGCGAGTAGGTCTTCTCAACGCTCTTTTTGATCAGTGCGATGGACTCATCAGCGGGCAGCACCTCGGACAGTGCAAAGAAGCAGGGCTGCATCACCGTGTTGATACGCGCGCCGAGGCCGGACTCGCGGGCGATAGTGCTGGCGTCGATGGTCCACAACTGCAGGCTCTTGTCGATGACCTGCTGCTGAACTTCTACGGGAAGTTGATTCCACACTTCATCTGCGGCGTACGGGCTGTTGAGCAGAACCGTCGCACCATCGCGGGCAACATCAAAGACTGGAAGTCGCTCGAGCAGCGAGTACTGATGGCACGCGACGAAGTCGGCGTTGGTGATGAGATAGGTCGACCGAATCGGATCGGGTCCGAACCTTAGATGCGACACAGTGACGGATCCCGACTTCTTCGAGTCGTAGACAAAGTAGCCCTGCGTGTAGAGATCGGGGCTGTCTCCGATGATCTTGATCGATGACTTGTTTGCGCCAACCGTTCCATCGCTTCCCAGACCAAAGAACACGCACTGCTTCGCTGCGGTCGCCAGTTCAAAGTCGGGATCGTCGCTGAGCGAAAGGTGCGTGACGTCGTCAACGATGCCCACCGTGAAGCGCGGCTTGGGTGTGGGCGATAACAACTCGGTGAATACCGACGCGACGTTGGCGGGCGTAAATTCCTTCGATCCCAACCCATACCGCCCGCCGATGACACGCGGTTGACTGCCCTGCCAGTGTTCCGACAACGCCATCACGATGTCGAGGTGCAACGGTTCTGCCGGCGCACCAGGCTCCTTCACCCGATCGAGTACGGCGATCGAGCGCACCGTCGCAGGCAACGCCTCGATGAAGGCCTTCGTGGGGAAGGGACGGTAGAGCCGAATCACCACGGCTCCGACCTTTTCGCCGGAGGCCGCGAGTTGGTCTACCACCTCGGTCGCTGCGCCGACTCCTGAGCCCATGAGCACGACGACACGTTCAGCGTCGGGGGCGCCCACGTAGTCGACGAGGGAGTACTGGCGTCCGGTGAAAGTGGCGAGCTCGTCAAAGACGGTCTGTACAACATCGGGCACCGCATCGTAGAAGCTGTTCGCGGCCTCGCGTGCCTGGAAGAAGACGTCGGGGTTCTGGGCACTGCCACGCAGCACGGGGTGCTCTGGTGTGAGGCCGAGTGCTCGATGTGCCAACACATCGTCAAGGCGCACAAGCCCCGAGATCGCTTCGTCTTCGAGTAGCTCGATCTTGTTCACTTCATGCGAGGTGCGGAACCCGTCGAAGAAGTGTACGAATGGCACGCGCGTACGCAGGGTTGCCGCATGTGAGACCAGAGCGAAGTCGTGAGCTTGCTGAACGTCAGAGGCACACAGCATGGCCCAGCCGGTACTGCGAGCCGACATCACGTCCGAGTGGTCGCCGAAAATCGACAGAGCATGAGTGGCGAGCGTGCGTGCTGCCACATGGATGACCGCAGGCGTCAGTTCACCCGCGATCTTGTACATGTTCGGCAGCATGAGCAGCAGACCTTGTGATGCCGTGAAGGTCGTTGCCAGTGCCCCCTTCTGGAGGGCACCATGCAGGGCACCCGCCGCGCCCCCTTCCGACTGCATTTGGATGACCAGCGGCACGGTTCCCCAGAGATTGGGACGACCATCGGCACTCCACGCGTCAACGGACTCACCCATCGGCGAGGCCGGGGTGATGGGGTAGATCGCGCAGACGTCGCTCAGACGGTACGCGATGATCGCGGCGGCTTCATTGGCATCGATGCAGGCCCACATTCCTCCAACCTAGGAGGAATGTGGGCCCGATCGTGAGGGCCAAACGTCAGTACCTCAGGCGAGCTTGCCCATGGTGCCCGTGGCCGTTGCCAGCAGGTAGTAGAACGTCACACGGTGCTTACGGTTGACGCCCTTCATCTGCTCGACGACGGTGGCGATGCCGGCGTCAGCTTCCTCGGGCGTGAGGCCCAAAGCCTTGGCGGCGAACCCGTCACGCACGGTGGCGAGCTCTTTGGGGTCGGTGGCGGACACAAGCGACGAGTCGGCGCCGCGTAGGGCGATACCGCAGTACTTGACGATCGCGGTGACCGCTTCTTCATTTACCGGGCTGACGTACGTGGCGATGTCGTCGGCGTACTCGGACATATGGGACTCCCTCAATTATAAGACGCACGGTTGTGGTGTGCGAAAAATGCTAGTTGAGTGAACCGGTTGATGTCGGGTCGAAACGGATCTTTCGCTGGATTACTCCACGCCGAGGGCTGCGAGAACAGCTCGCATTTCCTTCTTTCCAGGAGCTAGCCAGCCGATGTTGCATTGGATCTTGGCCTCAATATCGCTCTCCGAGAGAACGATGCGGCGCGTGGGTCCGGTCTTGGTGCTCGTGATGGTCGACGTGGTTCGTGGAAAGCGGGCAAAAACGGTGGTCGGCCCAGTGCCAGAGCGCACGTTTCCCTGCCAATCCATCAGCACGATCTCGTCGGCGGTGACCGCCAATACCATCACCGGAGTCACACCCGCGGCATCGGCCGAGCCCTGATAGACGGCGTGCCTCGCCCCCACGAAGCCGACTCCCTCCACCAATCCGGAGGCCAGCGCGCTGTCGACTCCGAGCGCTTCCAGGGCAGCGTCACCGGCCATGGCACCGGCGACTCCCCCTGCCATCGGTTTCACCACGCCGATATCGATGACGAACAATCCCGCAGCTGTGACGGGCGTGCCGAGAAGGGACGAGGAATCGTTGCGCAACGCCGCGTAGTCAACCATGGGGTCAGGCTAGTCGGAGTTGCAGCCATTACGCCAGAACCGACAGCACCAGCGTGGGCGCAGTCACTGCTCCCCCCATGATCGTTTGCGTGCTCGGCTTCGTGTTCGCCTCAGTCCACCGGTTTCCTTCCGTGCCGGGGTGAGGGACGAACTCTGGAAAATCGCTGCTGAACAGCGCGAGACACAATCGATGGCCAGGTCGAACCCTGTAGCCGGTGTGACCAAGCTCCACTCGCAAGGAAGATGTTCCGCTGGTGTCGGCCAAGCACGCCTGGCCGCGCAGCACCATGTGTGCGACCCCCTCGGGATCCACATCGAACAGCTTGGCGAACAAGTCGGTCGACTGACACGTTGAAGAGAGCGCTATCCAGAGGTCAACTGGCCCTGCAATGTCCAGTGGCGAGTCGAATGGCTCAGTAATGAAACTGACCACATCTGAACGGGTCAGCAACTCTTGTTCATCGGGAAAGGACAGAAGGAAAGCGAAACTGTTGGGCACCGAAGAAGCAACGAGGTCAGAGGGGTCGTAGACCCAACTCACCGAGTCGCCTTCCGCGGCCGGAGTATCGCCCAAAACTCCTTCACCATTCGTGGCACCCGACAGATTCGACAAGAGGAGTCTGAGTTCCGTGGCTTCCGGAGGGGGCCAGCTCGTCGACTGGCGGAAACCCACGTGGCCCAAATGCCAGTTCACTTTCGCCAATGACTCCACGGGGCGAATGCCCTTGAGGAATACGTCGTAGAAATCAAGCGACGGCTTGAGGTAGGACTGTGCGAAGCGCGCCAGAGCATCGGCATTCACGAGGTGATCGTTCTCCGGCGTAATTGGCGCCAGTTCCAATTGATAGCTCTCGTGGTCTATCGACTCGGCCCAGAGGTACTGGTGAGTCGCCCACTCAGGCCGAGCGGCAACCGTCACATAGTCGCGCATCGAAACGGTCAGCAAATTGTCGAACCATCCCACCCTGTGCAGCACCGGAATGGGCTTTGCGTCGAAGGGATGGCCGTGAGGATAGGCGTCAAGCGGCTGCTGCACCGGCACCAAAAGGTCATACATGTGCGATCGCTTACCCACGCGCGCAAACGCATCCTCGAAGATTTCGGCCGGAGGTCGGCGTTCGTAGTCCAATGCGAAGTCGTAGATGTTGTTATCGACCCAGTAGTGCGAAAGGTAGTCGGCGGAGATCATCCACGGCACATCGGAAACTGCGCCATCAACGAGGTCGATGAACAGTTGCGCGCTCGTGACTCCGGGAACTATGGCCTTGAGCGCCGGGTGTTCGGTCGTAACTGCAGCCCACTGAGTGAAACCGAAATACGAGTCGCCCCACATCCCCACAACCCCAGCTGACCAAGGTTGCTGAACGACCCACTCGATGGAGTCATACCCATCGTCGGCCTCCCCGACCAGTCCGATGGTTTCACCACCAGAGCGAAACTTTCCCCTGACGTCCTGAACGACAAAAGCGTAACCACGAGCTGTGAAGTGCGGTGCAAGTCCGTCAATGAACATGTACCGGCTGTTTTTGTCGTAGGGCAACCGAGTCAACACAACTTCGAATGGTCCCTCCCCTTCAGGAAGGTAAACATCCGTCGCGAGTAGTGTGCCGTCACGCATAGGAACCATGTATTGCGTGGCCGTGTCCGGAACGGGTTCAGGGCCAATGGTGGTCACAGCGTCGGTCACTGCCGGCCTCCTTGGCTCGCCCTCACGGGCAACGCGAGATAGCGTGGCGTCACTCTGGCAGTTCACATATAGACTGTCAATAGTGACTATCTATGTCAGACTTGCGTCACGCGCCTAGAGGGGAAATACCAGTGGGCAGACCGAGTCTGGCAAGTCAGCGCAGTGAGGAAATCTTGGCTGCCTACACGCGCTGTGTCGGCCGTTACGGTCTCGATGGCGCCACTCTCGAGAGGGTGGCGCAAGAGTCGGGGTTCAGTCGCGGGCACATTCGGCACTACCTCGGAAATCGCGAAGAGTTGCGCGAGAAATTCCTGTCGCGACTGATCGGTAGGTACACCGAGCAGACACGGGTTGTGTATGACGCGGCCGAGCCAGGAACACGCAGCGTTGCATTGGTCCACTACTTCTTCGGACCAGACTTCGAACCAAACGACGACAACGCAGCCATCGACGCCACGATGGGGGCTGCCACCTACGACGAGACACTCCGTACCAATCTGCGCACTGCCTATCTCGGCATTGAGTCGACCGTTCATCAAGCACTCCGCGAGGATTTCCCCGGAGCTCCGGCGGCCATATATCGCTCGACCGCGTACCAACTATTCACTCTGGTATTCGGACACTGGGGACTCATGGAGCTGGGCTTTCCCACCGGTCGAACACGAGCCGGCATCGGCCTGGCGCTCGAACTCATTGGCAGTGTTCGCCGACAGGCTTCGGAATCTGCGCCGCGCAATGGCGGCACGAAACGCACGAGGGCTGATTCTTAGGCACCATTGACTATCTAATGGTCGCGTGTCACAGTGTCACTACTTGATCTCCGAGGACACTCGGAGCAGCACCCCCGGAGGGGCGTTCATGCCGAAACTGAACCGTCATTCCACCAGGCCAGCGATGCGCAGGGTCGTTGTCGTTGTCACGGTCGGGGCACTCGGGCTGACACTCGCTTCATGTAGCAGTAAGTCCTCCTCTTCCTCCACCAGTGGTACCACCCCTTCTCCGACGTCCGCAGTGCAACTCGTCGACACCACTCCTGCCGCAAAGGGTCCGCTCGATTCGCTCACGTGGGATCTCCCGTTAGGCGAGCCCACGACCCTCGACTACGTCAAGGCGGCTGACTACAGCCCCGACATGGTGATCTCGAATCTGTGTGAGTCACTACTGCGACTCAACCCGGACTACACAATGAGTCCCAATCTCGCGACCGCGTGGAAGACCAGCGACGACCACCTCACCACGACGTTTACTCTGCGCAGCGACGTCACGTTCTGGGACGGTAAGCCGATGACGTCCCAAGACGTTGTGTATAGCCTCAAGCGCAACCTCGATCCCAACAACGGACCCGTCAACGGAGCCTTCTTCGACCATGTCAAGTCGATTACAGCGACAAGCCCAACCGAGGTCGTCGTCACCTTCAACACACCCGACGAGTTGTTCATCAAGGAAATGTCGACCATCGCGGGCGATGTGTCTGAGCAGGCCTTCACCGAGGCACAGGGGGAAAAGTACGGAAGTGCTGAGGGTGGAGTCATGTGCACAGGCCCGTTCAAGATTGAGAGTTGGAATGCCGGGCAGAACATCGTGCTCGCCGCAAACGACGCGTACTGGAACGCGAGCAACAAGGCACTCGCGAAGAAGGTGACACTCAGTTTCATCACCGACACGTCCACGCTGGTGCAGGCACTGAAGTCCGGTGAAATCCAGGGCACCTACGAGGCTCCGCAAGCGGCCTTGCCAGCGCTCACCAATGCCGACTCAGGCACGGTCTACCAAGGCCAGAGTCTTCAGGTGATCGAACTGGTTCCGAATTCGCCCGGACCCGCCGCTGACCCGAAGATCCGTGAAGCACTCGCAATGGTGATCGACCGCGCTGCTCTGGCGAAGGCCGTGTTCCATGGAACGGCCGAGCCGAACTACACCCTGATTCCCAACGCAGCGTGGGATCCGAGCGCGACCGACGTCTACCAGTCGGCGTGGGATGCGCTACCCAAGTCGACCACGATCGATATTGCGGCCGCCAAAGCCCTCATCGCGGGAAATCCAAACGCAGAGAAGCCGATCAACCTCGCGATCCTTGCTGGCGACCAAACGGAAATCGACACGGCCACGCTGATTCAGCAGGAGGCCGCGACAATCGGGCTGACCGTGAATATCCAGCAAGTGCAACCACTCGCCTTCTCGAGCGCCTTCTTCGACCCCGAGGCTCGTAAGGGAATGGACTTCCTACTGACGCAAGGATTCCTCGACGTCAAGGATCCACTCGACTATCTGGGGCTGATCGTCAACGCTGATTCCTTGTTCAACTTCACCCACTACGACAATCCTGAAGTCACCAAGCTCATCACTACCGCTCGATCAACATATGACGACAAGGCGAGAGCCGAACTCATCACCCAAGCCCAGGCGTTGTACGAGAAGGAACATGTCGTCATCCCCATGTTGAGCATGCATGAGTCGCTCTTCATGAACAAGAAGGTCACTGGGGCACCCGCGTCATTCGCTTACATCTTTGAACCTTCCCTCGCCTCGGTCGGCTCAGCCCCGTAGGTGGAGGCATGAAGTACGCCCTGCGCGCCCTCGGCGGGGCAATGGTCACCATCGTGATAGCAAGTTTGATCGTCTTCGCCTTGCTTAGCCTTGCCCCCGGCGATCCTGCGGCGGCGTTGGCCGGCAATCGCGCAACGCCAGAATCCATCGAGGCGATCCGCGAACAGCTCGGACTCAATCGCCCGCTTCTTGTGCGTTACGTAGCGTGGCTGGGAGGAGCGATCCACGGCGACTTCGGACAGTCGTTGCAGTTTCGACAGAGTGTCGGCTCGCTGCTCGCACCGAGGCTCGGCACGACTCTCATCCTGGTGCTGTTCGCTTTCCTGCTGATTTTGATCTTCGGCGTGGGGTTGGGCCTTCTACCGTCACTATTTCGACCCTCTGGGTGGTTCGTCGTTGTCGTCGCAGGAATCGGAATCGCGGTACCGACATTTGTTGCGGCACTCGTGCTGATCCAAGTGTTCGCCCTGAACTTAGGCTGGTTTCCAGTGCTGGCAACCAGCGAAGGCGACCTCAGGGATCGGGTGTGGCACCTCACCCTGCCCGCGATCGCGCTCGCGCTCTCATGGACCGCGTACGTCGCGCAGATCACCAGAGCCAGCGTGCGAGAACAGGAGCGAGGCGAGCACGTCGAGACGGCGCTCAGTCGCGGAGTTCCACCGCGAACTGTGTTCAGGAAACACGTTCTACGTAACGCCTCAGTACCCATCGTGACGATCGCCGGTCTGACGATGGCAGGTCTCATCGCCGGCTCGATCGTGGTCGAAACCGCATTCGGAATCGGTGGAATCGGCTCGCTCCTCGTGAAGTCCGTTTCGGCGAAGGATTACGACGTCGTGCTCGCCATCTCACTCATCCTCGTTGTCGCATTCGTCATCGCGACCACCCTTTCCGATCTTGCACATGCCGCCCTCGATCCCCGAGTGCGTGCGCGGAGGTCATCATGACCGCCATTTCACTACCGACAGTCACACCGGTTTCCCGCCGGCATCGCATCGATATCTTGCTGTGGCTAGTCGTTGGAATACTCGTTGCCCTCGTTGTGATTGCGATACTCGCGCCAGTGATCGCGCCGTACGCACCTGATCAGACAGACATCCTGGCTGCGAATGAGGGTCCGTCTGCCGAACACTTCCTGGGAACTGATTCCTTGGGGCGCGACATCTACTCACGCCTGCTCTACGGCTCGCGTCTGACACTCCTTGGCCCCGCACTCATCATCCTCATTGCAACGACTGCCGGTGTTGTGCTCGCGATTAGTTCCGTGTGGCGCGGAGGGTGGTATGACGTCGCAGTCTCACGACTTCTTGATGTGCTCTTCGCCGTTCCAGGATTACTAGTCGCCATCATCGCCGTGGCCGTACTCGGTCCCGGACTGCTAGCGCCGGTGATCGCCCTGTCGCTGGCCTACACGCCCTACATCGCGCGGATTCTGCGCACGGTCGCCCTACGCGAACGCAACTTGGCCTACATCGAATCCGGTCAGCTCATCGGTCTGTCTGGGTGGGCCATTTGCCGCCGACACTTGCTGCCCAACATGATGCCTCTGGTGCGCGCGCAAGCCACTCTCGCGTTCGGAGCAGCCCTCGTCGATCTTGCGGCAATTTCTTACCTCGGCCTCGGTGTGCAACCACCGGCGGCCGAGTGGGGCGTCATGGTGGCGGAGGGTCAGGCTGCTCTACTCAACGGTTATCCCTGGGAATCGCTTTCTGCCGGTCTATCGATCGTGATCGTCGTCATTGTCGTGAACGTTCTCGGCGAACGACTGGCACAGCGAGCGGAGCGCACGTCATGACGACACCGCTACTGACTCTCGAGCACGTCAGTCTTGAAATCCCTGTTGATGGTGAACTGCGCAGGGTCGTGCACGACGTGTCGCTGCACATCATGCCGGGGGAATCTGTGGGACTCGTGGGCGAATCGGGGTCTGGCAAGTCGATGACGGCTAGAAGCATCATGCGTCTGACGCGACGAGAGTGGGTAACGGGCGGGTCAATCCTGTTCGGGGGCGAGCAAGTACTCACGATGGACAAGAGTCGCTTGCAGCGGCTACGCGGCTCACAGATCGCGATGATCTACCAAGATCCTCGGGCACACACCAACCCCGTGCGAACGAACGGGGACTCACTTCTGGAAGGAATGCTCGCCCAAGGGATTCCTAAGAGCGAGGCGAGGGCACGGGCGGTCTCGCTTCTCGCTGATGTCGGCATTCCTGACGGTGAGCGCCGGATGAATCAATACCCCCACGAGCTCTCGGGAGGCTTACTCCAACGCATCATGATCGCCGCGGCAATCAGCACCACTCCCGATCTGCTACTCGCCGATGAACCGACCACGGCGCTCGATGTCACGACCCAAGAGGAGGTCATCGCCATCCTCAATGAACAGCGTTCAGAGCGCGGGCTGTCGCTGCTACTCATCACCCACGATCTCGATCTCGCAGCCGCAGTCACCGACCGCATCGCTGTGATGTACGCGGGAGTGCTATTGGAAGTGGGCAGTTCGGCTGACCTCCACGAGCGCGCACTGCATCCGTACACGGTTGGCCTTCTCAGTTCTCGGCCCGAAATCGGCTCCCGCGAACGCATCCGCACAATACCCGGTCGTCCAGTGTCCGCCTTCGAAGTCGGGCCCGGTTGTGTCTTCGCCAGCCGATGCACACACGTTGTCGAACATTGTCTGGTCGAACGACCGGAGTTGCGAAACGTAAACGGGCGCGAGGTTGCGTGCCATCAAATTGAGGAAATCCAGTCGCACAAGTCTGCGTCGCCGGAGGTTCCGTCGTGAACTCTTCGCCGCCCGCTGCCACTGCACTCCAAGTCGAGAACCTTAGGAAGGTGTTTCGGCTACGAGGTCAGCAAAACGACGACAACGAATTCGTCGCCGTGGACGATGTTTCATTCTCGGTACCCGTATCCGGCTCTCTCGCCATTGTGGGCGAGTCAGGCTCGGGTAAGACCACGGTCGCCCGCATGATCGTTGGCCTTGAAACACCCACCGCTGGGCGCGTACTGATCGCAGGGGTTGAGCGAGCCGCGGCTAAGTCGGGGCGCGACGCACGTCGAGAGCGAGCGCGCGAAGCTCAAATGGTGTTCCAAGACCCGTACTCCTCACTCGATCCGAGGCAGACCGTACTCGCCTGCCTCGACGAGGTCGTGTCGCTGAACTCCGACCTCGACAAAGCGGGCCGTCGTGACCGAGTTTCAGAACTACTCACGCAGGTCGGGCTCGACGAAAGGCACAAATCGCTTCGGCCACGCGCCTTGTCGGGCGGACAACGCCAACGGGTAGCTATCGCTCGCGCTCTGGCGACCAATCCCACTGTGCTGATTCTTGACGAGGCAGTGTCGGCGCTCGACGTATCGGTGCAGGGTCAGGTACTCAATCTGCTAGCCGATTTACGCACCGAGCTCGGTATCACGTACGTCTTCGTGTCCCACGACCTTGCAGTTGTCCAGCAGGTGAGTGACGAAGTAATCGTCATGCAGGGTGGTCGCGTCGTTGAGTCCGGGCCGACCGATGCGGTCCTCACCAGCCCTCGCGAGGACTACACCAAGCAACTACTCGAGGCAGTTCCTCGCCCGGGTTGGACTCCCCGACGACAGGTCACCCTCGGGCGACCACTCTCGCGCCTCGTTGGCATGCCCGACCGACCGGTGCCTGACTCGTCGACCGACGATGTCCATCCCCCCGGCTGAGCACTCGACGGCAGCGGGGCGCCGAAACGCGGTAGGTGCGCGCTTGGGTGCCCCCGATGCGGAAGGAGGGGGAAGTGGGGGGCGATAGGGAAGAGGGGACGTGCCCCCGATGCGGAAGTCAGGGAGTCAACGCGACGACGAAATCTTTCTTGAATTGGTAGTAGTAGGAGTCGGGTTCGCGGTAGACCCCAGGATGCACTCGATGGCCCACTGGCGGGTTGGACCTCACCGGCGAGTTGTAAAAGAAGCCCATCGGCCACGACTGATTCATATCGAGCATCACCGCGGTTTGGACGTGCGCGGCAACCATCGCTGCGGCCATCACCGAGGGCCTCACGTTGTAGCCGTAGGCGTACACGACGGAACCGTCGGCCAAGACACCAGCGGCCGAGCGAATCGCCTTCCACAGCCCCTTGTCGGCCTCACCCCACGTCGCCTCGTTGTCGGTGGCCTTCGTCATCGCTTTGCCCTTCCACACCAACGGCGGAAGGTTCTGTCGAATGGACATCGCACCGGCCGTCGTTTTCAAGTCACGGCCCCACACCTGAACTTTGAGTTGACCAGTTTTGGTCACGACCAGGGCGGCATAGCCGTTGCGCATTCTCTGCACCGTCGTACCGTTGTAGAAGTAGCCACCCGCTCCGTCGCCGAGACGAAATCCACCGTTGAACGCCGCCGCCATGTGCGGTACCCACGTCGAGGGACGACGGTCGATCGCCCGCATAGGGCTGCCTTCGGGTTCCATCGGGCCCGGAATCAATCGGAACTTCAGCAGACTGGCGTCCATCCACATCAGTGCGACCGTGCCATTCTTGATGAGCGCGCGGTAAACAACGTGCCGCCCCTTCACCCGCACGTTCGACGGATGCCACACGGTGCCCCCGATCAGTGGGGGAACGTGGTTGACCACAGCCGCGGGCACAACACCGACCGGGGCGATCACCTGTGCAGTGGCACTGGGAATGACGGCAGTGGCAGCGATGGAAATGCCGACTGCTGCCGCTAACAGTGTTCTTGTTCTCACCGTTACCCCCGTTCGCACTTGCAACGATCGTAAGCGACGAATGGGCCGGCATCGCGCAGATACCCCGAATGGCTGACGGGGTTTCTACCGGGACAACGCGTCAGCGGCCGCGTCGACGGGGGTGAGATCAACACAGGCAGCACCTGAGAACGGATTGTCGATGTCGCGCACCAACAAGATCAGGTACGTGTACGCCAGGGCCAGAACTCCCGGCACCACCCAACGCATGATTGGTGAGGTGAAGTCGATGATGACAAGTAGCGCCAACACGATGAAGACAAGCAGCACCATCAACACGTATCCCGCTCGGATGAAACTGGTGTTGCGAATCGTCTGAATGCGAGACAGCGTGTTCGACAATTCCGAACTTGATACCAGCAGCCGTCCGACATAGTGCGATGGAACTCCCGCCTTCTCGGCGTCAACGATCAGAGGCGCAATGGTCGCCTGAGCAGCCCACATTTGTTCGTCGGAAACCCGCCCGTGCAACCAACCACGCACTGTCTCGGCGATCTCAGCCACGCGTGGTCGAACCCATGAACCGTCGATGTCCTTCACGCTCAACCCTGACACCGCGAGTCCATCAAGCGAGAGCAGCGAACCCCCGACCACAGCTGGCAGTTTCTCCGACTCCTTGTAGTCGGCGATGACGCCAGCCAGCATCAAGCCGACGATGATCGTGGCACCCGTGATGACCGCCCCTGCGTCGCTAAAGGTGACGATGCCATTGAGGTCGAGCGTGTTATGAACGACGTAGCGCAGCACGAGCACTAGCAATGCAACCGGAATCGCCCGAAGTATCAGACGGAACTGGCTGTGCCTCCGCAGTGCCGCACCTTCAGCAGCAGACCATGACATGAAATCCGGGCCTGCTATTCGCGCTCGGAACCGGCGACGAGTTCTACTTCCTCGGGCGCGTCAGTGCGGGTCAGCTTCCACACACCCACAGCGAGAACTGCACCGACCAGCGGGGCAAGGATGAACAGCCACACCTGACCAAGCGCATCACCACCGGCGAAGAGTGCCGGGCCGAGCGAACGAGCAGGGTTGACCGACGTGCCATCGAGCGGAATACCGACGAGGTGAACTGCGGCAAGCGTGAGACCGATGGCAACACCGGCAAAGCCAGGAGCAGCAACGCGCTCAGTCACAAGCAGAATGACCAGAATGAAGGCGCCGGTGAGCAACACCTCAAGTACGAAGGCGCCGGCCATATTGATGGATCCGTTGTCGTAGGAGTTGGTGCCGAGTCCACCGGTGTAGTCGGTGGCGCCGAATGAAGTGACGAACAACTTCAGCACAGCCCCACCAAGGATGGCGCCCACGAACTGGGCGATCCAGTAGCCCACTGCTTCCTTCGGCGGCATCCTGCGACCGAGCAACATCGCTAGAGTCACGGCTGGGTTGACGTGTGTGCCCGAGACGGGCCCGAACGCGTAGGCCAGACCCAGCAGCACCACACCGAACGCGAGGGCAATGCCGAGGGTTCCACTCGCCGGTGCCAATTCGTTAGCCGTCGTCAGAGGTCCGTCGTCCTTACCAATCTTGGCCGCGATGCCGAACACAGCGGCACCCACCGCCAAGAACACGAGCAGGAACGTACCGACAGCTTCCGCCGCCAACTTGCGAGTCATCGTGTTCATGGAAGTGCGCCTTTCGAGGTCGACATTCGGGGATCATCAGGGCGAAATCAACATAAAGCACAGTGTGCCTTTCACGCGCGCTGAACGCGCAGCCGCCCTAAAAGAGAAAGAAGTATCCGGCGGCGATTCCTAGCACGAAGACCGGATAACCAATACGCAGAAAGCGATCAAGCGATCGAGCGCGCGAAAGTTGTCGTCGTTCAATGAGCTTCTGTCCAAACAACGAACCAAGAACAAGGAACCCCGACAGCACGATGAAGGCGTAGAAAGCCCACTCAATCGCCACGGTGTAATCGACGGAAGGTAGTGACGCCGTTACTCCCTGCAATAGAACGGCACCAGTAAGGATTCCGGTAACCCCGAAGGAGATGCGCGTGTTGGCATCTTCGAACGGATACCAGAGGGCGACGTACGTCACGATCACCAGCAACACCAACGGCAGCAAGTTCTTGATCAGGAACGACAACACGTCGCGCGATACCGCGGTGGTGGTAGTCATCTGCGAATAGGTGATGCCCTGCGACCCCGCGACCACACTCGGATCTCCCAGGAAACCGCTGTTACCCACACTGGCCGGGAAGAAGCTCACACTGTCGGCTTGCCAGTTCGGTACCTGGTCAATCGTTGCGTTGGCATCAGTTCCACTCTGCAGCCGCGACTGTTGTGATTGAGCGAGGTTGTCGGGATCGGGGATGTAAGTCATCTGTCCTGACGGCCGCGACTTGTTCTGCACCACGATGGGCAGCGTCTGCACATCGAATGGGAAGTTGGTGAACTGCATCGGCGCTCGGAATGCACCGTGCACGCGATACAACTCGTAGTTCTCACCGTCAACTGTGCTACTTCGCTGCAGATCACCGAGTCCGAGCGCCGGATCAACCGCATTCGGGAAGATGACGTCGCTTGGCCCATCCCTGGAACCGCGGAACTTGAACCAGATGAAGAAGTCGACCGTGAAAGCCTGCGTGGCAGGGTCGAGTTCCTGGATTTCGTTGATGTTGTATCCGGTCGTCACCACGCGCTGCACCGTGTACGTGTGGCCCAATTCCTGCACCACGGTGCCAGCGGCAACTTCCTGCTCAACAGTCTGGCCAACGATCGGTGAATAGGGCGCCAACTGATACACCGCGGACTTCACCTCGACACCTGCAGGTGTTACTCGACCATCAGCAAATGCCACCGGCCGCACGGCCGCGTTTCCCTGCCCGAAGTACAGGCTGCCCGTGAGCACGGGTAGCGCCGTTTCAACTGAGCGCGCAGAATCAAGCACGTCTCGCACCTTCTGACGATCGTCAGCGAGGTCGGTCGTACTCCATGTCACATCGCCCCGTCGCATCGCTTCAACAAACGCATCCACCGCGTCGTACGTCACGCCGGCAACCCAACTCGGTCGACGTCCCAGTGTCCGAGCGAACTCGTCGTAGAAGGTGACGGCCTGACCCGACAACGTGCCCTCGGTAAGTGGGCTTGCCGCGTACGAGTCATTCACTGCGGCAGCACCCCCCTTGTACAAACCACCGAAGAACTCTTGGCTACCGAGCGCGTCCGAGCCCACAATGCGAACCGGAACATTGCGCTTCGCGAGTTCAACGCCAAGAACGCTCGACGCCGGATCGACCGAGAAGAGTGCGATCACCCCCGGGTTCGGAATCTTGGCGATGGTGTCGGCGGCCGCGACGAGTTCGGTCTGCTGCTTCGCCGGGTCCGCTGACACCACGATGTCGGCCTGCACGGTTCCGAGCTTGGAGAATGATCGATTGAAACCCTCGCGCAATGAGACCCCGTAAGGGTCATCGGTGGAAACGATGATCGCCGTGTTGTTCTTGAGAATCGAGTGCGCGTAGATCGCGATACCTTCGGACTGCTGCGTGTTATCGAACACGGTGCGGAAGTACCAGGGGTCGCCGGCTGTCACAGCGTCGGCGGTTGCAGTCGGGGTGATGGCTGGAATACCTGCCGCCTTGTAGATCGGTGCCGCGGCAAGCGACGTGGTGGAGCGCATATGTCCGATGACGCCCATATACCGACCATCAGCAACGATTTGCTGTGCGATCTCCACTGCCTTCGCCGGGTTCGACTCGTCGTTGAACGTCACGAGCGTGAGCTGACGGTCAGACGGCGCCTTGGCATTCCAGGTGTCAGCGGCCGCTTGGGCCGCGGCAAGAACTTCCTGTCCACCGAGTTGGCCCGCGTTGTTGTTGCCAACGACGACCGCGAGATACACCTCGCGCTTGCGACTATTGATTAGCAAACCGATGACACCAGCGAGCAGCGCCAACACCAGCACGGTGACTAAGGTGCGCTTGAAGAACTTGCGCCGACGAACGGCACGAATCTCATCGGCGTATCCAAGGATGTTGTCGGGGGGTGGCGGGTCGATGATGCGTGACAGTTCCGGCGGACATTCGGAAGTCTCGCTGCGCAGGCGCGCGAGAGACGGTGACGCTCGATGCTGGGGATCGAGGTCGCGAACCTGCTCGAGGCAGAACTTCTCTTCGCCCGGGTCCTCGGCGACGGCCGCAAACCAGAGCCACGCGAGGGTGTATTCAGGATCGAGCGCAAGCGCTTCGGCGAGGAGGGTGCGCGCGTCGGTGAGGTCGCCGTTTTCGGCAGCGGCAATCGCCTGCCGCGTGCGTTCTGCCGCATGCACTTTGTCTGCCATCTCGTCCCTACTCCGAGTGAGTACCACAGCCTAGCGATCAAAAGCACACGGTGCTTTATTTTGTTGTCAGGGCGAGCAGCCCCACGCCGAGTCGGGGGAGAGATACGGCGAGTTGAGCGATAGCGTCAGCCTGTGAGCTCCGACGACCAAGCGCCCCGATCCGGACGCCGCAGTTCGCAGCGATCACTGCGCAACAACGAAGCGTTGCTCGACGCAACCGTCGAGATTGCCGCGACCGACGGATGGGCCGCGCTGTCATTTCTCGCGGTCAGCGAACGAGCAGGACTGTCACGACGCACGTTGCAGTCTCGTTTCGGCGACCCCTCCCACCTGATGGCCGCCGCCTGGACCGAGCGCGCCTGGCCGGCATTCCACGACCTGTTCGAACGGTCACTGCTGACTGCAGGTCTGCTCGACGGCGACGCGGATGCCCAAGCATTGGGCGAGATACTCAACGAGGCAGCGCGCCCCGGACAGGTGTTGCTCGCTGGATCTGAACTCATGCTGGTCGCACAATTTGATGTGCCAATGAAGACTGCGCTACTCCAGACACTCGGCGACGCACTGCAACAGTGGTGCGTTCCGAACGGACGCCGTGTGACACGAACTCTCGCGGCCCAGCGGGCCTACATCCTGGGTGCCACTCTCGGCCTGGTGCTCTTCGGTCGACGACCCGGTATCGAGTCGTACGACATGGCTGTCGAGGCCCGGCACATCGTTCCCGTGCTCGCAGCACCCACGAAGCCCGCTCGGCTGCCGAACTCGCGTATGCCGCACCTCGATCGTGACGTTCCATTCAGTACCGGTGACTCAACAACCGACGCTTTGCTGCAATCGGCGCTCGACCTCGTTGGCACCAACGGCTTCGATGGAACCCGCACGGAGGCAATCGCACGTCGTGCCGGCGTCTCCGAAGGCGCACTGTTCGCCCGCTACAGCAGCAAGTTGGAACTCTTCCGCGATGCGATCACGCAGCAAGTCGCCATTGCCGTGCGAGCCAACACCGAAGCGAACGGCGCGATTCGGGCCACGCACGGGTGGGGAATCGCAGACGCGGTGATGTTCCGTGAGTTCATGCGCCCCAACCGCGCCCACCTACGAGCCATCACGCTTGAGGGCATCCGCGTGTCATGGCACTACCCGGACGTGATGCAGGCCACGATGTCTGAACTCGACGAATTCCTCGCACAAGCGATGGAAGCCGACCCGAGTCGCCGCGCCACGGAATACCACTTTGGATACGCCCAAGGCACCGGCATTCTCGTACTGCCGCTGGCACTCGAGTCGATCTATCAACTTCCGTACGACGTGGTGTCAGTGCCCGATCTCGGGTAGGCAGTGTTCACGACCTCCACTACCGTGGCGTTGTGGAGTCGCTGTTCGACCTTGAAGATCAACCGTCGCTCCCCGCTGGCTTCCGTCATCATCGCCAGTGGCTGGCTTCCCACGACGCCGATCGCTTGCTCGCTGCTCTCACAGCCACACTCGCCTGGGCGCAGCGACCCCTCGTCATCGGCGGCCGCCACGTCATGACCCCGCGACTGACGTACTGGGTCGGACCCGAACCCTTCCGCTACTCCGGCGGCATCGAACCAGTTCATGAATGGACCACCGAACTCAATGAGATACGTGCGCAGGCCACTCGTGCGGCCGGGGTCGAGTTCAACTCAGTACTCGCCAACCTCTACCGCGACGGCAGCGACAGCATGGGCGCTCATCGCGATGATGAACCGGAATTTGGCACGCAACCCGTCATCGCATCAGTCAATCTCGGTGCCACCCGAGACTTCGTGATCAAACACGACATCACCGGAGAACGGCATGTCATCGCGCTCGGCCACGGCGACGTACTCGTGATGTCGGGGCGTTCGCAACTCGACTGGTCGCACTCAGTACCCAAAAGAGCCCGCGTGAGTAAGCCACGCATCAACCTCACCTACCGTCAGTGGAAGTCCGGAAACTGAACAGGCAGGATTTGCCCACTCCTTCGATACTGGAGATATGAAGAACAGGCTCGGCGAAGGATTCCGCACCCTACTCTCGGGCGAGCCCGACGGGCGACCCGACTGGATTCAGGCCATTGGCGAAGGCAGCGACGAAGGCTTGTTCGGACCCGGCTCGGCAGCGTGGGCCGTGCATGGTGATCTGGCCACCCTCGTCGGCGGCGTGCGTGCCCTTCTGATGCAAACCCTGCAGCCCGGCGCACTCGCAGGAGTTCAACAGCACTCGCGCTATCAACACGCACCCATCGATCGACTGCGCGGAACCACGCGATGGCTGGTGACACTGACCTTTGGTGATACCGCGTTAGCCGAGCGCGAGACCGCGCGCGTACGCGGCATGCACAAGCGAGTACGCGGAACCTACAACGATCCGGTCAGCGGCGACGTCACTGATTACCGAGCTTCCGACCCGCACTTACTGCGCTGGGTGCATGTTGCGTTCACTGACTCGTTCCTCTCGGCGCATCAGCGATTCGGCAGCACGCCGATTCCTGGCGGACCTGATCAGTACGTACTCGAGTGGGGAGTGACCGCAAAGATGCTCGGCCTTCCCGACCCGCCTGAGAGCGTGGCCGAGCTGCGCGACCAGATTGCATCGTTTGGCCCTGAGCTCGCGGTCACCGGCGACAGTCGCGAAGTCTTACGCTTCCTACGCAACCCACCGCTTCCGATTGCCACGCGCCCCGCGTATCAGGGACTGCTCGCTGCCGCCGTCACCACGATGCCCGCCGATCAGCGCGCGATGCTCGGACTCAAGGCATTGCCGCACGCCGTAGTCGACCCGGTCGTGCGCACGATGTATGCGGGTTTACGTGTGGCGCTCGGTACTCAGTCGCCCAGCGAGCAAGCGGCCCGCGAGCGAATCGCCGTCGAGGTCTGACATCTGGCACCATGACCGCATGGTTCTCACCGTGCGGTCAGAGTTCACAGGCATCCATCAGGTGGGTGACTTTCGCTGGATGATCGAACAGCCTGAGTACGCCGACGCGCTCTTTATCTTCAACGACAACCAGAGTCAGTTCTACGAACACCAAGAAAGCATTGGCACTGACCACCGATGTGTCCCCGGCGGTGGCAACGCGACCATCCGGCCCTACCAATGCGCCACGCCACCGCGGGCTACTGGCATTCCGACGGGCGAATTCGGCGGATTCAGCGCGCTGGACGAGTCGTCGCGCGCCGCCATTGACGACGCAATCGCCTACTTCGAGTCACTACTTGCGACCGGTGACTACGCGCGAGTGATCTACAGCTGGGATGCGCAGAGCCAGACACTCGGAACAGGTATCTTCACCGTTGCGCGCGAAGTGACCGACTACATCGTCGAGCGCATTGACACGACCGCCTCTCGTGAATGAATGTCATCCGTATGACAGTCCTGAAGCGCGACTGATGACAGACTGTCCCAACGAGAGTCGACGACGAAACGAGGCCTGGAGTGTTCACGCGATTCACGCAATTCCTGCGGAATATCCCAGTGCCACTCGCCCTGCGCACGTGTGTCATTGCGTCGCTGCTGCTCGGACTGTCGGTGGTGAGCGCACCGGCCCAGGCCGCACCGGTGATCAACGAAACGCAGTGGGTCAAGGGCAAGGTCGGATTCGACCAGTACGTCATTGGAAGTTACCCCTACAACTCCACTTACATCATGAAGATGGCGCGCATTGACTATCGCACTCCGTCGGGGGTCACCACGGTTCCGCCGAAGGTGGGCGAGAGCTTCCTCATCCACCTGTCCACCTCCATCGTCTCGCCCGTCACCCTGAACGACCACTACCAAATGCGGTTGCTGCTGCCCTCAGGAGTGCAACTCGCAATCTCGACGGCGGCAGATTTCAGGTGCTACATCACCGATACCTCGAGCAACGTCACCCGCTCGACGGCGACAGGCGAATGTGCGCGTCCCGCGAAGGAGGGCACCAACCTTCGGTTTACTCCGGTCTACCTGATGAAGGGCGAGATCGCCCACTTCTTCATCAGGGTGGTGGCGACCAAAGCCTTCTCCGCCAGCATTACCGCCGACTGCTCCAAATCGGAAGTGATCGTTACCGGGGTTTGCATCCAGATGACCTCAACAGCCATCGTTAATCCCATTCACGTGAGCACTAATCCGCTTGTGTCGGCCGTTGCCCTCCGTGTGACCGGGAAGTCAGCGCCCAGCGCTCCCCGCAGCGTGAAAGTGAGCCCGCGCAACAAGTCGGCCGTGGTGTCGTGGACCGCTCCCGCAAGCACCGGAGGAGTCGCGATTAGCCGCTACACCGTGACTGCCTCCCCGGGAGGTCGCACGTGTGTCACCACCGGTGCTCGTAGTTGCACCGTGACCGGCCTCGCCAACCGAGTGGGGTACCGGTTCACAGTGCGAGCGCGCAATGCCATCGGCACGAGTGTGGCCTCAGCCAAGTCATCGACAACGATTGTCGGAACCACCACATCGGTGCGCGCCATGGCGGCCAGTTTCCCATCCGTCGGCAACGTCAAGGTGACGTGGTCCGCGCCGGCCTCACTGGGCAGTGGCGCGGTCATTCGCTACGAGAGCCGCGGCTGCTACTTCGATGGTGCGGCATGGACGGCATTCGGCGCGTGGGGCACTGAAGGAACGAAGAGGTACGCGACCGACACCGGACTACCCGCCGGTCTATCTATCCGAATTCAAATCCGCGCGATTAACGGGTCGGGTGCGAGCGCACCGGTGCAGCTGCAGTTCGTGCAAGGAATCTGAGCTACTAGAAGCGCTCGCCTTCCTTGAGCGGCGTGAGGAAGTGCTGGGCGTTCTGCTGCCACCACTGATCGACCGTCGTACCCGGCCGACCGGTGAGTGTGGTGAAGTCGTCGGTGACGCGTGCGGCTTTGCCTTCGCGGAATGCGTCCTGGTGAAACATGATGCCGATGTCGACGGTGTCGTCGGTGAACGCGCCCCAACTAATCATCATCGCTCGGAAGTCGTCGCGGCTCATGTCGTCGAAGGCGATCGGTCGACCTAGGGCGCGCGTTGCTGACTCGGCTGCATCGCTCCAGGTGACTGCTTCCGGTCCGGTGATGATGTATTCGCGACCGTCATTCTGCTCAGCTGACTGGGTCAGCACAGCAACGAAAGCATCGGCGACATCCTGCAGTGCAACAAAGCCGATCTTCGCGTCACCGCAACACGCGATGATCGCATTCGCGTTCTGAATCGCAGGTCGCCACGGGTAGAAGTTCGACTCCATCACCGTCTGCGGTCCCACGATGGTCCACGGAAGTCCGGAGTCGCGCATCGCTGCCTCAATGGCACGGCCCGCATCTCCGAGCGCGTCATCGTGCTGTACTCCGCCCGTGAGCAGCACGATCTGCGCGTCGTTTCCCGCGCGCACCATCGCATCGATCACAGCGCGTTCGCGCTTCTCCTTCTCCTTGTCCATGGGGGCGTTGACGAGGACCCGGCTAATGCCTTCCATGAGCGGGTCGAACGCTGCCGGGTCGTCCATATCGGCAGCCACCAGTTCGACTCCTGGACCGGCGAGGGACTGCAAACTGCCGAGGTCGCGCGCTGTCGCACGCACCGACATTCCCGCGGCGCTCAGCCCCCGCACCACAGCCGAACCGAACATGCCTGACGCAGCGGTCACAAGAATCATGTAGCAATTTTACCGGCAGCGGTGGCTCCGGGGGGTTATTTCAGTTTTTTCACTGGTCCGTTCTCGCGATATATATCCTTGTTATTCCCATATATAGTGAGCCCATGCACTCAGCCCGAGCTCAACGTGAGCGACTGGGCTTCTCGCAGGCCCACACCGCGTTTCTCCTCGGTACTCGACAATCCAACGTCAGTGCGTACGAGAGCGGAACACTCGAAGCAGGTCATATCGTCACTGCTCGACTCGATGCGCTCAATGCCCTCGAAGTCAACACCGCACACTGCGGAACATGGGCGGGCACGGTTCCATCCCATGCCATCGAGCTCGCCCGCAGCATCAAGCCGCTCGGCGGCATCGAACGCGACCTCGCGGTGATTCGTGAAATCATTGCGATGAATGACGCGTTCAACGCGCTGGAGGCAGAGGCCGACCGCGCTCTGTTTCTGACTCAACCAACGCCAACGGGATACACCGATATCGATTCCCTACTCGCTGGCCTCACCGTGCACTGGTGCCGCATGACACGCATGACGCGGGTGCCTGCCTGGATACGTGACCGCCGTCTCTACCTTGTCTCCCCTTGGTGGGTGGGTAATGGAAGTAACGCGCCCAAGGCGCGCAGTCGAGCACTGGCCAACGGAATCCCCGCACTGCGCGCACGCGGCATCTTCCTCGACCGCGCGACGTTGCAGTCGGTCTGATGTTCACGACAGCCGAAGAAATCGTTGAGCTGCTCACTGAACTTGGGCAGCGACTCAATGCCCGCCATCTTGAGGCGGAGATCTACATCGTCGGCGGCGCTGCGATGCTCCTTGGCTACGACAGGCGAGTTGTCACTCGAGACAATGACGCGGTGCTCATTCCAGTTGACGACATCGACCACGTGGCACGTGAGATGGCGTCAGAACGCGGCGACCTACCGCCAGGCTGGCTCAACGATTCGGTGGTTCATTTGCTTCCGCGCGTCGCCGACTCCCGCCGCTGGGAATTGTTCGCGGTACCAGGTCTATGCGTTCAGGTCGCATCGGCAGAGCATCTGCTCGCAATGAAAGCACGGGCCGGGTGAGGGCCGCGTGATTTGGAGGACATCGGCGTGCTGTGTGACGTGCTCAGGCTCTCCCACACCGCTCAAGTGTGGGATATCTGCCAGACCGTGTGGGGTGACGACATGATTCGCGCAGATATTCGAGAGGTCATTGAGGAGTTTCTGCAGACCCGCGGCCTAAGTAGTGGCTAGCCCTCTGCACCTGCTGCTGACACCTAGGCGCTCTCGTCACAGGCGAGCCACTAGGACACCGCGTCACGATTCTTCCGATTACAAAGTCGGAATGATTTTCTCGCTGCGCAACTGATCGAACAGATCGGTGAACGACTGACGCGAGTCCTGGTACTCAAGGAAGCCGAACGCGCGACTCTTTGTCATATCGGCGACGGTCTCAAGTTGCCGACCCAGATCGGCATCGGTGTGCCACCACGAGGCAAGATCCGTCGCCCGGTAATCGACCAAACCGTAGCGCGACACCAACTGCGCCCACACCTCATCGGCATCACCCATGCGCCCTTCCAGCGGAGTCGGGTGGCCTGGGTACTCGGCCGCTTCAACTCCGAGAGCATCTGCGACCGTCAGCCACATCTGTCGCCACCGAAACACATCACCGTTCACCGAGTTGAACGCCTCATTGGCCGCAGCAGGATCAGTCGCCGACCATAGTGCGTGGCGCGCGAGCAGCCGTGAGTCTGTGACATCGGTTAACGAGTTGTACTGCTCCGGACTGCCCGGGAAGACGAACGGCTTACCCGTTGCGCGACAGATACTTCCGTACACCGCCAACGTGACTCCCATATTCATCACGTTGCCCAGTGCGTAACCAATGACCGTCGACGGCCGATGCACCGACCAGGTGAAACCTTGGTCGTCGGCAGCAGCGAAGAGGATGTCTTCTTGGTCGTAGTAGAAGTTCTGGAACGGAAGTCGCGCCTGAGATTCGCGGAACGGCGTTTCGGCCGGCTCCTTGGCGTACGACTCGAACGGACCGAGATAGTGCTTGAGTCCGGTGATGAGTACGACGTGCTGGAGGCGACTCGTCCGTTTCGCGGCCTCGAGAGTATTGCGCAGCATCGCGCCGTTGACAGCACAGTTCTCGGCTTCGGTCGGTTGCATCGACCAGGTCGCAAAGAAGAGGTGCGTAATACTGCGATCGGCCATAGCGGCCTCGAGTGACGCCTGGTCGAGTGCATCGGCCGCCACGTGAGTCACACCCGGAATAGTGACGGTCGGCCGGCGCGAAAGTCCGACAACATTCCATCCGTCATCCACCAGCGTGCGCGCGATGCTTGAACCGACGATGCCCGTGACTCCAACGACTAATGCAGTGCGCTCCATACTCACTCACAGTAGTGGCACCCGACGAGAGCACTGGAATCTTGCTGCCGAGTTAGATGCTGCGGCCACCATCGAGAGTGACCACCGCGCCATGCATGAATCGGGCGGCTGGGCTGAGTAAGAAGTCGACCACTTCGGCCACTTCCGTCAGTTCGCCAAAGCGCTTGGCCGGAATGAGGCCGAGCAGTTCCTCACGAATTTCGGGGTCTTCCAAGTACGGGCTAGTCATCCGTGAGGGGAAGTATCCCGGCGCAATCGACAACACGGTGACACCCTCGGCCGCGAGTTCAAGCGCCATCGTCTTCACCATGGCGACGACGGCGGCCTTGCTCGCGTTGTAGTCAAGGAAATGAGCCTCGGGGCGCACCGCATTCACCGATGAGTTGAACAGAAGAGTTCCCGGCCGCGAAAGATGCGGCAGAGCTGCCTGCGCGAGGTTGAACGCTCCGATGACGTTCACATCAAGAACGCGACGGAAGAAGTCAGGATCGAGTTCGACCGCGAGTACACCCTCACCGTCGATTCCCGCGTTGATGAACAGCGCATCCAGGCCACCCAGTGCTTCGACCGCTTGATCGACCGCACGATCAACAGCGGCGCGATCGGCGACATCGGCACCCGTCCATCCGGCGGCCCCCATCGCCTGCGCCGCGGTTGACGCCGACTCATCTGACGAACCGAGCACCCACACCAGATCGGTCTTCGACAATCGTTCGGCGGCCGCACGACCGATGCCACTGGTCGCTCCGGAAATCAATACACGCCTGCGGGTGTCAGTCATCGAGTCGTCCCTCTGCTCGTCTTACTAGTTCGGCACCGCGGTCGCGGAGTTCAGCGACAGACGTTACGCCCACGAGTTGAAGCGTGCGCAGTAATTGACTCTGCAGCAGTGAAATCGAGTGGCTGACCCC